>Ga0078972_1003610_pt1 | contig 45651 bp, 37 predicted proteins | sample YelNatPaOPGAMG01_FD_67568 | JGI IMG/M metagenome (GOLD analysis project Ga0078972, IMG submission 67568) | Hot spring thermophilic microbial communities from Obsidian Pool, Yellowstone National Park, USA - OP-RAMG-01 (SPADES assembly) (version 2) | ecosystem: Environmental > Aquatic > Thermal...
TCGACACTCGTGAGCTCGAGGCGCGTTTCGAATGGACAGGCTCGTCCAGCGCGCACACATCGCACCAGCCCAGGAGGCCGAGAGGAGAACGCCCGAGGGCCATGCAACCCAAGCGTCGCAGTGTCACGTGCAGAGCGCCCATGGCTAGCATGTGTTGATCCCGGGGGGTATCACACATCTGCTGAGCGGCTATGTTGAGCACGCAAAGAGGACACGCGGTGGCAGTGACGACCTCAACGCCGCCGCTATCGCAGCGATCCTCGAGTCGAGCACACGGATCGAATCGCCGTGCGCGATCAGCGGTGATCGGCACGCACCGGCGCAGCGCCGCGGGAACGATGCGTGCATCCGCATGCGCGCTGCGCGCCACAAGAATCCTGAGACTAGACGCGAGCCCTGCACGACGGGCTCGAAAAGCGATAGAGACGTCGGTGGCCTTCGTTGATGTGTGCTGGCCTCGGGATCGTATGCTCACCGGGCTTACCCGTTCGTCGCTGTGCCTCTTGTCGCGCTGGATACGCGGCTCGCAGATCGCCGTGGGTGTTGCAGCAGTCCAGTGCGGCACGTCCGCCGACCAGACCTCTGAAGATGCTGGTGCGTGCTTTGTCTTGCAGCGCATGTCTGTGCCTGATAGCGCCACTCTCGAGACGTGTCTGTCAGAGGCAGTCGCCAAATCCGGTTGCATGGGCGATTCGACGCGTCGCTGCAGTTCAACGCACTGTTCGCGGAATGCATCTGTGCGTGTGCACGTCGCAAGCCCAGATCGCCCCCAGCTCGAGTCCAATAGCTTGACATCGCGATGCGGCAGCGCGCCGGGTGATTCAACGTCCTCAACTGGCGACTGGCAATGCACTCGTGGATTGCCCAGTTCACGAATCGTCGAGCTTACCCTGCGCTCCGACGTTCCATGATCCAGACGAGGGTACGGATCAGCCCAGGAGAGCTCGTGCTCGTTCGTCGTCTCCGCCATGGAGGACGACAAGTTATGCTGCAGACAGGATGTTTCGGCAGGTTCATCCACTGCTTGTCGGGTGCGGTGCTTGTCTCGACACTGAGTGTGCTCTGGTACCTGAACATCGCCTGCGTCACGAGTATGCTCCTCAGAGGACAGCGAGAGGGATTCCGCAGAGCTTGCATAACCATCGGATACGGCATATTGTCGGAAAAGTAAAGAGCCTGAGCATGAAGCGCAAAGCGACGCTGCATTGGTGTTCAATGCGCTTTTCACGTTTCCCGCATCTAAAGAATCATTGGCAGACGAAAAAGGCGTCGATGGTAGCGTCTGCGCTGCAGACTTCAAATACTCGTTGCGGCCAATGCCATTACGGTTATCGTCAGCGCACTGGTGTCGAGAAATGCGCCCTGAGTGTCCACACATCGGCTGCTTACGTGCTGGCTGCACGATCATCCCCGAACCAGCTTTCTCGATTATTGAGCATCGTTCATTGTTGGTGTCTTCAGGAATGTGACGAAGAAGCGACTCAGAGCGACACGTGTCGTTCTCTGTGGTCCCACTGCATGAGACACCGCAGTGGCTTTCCGAGGGTGCGCTCTTTTCAAAGCTGTTGCCGGTTTCGTTGTCGAAGCAGCGCAGCGCTTCGCTTTCAGTGCTCGTGTAGCCGCTATGCCGCTTCGCTTGCGAGTCGAGGGAGCCCGCAGCAACCAGTCGGTGGCGCTTATAGCTGCCCAGCCGTGTCGCCGTTCTAACTGTTCCTCGAGGCCGAGGTTGTGCTCCGTGCTGGCGCGTTTCGCCCACAGGCCCAGACTGCTCCGGCGAGCCGCTGACATCGGCAGCGCTACGCAACCCCGAGGCCAGAACAATTCCTGGACCAGCAGGGTCCGTGTGTGCCGAGCTCGGCCACTTCTCGAGCAGCTTCGGAGCCCATATCGCGTCTAGACTGAGCACACGAGTGCTCGCAGCCTGCTCTCCCCGTTTGCGCATACGACAGCGTCGCTTGTGTGCTGGCTGTGTCTGCGTCGCTTTAGCGACTACTGCCCAGGTACGGGGCGCCTCGGGCTCCCGCAAGCACGCTTGGGGCATTTTGCAAGGTGATCACACAAGGCGGCACCCAAGTCGCTCTCACCGCCACGTAAACAGCGACATCGGAGTGTGAACTCTGTCCATGAAACGCGAACGTGCTCAGCGCTTTCGAAATGTACATTGGCGCCACAAACGGCATGCCGGCGCAGGTTCCACATGGAACCACGGGGAGAGCGGTGAAGGTAGCAGCGGCTTCTGCGGGTAGGATGCGACTACTGACCTCGAACAGCGTGGATACATATAACTTTTGTGATCGTTTCGACTGTTGTTCAACAAGCTCAAGTTGACTCCACATGCGAATGACGACCATCAAGAAGGCGCGTATGAACGCGGGGACGTTCGCGACTTGTCATATCGGCTGGAGTAAGGGCCTGTGTAGTGCCAACTTTACGAGGCTAGAAATTAGAGACTCAGGTCTTCTTCGAAGGCGGAAAGTGTACCCGAATCCCCATAGAGCAAATCACGAAGTGTTGCCAAATTTTGTTGGTAGGCGATTTCCAGCCTGCGCTCTAGTGTGTTATCGCAGCGTATTCGTCCATCCGCACTTGTGACAATGACGCCGCCTGGCGAACTGTTATCGAGCTGCTCGGTGTTTGAAATGGACACGCAAGACGCCTGCTCAGAGGCAGGAGTCGTGGCTTCGCTGTTTTCGAGCAACTGGCGGTATCGTGCCTGAAGGCCTGCAAGCGAATTTTCCACAAGCGCCCGATCACGCGAACGCAGAATAAGGCTCACTCGTGGCTCTGGTTGTACCATCTTCATGCCCTGTTCAATAAGACGCTCCAAAAGCTCCCGGTAATCCGGACCGGCTTCGGTGCCAAACGCGGCGAGTCGCTCGCGGCTACACTCGTAGAGCTCACGCAGCGTCGCTTCGCGAGCGCGAAGCACCTGCAGACGAGCGGCGTTGAGCGCCGATGCCAGCGCTATTCGACGTGATGCCTGCAGCTGCTTGTACTTTCGCTCAAACTCAGCTCGTATCCGCTCGCGCTGCTCCTCGAAAAGGCTGAGCTTCCGCAGGTGGAACTCCTCCTCCGCTTTTGTGCGCAGCTCGTTCACTTTCTCGTCTGCTTCCTGCCGAATAAACGCCACCATCTGCTGCACCTGTTGCTGTACCTGAGCATCGTTCATTATGAAAGCGGAGCAACTGAAACGGCCTGTGCTCCTGCGAGTACGCCCAGCAATACCGACTCAGCCACAAGTTGGCTACAGCGATGCGCCTCGGAGCGTTTCTTGCACTACGGCTCGAAGCGCCGCCAATGGATTCGCTCTCGCTCATACGACAAGAATGTTGTGTCCCGTGACGTCTATGCACTACATGATTGCAGCGCATACTAGGGGATATTGCGTCACATGAGGGCTACTCACTGCAGTGTAGTCGCCAGCAATTGGGGATATTTTTGCCGGATTTTTATCCATACACGACGCTATAGGCGCTCATAGAGGCTACTGCATCATCGACCGGCAGCGGACAAACAATTGGAACGCGAACGCATTCTTCGCTCTGCAACAGCTGCAATAACTGTCGTACTTGCTACTCGGCAACGAGAAGCTCGTGCGAGGTGCTCGTTATCCATACACAGCTGGCGAGAAGCGCAAACGCTAAGCTCACACTGTGTAAGAGTGTGCGTCTGGAAACCTGCACTCGCTGGTGCGCTCCGATGGCCGTGTTAGTCTCTGTGAGCGTCTGCTAACCCGGGTTTTCGGAAGCAACACCCGCTTAGACGGCAACTAGGCAAGGCCTGCCTCGCTACGTCACGAGTGCCTCATCATCAGGCACGTTGCCGACCCATAGTGCGGCAGAACAAAGTGCTGACGTCACCTGGCGAACATGACCTCTCTGGACACTGTGCTGGGCGGGCAGTGGGAGCCTCTCGAGAAGACCTTGAGCCGCCTGGAGACAGCGATACAGCGCGCTGCAAGCCTGGACTGGCAGCAGGTGCGGTCTGAACTAGCCAGCGCTGTTGCCCGAGCAGGCGAGCAATCTATTCCAGATGCACTGCGTTTACGGGTATGGAGGTTGGCTCTCGAGTGGCCGCAGTCGCACGGCACGGCGCTGGTGCAGCCGGCAGAAGATCTGACACACGAGGCGTCTGCTGCAGAAACGCCTGCTGCGACTCTCATTGAAGCACAAGAGAGCATAGAGGAGCGTTTCGCTCCCAGCGATGTCAACACATTGTCCATCGCACTTTTAGGTGAGACGGCTGGCAACGGGGCTGATCTCATAGACTCGCCGACAGATGCCCACCGCTTCGATACTTTGTGGACAGATACGGTAGTTGCCGGCGAGTCCAGACCTAAGGCTTCAGAGACGCCAGCCACTCGAAAAAACGATGCACCTTACGCAGCGGTGGACGAGTCGGAGAGCACTGCGCGCGGAGCAAGCTCCGACACCGCACGTGAAGCGGCCCCAGGTAAAGGTCCAGTGTCAGCAGGCATGCCGAGCACCCTCGAGAACGACGTCTACGATGTGCTCGAGCAGGACGTGCTGCGAACGCGTCGCGGTACGACAGTGTTCGAGCGTGCTGCCGCGAGAACGCTTCTGACGCAATGGTTGTGCACTTTTTGCGAAACACACGGCGTGCCATACATGCAGGGCATGAATGAGGTAGCTGCGGTTTTCGTATATCTGCATGAAACGCAGCATTCACCTGTCGCTGACTGCACGTGCTACGCGCTGTATGAGCGCTTCGAGGAAAGGTTTGTGCCGCTCACCGCCGACCTGGGACCTGACCCGTTCCGCTGCCTCAAGCTGGCCTTCGAACTGCTAACAGCCCTGCTCTGGTTCCACGATCCCGAGCTGGCTGTGCGATTAGAGCGGTACCAGCTTACGCCGGACATGTTCTCCACATCTTGGCTTGTAACCGTTTTCGCACGCAACCTATCGCTTGATGCAGTTTTGGCGCTTTGGGACGCGCTGGTGCTGGCCGGTGACCCTCTATTAACGATTTTTGTGGCACTTGTGTGCCTAGAGTCCAATCGACAAAGCCTGCTGATGGCGAGCGAGGCGTCGCTGCCGGAGCAGTTGCTATCCATTCCCCTGCGGAGTCGCCAAGACATTGAGGCGGCCTGGCAATGGGCCCGCAAACTCGAGAGTCGCACCCCTGCAGAGGCGCTCCGTCGAAGTCGCAATGTCATGTTCGGCCCGAGCCCAGTGCCCGCTGAGGGAACGGCATTCCGAGAAGTCACCATCGTGGTCGCATTCGAGCCCCATGAAGTGATCGCGTCGCTCGAAAAGCCGTGCAATGATGGCACACGAGCGCCGCTGCCCGCTTTGCTGCTGGACTGCCGCCCGAGCGACGAGCGTCAGTATGGTTACTTGCCGGAGGCGATTCCGCTTGACCTTGATGAGCTGCGTGATGCTGTGGTGCACGGCTGGGAGCCATGCCTTGATCGCTTCCGCGAAGATGTCTTTGCCCAGCGCATCGCACAGCATGTACTGGAACGTTTCGGTGCCAGTCATGATGGCAAAATTTGGATTTGCCTTGTGGGTTCAGGCCCTCCGACGTATTTCGATGTCGATGAAAACGCCTTTGACGTTCTACCTCTGAAGAGAATACTTGAGTACCAGGGCGTGCACTATGTAGCATCACTGCGTCACGGGTTTGCAGCCTGTGAGGCGCTGGCGAAGCGCGGATCACTCGCCCTCGCGCACTATGATGCCGCTGCACTAGCCCAGGCGCGTCAAGCAAAGTGTGCACGCTTGGCGGGAGTACGTCCCCCGGGGCCGGTCGCTCCGCCGCATGTGACATCGCGTATCGCTCCTTCGGGGTCGCATCCTGAAGAGCGCCTCGATCGGCAAGTATCGCAGACACTCGGTATGGTATCGCTGCAAGCGATCGACTCCACGTTGCTGGGCACGTCTGCACTGCACGGCTGGCTCGATGGTACGCAACTGATGTTGGCGAAGCATACGCCCCTGGATATAGGATCACCGGCACTTCTTCGGCGCTTGACGCTTTATCCCTGTCTGAAGTTGCAGCGCAAAAGCGGCGTTTTCGTGAATCGCTATCTGGGGATAACCAGATGTCGTTTCTTCGTGCTTGCGCCTGATCGAGCACGCAACACGCTCATGTATGTCAAGTCGAGTCGGCATTTGTTGCTGCTGAAGCGTATCCTCTTTCGGAAGGAAAGTCGTGAGCTCGTCATTTTTGAGTTTCGCGCTCCAGATTCGCAGCTTATCGATAAGCGTATTACGTGCCATCTGGCGGACGGGCTCAGCGACTGTGTTGAGTCTATACGTAGGCGCCTGCGACAGCTGAGGCTCGAGTCACGACTCGGTTCGCGCGCTGCACGCGACACCGCCACATGAGGGTGCATTGCTGGGCGCTCCCAGAGCGCTGCATCCGGAAAGAGAGAGTCGACGTCGCCACGAATGTGGCTCTGCTTTGCGTTGACGCAGATCGTGGCGTAAGTTGCCGAAGCGGTACCTCGTTCATATGCGGGAAATGTGACGCGACGCTGGGCAACGCGCGGCACATGGATACGCAAGCGCAGCCTGCATTCACAGTGCGTCCACGAATCGCACCGTGTCCCGCCCTTACCCATATCTCCAGTGCAGTGTATAGCAGCGCTGAGCGCACGATCAGCTTGCATCGCAAAGCGCCTGTATTCAGTGGTGAGAGGTCGCAATGCCTGTTGTCTACAGCATCGTATATGTGTGTGGATATCGAGCTGGGGTGCGCACACAGCGGCATTTTCATGTCGTAGTTCTCCATGCGGTGTCCGTGGATGCGCTAACGATGGAGAGTCGGTACCTGGCGAGTCGTTGGATCCGTAAAACATCTAATGCGGAGGAGAATCGTATCGAACCGGGGCTCATGGATGCCTGAGGTGTCTGCGATGTCGGTCTGAGCCTCTCTTCACTGGTGACGGTGCGGATCGTGCGTTCGGGAGACGCGGATTCGATTCATCGATTTTTTGTTGTAAGGTGACGCTTTGATTAGCAGCCAGTCGCATGCCGAGATCCGAGTTTCTGCTCGGACCAAGCGCCTTTCTGTATGAGGAGCGATCGTGCACTGTTATCTGGGGTACTCTTTGCCGATCGGGAGTGCTCCAAGAATTCTGTTCTTGCGATACATCCCTGCAACATACAGCAGTATCCCTGCATCAACTTACAGATAAGCTCGGGAGCGCAATGATGACTTGTTTGGAGATGCTCGCGCATCGCAACTTGCTGACTTGAAAAGCAAAGACGTCAGTACCGACTTGACGCTGGGTGTATGTCATTGGTCGCTAATCAACGCAACGGGAGCAGATCAGCCGGTGACACATCACGAGACAGCACGTCGAATACGCCCTGCTCACAACACGTTTCACGAAGAGGAGGTATCCGCATCGCATGGACGAGGGTCCAGTGTCGTGTACACCTGATCTACATCATCTATGGCTTGCAGCGCTTCGACGCCTGCATGAATGAGGTCCCGATCTGCCTCAGAAACCGGGGGCGGTATCAGTTTCGGGACCATAACAAGCTCACTGGTGCTAAGCTTCACACCCGCTGTTGTGAGGGCTTGGGCGACCTGTGCGAGCGCACCAGGCGGTGTCCATACCAGAAACTCGCTTCGTCCCATCGGCGTGTCATCCATGGCGAGGTGCTGCAGGTCGTCGGCGCCCGCATCTGCAACGATGAGAAGCAACGAATCAGGGTCAAACTGTGAGGATTCAGCGTCCTCTTCCGACACGAATGCACGGATGCAACCTTTTCGTTCAAAAAGATGTTGAACCGCACCAGCCGAGGCCATCTGAAGACCTGCCTTGCGCGCAACGAGTCGCACTTCTGCTGCTGTACGGTTCAGGTTGTCTGTGAGGGCCTCCACCAAAATTCCTACCCCATGTGGACCAAAAAGCTCGTAGATAGCGGACTCGAAGTTCGCTTGCTCAGACGCGCTTGCCTTGGTAAGAGCCCGAGCCACGTTTTCCTTCGGAACACCACGCTCAATAGCTTCCCGTACAATGGCGTCTACATCACCGCCCGCTTTTGCAGTCTGGACGATCCGCTTTCCATAGCGGGCAAAGAGCTTCACGCGTGCCAGCTCACTCGCCTGCTTTCTCGCCATGATCTTGGCGTAGCGCCGACCCATGTGCAAACTCAAGACACCGCCCGTCCGTGCAATGCGTCGGTCCAAGAGATGCACCGCAGTCTGCGATCGCACGCTTCTACGCAAACGGCCAGAAGGCACTTGGTGCTCGAAGGAGCTTCGCGCTCGCCTCGCCCAAGGCAGCCGGGATCCATTCGGTACGATATCCGGATTCGCCCCCAAAATCCAGAACAGCTTCATATTCATACACAAGTAGTCAAAGAGGATCCCGAATAGATGCTACTCATGAGAAAATGAACTGCACAACAGCCAGCAGTCCACAAATGCACAGACAAACAAAAGGTCGGTCGCCCTTGGAGCAGATGATCGCACGTCGGCCCTAGCGCGTACGCTTGAGGAGACGATTCTGCCGTCGTTCCACAGACGCTTCTGTTGCTTTTCCCTAGGAACATCATGTTTTGTATAACGAGCACTTTCACAAGCCCAGTACACAGCAGCAGAGCGGGTGGGTCGGTTTACGCCTGCAAGCTACGGCGAAAAAGTACGCGAAAGCACGTGTTAACGCAGCCGTGGCCACAAACGTTGCGGCTCTGTGCTGCAGGGTCGGTGGGCGACGACTCGGCTTCAGAGAGCGGTGTGGAGCCTGGGATGCCTCCCGAAAAAGCGCAAGTCACGAGTCCGGCTACTGATCCAGAGCTCGAACGACTACGCTTGGCGGTAGAGCGAGCGAAGCTTGAAGCAGAGCGGGCACGTTTGCAGGCAGAAAAGGCCCGGTTGGAGGCCGAAAAGGCCAAAATAGAGGCAGAAAAGCAACGCCTTGCAAAGGAAAAGGAGAAAGAGAAAGCGGCACTTGCGGCTAAGGGTACCGCAGCCGTTGCCAGCGGTATTGCACAGCCTGCAGCGAACACAGACGCGACTGCGGGTGCCCAGGAGAGCGGGACGCGTTCGCCGACAAACGACGCCGGCGGAAAACAGCCCGAGCGGGGCAGCGCACCCTTGAACAACACGGACCCTGCACTCCGCAGGGCTATCGAGAGCGGCATGCTTGACGAACGCAGCATGGCGCTGTTGTCGCAAATGGGGTCGTTTGTGCTCGGCGGTGGTATCTCCGACGACGACCTGAAGCTCCTCCAAGAGAAGGTACTGACCTTCGATACCTTCATGGCAAACCAAATCACAAGAACACCTATTGGTGTTGTCATTCGAGGGCGCCTTCGTGTGCAGAATCCCTCAGAAGCCTATCAAAGGCTCGAAATGGCCCTAGCAAACACCGGACTGAACCAGCGCCTTCGATTGTTTTTGATGGAAGATCCGAGGTCGCCATTCCTCACGGATGACGAGCTGCTCGTGGATAGTGCAGACGAGTCTGCGCGGCTGCGCTCGCCTCCTATTATCGTGGTGATGCCGATCACTTCCGAACCAGCAGGCATAGGTATCTGGCAGTACCTCCTGGCCAGCGTTCTCGGAGTGACAGCGTTATTTACAACGTTTGGCTATGGAGTGGGTGTTTTTGGGCTTTCGCCGGACTTTGCTCAACAGATTGCGCGCGGTAACATCGATGTGGTATCCGAGACGCTCCCCGTGTCCATTGGGGCGGTTGCGATTCTCGTGGCTCACGAGCTCGGCCATCGAATCGCAGGTGCAGTTCGGGGCGTGAAACAGGGCTTGTCGTTCGTGATCCCCTCGCTGCAGATTGGTTACTATGGCTGCGTGACACCGCTGAAAAGTTTCCCTCGAAACAGGTCGTCGCTTTTTGACGTGGCTGTGGCCGGACCTGTGGCTGGTCTCGTGAGCTCTGTCGTCGCCCTGCTTGCAGGCCTCGTTCTGACGGTACAGCAGGGGAGTACGCCGCTGGACTGGTTTCCGCAGATACCCTCTGCGCTCTTCGACGCCTCGCTGTTCATAGGCACCCTGGGCAAGGCTATTCTACCGCAAAGCGCGCTTTCGCAACCGACAATTGCTGTCCATCCGCTGTTTGTGGTAGGCTATACCGGTTTGTTGAGTCAGGCACTGCAACTGCTCCCGATTGGGCGCACGGATGGAGGCCGAATGGTTCAGGCAGCGTTCGGACGTCGCATTGCCGGCAGAGTCAGCGGAATTACGTTGCTTTTACAGGCTCTAGCCTCGGTTTTGGGGAACTCGCCCCTGCTCCTTTTTTACGGGCTGGTGGTGATCTTTTTGCAGCGTGAGCAGGAACTTCCCTGCCTGGATGAAGTATCTGAGCCCGATAACGCGCGCAGAGTAACGACTTTTGTGCTGCTTCTTATCACGATGCTCATTCTGTTGCCTTTCCCGTCACAATTTGGAGACATAACTGGCCAGTTTTGAAGCCAGGGAACAGTCGCAGTACGATACTGCAAATTGCGGCGTTTCCTGTTACCCGCAAATATGAGGGACCACCGCCCTCGCGATTCAGCAAATCATAAAGGGGCCAGATAGCGATTTCTCTCGATTTGGCACTGGGTGTGCCTCGCGATGGGCTTCAACGACGTCGAGGACGCATATGCAGCCGTGCGCTGCATGCCAACGAGCCCAGCCTTTGCCCTCATTGATGCCGCTCTCTGACTCGTCGCTCAGCGGTGTGCTGTGCTGGCGGTACGTCACGCGGAAGCGTCCACATCGCGAACAACTTGATCTCGATCCGACGCTCGGTAGGGTACGAAGCAGGCGTCCTTTGTCCGCTCGGCGTCCGCAACGGCGCTATAAAAGCGCCTTTGGAGGCACGCACGGGTAGCGCAACACTCGGAAGATCGCTAGAACGAATCATAATGTCCAAGTGGAAGTCTGGATGGTGATTGCTGAAACCTAGCGGGTCTGAAGTGCAGCGCAGTGATACATGCTTCCCTAGACCCCGATAAACATCGCGCCATCGGGTATCTCTGGTCACCTTCAACGATGCAGTACGATGGAAAAGGCGGTACGCACAATACGCTCTGTCGTAGCCGATTTCTGCGGCGTGAATGCACCGCATGGGAGGCTGTTGGGGCGTACCTGCGGGTCGTTCCAGTTTTGATCGACGAAACGTTTACACTGACGGGGACACCCGATGACACCCTTTCGCTGCAGGCTCATCCGCGGCAGCGACAGGTCCGCAATGCGCCTGCTACGTCGACTCGCGTGCGCGCAGTGCCTGATCCACAAATCCAGCGGTGCTTGTGCTCAAACGCCTGCAAACACAGTATGCAACGGGCTGTCTAGCTCGGAGGATACCACCATGCGAGTGCTTTCGCGTGAGCCCAACAGCGCCAGTGACGGCTGGTCGTCCACAGCGCAGGCGATGGTTCCTTGTGCAGATCTGAGCGACACCAGCAGTTGACTGCAACAAAAGCCGAGTAACATCTGCTCGCTGGAGCGCCCGATTCTCCAGGGACAAGAGCGGGTCTCTGTGCAGCACTGCCCCGGAGGAAATCTACTGGATGTAACATCGAGCGATTTCTGTGCATGTGCTTTACGACCTAAACAGCGCCACTTCTCTACAACCTCTCAAATACATGTCCCTCTCCATGAAATGGAACCAATGCGCTATGAATCTGCAACCTAAAAGGAACGGTTCTGTGAAACCGTTCTTCGTTTCGGATTCTGGCCTCACAGAACGCGCTGGCGTCCACTAGGGGCGTACCGCAGAACGGTAATTCACAGTGATGTCGCTCATATGAACATATGGCCTGTTTCACGAACATTCTCCTGGTGAAAGAGCAAAAGCAATTGCGCTTCATACACTGTATGGACACAATTCACGCTTGCATCTTGCGATCGACATTGAACTACAGCGCGATTGTTTGGCAGGAGCGCATGGCGAGCCGGAGGTCCTCCCTACTGGCCATGTTACTCGGTTTTCAACTGCTTTGGCCACATATCTGTCGAGTGCTCTTCGTCTCGGGCCGAGGACACAAGCATTCCTGCTGACCAACGTCAATGCTCTCTTCGCATGGACCGCATCCGAAGCATCAAGCTCAGTATGCGAGGTCGCACATGTCATCCCCCTTCATCAGGTCCACTTGTTGAGGACGCCGCAGCTTCATCGGCGGCGTCCGTCAGGAAGCTCCAGAGATACGATGGAAGCGATGCACTGGATGCCTCCAGGCAATGCGCGCGCGTTTCTGCTCGTTCCATGGCTTTCCGCATCACGTTCGCCCGCGGATCCATCGTACCACCGCGCTCGAAAATGTGCATGAGCTCGTCTGTGCCCCCTGCTCCCTGAGAACCGACTGAAGACGCAAAGTTCAATGGTAAAAGGAGACGACGATCCAGGGCAACAATCAGTGCACCCCACGGTGTCAGCATAGAAGACTCTCTATCCTGTTCTGCACTCTTCAAAGTCGACGGCCCCGTGCCCACAAGAGGTCCAATCAAAAACTCCATGAACGGCCAAATACCTAGACCCACATCCACGGTCATCGAACTCAGGCTTTCCAAGTTTACGCAATGGTCATCCCAGTAGCAGTCCCAAATAAGAGGCTCTGAACCAGCTGGTGCGCGTGGAACACCCCATATAACCCGCATCCGGCTGTAGCGCCCTTGAAGAGCCGAACTCCCGCAGACCAGCACAGCGACGTACCCGTTGAGGGCAATCCATCGCGCAAAATATCCCAGAGAGCCCAGCGCTGCGCAGCTGGTACCGAAAGCACTGACGAGCGCGATACCATGGGCGGCGACGCGGTCCAAGCACGTGCGCGTTGCGACGCTAAGCACAAGCGTCATATCCGTGCCACGCCCTTCCAGGCTCGCCACGAGTTTGTGGGCCCGCACGAACCGCAAACTAGGTGTCGGGGGCAACGCGCTCGGGGGGTCTGCAATACAGTTGGCGAGCTCACGCAGCTCGCACTCCAGACTGTGCAGTCTGTCCGACCCTGGGGTCTCGTCGCATATTCGCGACACTTGCAGGGCCTCTAAAGACCGGTACACCAATTCACTATTCCCATCTATGCAACAGAATACGAATACGTCTGCAACGAGAGCTGCTGCCCGAGGTTCGTAGCCACGTGTGCGCAGAAAACAGAAAAATCGCAAACGCAGATCTTCCAGAGACACCGCAACGTCTTCACTTGATGCGCGAATCATGAACACAGCAGCATAAACTCAAGGTTGCAGCCCAACCTAGATGATATCCCAAAGCAGACTTACAAAGTGTAACCAGTCCTACCACAGGGCCGGCACTTGCCCTCCCGAACACAACCCAGACCGAACAATACGAATTGATTGTATAGAGCAGGCCGTTGGAGCCGACTACGAGGTTTGGCTTCGCCAATCGCGCGCGCCAGCTCAACGCGCATTCGGTTACCGCAAGTGCATCGCAGAAATCAGACAAAGGCGACGTCGCACGGAGCACACTTCAAATGAAACGACGTCGTGATTGGAGCAGTGCCAGGAGCGCCGCGCACACCTCAGATGAAACGCATTCGCATGCGTGTGTGGCTGCGTGTGTTCGGATCGACGAGCGTCAGGCGCACTGCGATGCGCCTCAGTGCAGCAGCAGCAGCAGCAGCAACGAGATCGGCACAAGATTACGAAGCGATGCGTGCCGGCGCGCGCGTTGTTTCCGAGATCCCAGGCGTCGACGCGTCGATGGTGGTGGTGGCAGGCGGGCGCCTGGATCTCCATGCATGTCAAGGGTGGTACTGCGATGTGTACCAGCGACAGAGCCTATAGCAAGAGATTATTCTACGTGAGTTTCCGATCTACGATACATTATTTTGGCTGCAGCACGATGCGAACACGCATGTGCCAAGGCGGGGTCTTGGACACGTGTCCTTCATCGATCGGTGAGGCGTCTCGCGCGGTGCACGCATCTCGCGAAGTGAGCGCATCTGGGGGATCGGGCAGTCAATTGGAGCGACGCGCGTGTCGCCGTTGTTGAAGGGAAACGCGATGTTGATCTCTAGTGTGTTGTTCAGCTGTAAAAGTTGTATTTGCGTTGGAGTCGAACAAAAATATAGTTTTCAATTCATTTGTGTTTCAGCCCTCAAACAAGTCTAGTCAAGTGTTCTTTCGCAGTATATAACAGAAGGGTTCACAGAGCGTTCTTTCTCAAGAAACTGAAAAAAGAAAAGTTATGAAAAGCAAGTCCACGATCCTGGAGGCCCAGGGCCGCCGGCTGCCAGACAAAAAAAACGAAAAACAGTGCCGAGTCCAGAAGAAAAGGAAGAGAAGAAGAACCGAAATGGGGAGGCCCTACGTCGAAGGCTGCAAGAAAGACGACAGTACAACGAGATGGTGGTGAAAGCCTTTCTTCTTGGACATATCAAGGATCCGTACAGGGAAAAGTTGCGAGACGCTATCGAAAAACTTGTCGACTCGTACTCCAAGAGTACTGTCAAGGCGTCGTCAGGACTGATGCATTTGGCGAGGGAGATGTACGAAGACGTGGCGCACATGGAAACGGTCGAGATTCCGGACGAGTTTTTCGACAAGACGTTTATTCGTCACCTGATGCTTGGTACAGCGGAAACGCGGAGGGAAAATGAGCGGGTTCACGCTCTTCACGAAAACTTCGCGGAATTCCGCTTCGAGAGTAATCGATACAGGGGTGATCGGGATATTTAGACATACGGAGCGAAAAAGCACATCACCAGTCTGAAGTACCATTTGACAGTGAACATCGAACGTTTCGTGATACGGGCCGTGTTTCCATTCTACCCGAGCCTATCTCGCAATGGAAAATGGGCGATTACCAATGACATCACGAACGATCGTAATCATGAAGATGAGGTCGAATTTGTCGACAAGAAGGCGGCAAACCAGAGCACGAATGAAGCTTCTATAATCCGTGCGGTAATACAAGAGCACCGTGCAGTACTATGGTTGGCGAATCCAACAGAAAAGATATCAGAGCTGAAAAAAGATAAGGAAAGATGCTATCGCCTCGTCTTACGGTATTTCGTGTTTTCGTTCCGAGAACTCGAACCCAAGACCGAAAAGCGGCTGAGTAGAAGAAAAATGCAGAGTCGGAGAGACGGAAGGCTTTTTCAATGGGGAAGCGCTTCAACGTGGTTCCAATGTGCAACATTAAGTCACATTTTGTGAGTATCGACTCCGGCGTCCTTTACGGCATCATGAAAGAGATCAGTCCGGAGTTCAGTGTCAGCAGGGAGGAATTCACCGGCGAAAACCGGGAGACGTACTGGAGGATTAACTTCAATTTCAAACGTCTGGAAGCGAGCAAACAGCAGGTATTCACTGGAATGATCGAAACCGATGGAGTAGCCTTGCGTGTACACTATCGGCGGTTGAAGAAAGATCGTCCAGTTCCGCCCTCGGCGAACCATGAAGATGAGAAGGAGGCGGATCCTGTGACGCAGGAGGTGGAGGATAACGACTTTATGGTTGGCGCGGCGAAGCATAAAGATGGGAAGGAGGCGGGTCCTGCGACGCAGGAGGTGGAGGATAACGACCTTGTCGTTGACGTAACGAAGGATGAAGATAAGAAGGAGGCGGATCCTGCGATGCAGGAGGTGGAGGATAGCCACATTGTCGTTAGCGCTACGAAGCATGAAGAAAAGAAGGAGGCGGGTCTTGAGACGCAGGAAGTGCATGATGACGACTTTGTCGTTGGCGCTGACCCCAGAAACACAAATATCATCACCATCGCAGCACCGAAGCGCGCAGAAGATAGTACTGACGGTAACTTGCGTCAGAAAGACATGCGTCTGCTGAGGTTCTCGAGAGCGAGATACGGCCGAGAATCGGGAATCATGAATGCAAGGAACAAAATCGAGACTTGGAATACAGGAATGAAGGATCTCCTGGAAGCTATGAGCAAGGTGACGAGCCGAGGAGCGGACTTTCAAGCTTTTCGGGAGTTTATGCAAGTTCGTGTTGCTCATTGGGATGCACTGTGGGAGGAGTATACAAAGCCCCGGTGGGCTCGTTTGCGTATGAATCTATTCGGTGGGAAGCAGCGGGCGTTCGCGAACTTTTTCAATCACTTGAGTGCCCTCAAAGAGGACAAGACTCAAAGGCTCGTAGTAGCATACGGAGCAGGGCGCTGGGCGCCCAAGAAAGGTACTACGCCAGCTCCAACGACGAGGATGTACAAGTCGTGTGCACGGCGTTTTCTTACAATACCTGTAGATGAGTTTCGAATGTCCTACACACACCTCGAGCTGGTTTGTACACTTCAGAGGGTCGAGATGGAAAAGTGCCAGCGGAGCCCTGAGGAAATAGCAAAGTACGGACCGCTGACGGAGGAGCAAGTGGAAAGGAGAGCGAAATTTCGTGGACTACTCGCACTGGTGAGTACAACTCCCAACGGCACGAAACGTATGGAGTTTGTTAACCGAGACTTTACCGCCGCTCTCAATGTAAGGAAATGTGCAGTGCTGGAGACGAGACCTCCAGAGTGGACAAGAGGGAACTTTTTTGGACAACCGCTTAAAGTTGAGTTATATGAGAAGAAGTTGGAAGCAGCAGTAGGTGGCCGGTCGAAAGAAACTGGGAGGCGTCTGCACGTCAGTTGGAGACTTCTTGGCTAGGGCACGGTTGCCGCCACTACTGTACACCGCTGGCGTCGTTCGACTTTCGAACGGCGTTCGGATGCGGCGGACTCTTCGGCAGTTTTCGCTCACCATGACACAGGTAGTCAAGAGAAGTGATGCGGAAACCGAGTCCTCGTTGGGCGCATACGAGCGCGAGCGACTCGCGCGGATGGAACGGAATCGTATGCTCATGGAAAAGCTGGGTGTCACATCTCTTTCGAACCGGCTCGAGACGATCACGACTGTTCGGGAGCAAGCCCTCAAACCCATAGGTTACTCGAAACGCACGCCAAAGGCGGAGAAAAGGGCGCGCAATTCTGAAAACGAAGTAGACCGTGGAGAGCTGGAGCCACGGCGTCGTTCGCTTCGTGTGCGGGGAATCGCCCCGGCTGGAGCTGGAACATCAGCAGAGGAACCGAAAAATAGCCAGCTACAGCTGAAGGAAGAGGAAACATCAAGAGGTCCGTTTTTGGAAGACCAGACGTTCGCAGAGGTTGCCCTAGAAAACTATGGTGCCAGTAGCGAAAGCTCCATCGTCAACGACGACTGCGACCGCAGCGACGTAGACGACGTCGATGGTAGCAAAGATGGCGGAGACCAGAAGAGCTTGTGTACGCGGCGCGCCAGGTTGTTCCAGCGAGCCTGGTGTAGTGCAATGGCATGCACTTCCTTGTCGACAAGTGAGCATCTCGCGAAGGATCCGAGCCGTTTTCACCGCTGGGTGCTGGACGAGGCCTCGGGCTTCTTCAAGCTTGTTCCAGCACGTATTTATTCCGCAACCATGCATCCGCGTCTCGATGCATGGACCATGATGGTTGGCGACAAGGCAGGTCATGTGGGCCTTGCTGTTGTACCACGGGAACGCGTCGCAGAACATGCTGTTCAGGTGCTGTGTATGCGAGTTCACCGCGACACAACCGCTGGCATGGCACCACGTGCGGGTTCCGCCAACTCCCAACAGCTGCTAACAGTGTCCTACGACGGCAGTGCGCGCTTGCTAGATATCGAAAAACAAACAATTCAGACAGTCCTCGTCGATGAGCGAGAACGAATTTTCAAGAGCATAGCGCTCAGTACAGAGAACGACAACGTCTTTTGGACCACTGCCAGCCATCGCTCACTTGGTGGATTCCTGGTTCGCCACGACCTTCGACAGAGCCAGAAATCGTTCGATGCTTTCGGTATCTCTGACAGCAGAGTCTACTCTGTTAGTTTACAGCATCAGGGCGCTGCAGGAGCAGTCCCCGGCCATGACAGTCTGCTGGCGGTCACGACGGCGCGAGATGGTGTTCTCATTTTTGATCAGCGTCGAATCGAGACTGGCGCTACTCGCCGATCAACATCAAAACCGCTTTTTGCTCTACCACACGAGCGCGCAACAACTGCAGCAACTTGGTCTCCGTCGGGGACGCGGCTTCTGACCACCTGCTACGATGACTTGCTACGCATATGGCATTACGACGGCAGCGAGTGCTCGCTCGAACACCGCTTTGTACATAACAATCACACCGGTCGATGGGTTACGCCTTTTGAGGCATGCTGGGACCCAGCTACGGACCACAAGATTTTTGCGTGTGGATCCATGAATCATAACCCGGTCCATGGCGTGGACCTCTTCCACGTGGAGCTCAACAAACGATCAGTCTGGAATCGGTTGACTGGCGAGCCCATGACGGCGATTGCGGCTGTCCTGGCCTGGCACCCGGCAGGGCATGCGCTCATAGGCGGGACTGCATCAGGCAGGGTATATCTATGGGGCGAAGCTCACGGATCTGAGGGCGTCCTCGCAGCGTGATTAGATCCACACGGTCGAGAATTCTAGAGCGAAACCACAGATCGCTTTGTAAGGATTCGCAGCGAGTACTCGGCCGCGACGACGATTTCGAGAGAGAAAAGGGTAACAGCACGGCACCGGAATGACGTTCGCATGCGTTATGCCACGAATGACAGCACCAGTCGACAATGAGATGTTTGTCTGCTCGAGCGTTGGCGAAGAGAGAGACTTGATGATGATGATGATGATGATGATGACGGGCCTGGGTCCTGAGCTGAAGAGCATCGTTGCCACCGCCGAATCTCTAGGTAAAAAAAGGCACAGCCGAAGACTTCAACAAGAACGCAGATGCTGCTGCTCAACTTTTCCAGTGCTCGGTATCATCGACACTCGGGTATCATGGACGCCAGGAGGCATACCATCAAGAGGAATAGAGACGTCAGGTCCCATTCCGACGCTCCGAACACCGTATCGAGCAGAGGATGGCGCTGTGTTCGCTTCATTGAGAGCGCTTCTATAAGCGTCCAAATCGCATATGCAGACGATTTAAGGCAGAAGTACATGAGATCCTGGTGCGGTTAGCAACGGTTGCAGTTTTATGGAGGCAAGAGGCGTAAATTCACCAACTTATTGAAAAGGGCATCTTAAGAAATGACCTACGATTCGCGTCGTTCGCTGGTATCCTATACCGTTGGACGCGCTATGCCAAGCCAAACCTGCACTGCTGTTCCTTCGAAGAGCACGTCTAGTGAGTGCAGGGATCGATGCAGCACGATTTCCATCCATGCGTTCAGTGCGAGACGGACGCCTCGCGAGCGAGGGTGCAGCTCGAAACATAGAGAGAAAAAGAACGCGGAATAGAAAAGGATGCACGAGATCGTATACAGTATGCTGACGAAACGGCCATTTGCGCGGAAATCGCAAGTCAGCGACTTGTTATGATGTGATTCCATTGGCAAACACGTACACAAGCAGTTCCTGCACCCAGGCATCAAGGACTCGATCTCCATACGGGTGTGTCTCGTGCATCGGGAGGGTCCACGGGCTTTATGCTGAGCGGAATTTCGAGAGAATGATGTAACATGCAGTATGGGTATTGTGCTGAATCGCCCAATAACTGCGATGATGAAACAAATCAATGGCGAGGAAAAATGGGATTTGATTCTGAACTGCAGCGAGGCACCGGTTTGGTGCGCTTCAGTAACCGAGAAAGTCTGCGTCCCTAAAGGAATACATCGGGGAGAAAGTTCCGGTAAAGCTGGTGAGCAATAATGGTGCTCCATAATTCGATATTCAGAGTTCTGCGAAAATGATCACAGCATACGACTTGGTTGAATATACGCACCGAAGATGTGCAGCTGCCGCGATGTCAGCAATGTATCCTTCTGTGGCAAATCGCCAGGTCAGCGCCCAAGCTGCTTTTCAACGTGTTCCTGACTCGACAAATCAATCACGAATCAAGTAGGCGGTTCTCTGTGGTCGTATCCATGAACTGAAGACAGTGAAACGCTCAAACAGCGACGATTTTGAGGACGATGATAGCTACTACAGCCTCGACGCCTCGCGGCATGAGATGCGGACGCAATCGAGCGAAGCAAACTTCTTCAGCGCTGTTCATCCAGCCATGGGAAGAGCGCCAGCCAGCGGCTTACTCAACTGCGAAAGCGATCCGAGGATGTATCGCGCAGCCCGCCGACGTGACGCCTCAACAGACGTCACGTCGGAAGTTCGCTGACCACGGACTGCAGACCCCAGTGCATGCGAATGGTATCACGAATCCAAGTGCGTCGAGCCTTCTCGATACGTTCCATGAAACGCGCACCATAGGTTCGTCTAAGCCTACTCCGGGCGATCCAGCGAGAGAACTCTGGCAAGGTCAATGGTGCTTTGCTCGTTAGACGACCACGCTTCCTGGTCGGCGATAACGGACCAGGATCTACGCCTGGAGAACCTGTCGCCGCTGCATACTCTTGTTCGCGTCGTCTCCACTCCTTCGCTAGCAAATGTACGTCCGCAATTACTTCGGGTGCTTTGGCTCGAGCGAGAATCAATGGCCCATATTCCGATACAAATGCAAAGTAGAGGGCAGGATCTGCTAGCGCGCGACGCTCCTGCTCCAAAACCATAGTGTAATGTGCGATCACGAACGCGTCGCTCTCGTCGTAGCCAATCGAGTCACTGGTAAGCTCCACAGACCCACGTGTATCGTGCCCGGCAGCTTGTGCGTCTGGAAACGCTACACCGGGCGACAGCGGCCTGCTGGAACGTTCGAGCCAGGGTCGTACACGTTCGAGCACCACCGCCTTGACGGAGTGCTCATCGGAAGCAGCGTCCGAGTACAGGGCACGCCCGGTGAGTCCGAACCATCCTCGGGCTTCGGATGGATGGATGCTCAGCGGTTCGTGCACACAACCCAGCCGTCGACTCATTTCGTAGGCAATGAGCGTGTTCAGTTCGGCAAGCCGGAAGAGGCTGTTGGTGCGAAAACGACCGGGGGTGTAACAGCGCATGTAGGCCTCCACACCGATCACAAACGGGCAGCCAGCTGTGTCTTCCTGTTGCAGACGCTCGTGGGCAGCAGCAACAGGAGCCGCTGCTGATACCTGATCGCATATCTGCGCCACCTTCGCGTAGGTGCCAGTTGTGCGCGTTGTCGAAACCTGCCCAAGAGCTATCAAGTGGTTTATCTGCGATGCAGAAGACACGTACGCGTAGCCGGTATTCTGGGTGCTGATGTCCAGCCCGAGCGCCACAAACGGCACTCGCAGCAACGCCTCCAAACGAGCAGCTGCCTCGCAGCTCTCGCCAGCACTGCACTCGCTCCAAGCGCTCGTCGTCGAAGAGTCTTTCTCGACCTCTGTCAGACCGCAGCTCCCAAAACTTCGCCCTTTCTTGAGCACACCAGGAAATATTTGTTTCTGCTTTAGATCGGAAAGTGCAAGAGCGGCTGCAGGCAGCGTCGCTCGCGACTCGAGTTCACCCCAGAGGCCACAGCGCGAAACTCGCAACGCATGTAAAGCTCGTAATCGACACCTGGAACCTATTTTGTTGCATGCTTGAGCCAAGGAGCATTTCTGACAATTTCCACGAGGGATCACGACCCACATGACGCGATAGGCGAAAACCTGCTCCTACTACGCTCGGCAAGCAGGGACTTGGGGCCGCCTCACAGCTTCCAGCGTGCCGCTGCATGCGGGAGCGCACGCGAGGTTTGGCGCCACATCGCCATGGTGTTGCTGTAGAAGCTGTATAAAAAGGACATCCCCCACGCGTGCCACTGCATGCTCGTTTCCGTGCTGCCTTGCATGCCTCCCTCATTCCCTAGAAAGCATTTCCAGTAGAGGCTGTGCGAGTCGCGGATGCAACTCGTGATCGTCTCTCAGCCTGCTTACTCTGGGCACTGGGTGTCACGGAAGCACATCCCAGGCCGAGGATGCGAACTCGACTCGATGTACACCGTGTGTCATGACAGCAGCACGAGCGGCAGTGCGTGCCTTTGCGAACAGATCCCCAGCAAGGCGCTGCATGCAACCAGGTTTTCAGTGCTCAGTCATCGATAGGTCGATACTGAAGCGTTCAAAGCCTAAGTGGACGTGTTTTACCGTAGGAACAGTTCGGAGCAGCGTACAAGTGGCGGGAGGCCTTTCATTGGCGCCCATTGGAACCGTGCGCACCTCGTGAGCGCTCTCTGGAGCCTTGCACACCACTGGGGAGCTCAGGAGCTGCAGTCCAGCACGGTGTTGTGCCAGTTCTGCTGCACGATAGCAGCAGCGGCGGCGTTGACAGCGCCCTGCAGTTGGAGCATACGAAACGGCGGACATCTGTCAACGATGCACTCTATGCCCTGTCAGCACTCAAGCGGGTGCGTGCTAGTGTTTCCTCCAGCAGCGCGATGAGTCGATCGATGTCGATCATCTTCTGGGATCCAGAGCAGGCAAAGTCGCGCTCCTCGAAACCTGCAATGCACGCATCCGTTTTTGGCTCTGTGCTGGAAGCTTGGGATTGCAGAGCATTCCTCACGTGCATCTGAATCTGCAACTCAAGCGCGTCCAGCAGCTGAAGACACGTGGTAACCTGGCCTTGCGCAAGAACATGCCCCCCGGCAGGCAGGCTGTTGCGAATGCGAGCTGCAACTTCCCTGAGAAGGGCTCCGAACGTACGCTGCGTACCTGGAAGGGTCAGACCAGACTCGGGCGGGTGAATGCGCGGACGCAGTACGAGCAAGGCCAAGTCCGGCTCAACAATGGCTTCTACTGCAACGTGTTCCGAATGAACGACCCTGCCGTCATCGCGTAGCCGGCGCCACCAGTGACAAAGGTTCCGCTCTGCGTAGCGAGCTCCCGGCGGGTACACAACGACCATTTCGAAAACCGTATCTGGCGGTGCGAACCTGTCCGAGTGCGATGCCCCGTCGCTGTGCGTCTTGTCGTGGTCCAGCATGGTCTCTGGAACACGTATGGATTGAACGCTATGGCAATGAACAGTTGGTACGTCAGAGACGAGGCCGCATATGATGAGATGTCCACTGACCTGGTGCGCTGGTGCGGCAACGCTAAAAAGATGGTCCACGCTAGCCGGGCCTACCGCTGGAGTGTAACACCGAACAAAAGCGTCCAGATTGCGCTGTGGTGTGCTGAGAACCAGCCGAAGGCGACGCGAATTCGCAAGCGCCGTCAGTGGCTCACGAGCATCCCGCCAATCTCTCACGACAAGCAACGCATGCCACCAGTCCAGCGACCAGAGCAGCTTCTGCCGGAGAATATCCACACATGGTATTTTTCGATAGCGCGGTGACGTAGCGCCTGGACGCTCACCATCGCGAGACTCAGCTGCTTCCTCAGTGAGCGTCCGTGGGGATGCGCGCGGCCTCTTCGCCATCGAGGCAGTCCCCGAGACCGTGCATGGTGCTCGCTCCGAGTCCAGCATGATATCCGTAACATCGGACTGCTCCGCATTCATCGACGCTGATGACGCATCGATAACTCGTGTTTCATGGAACATATCTAGCTCCGAAGCGGGGCACATCGGTATCATCTGTGCAGTCTCGGGAATGGAGTCGCACTGGCCAGGCGCATGCCCATCCGGCATGGTCGCGGTCGAGTCCAACGTGCTGCTGCTGTCGATATCCAGCGCTGCTCGCATTCGCTCCATTTCTCTGCGATCCATGGTGGCAACCCATGCAGCTGCACGCCGTGCGACTGCTTCTTTGAGCATAAGCGAACGCTTGGAATCTATCCAAGCTTCGATTTCTGCCTCTAGACGATGCTGTAGCTGTTGCAGGAACACGCCAGCACCGGAGCCGTTCTCCTGCGAAGCCGCTCGCCGTGCCGGGGTTTCCAACGCAGCCGCAGCCTCTGATGGTGCCAGACCGCGCTCATGTGCGTCGACGTCTGCATCGCCGGACTCGTGTACTCCTGGCTCCAAGTGAGCTGCGCGTGTACGTTGCTGCTGTTGCGGTTGCTGGAGTGAGCGCTTTGTTCCAGATCCGACTACCCCAGCGTACGCGACGAAGAGCGCACCCTCCACAACAACTCGGTAGTTCCAGCTCTTTGCACCTGTAGCTGGCGTCCGAATCACCTGAATACACGAAGACACTAGCAGGCTATCCGAAGTGGTCGCTTGCACGCGCCACAGTGGCGATACTTTCGAGGCAGCGACGCACGTCGTTCGCTGCAAGTGCTCCCCTTCAAACGCGTCGTCGTCCGTGAACGGCAGCAAGATCCAGCACGTCTGACCTTCGTCGGTCGAGACCTGTACTCCGTGACGGTAGAGGCCGCACCAGCGCACCCAGCCAGCGCTGAGCAGGCAGTGCACACCAACGGCATGTGCGCAAGGTGCGGAGCTCGCGCTTCCGTTCGCTGTCGCTTCAGAGAAACTCAAAAGCGCGCTTTCCTCCAGTGCAACTCCGTCAGCCTCTTTCTGTTGTCTATTCAAAACTGCACGATCAAACCGTTCATCACGCTCGTCGGTCGTCGACAGATGAACCACGACGTAGTGCAGCGCGAGCCTAGCGGACACCCCGTTCTCTATGCAGGGCAGACTCGCGACCCAAACGACGACTTGTTGCGGATTGGCAGTGATACACGGTTGCACAACTGCAACCCAAGCGGTCATTCAAGCGGACACCGCAGCACGCAACTCCAGCGCCCTATCGTGTCCCATACAAGGGGCAGGAAGCCAGCGCGGCCCTCATTGGGCGCCAAACACCAAGTACGATATCGTACATGTGGACGTTGCAGAGCCGCGCAAGGCATCGCTTTTGTTCGGAGCTAGCGTCCGCACGCTGGAGGCCGAGCGACCGGGTTCCCTGCACCGGTTCAAAAACCCAAGGTTGCAGAGCAGCAGGCTGTTCCGAACCAGTAGTGCACCCTACCAGGGGTCATGTTGCCACCAGCGTCACCAGACGAGTGCCGGGTGCTGGACGAGTTCGAACGGCTCCTGGTGGAAACGCGGCCCTCAGGCAGCTCGACTCTTGCGGAGGCGGAAGCGGAGCGGTCTCCAGACGCTGAGCAGAGGACGGCTCCCTGCCCAGACGACGACTGGGAACATACAATCGAAGCGGTTCTTGGTCAACTGCAGCAGACTGGTGTCGCTGAGAAGCTTCCGCTCGGTGTCGGCGACGAGGATATGCACAGGCCCGCCGACAGCTCCGCGCGTGCCGAGTCAACCGAGCAGCGCGAGGACGAGCGCGCTGATGCTGAACTCGACGCAGCCCTCACCCAGTTTGTAACCGAACTGGGGGCTGTTCCCGGACCCACCGCAGCGGGAACGGGTGGCAAGCCATCCACCTCGAATGGGACAGGCGCGAGCGAAGCGAATTACGCGGCTGGTAACGAAGTCGAGTCGCTGATCAGCAACCTCGTGCAGACGATTCTCTCGAAGGATGTGCTGTACGCACCAATGCTGGAAATCAGAGGCCTCTACGAGTATTATCTGAACAAAGAGGAGTGCACAGCCGGCACCGATGGCGAAGCTCATCTGGCGCAAGCCGACCTGGAACGCTACCAAGCCCAGTATACGTGCGTGAATGAAATCATTACGTGTTTAGAAGACGAGAGTCTGTCACCCGGAAAGCAGACTGAAATGCTCATGGATCTCATAGCGCGGATGGAGAGCATGGGTGATCCGCCACCGGGCGTGCTTGAGACCATGAACGAGGCTCGAGAGCGCCAGAGTCACGAACCTGCCCTGGATCAGAGCCGCACGGACAACAACGCAGACCCCGAACAGGTTATGGCGATCCTGGAGAAACTTCTCCAAGAAGTAGCCGAATCACCAAGCGATGCTTCGGCGATGGCGAAACTGCAGCGCGCTTTACAGGATGCGCCACCAACTTCCAGCGATTGCCGACAACAATAGCTCTCATGCGCGGTTGCCAGTGGAGTGCACTTTCATGCAAGGTTTATTCAAGAGCGTGGCTCTCGGTATATGAGCGAGCTCAGGCGGCGTTGATGAAGGACGCGGCCGCCACTGTCCGGCGTATACGAAAGTGGAGTACGCGTGGCTCATGCGCTGCCCATGTTCCATCAATGCAATGGTGCAAGTTCGGGTTCCGAGAGCCCTAACACAGCGCTATCCAGCTTTTGCTCCAATCAGAACTGAAAGCGAATGCTGGACTTGCCTTTTTTTTGGATAGTGATCGAAGGACAAGCGACCGCGAAGCGGCCGCATGAAGCACGCGGTCGGATCGCAGGCCTCGAGACACTTGAAGACGCGGCGGTGACGTCCACCTGGCGTTGCAGCAAGCGCCTCTGGCGCACTCGCCTTCCGCAGGGTCGCTGTTTCGGATCTCATTTCTCCAGGGCAGCACGATTTGAGAGCAACACAAACGCCGAAGCATCTGCCGACGAGATGGGCGCGCTGCCCAGCCAATGGCTAAACCTGCGTATCCGAAGGAATCTGGTTCAATGCATCGATCGCAGAGTGTGTGCAAAGCATTTGCTACGCGCCGCAGCCTTGCCTTGGGGTGCAGCGTATGTGCCAAAGCGTGCTTTGCGTCGTGCTAGCCTCGGATATACATAACAATAAATCGATTTAGAAACACAGATGGACAATATGCACCGACATACGCATGTACAACGATGTCTGGCGTACATACGGTTATGGAACGCTCGTGTCCGTGCAGTAGACGAGCGCAACGCGCTGCAAACCGCTCAAGACTCGTGATATCGAGGCGCTGGCTCCCCTGGAACCCTGCTGCTGTCACTTTTGCAGCAGCACATAGCGTTCATTTTTCCACGACGTACTGCGATGATGCGCTTCACCGCGTGCCAATGCTAGCCTTAACGGTTAATGCCAAATATGCGTACTCCGTGCATAAATGGCAACTTTGCGACAAAGACAACGAGAAACGCAATCAGGTTCACGGCGTGTACGAAAAAGAATTGTCGTTCGAAAGGCGTGCTGTGCACCGCGGCCAGATAAAGGAAGACCACAACGCAGATGAGAAACTTTCGTGACGGCGTATTCTGGACGCTGCCGTCAATCTGCTCCCACCAGGTTTGTTTTTCGCCCTTCCCCATCATATCTACCCAAGGCGTATGGAAGGGGTTCCCCTTGATCCAGTGAAACACAATAAAAGTCACACCCGCATGCACAACGTTCATAATTGTCCAGGACTCCATCGGGCTGAGCGAGAGACCCAGGCCAAAGAATATCCGAAAACTCGCAAGGAGCATAATGTAGAACGTCCAGCTTCCCTTGGCACGCAGCCACTCGACACCAACGTCGAAACGCGTCTCGCCGTGACCCGACTGCATCGCGGCGAAACGACGTTGACCACGACTATGGCGACGATGACGATGACGCTGATAACGAACAGCGCTCTCTGAACGCCAGTTTCAAGTGCCTCGTCACGCCAGAAGCTCTAAGGCAACGTTCACGACAACGACGACGACAACAACAACAGCAACGACAACCACGAAGGAGCGGTAGACGTTCGCCAGCACACCAGCGTCGCGAATGCTCCGAAACGGAACGCCGGAGCGGAGCGCGCCAGCCCGTCCAGATTCGGCAACGCGACGTCGGGCGAATCGCGCAGGCAGCAGCACGGCGCGCCAGCGCCCAGAGGCCTCCGTATGGATGTGTTCAGATTTTGCTCAGATTTTACAGGATGTTGACACAGGCCAGCGTGCCGCCACGGGGTGGTGCGCGTGCGATCCGCGCGCGGTGAAGAAGCATCCAGCATACGACATCGGAGAACGCTGGCCTAAGTAAACGTTTTGTCAATGAAAAAAAATCCAGCATTCGACGCCCTATGTCCAAATTCTATAATCCATGCTTCCTTCCGAACGGACTGGCCGTTCCATACGCTCTATCGTGCGCCGAGTGCGTGCGTTGCTGCATCCGCAATAGAGCATATATCGCAGGTGCTTGTGCAGCTCGGAGATAGAACGGCTCTTCGATACCACCTAGGGCGCTTCGGCTCGAGGTATCATGCATTCAGCACCGGATCGCGTCTCTCCATCATTCTGGGGGCCTGCAAGCTGCGCAGCGAGACTGACTGCCCACGACAGCGCGAAACGATACGCAAGGAGATAACTGCAACCGGGGCGATACCTGGATGCATGCTACCCGCCCCTAGTCTCAAAATGAACCGCGTTACGGATGAGTCGCTGAGAGCTGACTACAGCTCCCGCCACTGTAGAAGAATACGGAGCGATAGCCCGGTAGATGCGTCCATCTCGGGGGATCTTACGCCTAGCAGCTAAACATTCGACAATACGGAACGCTTCCCGCCCCTTATCAACGCTTACCACGAAGGTGTAACGAAAAAATGTTCGCGTTGCTCGTTCATGATTCGTTGCTGTTCTCGGTTTTGGGTAGCCAGTCGCGATCGATCGCGGATCGCTGGCGGCCGCACGTTGCCGGCGGGCATGAACGGCCGCCGCACCTGCATCCGCTTACGGAGGCGGCTTCTGGCCACTCGGGCATATCTTGAAATATTTCAGACGCAGAGACTACCACTTTGCGCTGAAGAGTTGGTTGACCGAAGAGACGTGAACGGCATGGAATATTCGAGTGCTCATTCCGAAAGAGGAACGACCGTAACACATGTGCACTCCAGTGCGAAGCCTGTTACGAGTACGGGTAGCGTGCAGCGAGGCACGCCGTCGCGATCGACGCCGCTGACAACGCCAGTACCGCCAGCAGCGGTTGCTGCACACCAGCAAACGCTGACGGGCGTCACTTCTGGTCTAGGGAGCTCAACTCTGTCGCATCCTGGTACACAACCGACGGCCGCGGTGACGGTGCAGGGCGTCAGCCCGGGGAGCCACCTGGGTGCGACGCAACGAGTTGCGGCTGCAGTTCAGGTCGGATCGCCTGTGGTGCATGTGGGCTCTGTCGGTTCAACGTCGACGGGAAAGTCACCTATTACTGGAGAGAAACTTGTCGCAGCGTCGCTTGATGCGCTGTCAGACTTGGGGCGAGACGTCGCACCGCACGCAACCCCCACAGTACCTGCGGGTGGCGACCTCGACGCCCCCTGTGTCGTTATTAAAATCGGGACCAGCACCATCATGCGCTACGATTCCGAAGGAGAGGCCGGAGAACTCGCGCTCTCGACCCTGGGCAAGCTGGTCGACTCCATCGTTGCGTTGCGGCGGCTGAACCACAATGTCGTGTTGGTCACATCCGGGGCAGTTGGGGTCGGCTGTCGGGAGCTAGGTCTCCGGAAGCGCCCCGATTCCCTTCGGACGAAACAGGCTATGGCAGCTATTGGACAGTGTAAGCTAATGCGCGTTTACGATGATTTGTTTCGCTTCTCCGGTCAGACGATTGCCCAAATTCTCCTGACCAGGGAGAATCTGAGCCAAAAGCACCAGTATTTCAACGCTCGAAACACCATGCGTGAGTTGCTGCGACTAGGTGTCGTTCCAATCGTGAACGAAAACGATACGGTGGCCACCGAGGAATTGCGCTTTGGTGACAACGACCGCCTGAGCAGTCTAGTGGCCGGCATGGTCGAGGCCAAGTGGCTGTTCCTCCTGACCGATGTGGACAAACTGTATACGGCGGATCCGCGCCAGCATCCTGGCGCTGAGCCTATCGACATCGTCCACGACATGGAGCAGCTGCACGTGCGACTCTCAGCGAACGAGGATGCCGTGTCGAGTGAACAGGAGCAACGCGCGGAAAGCGATACCCATGCTGCACACGGCCCCAAATCTCAGCTTCAAGGTGGCCAGGTGCCGCGGGGTGGCACCCAGTGGGGCTCGGGCGGCATGGCTACGAAGATTGTTGCCGCGCAGCTTGCTACTGCGGCCGGTGTCCATGTTTGTATCATGCACGGCCGTCGTCCAGAGGGTATTCTGGAACGTGTTCTGGACAAGAAGGGCTCGTCGCGTATCGGGACGGTGTTCTTGGCGTCACGCGAACCGATTCGCGGCGGTCGCAAACGGTGGATCGCTCACGGCCTTGCCCCGAAAGGCAAACTCTACGTTGACGACGGCGCTTGCCGAGCAGTGGCACGCCATAACTCTCTGTTTGCTGCGGGCATTCGTGAAGTTGACGGCGACTTTGAAGCGGATACAGCGGTCTCTATTGTTCGCCAGAGCGATGGCCTCGAAGTGGGACGCGGTCTCACGAATTACTCATCGGATGAAATCCGTCGCATCATTGGTCTGCACAGCAAGGAAATTCGTCGGGTTCTCGGGTACCCTGGTCCAGACGAAGTCATCCATCGTGATAATCTTGTTGATTTGCTGGGCACAATCAGCAGCAGTGATGCCGATGAAACGGACTAGGTTATGGACAGCACGTCGTCACGAACGGTGCTAAATGGAGCGCTGGATGCTAGGCTGTCGCCCATGGACCCGTAGCATTGAAAAGAGTTGAAACCGGTCAAATTTGACTTGCGTAGAGCGCGCTTTGCCTCGGATCTACTTGGTGCCGCAGGCGAGTGCTTTGCGCGCGTTATACAATGCCAGTGCGCAGTTCGAGCGTCGCGCTGGTGATCAGCCCGGGACCCGCGACCAGTTCAGTGCACGATACCACGCGCGCTCATAGAGACGTCGGACAGGACGGTGTCGGGGTTCCAGCGAAGATATCGCCAACACCGATACGCTTGACGTAGAACCCTGATGCGGCCGCAAGTCGGTGCGATTCCCCCGAAACAACGGGTGAACGAGGCGGCATCTGGGGTCTGTTGCCAGCGAACAGAGGCCGTGAGCATGCAATCGTTTCTCTGTACCCGTGTCAGATTAAAATGGAACGCTGGACTGATACAGCTGTTCGTGCACTCCGAGCTCCTTGCTCCGAAATGCTTCTAAGTGTGCAGTGTCGAGATTCGAAAAGCAACACTTTGGGTTTACGGATCGATCCGCAGCGTTAGGATTCTCGGTCGTCTTTTCGGATTCTTTTGTTCGACGCTTTGCAGCTGGAATTCGTTACGTCACCGGAATCAAGATGATTCGGGGCGCCTCAAACAAGAGTCCATGAAATAAGCGATGTAATTATCCCGTTCACGGGGGGCAAGCCTCTGGGCTGCTCCTTCGGTTACGTGTAGCTGCGCAAATCACGCAGCCTTCAGGTTTTCGATTTTTCGAATTCATGGCAACTCGTGAGCGGAGCAATGCGAGCCGCTGGGTTCATAGCGACAGCCAGTCGACGTCGGGCGCTGAAGAACTTTTGAAGTCCATGTCGCGACGTTGCTGTACTTGCTATGTCACATAATCGATTGTGTGCGAAAGCGAAACCCCCTCTCTTTGTGGCCATCGGCGAAACGCCATTCGACATCAGCATCATGCCTCTCACGCGATATGCTCGCCGAGGTTCGCATCCCAACTATCTAAATGGAAATGCGTCTTGGACTCAGACTTGAGTTATCACGGCGACGGCTTGCAGTGGAGCGTGTGTCATCGTTTTGCATAACAGGAGCGTAGACGGATCGACATTTCTCGACGTGCTCTCCAGCCTGGGTCTTCCTTCTGGTGCCTTTTTCATCATCACGTACACCATCGCGTTCCACAAATCGTCTACCGTATGGAACAGCATGCGCTCGCGTGTTCAAAAAACAGCGAACTCGCTGGGGAGATCGTACAGGAGAGGTCCGTGATCACAGGGTACGACACAAGGTGCGGAAACCGAGGTGAGCATCGAGAGGCGCCTCTCGTATTTGTCCAGACCACGGACCAGGCGATGATGGAAGCCTGCACGTCTCACATGGTGCCGGTCGGTGGAGGCGATTTGATGGACGTATAGGAACGAATGACCAGAAGTAAGTGTACCTGCGGTGAGAGGTGCAGCGAGGCTGTGGACAGAGAACATGAACATGGCAAGCGAATGGTAGATCACAACCTCCGCTTTGCATAAACTGCGTTGACAACATCCGGAAGCAGAAAATGTTCGACTCGAACGCTGCCATCAATATTAGACGAGCCGTGAAGACGAGATCCGAAGAGCAGCGTCTGCCGAACATTGTGAGGCAGCCGCGCAGGCTCGAAGTGTGTCTGGATAAAGCCTGAAGCCGATACGAGGCTGCCCGACTCAGAGCCTCGGCGCGTGCGCGGCGTGCCCAGCACGATCGCCCGCGCCAGCGCGTCTGGGGCAGCGCCATGCGTATGCACGACGCTGGAGTGGGTGTGTACGCAAAGGCTTCACTAGGGAGCGCCGTTTTGGTGTTGATTATGTTTTTGGTGCTCTCTGTAGCGTTCATTGGTCGCAAACGCTGGCCACTGGCGCGACAAGAGGTCCGATTTCGACCCGTGCGTGCTCGTCACCGCAATTGGTCCAGCGCCGCACCCCGTACCACGCCGCAGGTAGCGTGCACGGCAACGGCGTCAACGAACGGCAGTGCGCCGAATGAACACCGAGATCGTCTAGTCCTTGTCGGGTTAGGCAACCCAGGACCCAAGTACGAGAAGACGCGACACAATGCCGGGTTCCTCGCAGCTGACGCTGTGGCGCGCGCATACCGGGCACCAGCGTTTCGTCTGAACGAGTCGTGGCAGGCGCTGCACACCCATATCGACATCGGTCGCCAAGTACATATTCTGAAACCAATAACCTACATGAACCTGTCCGGTCAAGCATTGCGGTCTTTTTTGCGCGACACTTTCGGTACAGGTTTCGAGCGAGAGACCGAGTGGAGCACTCGGCTTCTCGTCCTGGTGGATGACACTGCGCTTCCATTCGGCAAGCTGCGCCTCCGCCTACGAGGCAGCGACGGTGGTCACAATGGTTTGAAAAGTATTGCCCAAGCGCTGCGAAGTGAACGCTACAGTCGACTGCGAATAGGCATTGGCGGCGATAATCGGGCGGGCAACGGGAGCGCCGTTGACTACGTGCTGAGCGACTTTAGCCGAGCAGAATGGCGCACCATGGAAGAGCAGGTTCTGATCGACTGTGTCCAGGTTGCACGCCACTGGATTGAGCATGATGATCTGGCCAAAGTTGTGCAATTCTGTAATGCCGCTCGAAGCACGATGCACATGCCGCCAGCTTGAGCACGCATTCGCCACGAGCGCGCTTCCATGTCCAGGAGGATGTGCGTGCACGCATCCACACGTGTCCGTCGTGGTGACGTGTCCCCTGAGGTTGAGCGCAATGCCGGCCGCAGGTACCGCAGATACCGCAGATTCCCTGAGAGACACGGATGCTGTCGCTCGTGACTCTCGCGCAGCACTGCGACATGCTGCGATGCGTACCCCCGAGCTGGAGTCGTTGTAGCACGGACACGAGTAATGCGAATCGCCAATGCGCTTCTGTCTCTGAGGGCAGCTCTGGTACTGTGCTTTATCATCCGCGATGCGTGCACATCTTAGCTCTGCCAGTGATCAGAACGGAACCACACAAGGGCAGGCATGCACGAGCGTTCATGACCTTTGTGCTACAACCAGTTGAACGCACGTGTCAGACGATGAAATCAGATGCAAGATGCGTCTGCGGGACGGTGCATCGGATCCAAGGGCGACGGCGAGATACCAGCGTAAGAACCGGTTCTGCTACAAGCTATCGGTTCGAGCGCACGATGTCGATGGAGCATCATGATTACAGGCTATCGCGGCCCGGGCTCGAGCACGCTGATTTTCAAGCCAAGATTGAACCGGAGGCAAGCAATCTGCCAGCGCTTCCCCGATCGCCCGCAGATAGTCGCGATGCGGCCGGCTCTGATCCCGCGCGTGATCACGCAGCCAGCGGCGTAAACTGGTGCGGATCGCCCACCCATCGAGTCGGCAGTGCGCCGCGAGCATTTCCTGCAGTGCAGCCTGGACAGCGTCCAGCGTGGTCTGCGCGGCACGCACGGAACCTGCAGTGCTTAGCGCAATGTCATCGATCCAACCTCCCTTGCGGCGGGCGCAAAGCTCCACTTCCACGTGCAGGTCAGGGCACAGCGAAACGCCTTCAACTTTGACTCGAAATGCGGGAGTCTCACCGAGGATCCACTGCGGGTCGGCTAAGCGATCAGCTATCTCACGAACAGCGTCCCAGTCAACTTGGGCAACTGAAAGTACTTTGGCGTCATAGTCCATTCGGAATTGCCGCACGCACAGCTGCGCAACTCGGTCGACATCCATCGAAGGCACCATGTCGATAAGATTCCCGACTCGTGCGCGGACACTCGGCGTACCACGTACATCCGCAAACGTAGTCCTCAAGCCGGCCGACATCGGTGAGTACCAGCGCGTTGACGGGCCGACTTGCCCGGTCTCAGCAGCGAGTTTCGCCACCGCGTGCCGCCGATGAGCAGCCGCGATGCCCGAACTTTCGCTGCGCGTGGTCGGCGTCAGGAGGCCGCGCAGACGACCCAAGTCTGACCGGATCAAAAGAGTTCCGTGGTGTAGCGCAACATCGCCGGTCAGCCGATATGCGGAGCCGCTCACCTTGAACCCGTCACACAGAATATCGTTACGCTGGTTAATCTCGAGGTGCAGGTCTCGAAACGCTCCTCGTAGCGTATTCGCCAGCCACTCCACGTTACCCCGCCGGTTAAAGTCACTTTTGGGCGATATGAAGCTAAAGTTTAGGTTGCCGAGATCGTGGACGACTGCCCCACCTCCCGAGAAGCGCCGGGCAAGGAACGGCTGCACCAGTGCGTTCGTGCCTCCGCTACTAATAGAGCCGTCGGCTGCTTCAAGTTGTGCAAGTAACCAGAGGTTGCTCTCCGTCCAGGGGTTTTGGTTTCTCCCGATCACTACGGACGGACTATTGCGGTACAGCAAGAGCACGTGGCTAACGTGGTGCTTCTCAAGCGCGTGCCGAAGCAGCCACTCCTCAAGAGCGAGGTTCTCGAAAACACAAGTGCGCTCCGAGCAGAGCACAGCTGCTGCTCGCCTCAGCGTCATTCTGGTGGTAACGCGTCAGTACGCGTAGAATCATCGAAACCCGTTTTCCAAATGAGACCCTACGTTCATCGACAGGTTCCGGCACTTGCAGGATACGAAGAACGAGCGGAACAGTCAGTGAGTCAGTCTGTGTAGTACCAGGCTGGCCAGCTGGCGAACCAGACAGATACAAGTCTGGCGGATACCGCACCCCCCGACGCAGGAATGCTCCGCGCGTAGACTGCGGGATCGCCAGATTCTGCGCCCCATTGAGCGCATGCCTTGCCTTATCTCCCCATACCGTTCTTTTCTGTACTTTATGGAAGCAAGCGGACAGGTTTGTGGCGGATGCGTTTTCGCCTGCCGCGATCTGGCAACGCCGCGCTGAGCGCGGGCATGAGCACCCAACCGGGCAGACGCTGCGCGCCCGACACTGTGTGCATTCCATGACTTTATGACTTGCCATCCGATGCGGAGGCATGCTGCTGCTGCTGCTGCTGCTGCAGTTGTTGTTGTTGTTGTTGTTGGTTGAGCGCAAACCATTCCGGCCGCCAGCGTGCCGGGATCGCACGATGTGTGAACTGGCGCGAACCGGCTGCAAACTCTGCCACAGTATGCCCCGCACCGTAGAGACGATATTTGTAGGTGACCAGACCCTCGAGACCAACTGGACCTCGCGCGTGAATGCGGTTTGTGCTGATGCCCACTTCACTACCGAAACCGTACCGAAACCCGTCGGCGAAACGCGTCGAGGCGTTGTGGTATACGCCAGCGGCATCGACAGCGGCGAGAAAGCACTCCGCTGTGTTCACATCCTCGGTAATGATACAATCGGTATGATGTGAGCCGTGCTCATTGATATGCGAAATCGCCTCGTCCATCGATTCCACAATCTTGACCGCCAGAATGTAGTCCAGAAACTCGGTATCCCAGTCCTCGGCGGTTGCTCTGCGCAGGAGCTTCTGCTTGGTATCCTGGTTCCGCGTTGAAACCAGAACCTTTTGGAGATGCGCAAAAGCGTCCTCATCGGCCCGAATTTCCACATTTTGCTTCCAAAGTGCCTGTGCAACCTGCTCCAGAACCCCGCGTTCCATTGCCAACCGGTGACAGATCAGCGTCTCGAGCGCGTTGCACGCTGCCGGGTACTGCGTCTTCGAGTCGACGACGATGCGCACCGCCTTGTCGGGGTCGGCATCCTTGTCGATGTAGCAGGCACAGAGGCCGTCCGCGTGACCAAGTACAGGCACCGTTGTATTTGCTTTGATGTACCGAACGAGCGATTGGCTGCCCCGCGGAACCACAAGGTCCAGGTACTGGTCCAGTTTCAGGAGCTCAGCGATCTCCGCTCGGGTCGTGACCAGCTGCAAAGCGTTCGCGTACCGGGCACCGAGCGTGCGTTCAACGCCTAGGCGCATGGCCGCTGTAAGTGCCTGGTTCGTGGCGGTGGCCTCACGCCCGCCTTTCAGCACCACCGCATTCGCAGACTTGAGACCCAGCGTCCCGATCTGCACGAGCGCGTCCGGGCGCGACTCAAATATCACGCAAATCACGCCTATTGGGCACGTGACTCGGTACAGTTCGAGGCCGTCCGCTGCAAGCTCTGTCGCCAACGTGACGCGTCCGACAGGGTCCGGAAGCGTGCGCAGCTGGTCGATTCCCGCCAGCAGCGTATCAAACTTTCCAGACCCAGAAAGATCGAGGCGTTTCAGTAATACTTTATCGAGTTTGCCTTGTTCGCAAAGTGCCTCAGCCTGACGCAAATCGCTTTGGTTCGCGGCGAGGATCTCGGCCCGTTGCTCTGCGAGCGCCTCACGAACAGCAAGCAGCGTTCTATCCTTCTGCTGGCTGGAAAGCGTCTGACAAACAAGTGCTGCCTGACGCGCTTGTTGCGCAACTTGCAAGATACTCTCTGTTTCAGTCGTCATTTGTAAAGCACGGGTCTGCGTCTTACTTAGCGATGAGCCGCCACGAACGATAAACGTCTTTCAAAAGAAAAACGCTGTCGCCAGTCGTGTACAGTAGTGGCGACCGGCGCCTTAGACAAACCGTCTCCAACTCAGTGTAGACGCCTCCCCGTCTTTTGGACCGGCCACCTACTCCTGCTTCCATTTTTTTCTCATATAGTTCCACTTTGGGAGGTTGTCCAAAAAATTATCTCTTGGCAACTCGTCTCCAGCACCGTACATCTCCGTATACTGATAGCGGCATTAAAGTCACGATTCACAAACTCCATACGTTTCTTGCCATCACTGGTTGTGCTAACCAATGCAAGTAGTCCCCGAACTTTCGCCCTCCTTTCCATTTGCTCTTCCGTCAGTGGTCCATACTTTTTTATATCCTCAGGGCTCCTCTGGCACTTTTCCATATCGACCCTCTGAAGTGTACACCCCAGTTCATGGTGTGTATACGATGTTCAAAACTCATCTACAGGTATCGTAACGAAACGCCTTGCGCACTCCTTGATCGTTCTTGTCGTTGGAGCTGGCGTAGTCCCTTTTTTCGACGCCCAGCGCCCTGCTCCGTATGCTACAACCAGCCTCTGACTTTCATTCTCCTTGAGGGCACTCAACTCATTGAAAAAATTCGGAAATCCCCGCTGCTTCTCACAGTATAGATTCATCCGCAGACGAGCCGACCGGAGCTTTGTATACTCTTCCCAAAGTGCATCCCAATGCGCAACATGAACTTCCAGGAACTCCCAGAACGCTTCAAAGTCCGCTCCACGGCTCGTCATCTCGCTCAGAGCTTCCAGGTGATCCTTCATTCCTGCATTCCATGTCTCGACTTTCTTCCTCGCATTCATTATACCGGATTCTCGATGGTATCTTGCTCTCGAGAACCTCAAAAGACGCATGTCTTTCTGACGAAAGTTGCCCTCAGTACCATCTTCCGCACGCTTCGGTGCTGCGATGGTGATGATATTTGTGTTTCCGGGGTCCGCGTCAACGACAAAGTCGTTCTCCTGCACTTTCTGTGTGGCAGGATCCGCGTCCTTCTTTTCTTCATGCTCAGCCGCGCCAACGACAAGATCGTTATCCTCCACCTCCTGCATCACAGGATCCTCCTCTTTGTTTTCTTCATCCATCGTGACGGGCGCAGCCGAGGGCGGAACTGGCCAATCTTTCTTCGACCGCCGATAGTGTACACACAAGGCTACTCCATCGGTTTCGATCATCCCAGTGAATACCTTTTGTTTGCTCACTTTGAGACTTTTGAAATCGAAGACGTTCTTCCGGTACGTCTCCCGGTTTTCGCCGGTGAATTCCCCCCTGCTGACACTGAACCCCAGACTGATCTCCTTCATGATGCCGTAAAGGATTCTGGAATCGATGCTCACAAAATGTGACTTGATGTTGCACACTGGAACGGCACTGAAGCGCTTCCCCATTAGGAAAGTCTTCCGGTCTAACGACTCTTCATTTTTTCCTCACTCAGATCCATCTCCGCCTTGCGTTCGAGTTCTCGGTCCAAAAATACGAAATCGCGCAGAATTAAGGGACCACATCTTTTCCTATGTCTTCTCATATCTGATACCTCTGCTGCTGGATTCGCCAGCCCCAAGACTGCACGTTGCTCTTGTATAGCCGCACGGATTGCAGAAGCTTAATTCTTTCTCTTGCGTAATCTCTTCTTGTCAACGAACTCGATCTCATCTTCACACTTTCGATCGTTCGTGATGCCATTGATAATCGCCCATTTTCCATCGCGAGATAGGCCCGAGTAGAGTGCATACATGGCGCCTATCATGAAACGTTCGAGGTTTACTGTCAAATGGTTCTTCAGATTCGTGAGGTACTTCATCGCCCCATAGTCGTACATATCCCGGTCACCCCTGTATCGAGTACGCTCGAAGCGGAATTCCGCGAAGTTTTCGTGGAGGGCATCCACTAGCACATTTTCCTTCAGCGCTTGCGCTGTACCAAGCATCAGTTGACGAGTAAAGGTCTTGTCGAAGAATTCTTCCGGAATCTCGACCGTTTCCATGTGCATCACGTCGCCGTACATCTCCCTCGCCAAATGCATCAGCCCTGACGACGCCTTGACAATACTCTTCGAGTCTGAGTTGACACGTTTTTGATAGCATCTCGCAAGTTTTCCTTCGACGGATCCTTGATATATTTAAGAAGACCGGCGTTCACCACCATCTCGTCGTACTGTCGTCTTTCTTGCCGCCTTCGACGTAGCACCTCGCCCTTTTGCTTCTTCGCCTTTTCCTGTTCCTCTATATTCGGAACTGGTTCCGTTTTTCTCCGGCGGCTGTCCACGCTACTCCTCCAGGATATTTTACTTCCTTTTCCATAACTTTCCTTTTTTCAGTATTTTTCGGAAAGAACGCTCTTTGAACGCTTCTGTTATAAACCGCGAAAAATCACTTGAATTATCTAAACCGAGGTTTGAGACACGATTGAACAGAAAACTATAGTTTGCTACGACTTGAACGCAAATGCAACTTGTACGGCAGAGCAAGATCATAAACATCAGGACCACGTTTCCCTCCAACGGCAACATGCGCGTAGTATCTCATGCCTGCATGATCTCCCAGGTACGCGTATCGAACACACTATGTGGAACAAAGAACAGAGACGAACGATTCACGAGCTTCGATAAATATATATATTTCGTTTCCCCCTCTACGATGAACGTTACAAGGGGGAAGATTTCGGTATTTTAGAAAGTTTACCTCCTAGGCGGAAGGTCCATAGAGCCGTACGAGTCTGCTAGGCTGGTGCTCGGTGTGCCTCTAAAGTGGCTGGTGCTTTAGCGAGACCTGAGCAACTCGTCTGCAACGCAGTTTATACTAGGTCTCGGATAGGGTATGCTGCGTTTGGGCGTCGCCCAGGTCCTAGTGGGCTCCTTGTATATCGCTTCGCGCTACCGCAGTCAGAACGTCTCTCTGTACAGCTTGCAGGCTCCCAGAATGATAATTAACCGTGATTCCGTGTCAGGTGTAGGATTCTGCGAGCCAACGCCCTCAGTGGTATGGCAAAGTCGTTCTGTCTCCGTGCAGCGTCTGCTCCAGTGGTATAGGCGCTACGGCGGGTGCAGCAAGGCAGGCACTCGGCACACGACAGAACATACGAAACGGCCAGTATACCCGAGAGGAAGTATAAGTAGTGGAACTTGAATGTAGGTGCTTCATCACAGACGCTTTCCCGCAAGCCATGACCCATCCCGAATTCTGGGATGCATGGTCAATGTAATCGTTTTGTCATCTGGAAAAACAGCAACATGAACATCGACGACATGCGTCATGAGAAACGTGCCAAGGAATGCTAGTCATATACAAAGCGGTCATGCGTATCCAGAAATCATGGACATGGGCATCGCAATGCCGGTCCATGATCGACAGCCATGCGAACATGCATGACATGTCCATTGCAATGCGACAATCTATGACATGCGGCGATGAAAGAGCGTGCAGCGAACGCGCGCGCCAATCGACATGGCGCGCCGCGATCGAGACGCGCGCGTCGTTCGCGCGGCGGTGACCTGTTTTCGGTAACGCACAAACGACGACGAGTTTGGCTTTCGTACATCTACACATGGCACGAGTTCTCGGGTCGGTGGCTGCCCAACCGAAATGGGTGCCACTGGAATCGAACCCAGACTTATGGAATGAATATATGTATCACCTAGGTGTTGAAGGAGGACGTCCAGCGTTCGTGGACGTCCTGTCGCTGACGGAGGCAGTGGCGCAGCTTCCGCAACCTGTCCACGCGCTGGTGGTGTGTTTCCCACTGGGCGCACGGGAAGCCAGCTCCCCGGTTAGAACTGTAGGGTCTGACGTGTGCTATTATTTTTGCGCACAAACAGTACAAAACGCTTGTGGAACTATGGCGCTGCTGCACGCTGTCTTGAACAACTGTGAACGCGCGTCCATCCAGCTTCGGCCGAGCTCCGTACTGGAAAAGTTGCAGGCGCACGCTCGTGACTTTCCAAACGCAACGCCTTTAGAACGAGCAGAGTTTCTAGAAGGTGACGAGGCCCTGGCTGCAGCGCACGATGCATATGCTGCCGCGGGACAGACAACGGCACCTGCACCAGACACCGACACCGATATGCACTTCATTTGCCTAATTCGGGACCGCAGCGGCCGTCGTCTTCTCGAGCTCGATGGCAGGAAACACGGTCCAGTAGACCATGGAGAAACGAACGCCGAAACTTTTGTAGAGGATGCGTGTAGGCTAATCCAGAACAAATTTGTGCAGCGGGGTCCGTACCTAACTGTCATGGCGCTGTGCGGCTGAGCTTGCGTATCGTTTGCGCTCTGACCAGTGGGCATCGTTGGATTGTGGTGCTCGCAGCCGTGTCTGCCGCGCTGACTTATCTTCTCCTCCAGCAAAAGTGTAGATGTTTCTTAGGCGGCTGCAGAGAGCACGATCGTGAATATAGGCACCGGTTCCTGAAAGGTCGTCGCTGTATCTGCGGGTCCTGGCTCCACTGTTGATGCAGCAGTCGCTGGGATTCCGGGCCGGGCGAGAAGATCTGAAAAGTGTACAAGCGACTTAGGCGCAAGGAGCAAGTTGCGTGGACGGATCGACGCGGTCTTCTTATCGAGAGAACGCGAGCAATCAGGGTACTGTCACTTGCGCTCGACCAAGACTGGCGGTTCGTTTCCCGCGTGGCATCTGTCGTGCCATCCAGGAGCCGCTGCGCGTCTTCGTCACGCTCGGTAGGCTTGATGCGGTATTCCGCAAACTGGACTGGTTTGAGCAGCATGACGTAACGTTGTGTGGATGCTGTCGCCTTGTTCGCGTTTCCAGGACACCTGCTTTGGGTAGTCCAGTCGAGTACACGTAGCTTTCTGATGCTACAAGCTCGATAGACCCGTTACCCACGCGTGCGCATTTTTGCAGCCTTTACTGGCACTCCACAGAGCGTATCTACTTCGTCGAACGTAGGCGACATGGCGCACGGGCCGAGCAAGTGATCATCTAGGTGCGATCAAAATGGTACATTGCCATCCACGACGCAAGAGCGCTTGGTAGACGGCATGCAACCATACCAGCATTTATTGCATAGTGCATAATGCGCATCCAGCGTATATCACTGACGAGAGGCGGGCGTGTCGCAGAGAAGACACGCCAGCTACGCAGGTCTGAGATTGCGATTGGAGCAGGGCGTTGCGAGCGGCGACGCTCAATGAAGAGCCAACGGAATCCAGTGGCTGGGCACTAACGATACCCCGCACAACGCTGGTTGTACATGGAAACTATCTAGCATATACTCAGCAATAGCGAATAACAGAACGCCATCATGGTTCACAAACTGCACAGGAAAGTTGTTCGCGGTTTATACATACGGCGCTCGTGCTGTACTGCGTTGCGGACCGCACCATACCAGTGCCTTGCTTCGGGCGAGAATTCTAAGGGACTCCTCTCGTGGCTATTGGATTTTTGTCATAGAAAGTCTCGAACGTTTCAGCACAATGCCCAGACTGCGTATTAAACGATTTTCTCGTACATTCGCTCGAGCCAAAGCTGCTGGATGCCGCGGATGCATGCCACATTTCCAAATGTTTACGAATACCCAGAGGTCTCGGTGCCGAACGTCAGCACACGCACTGTTGCCGGTGGACGCACACCAGCGCAAGCCGCTCACCATCGATTGCCACTCCACGTGACGTTCGGTCCGCGTACCGTGCAGTATACTGTGCACTCGTCTCTGTTTCATGCTCTTCTTCTCTAGCTGTCTCAACGGGCGCCCTCGCTGGTGATGCGTTCATGTCATCCTGGATGCATCGACGGGAATGGTAACGAATCGAATCCTGCATTCGGTGAACGCGCTCGTCGAAGGTACAGGTGGGCGCCAATGTGTGATGCAGCATCTCCAGCGCCACTGGACCGAACCAAACGACACGAATTATCCGTCATTGCCTTTCCAGACACATTGAACAAGCTGATGAGTGCAAGCCTCGTGCCCGAGTATGCCAGGAACCGTTGGCAAGCCGAGCGCTGTCCCGGGCACGCTCTAAAGCGTGCGTTGATACCTTCCATCGGTGCCCTGTTTTCTGGGCGATTGGCGTCAGGCTGCGATGGGTACAACCCAGACACGGTGCGCTTCATTCAGCGTTCGAGACCGATCCGTATCTAATTTTTGAGGCTGGTCTGATCATTGGTGGCAGCAGCGAAATAAACTTTTTTTGCGACGGCTGAAATCGCTTGGCGAAGCGTCGAGGTATTCTGGAGAGCGGGGCTTCGAATCTCTGATCCTTTGATCGGGCCGTTTCGCATCCTCTGTCCAGCACATCCTTCATGCTGTCGCGTGATGCCCTAATCGAGACATTATAGGGAAATGGGAATAGATGGGAGCTCTGCGTCCGGAAACTCGTACGACCGGTTCGTGGACGGGATATGTCAAGGCGAGCGTAGCCAGGCACGTCTTCTTCGAGTAAGAAGCTATGCGACTTTTAAAGGTGTCTTGCACCTTTCAGTATTAGGGAAGCGAACGACTCTTGTATGGATTCATGGGCGCTAGAACGGTGTGTGAAAACAGAGCGAATGCCTTTGACAGGATTCAACCTGGGAGAACATGCTGGCACGACGTCGAGTCGGCGCCAAGCTTAGCTTTGTTCCCAATAACCGATTTTTAGTGGCCGAAAAAGACGGTGCATAAGAGCAGGACAGAAGAATACGGGAAGCAGACGCCGCAGAATGTGCTTCGGCCAAGGATCCGGGGTTGAATGGTTCGCTTTGTTCGTGGATCCATGGGGAATCACAGAATTGCATTGTCATCAGGGCGGGTATTGTCGGGAAGCACGTTGATCGCTCTCGTTTACGAACAGCAGTGTTTTATTCTTCGAGTACCTATGCACAGGTGTACCTTTTCTTCCGAATCAAAAGTATCATCGAGAGAAACGAAGACTGGTGTCTTCTGCTGTGCAAGCGTTCGCTCTTCACTGCGAAATCGATGGTGTCTTGTTTCACATGCAACGCTCTCCCATAGAAGCGCGGGATTTTCTCTGTCCACTTGTGTCCTTTCATCAGCTTCTGAATCAACGATATGGAAGATTCACATCCTATGGCTTCGTTGATCGTGCTATTTAGTAATTGTATGGAATAAATTGGATTGAACAGGTGAAAGTATATCATATAGTGTTTGATTAGCTCTGGTTTAAGTGCACGTCGTTCATGTTGTGGACGACGAGAACAGTTGTTCATCCACCAGGTTACCGTAGAATGACTGACTTGCATATGGGCGGGTAATTCTTCGCAAGCTCGCAGAGACGTCATATGGTCCTTTCGCGACCTTTTGCCCGTCTACAACATTCATTCCCTTTGTTCAATATCTGAGAGAAAAACAAACGAAATCAAGAAAGACGTCCTGGTACATGTATTCACGAATTCAGTGCTCTGAATATGACCGAGTTCATGGCGATGCAACCGCGTATACCACACCGTAGCTGCAGGTGGTGCAGGTGTTGTTCGCGTCTCCCGAGTGTCGCACGTTCTCAACCAATTCACATGCGAAGAGCGTCCTGTGTCGAGACGTGCGCTGCGCGCTTGCGACGCAACGTCCTTTCGATAGCGAGTCAGCGCTCGAGACGTTGATGAGTCGAGATGATGACGACCTTGTCGTTTGATTTTACTTGAATAAAGTAGGCTCGAATTAGAAATGTGCATTCATTCGCGAATGATGTTCGTCGTTCATCGCAGTGTGGAACCGACCATGCCTACTGCGACATGTCCACGATGCCACGGATCCGGGGCAACACCCAGGTTCTAGACGACATAAATGGGCAGGTGCAGCACGCTATACCCCAGACCTGTTTCCACTCTGGTACAGTAGCCATGAACCGGCACCCAAGGACGACGCTCAAGTGCTCCGTGCGTGAATCGGAGAACCCAGCTATGCTCCGGCGGCGAGCGAGACCAACGCTAGATGGTTGAACGTGTGGTGGCGATATCGCCACATCCCTCGTCTTTGGTGAGCCCTCAGATCCAATCCTCCTCGTTTTTCTCCACCTCTTTAAGCGCGATTTTTGCTGTCCAGTTCCCTTTCCAGTCAGTGCTTAGCTGAACGCGACCTTGTTTCGCGACCCCAATGCACTTACCTGCAGTATCGCAGGCAACCCCGAGTTTGATTGGCGCGAACTCCTCCGGCTGCCCCTTCAGTCGGAAGGTTTTAATGAGTCCCGCGCGCACCACTGCGTACCGGTAGCGCAGCTTGCTGTGTGAGGTTGCCAGAATACCGTGCAAGCGGAAAGTCTCGCCAGAATCCAACACCCAATCCCGTTTGACAGCGACCCGTGAGCTGATCCGGTTATAGCAGTCGACTTTGCCACCCAGCGTAACCGTAGAAGGGAACCATGCGCCCCTTACCGAAAAGTCCTTCTGGTAGCTCGCCTGGAAGTAAGGGGAGCCCAGTCCGGGCGAAGCGATGCCCAGCAGCTGCAACACACCGCCGTCACGAAAGCAAAAGTCCCGTGATGCGACCGCATCCCAGTCACGGTTCACTGATTCATAAACGAGAGAAACCTCAGTTTTACTCATTATAAACAAAAAGCCGGTGCGCTTCACCTGATAACTCTGCTCTACGATAACCGTAGCCCGCGAGCGAACAGCACCAACAACGCACAGGCTGCGAGCTGCACCGATCCCGTTTCGAGCACGTTTAAACCGGCGTGCGGAACGCCCACGTGGCCGTGACCCCCCGTATACCGCACGCGGCTGTGCCTGCACACGCAGCGGCCGTCGTACGATCGAGCGCCGCCCTTGCGGGCACGCAGGGACGTTGCGCAGGGCGCTTGCCGCCACGGCCTGGGCATCCGCGGGAACACGAGACGGATCGCCTGCCGATGCATGCGCCAGGTACGCAAGAGGAGCTTTGTTCTGTTTTTTCCTATTTGTTTGCATAGGACGCATGATTTGTATGCACATGGCAGCGCCGCTTGGAGCAGCGATACAACGTCTTCGGCGAGCGTCGTCGCGCTGCACAGCAGACAGGGCGCATTCGCGACTAGACGAAGCGCACAGGTGGTATGCGGCTCGAGGTTCGCGTCTCGCGGCAACGTGTGGGCATCATACGGGAGCGAGATGCGTCGCCACTGCGATGTTTG
>Ga0078972_1003613_pt1 | contig 45649 bp, 48 predicted proteins | sample YelNatPaOPGAMG01_FD_67568 | JGI IMG/M metagenome (GOLD analysis project Ga0078972, IMG submission 67568) | Hot spring thermophilic microbial communities from Obsidian Pool, Yellowstone National Park, USA - OP-RAMG-01 (SPADES assembly) (version 2) | ecosystem: Environmental > Aquatic > Thermal...
AGAGTGAATAGAGCGTGACTCCGATAAGTATTGATGAGGCTCTAGCACTCTCTGAGAGGCTCAAGAGGCTCTACACTCCCGCCATCTCCGACATTCTAGACGATATGGGATATACCAACCAAGTCATGGAAAACTCTTTGAGGCCGATCTATCCAGACGTCAAGATCGCTGGCCCAGCCTTCACGCTCACGATCTCGACTTACGCGTCCTTTAAGAGGATAGAGCACGACGTGGAGAAGATGGCTCGATTCTTCCAAGCGATGTATAGGGGATGCATTGTGGTAGTGGCCACGCATGGAACCATGCATGCAGCCTCGTGGGGAGAGCTCATGTCAAACGCTGCGAGGCACAGGGGAGCAGTGGGATGCGTGAGCGACGGCGCCGTCAGGGACGTGCCTAGGATATGGGAGATAAAGCCGCCATTCCAGGTATTCGCGCGGGCCTTCACTCCGGCAGACTCTAAGGGTAGGGTATACTTCGACGAGTATGAGGTCCCGACATACTGCGGAGGCGTAAAGGTCCATCCAGGCGACTTCGTCTTCGGAGACTTTGACGGCGTAGTAGTCATTCCTAAAGAGATTGTCCAGGAGGTAGTTAAGCGCGCGGAGGACAAGGTCGAACGTGAGTCTGGCTTCAGAGAGGCAATAAGGAGAGGTGTCGAGTTCCTATCCGCGTACCAGAAATTCAGGGTTCTCTAAGTTTTTTCACCTAATAAGCTGTACGTGTCTTATTCCTCCTATCGTTGTGCAGGCTCCCTCTGGTACGATTCCCGCCGCGGTTGCTGCCTCGACGACCTCGTCGCCTAGCAGATTAACGATTGTCGCGGTCTCTATCAGTTTTGCAACGTGCTCCCAGTTCGCGGTCCTCCCCATGTAGAAGTCCTCCGACACTCTTGTCTCGAACTTCTCGCTAATTCTTATCTTCTTACCTAGTAGTCCCCTGTCGCATGCGGCTACGATTACCTCTCCGGTGACTGAGTGGTGCACCTTGACCCAGAACGGGCTGTCGTCCTCCGTCATTAATCTGAATAATGCATCACTCAGATTTAAGATTATAGTGTAGGATGGATTTGGGCGTTATGGATGCTTCTCGATAGTGCGGGTTGCTGTTTTCGGGGTTTAAGATTAACCCGCCCCTTGTAAAGCCCTCTAAGCTGACTTCAAGAGATGCTGGAGGTGTGGGGAAGAATCTGAGCAATGGTTGGGCCGTGAACTTTGCCGTGGGTTGCTCTTTTGATTGCCCTTTCTGCTACGTCGATTCCATATGGAAGGGGTATGGGAGGGATAGGTTTGGCCCCGCGGTCGAGCTTAGGTGGGGGATAGTGTCCAAATAAGGCTTTAAATATTGTCTAGGGGCGCCTGTCTCTATTCTTGAGGCTATTGTGAATTGCTTAGGATTTTAGGGAAGACTTTATGCTTCTGGCCTTGGGTATCCGTATATTGTTGTTTGTCCCTTTCCCCTAAATATCACTTCATTACCCCATAAGTCTAGCTGTATGGGAATATTGATGTGTTTTAGCCCTAGTAGGTGCTTAGTCTTTGACTTCTCCTTCTTCACTACTCCTATCTCTTTCACCATTCCATCGATGCTTGACAATGCGTAGTATATCTCTCTTGGTAGTATTAGTCCTTTAGATGTCTTTACGTATCCTGGTAGCAGTTCCTTAGAGCCTTCAATAAAATATAGTATGTTTCCGTCCATCTCCATGCCTGTCCTGTAGTGTATTGCCCAGTAATGCTTATTCCATGATACTCCAACCATTATCTTCTTATTTCCCCTCCCTCAATCCTCTCAATCATTCTCCTGAAGGTATAATTCAGGCTAATCCTCACGAACGGGTCGTCCAGCTCATACCTCTCCCAGCTGAGAAGACTGCCAAGCATGTTAGCGCACCCTACAATCTCCCCATTTTCAGCCCAGTCTCCAACGCTTATGTAGCGTCCCTAGCCATGATTATGAATAATAGATGAGGTCGTGGCTAGTCATGTCACGCCTAAATGGGTTGGAGAGTGTGGAGAATGCATCGATCCATGCCCACGGGAGGGGGATGATTTGTGAGGCTCTACGCCGATGTTCATAAGACTAGGAGGCGTGGCGAGGGCTATAGGATGACGTACTCTACTGACGGAATAACTTTCAAATATGTAGATAGCTTCAGCGAGTTTCCTGCGGGGCCAGGAGACCAGGTATTCGTAGATACGATACCGCCAAGCCACACGGACGGCGTGATGTATCTTCTGAGGAGGGGGGTTGAGGTCTGTTATCTTAGGAGGCTTACGCTGATTAAGAAGATAGGCATGGAGCTGAAGCTCCCAAAGACTGCTAGGGGTGACATCAAGGCACTGATGAAGATAGAGGATAGGTGGTTCAGAAGAGTTACCGAGGAATTCCTAGTAATGCGTAGAATGATAATCGCTTATAGGTCTCTGATGAAGACGCATCAACAACTAACCAACAAATTCAAGGCATTATCGGAGGCTGAGAGAAATATTCTGAAACCAGCCATCACTATTATTGAGGAGCAGATGGATGAGATGTCTAGACAGATAGCTATAGAGGCTGGTAGGAGGTATCCTGCCTATAACAGGTTGGTTGATGAGCTCGGCATAAGTGGGAACATCAGCGCTATGGAGGCCCTAGCAGAGCTGATAGTATACCTCGAACCATCCAAGGGATGGAGGAAGACAAGGAATCTAGTAGGGCTGTTCAAACCCATTCATGGTAGAAAGAAGATTTATAGCGGGTATCTGAGGAAGGCGTTGCAGAGGCTTACGGCATCGGCAAACAACATTAGGTCATTACAACTGACAGCGAAGAAGGAAAAAGAAATGCTATTAAGAGTCTGGATGATTTATAGACAGGAAGCCTTGGGGAGGCTGGCCATGCCGGCGCAGGGATAAAGCCCGGAGGCCGGCATGATCTCGGATTTAACGCGCACCCCATTGTCGGGTGCAGTGATTAACTGTTTAACGTCCGGCCTCTCCCTTTAGGGCTTCCCAGATGCTCCGCGGATGGCCTAGCCTACCCCTCCCCCACTCTTTTAATCCCTTCACCACTAATGCTTTTGGGGATTAAACTCTTGATAGTGTCCACAACATCCATACAAATAAGCATTCTTGCTCACCTCCCCCTCGCTGCCTGATAGTATATTGTGAATAGGTTTAGGAATAGTTTTAGGTTCTTTATTCCCTGTATGTGGTCTCTCGCGCTTAGCTTGTGGTGGAATACTACAGTTCTCTCCTTTAGGTATCTGAAGAACCTCTCTACCCTGTTCCTAATGCCGAACCTCTCATGCCTATACTCTAGTCCAAGCCTCTCAAATGCCCACCTATAGCATGAGCCTTTATCAACCAATACCAACGGCTTGTCTGTACACATCCTTAGGGCCTTCTTCAGGAATGATGGGGCGTTTAAGGTAGTGTACTGCAGACTTGCTTATATGCTCCAAAGCAATGCTAAGAACCCTAGAGATTCTCTTACAGCCTCCATGAAACATGTAGTCCAATACCGCTAGGACCTTAACCTCCCTACTTTTTTTATTACGAATAAAACAACTCAAGACCAAGGCCACAACATCCATACAAACAAAACACAAAACAACAGGCTCTCAAACATAACGCCTCATTTGGACACTATCGATTGGCATGGCTTAGAAAAGACATAAAAGATCCGTCTGCATAGTAATACTCGTGGGTAAACGAAAGATAATTGCTGAGCCGAAGGAGCTAGAAGAGATGCCTGAGCCAGGACCGAGTGACGTCTATGGAGTAGTCTCAAAGATGGTTGGGTACGATAAGCTTATTGTCGACTGTGCGGATGGAAAGCAGAGACTATGCAGGATTAGGGGTCAGCTGAAGCGTAGAATCTGGATAAAGGAGGGAGACCTAGTCTTGGTGAGTCCGTGGGACTTTCAGAGCGATAGTAGAGGAGATGTCTGGTGGCGCTTTACTAAGAATCAGGCGCTCGAACTAATACAGCGGGGCGTCATACCGGACTTCTTGAGGGCGAAGCTCGAGAAGTCCTAGACCAAAATCTGTGTTGAATAATTATCCATAAATAAGTGATTCTTAATTGGTTGTTAAAGAGTAGGTGCTCTTATGGGCAGCGAGTTGAAGATCATGAGAAGCGAGCCAGAATGGCTCTCCGGTCTCCGCCTCCTGGGCAGGAAATCCTTCATGGAGCAGCCGTACGAGAAGAATCCTCTCTACGTCAAGAACTACGAGCAGCTGAGTCTTGACCCTGAGTGGCTGCTCGAAAATGCGGAGCCTAAAAGCGGTGCCTCAATTCCCGCTGAGTATGCCGAGCTATTATCATTGACAGATGAGCCAATAATCATTCACGTAGACGCTACGCCTGTCAGGACTTATGTCCCACCAGAGCTGTCCGAGAAGGGATTAGAGCTGATGAGCCTCGACGAGGCTCTGAAAAGTAGGCCCAGCTTGGTGAAGCAGGCATTGATGGACGGCCCATCGAGGCCGGATGAGGATAAAGTGCTCGGACTGATATATGCATCGCTAAACAGCGGCGTGGTGGTTCGTGTCTCTAGCCGTCTCGAGGAGCCAGTCAGCATCAGGAGTATTTGGATAGCTGGAGGCAGTGGGCCAGCGACGTCTGCCGCCACGATTGTCTACGCCGGCGACGGAGCAAGCCTATCCATGATCGAGGAATACCACTCATACGGGGATGGAGGACCTGGATTCTTGGGGCACATAATACATATCTATGACGCTCCAGAATCGCAGGTTAGACACGTAGCCATAAACGACGCCTCGGAGAGACACGAACTAGCAGTCTACAAGCGCGCCGTCCTAAGCAACTACGCGTCACATAGGTGGATAGGCATACAGCTCGGCGGCTCGCTAGCACGAATCAGGACAGACAACTATCTCAAAGGAACTGGAGCGAGGACAGACGCGCTAGAAGCATCAATGACCTCTAGCAGACAGAAACTAGACATGACGATTAACCTCCATCATTTCGGGGAATCAACCACTGGAAGGGTCGTGGCGAAGAGCGTCGGAATGCAGAGCTCGAGATCAATACTAAAGGGAATCATTAGGATTGATAGGCAGGCGAAAAACTCCGTTGCATACTTAGCGGAGCACGCAATGCTTCTCGGCAATCAAGCGAGAGCAGAGGCAATACCTGGTCTCGAGATAGAGTGTAATGAGGTCAGAGCTACACACTCGGCAAGCGTCTCGCAGATAGACCCAGAGCAGATCTGGTACGCCATGAGTAGGGGGATACCGAGGGACGAGGCTGTCAAGATGATAGTCCTCGGGTTTTTTGAGCCACTAATCAGCGAGGTAGACCTAAGAGAGATCAGATGGAACATGAGGTACCTGCTAGAGAAGAAGTGGATGGGCGAGGCGGGCAGAGAGCTTGAACCAGAGTCCCTGATAGACGTCTACGTTGAGCCTGAGGACGTGGGCAAGACTCCAGAAGACATATTCGGCAAACACTACAAATACATAAAGCGAAAGGCCTAGAAGAATCCGAATAGTTTGCCGATCAGGATGATTAACAGAACCGCGACGCCTATGGCTATGCCGCTGACGTTTATGTTGCTGCTACCGCTCTGGATACTCCTAAACACCTCTACGAACTTGACGAAGGCAGAGGCAGTTGCATAGTTTAGCCCATCTATGACCTTCTCCTCGACGTATCTCTTCACCGCTTTGCCTAGGGCCTGCAGACCATTGACGAAGACGAGCGTGTAGAGGTGATCGATATAATACCTGTTGACGAGGAGTCTGTGGATTCCTGATAGTATTGGTCCGCTCCTTAGCGCCTCTGCAGGTATCCTCCTCGAGATGAAGAAGAGGTACGAGACTCCAAGCCCAACCGACAAAATGACCCCCGAGAAGAGATATGTAAGCGAAGAGACAGAGACGTGGTGAATCCCCATGTATTCTAGTAGTGCCTCCTCGACTGGTGGTAGTCCAACCACTGCTGAGAGCCCAGCAAGAACTATGAGCGGGGCAGTCATGACTGGCGGAGACTCATGCAGGTGCTTGTGAGTATCTGAGTGTCTGGGCTCGCCTAGGAAGACCTTCGAGAGCCACCTGAAGCTGTATATCACGGTTAGTACCGATGCGAAGGCCACTAGTGTCAGGGCGAGATAGTTGCCAGACTCGAGGAGCGAGCTGAGGATGAAGTCCTTGCTGAAGAAACCGCTGAAGGGAGGAATCCCAGAGAGGCTGAGAACACCTATGAGCGACGTGTAGAACGTGACTGGCATGTAGCGTCTCAGACCACCCATCTCGTCCATGTTATTCGTAGCGACCACATGTATAACGGAACCGGCCGCGAGGAAGAGGAGGGCCTTGAAGATCGAGTGGCTGAGGACATGGAATGCGCCTCCAAACCATCCAGATGCCGTGCCGACTCCGAGAGATGTAAACATGAGTGCGAGCTGACTAATAGTGGAATAAGCAATCACCCTCTTGATATCGTTCATGACTAGGCCCATTGATGCTGAGAAGATCGCCGTGAATGTTCCGATCATTATAATTGTGCTGTACCAGTCTGAGAGTTGCTGGGTCGTGAAGTACTCGAACGGCACCAGACTCATGCTGAACCTCGCGACTAGGTATACGCCGGCCTTAACCATCGTCGCTGCATGGATCAGGGCACTAACGGGGGTTGGGCCCTCCATAGCGTCGGGGAGCCATACGTGGAGCGGAAACTGCGCCGACTTACCCATAGCTCCTCCAAAGGCTAGGAGAAGAGCGAGGACCAGCACTGGGTAGAATTCTCCCCCCAGTTTTGCCGTCTCCTCGATTGTGTGTCTCAGCCCAAGTATGCTGATGGTTCCGAACCTCGAGTAGAGTATTAGGATGGCTGTCAGGAGCATTACGTCACCAATCCTAGTCGTGATGAATGCCTTTATCCCTGCGAGCCTAGCCTCGTGCCTACTGTAGTAGAAGCCTATCAGGGCGTAGCTGCAGACCCCGACGATCTCCCATCCGATGTATAGTCCGAGCAGGTTATCAGACATTACTAGCAGCGTCATGCCGCCGATGAAAAACGTCATGAAGAAGTAGTAGCGCGGAAGCCCGGACTCGTGGGCCATGTATCCCAATGAGTAGAGAAGTATCAGCGAGCCGATTCCGGTGGCTATGCAGGCCATCATGACTGAGAGGGGGTCGATCAATACGCCGAACTCCACGACCCCTCCTCCAGGAACCGGTATCCAGCTCACGGCCCTGTCGATCGAGTTCCCACCCCACGCGTCCGGTATCATTGAGATGGAAAAGACAGCGGCGGCGAAGCCCAGCAAGACAGAGTAAACCTCACCGACTCTTTTCCCGGCTTTAAAGAAGATAGGCACGAGGACCGAGCCGACGATAGGTATGAGCCAAGATGTCCACTCAGCGAATGGTAACATCTATGCCACCGAGCTTCAGCAATTCAATAAAACTTATCAATATATAAAATGTTGCTTAGTGTGTCCTTGAAATATTTTTATTAGGTGAGGCGTAAAGGTCATGTTGAATTGAGGATACTGCAGATAAGTGACATACATAGTAGCAGGATGGCTGAGAGGATTCCCAAGACGGTTGAGGAGAAGGGATGCGACATCGTATTCGTTGCGGGAGACATAACCAACTTTGGGACCGTGGAGGAGGCTGAGAAAATCTTAGGCATCATCGCAGGCTCAGGCAGGCCGGTCTTCTTCGTCGCCGGCAATTGCGACCCGCCAGCACTGCTGAACCATAGGCCGATGAACGAGAGAATAGTCAACCTCCACCTCATGAAGTATTCTTTTGCCGGGTACTGGTTGGCTGGGCTTGGCGGAAGCTTAGTCACGTCTCACGGAATGACGCTCATAGAGCTCAGGGAAGAAGAGATTACCAGCATGTTGAGTAACATAGTCGGCGTCGAGAAGCCCTCAATACTCCTGAGCCATAACCCACCATACGGGACTGACGCTGATAGGTCAATGAAAGGCGAGCACATCGGCAGCTACGCTGTTAGAGAGTTCGTCGAGAGGGAGGCCCCAATACTTGTTAGCTGTGGACACATACATGAGGCGAGGAGCATCTCTAAGCTTGGAGACACACTCGTCGTCAATGCTGGACCCGCTAAGAGTGGCTACTGCGCAGTAATCGAGATAGGACCAGACGGCGTCAGAGCCATGCTAGAAAGGCTAGTATAGTATGAGTAGCATAGTAGAAGGTCTCCTAGGGCTCGCAGACGAATACTTTCTACCATGGGGCCCTTTGGGACTAATGGTGGTCTCATTCATAGAGGCGATATTTTTTCCAATCCCGCCAGACGTACTACTCATACCGCTAGTTCTGCTTGACCCAAAGAATGGGCTACTCTACGGAGCGCTCACGACGCTTACATCAGTGGCAGGCGCGGTGGTTGGATACTACGTCGGATTGAGGGGCGGTAGGCCATTGATGAAGAGACTCATAGGAGATAAAAACTTGGGAAGAGTGGAGGCTTTCTACCAGCGATACGGGGTTCTTACGGTCGGGTTAGCGGCGTTCACCCCGATTCCCTTCAAGGTCTTTACGCTAACTGCCGGGATCTTTAGGCTTAGAGATATGCGTGGATACGTCTTGGCGTCGCTGGCCGGAAGAGCTGCTAGGTTCGTTCCAGAGTCCCTATTATTAATGCTCTACGGAAGATCAATACTTGAATATTTAGTGTCGCAGTTCGAGTTTTTCACTATGACGGCTGCTGCAGTCTTCTTAGCCGGTTACTCACTGTACAAGTATCTCAGCCGCCGTAGAGCTCGTGGGCCTCTGCTTCCTCCTCAGCAGCGGCCTCCTTGATTACTGCCTCGCTCAGGCCGAGCTTGGCGAATATCGGCCTCAGGTCGGGGACGGGCTTCTCGGCGAGCTCCGCTGAAAACTTAGCTATCTTTGGGAGGTACTTCGCGTAAACGTTTAGCCTCTTCTTTACTGCCTCCCCCCTCTCTATCCTGCTTAGGTAGATTCTCAGCTCTCTTGCGCACTCTCTTATCGCGATTGTGAGTTCCCTCTCTATTTCAGGCCTGTCCGATATGGCCTCCTTACCCACAGTCTTGTAGGGAACCTTTGGGGAGCATATGCTTGTGAGCACTGCGAGCCTCTTAATCTTGGGCACCTTGTAGCTGTTCCAGTCAATCCTCTCGGATATTACTTTCCACGAGACGTCTGCCCTCTCGTCGTATAGGAGGGGGATCTTATTCGCGAATCTCAATAGATGGATATCCTCGCTTTCAGGAATGTTTCCTCCATAAGCAACTGCCGCCTCGATTATGAATGGTATGCCTGAGTAGCTTGCAGGCGGACGCTGAACAACGTGGAGAAAGTCAGGATTGTAGACCGCCCTGATTCCAGCCTCTATGAACTCAACTCCGACAGGGCTCAGAGAAGATGTGTCAGGCGCCCTAAACTTTCCATAAGACTTGATAGCCTCGACCAGCGCAGTCACCTGATCGACCGTCAAATGCTTCACCTTAGTATTCGGATCTATATTGGCGAGCTTCAGGACCTCGAGCGCAGTCTTTCTGCCGACTCTCTGGAACTCGTTTGTGAGGAATCCGACGACATCCCTCGCGCGGGTATTTGCAATCAGTCTGTTTATCGTCTCTACGTCAACCCCGAGTGGATGAGGCTTGGCCTCCCTCGGCGGCTCGGGCGTAGTCTCCTTTACGCGTCTAAAAACATAGAGTCTCCCACGCGGGTCTAGGAACACGATGTTTGAGTGTGGATTGATGACCGCGGTCTTAGATAGGTACTCGATTATCTTGGACTTGCTGTTGGTGTAGTCTGCCTCCAGCGTGTAGTCAACAATCGTGCCGTGCCAGCCATTCTTGTTTGGATGTACCTTATGGTCGAGCACCTTGGGCTTATTCTCGACGATGTCTATCATTAGACGGTATTCGTGGATCTCCTTCTTCCCCGTGCTCGAGACGATCCTGAAGGGGTTATTGGTAGTTATCTGTCCGTAAAGCAGCGCCATCGTCCCACCCACGCCGAAGGTCCCCCTAGACTGCTTGAATCCATACTTACTGCCGTAGAGAATCGTGCCGAAGGCCTTTGGCACCTGCTCAGCCTCAACGCCTATACCATTGTCCTTGACCACAAGCCTGTAGACACGGACATCCTTCTCCGAGTCCTCCTCAAACTGCGTGAGCTCGATCCAGATGTTTGGGAGTATCCTGCCGACCTCGCATGCATCTAGCGAGTTCTCGACAAGCTCCCTGACGCTCATGTAGAGAGACCTTGAGGGGTTGCTGAACCCGGCTATGTCTCTGTTTCTGTAGAAGAAGTCAGCCGGGGAGATCTGCTCGAAGCGCTGTTCAGCCATTCTACCATAATCCCCTCTAGGCTTCCTTATAGAGCCATCCGCCAAACCTGCAGAAATATTCTATTAAGTATTTGGGTCTATAGCTGTGGGCTATCTCTTCCTACGCATGGCGACGACCGCCACTCCTCCAATGGCGATAACCACTACTATCGCTATAATGATGTACGGCGTATAGTCGGCAGCCGGTGGCCCAGTCGGCGTGGTCTGCTGAGTCGTGGTGGTAGTGACAGGTGTAACGGACTTTGTGGTTACTGAGCTTAGTGGAGTCGTGGTGGTTGTCCTGGTGGTAGTTGTGGCTGGAGGAGTGGCCGCCTCAGTGACTGTGGTCGTAGAGTATATCAGGCTGATGGTGGTCCCGCCAGGCTTGACGACTGTCGACACATACGTGGTGCCTGGCATCTCCATGGTTGTTATAACCGTTGTTGCTGGGTTAGTCATGGTGGAATAGTATGTCGTGCCTTTTATCGTGCTTGTGTAGGTGGTCGTGAATGGCTCCATCTCCTGCGTCATTCCAGGCATCGTAACGATCTGCTGAGGAATACTCATCGTCATTCCCTCGAAGGCATAAAAGAACGTGGCTGGAACGCTGTCAAGAATTATGGACATCACGTCCTTGATTGTGGCTCCTCCACACGCCTCTCTGAACTCTCCATACACGGGCATGTTCACCGTCATCGTCATCTCTCCGAAGACCATCTCGACGGGCATCTCGCTGCCATAACCAGTATACGTAGTAGTATATCCAGGCCTAGTCTCGATGCTAGAGAACGTCATCACACTCTGAGTCATGACCGTCGATATAGTGGTTCCAGGAACAGAAACCACCGAGCCGCCATAAGTCACCGTTTGAGGTGGCACAGTCTTGATCAGCCTAAAAGTTACGACGCAGAGCACGTCAGGCTCCTCATAGTACATCACGACTCTGTATCCCGGCATGACTATCGTGACGGCCTGCGTCCCGCCAGCCATCTTGACAGTAGTCACGATTGTTGTGGGCGGAAGCGTAACAGTAGTGGTCGAGGTTAAGGTTATCACACTCTCAGACGCGGCGACTACGACCAGTCCAAGAACAACCAGCGAAAAGACCAGTAGTGGTAAAAACGTCTTTCTCTCAAAAAAAACTATATCGCACTATCTCACCAATGAGTAGCGATTATATTCTTATACCTCAATATAAATATATTGTTAATGAATTTTTCTGATTAATAGCTTATCCTAGAGAGCTTTCTTCGCTGGGCGTAGCTGTCTAAAAACTTATAGACAGCGCTGTGGGGCGCGCCGTTGATCAGCATCATGACTGCTTGCTGGGCGGCTGAGGCGTCCTCCGGGCGCCCAATGATCGCTACCACGTCTCCATATATCGAGACATCGACATGCGTGTTCTCCTCAATTATGCGGCGTGTCTTTCCGCCAGTGCCTATGATCCTAGCCTTAACTCTAGTGCAGTCCTCTGGGTCCTTGCCTACGTGCTCTGAGACGTCAATGACTATTAGGGACATGTCGTCCTCGAGGAGCTTCAACGCCACCTCGGGCCTGAATCCATGCCCGATGGCCTGCACGACGTCCTTGGCCTTAAGCAGCGCGACTGGGTCACCGCCCTCAGACATGGGTTTGGAGAGCGAGATCTCAACCACTCCGGCCGGGTCAACCTTTAGGGATATGCCCAGCTCCTCCTCAATCTTCTTCTTGGTTGAGCCGGATGGGCCGAGCAGTATAGGGATTCTCTCTCTCGGAATATTAACGTAATATGATCCGTGAAGGGCCGCCATTCTATTTCTACTAAAAACAGTCTTAGGCCGATGCTTTATACCTAGTCCGGCTTCTCTTCCCCCGTCTCGGTCCTAGGCGTAGAGGCGTCTAGAGTCTCCTGCAGCTTCTTCCTTATCTGTGGCACGGAGTCCTCGACTCCTAGATAGTCTGCAAAGAGCTTAGTAGTTCTGAGAATGTACGTCCTGCCCTTCTTCTCTGCCTCGATAAGCCCCCTCTCGATGAGCTCGGCCACTTGTCGGTACGCCCTACTTCCCCTTACAGCAGCTACCGTCGACTTAGCTATTGGTTGATGATAAGCAATGAATGAGAGTGTGCGGAGTAGTCCTGAGCTCAGGAGCGGCTTACCGATGTATCTCCTAACGATGCCTACATACTCAGGTCTCAGATGCATCATGTATTTCCCACCAGGAAACCTCGTGATGACGAACGACCTACCAGTCGAGCTGTACTCGTCGTTCAGCATCTTGACAATCTCTTCGAGGCTGGACTCGCTGCTTGCGCCGGTCGCCGATATGAGGACCTTAGAATCGATAGGCTTGTCGGAGGAGAATAAGATGGCCTCGATGAGTGTCTTTGCCCTCGAGATGTCCATTGGAGTTGTGGTCTTCTTACGCCTGGGCATTCTGTCTCGCCTTCGCGATGACTATGTCTAGCGTCTCCTCGTCTTGGTAGAGCTCGACGAATCCACGGCTGGCGGCGAACAGCATCAGTATGAAGACCTTCGCTCTCTCGGCCCTACTCATGCCGCTGACAAGCCTGCTAAAAGTGATTACGCCCTCGCCCAACATGCTGTCTAGCTGTGCAATGAAGCTATCAAACTCCTCCTCGATCTTCAAGAGATAATCGTCCAGCTTTATATCAATGTTGATCTGCTCGAACTTCGTCTCCTTCTTAGCCTCCTCTAGGCCGAGAATGACTGAGCGAAGCGCGTTGACCACGTCTAGAAGTGTCGTTGCAAGGATGCTCGACTTTACGGGAATCTCTATCGGGGGAGGCACTATTAGGCTCGGTTTCTCCTGAGGAGTCTCAGGTCTTATTGGCTCGAAGAGTCTCTTTGATTTCGCCAGGTGTATCTGGGCGGCGCTCTGGACGGCGACGCCGGCCAGCCTGACGTTGATCTCAAGCCTCAGAATGGCATCCTCGAGTCTTTGGAGGAGCTTTACTAGGTCGACCTTCCATGGATCAATCTTGCTTATCGTCACGACGTCTAGGAGGATCTTCCAGTCATCAATTGCTATTGCCTTGCCCCTCACTTGTCTTCTCACCTATCTTAGTAACTACTATTCTTGACTCGCCCGATTGATTATAGACCCCGACGAGCAGATCCGCACGCTCAGCCATAACATCTTTGAGCGATATCGCTATGATCTGGGTCTTGCTCGACATCTCACTGAAGAGCTCAGACAGGTTCCTAGTATATGAGGCATCCATATGCGCGTCCACCTCGTCGAATATCAAGAAGTCGGCAGGCGTCATTCCCTGGAACGACATGAGGAGCGCCACTGCAGCCACAGACTTTTCACCGCCACTCACGCTTCTAGAGGAGCGCGGCGACTTCCCAACAAACTTAACGATCATCTCGACCCCGGACTCGTTTGGCTTTTCTGGGTCACTCAGCTCTAGCCATGCCTCCCCGCCTGTCAGCCTGTTAAAGAAGTATCCAAAGCCCTCGGATATCTTCTTCATGGTAGATAGGAATAATTCTTGCTTCTCAGAGTCTATCATCTCTATGACTTTTAATATTTCTCTCCTCTCCTTCTCGAGCTCAGCTATCCTGAGCGATCTGCTCTTGTAGTTTTCAACTAGCTCTACGTACTGCATCGCAGCTAGCTGGTTCACAGGCCCCATGCTGCTCATCTCTGATTCAAGCATCGAGTAGACCTCCTCCTTAACATCGGGATCCAAGGAGGTTAAGTCACCCTCAACCTGTACTGAGATCTCTCTAAGCTTCTCCTCGAGCGTGTTTCTACGCATCGTGAGCTCCATCTTTGAGAGCCTGACCCCTTGGTGCTGATTATCAAGCTCGCCAAGACGGGCTCGAAGGCTCTCAATCCTGCTATTAGTCTCGTCGAGCTGGGATCTGACAGAGGCTACTTGCTCCTTCAGCCCAGCCAGTAGCCCTGAATGCGACTTAATTTCCTCTAGTAGTTTAATCTGCTTATCGAGTTCTTCTCGGAATTTCTCGGCGTACCTCCTCAGGCTATTCTTATACTCACGTCCCGCCTCCTCCAGTGTATTCCTCCTCTCGGTAAATTCCTTGACCGAATATTCAAGCGATTGAATCTCGGACGTGAGCTCGCCTATTCTCTGCTTAATTGTCTTTACCTCAGATATTAGCTCAGACCTCGAGGCCGCTGAGCTGCTTAAAGACCTATCCAACGCCTCGAGCTGATCGATGAGGATTGATCTCTGCGAGGCATCCACTTGTTCCTCCCTAGGCAGAGAGCTGGAGAGCACTTCGACCTCTCTTCTGGTGTCCTCCGTCTCTTTGTTGGTCCTGTCGATCTCTATCTCTATCTGTTTGGCCAGGTTTTCCAGCTTCTCCTTTTCTTCACGAAGCGTAGAGAGTGTCTTTTCACTGATTTTACACTTCTCTAATAGCAAGTTTATGTCGGTCTCCGTCCTTATCTTCTCCGACCTAAGGCTGTCTATCTCTCTTTCTAGATTCTTGGACCTTGCTTCTCGTTCCTTTATCTCAGTCTTGAGGGCATCTTCTATCTTTATCAAGTCGTTGATCGTCTCTATTGTCCTCTGGATGCTGCCCACCTCTCCCAGCGATGCTAGATATCCATTTCCATTCCAGTAGGCCCCGCCGACGCTTATCGCTGGTTCTCCTCTTCTAAACCCTTCGTGATCCAAGATCAACCTTGCACTATTCATCGCTATGTGAAGCGCCTTCACCGCCTCGGCGCTATTGGTCTCCGCCATGCATGCGAGGCATCCCTCACCTGGGCACTCATAGGGCTCCTCAATGCTTATGACCGACAACTCGACTCCCTTCTCGGCGGCTGCCATCGCTAGAGCCGCAGCGACAGAGCTGTGCCTCACGACGAGTGAATCGAGTCTATCTCTGAGAGCCAGTGCGTAGAGAGCCTCTAGGCCTGGGGGCGGTCTAAAAAGATCTGAAAGTAAGCCTACAACTTCTTCACCCATATTCGACGAGATGATACCCGCGACAGCCTTCCTACTACTAGACTCTGGGCTCAGCCTTGATTTTCCCTCAACTATGAGCTTCTCCACCTCGGCCAAGAGTCCCTCAAGCCTCTTCAAGTCTAGTTTGAGCGTCTCCAACTCTCTAGAAGCTACCTCCAGCCTCGTCTCTATTCTCTCCTTCTCCTCAACGCGTTTACTCAGCGATTCTTGATACTCCCTCAGAGTGTCCTCAAGATTCTTGATTTCCTCGGTGATTTCTGAAAGCCTAGTCTTTTTCTCCTGCAGCTTCTCGGTCAGGGATGCTAGTCTACCTCTCTTCGCCTCCAGCTCTCTCTCCCTCTCTAGAATTCTTTGCTTGACTTTTTCCTCCTCCCTTCTATGCCTAGCAATCATATCGTCTAGTACTCTGAGCCTCTCTGAGAGCTCATTCCTCTGCTTCTGTAACTTCTGGTACTCGTCCTCGACTATGGAAAGTCTTGCTGAGGTCTCATTCATTCTCTGAGAGAGCTGTGCGAGGATTGTTCTCAGCTCCTCGATGCGTAGAAGACCGTTGCGCGCCCGCGTCTCCAGCTCTAGGATATGTCTACGTGTGGTTGATACCCTTGTCCCCTCAGATCTTATCGATGACTTTATCCTCTCAAGTTCGGCCCTGCTGGACTCAATCTTAGCGCTCAGCTCCCTTCCCCTATTCTCAGCATCGGCGAGACTTGCCTCGAGCATGGAGAACTGCTCAAGTAGCATCGTCCTATGCATGGTAAGTCGGCTCAACTCACTCTCGAGCTCCGCCTTGAGGCTCAGGATTCTCTCCTCCTCACCCATGATCCTGCCCATCTCTGAGTCTAGCTCAGCAATGTTCTTCATCAGCTTCTCCCTCCGCAGCGATAGGAGCTCCCTCTCTAGGATGCTTCTCCGGATGAGCTGCGTCTTCTCAAGCTCAAGCTGCCTGACGCGCTGCTTAACCTCCGAGGTGCCAGCCCTAGCGACGGCGATGTTTCTCTCGGCCTGATCCAGCTGTTCTAGAGCCTCTGCCTTCCTCCTATCGTACTCAGCGGTACCCGCAATCTCGTCGATCAGCTTTCTAAGATCCTCCGGGCTTGTCTCAGCTATTCCTAGGACCGCTCCCTGAGAGATTATGTTGTATCCGGAGGGCTTGATGTTTGCGGCTGAGAGAATTGTCAGCAGCTCCATCCTAGATACTGATTTGCCATTAATCTGATACACGCTCTCGCCGCTCTGCATCAACCTCCTAGTAACCGTCACCTCATCCGCATCTATCGGTATGCCTCTATCACTATTATCAAAGACAACCGAGACCCTCGCGTAAGACGGCCTAGAACCGTTTGACTCGTAGATAAGCTCAGACAGTCTAGAGACCCTGAGGGCATGGGGGCTCAGCTCTCCCAGCGCAAACTTCACAGCGTCTATGACGTTGCTCTTCCCCCCACCATTCGGACCGGTGATGACCGTGAAGCCCCTAGGAATCTCTACTACGTTCCTCCTAGGGCCGAAGGATTTGAAGCCATAAATAGTGATCTTCTTGATGGAGACCATCTCTGAGCTATCCTCATCTAACTCTGCTGGTGAATATTTATCTTCAACCTCTATGAATATGGCGATGTATTTTATGGCTACTACGCCTGTCTGTCCACGAAAAGACTAGTAGGAATATATATGAGGATGGTCCAGATAAGTGTTAGGGATGGGCTTAAAGGAGTTCGCTAAGTCGGTAGTAACGCTCTTCAAGGTCTCGAGCAAGCCTACTAGAGAGGAGTTCTCACTCCTCGTCAGGGTGGTCATAATAGGGATCGGGCTGATAGGCGCAATCTCATTCGTCGTCAGGTTCGTACTGCTCGCCATACAAGGTGCATAGCGATGAGCACCGAGGCAAAATACAAGATATTCGGGATTAGGACAACCGTCGGTCAGGAGAGAAACGTCGTCAGGATGATTACCAACAGGCTGGACGAGAACAGCGAAGACATAGCCTCAGTATTCATCCTGCCATCCATCAGGGGATACGTCTTCGTAGAGGCGAAAGACAAAGACAGAGTCGTAATGCTGATCCAGGGAATAATGCACATCAAGTCAAAGCCAATAGTAGCGGTACAGCTCGAGGACTTGGAGCGCCACATAATCGAGAAGCCAGTTATAGAGACGATCGAGACCGGCACGACTGTCGAGGTGATTGCTGGGCCCCTCAAGGGAGTGACTGGCAGAATAGTGAGGGTGGACAAGCTTAAGAAGGAGGTAACGATCGAGCTTATCGAGAGTAGGTATCCACTGCCGATCTCTGTACCTGTAAGCTACGTGAGGCCCGTAACTAAGTAGTTGCGGCCGTAGGTAGATAGGGTTTTTAATACGCATGTTGAGAAACCTACAGAAGAGGCGCGAATAATGCCGGAGAAGAAGTTTAAGTTCCTCATAGAGGGTGGAAAAGCCACGGCCGCACCGCCAATTGGTCCCGCCCTATCACCACTAGGAGTGAACGTGCTCCAGATAATCGAGAAGATCAACGCTGAGACAGCAGAATTCAGGGGTATGAGGGTGCCTATCATGGTGACGGTCGACACCGATACGAAGGAGTTCAGTGTCGAGGTTGGGACACCAACAGTCGCCGCACTCATCGCCAAGGAGACAGGGATAGAGAAGGGCTCGAAGATGCCTGGAAAAGAGCCGGCAGGGGACATGAGCTTCGACTCGCTGGTAAAGGTCGCTAAACTTAAGATGCCTTCTCTTAAGGTCAAGTCGCTCAAGGCGGCAGTAAAGACAGTGATAGGCACTTGCATAAGCATGGGAGTTACCATAGAGGGCAAAAATCCAAAGGAATTACTCGCCGAGTTAGAGTCAGGAAAGTATGACGATGTCTTAGAGAAGGCTACTTAGCCCTAGATATGTCTAGCTTGACTGGCTGGCCCATCGTTGTCTTTATGTAGATGGACTTAACGTTCGCCCATTTCCTCTCAAGCTTATCGACTACTCGGTTAATGACCGTGCTTGCATTCTCGAGCAGGTCTTGTACCTGCATATCCTCAGTACCTATCATGCACGAGACTTGGGGAATCTTCCTCAGCCTGACAGTGACGCTCCTCTTGAACTTCGCCGCAAGGCTATCTATGTTTGCTCCGGGAGGAATAGGAACCGGCGACTTGCCGAGAGACCCCAGAGCGGCTCCCAGAGCTCTGGCCGCCGTGGGCATGAGCGATGCCTCGACCAAGAAGTAGTCGTACTCTCTGGCCAGCTTCTTTGCTGCTTTCTTGTTTCCGACCAAAGCCTCGATCTCAGGCTTCTCGAATACTTTATCCACGTTTGGACTACGACTAGCCTCTAGCGCCAGCGATCCAGACGCGATGACAGCCACTTTCCTCGGCTTTCCGTCAAGGCCACGCGGTAGCTCTATCGTCTCCGTAAATCTCTTTTCAGGCTTGCTGACATCGACATCCTTTAGATTTATCACTAGTTCTACGGACTGGGTGAAGTTTTTCTTCTCCTTTTTACTCAGTGCCTCGTTGAGCTTTTCCTCGAGCTTTATGAGTGTTGACAATTTCTTAGACCTACCCTTTAGCTTGCTCAGGATATATTTAGCTTTAAGCCTAGGCCTCGATGGGTTTTGAGGACGGTTAAATAGTGGCAGGAGCGATGATATCCAGAATGAGCTATACACCGAGCGTCCTTAAGATGCGGGACATAAAGAGAAGAAAAATCGAGGAGCTTGAACAGCTCTTCCGAACAAATCAAGTGATCGGGATACTTGACCTCACCAAGACAAAGGCAGACCTCCTACACGAGTTCAGGAAGAGAATGAGTGGAAAGGCAGTCATAAAGGTCTCTAAGAAGACCCTAGCCGCGATCGCCGCCGAGAGGGCTGGCAGAACTGCCGCCAAGCAATTCATAGACTCGCTGAAGAATCCAATCGGTCTCATATTCACTAACATGAACCCATTCCTACTCTACATCGAGCTCGAGAAGAACAGGATACTCTCGTACGCAAAGCCTAACGAGAAGGCCGACATAGACGTAGTAATTCCAGAGATGAATACTGGTCTCACTCCAGGGCCAATACTGTCAGAGTTCGGCAAAATGAAGATACCTACAAAGATAGTCGATGGAATGATCTGGATAGCAAAAGAGACAGTCGCGGCAAAGAAGGGCGACACAATCTCGCCCCAACTCGCGGGGCTCCTAGTAAAGCTTGACATAAGGTCTGTCTACAGAAGCTTGACGATAATTGGCGCCATCGATGGAGAGATAGTGATACCGGCCGAGTCTCTTAAGATCGACGTAGAAAAGACTAAGGAGGAGCTGCTGACGGCGAGCCAGATGGCAATGGGCCTAGCAGTGGCAGTAGCCTACCCAGCATCGGAGGTTGTACAGTTGATAATTGCTAAGGCGTTTAGAGAGGCTCTTTCACTAGCGGTGGAGACTTCTTACCCGGCGCCTGAGGCCCTGCCAAGCATACTTGCAAGGGCAGAAAGGCAGGCAAGGACTTTGGAAAAACTCACGTCGTCCTAGATAATTGCTCTAAGAATGATTTGGCCGTACTGAACATTTTTCCGAAATCTTTAAGATTAGTATGGCCTATGTAGACATTATCCCTTCTCGACCAGCTTATCTCTGCAGTCTCAGCGAGCTGGTCGGCTAGACTCTCGATCGAGGCTCCCCTCCTCTCAGCAGGGCTGTTAACGTATAGGGCAATTATGTTTCTATCTTTTCCCCGCCCTATGAGTAAGGCTGCTGAAGGCTCGTTAATCATGCTTATTGACTTGGCAAGCGATTTGAGGTATAGCTCGTCACTCGTCGTGGAGACATCGAAGATTAGCCTTATCCCGCCCACCACTTCTTCTTTCTGATAGTTCTTTAGTCCCAGCCAGAGCCTAGCGATTGGTCTGTAAAAAGCGTCGGAGTTAGCCTCGAGTAGGCTGTAATCAATCCTCGAGGCTAGTGCGCTGATGGATTTATGAAGCTCCCGGGGAGCATCCTCAATAATCTTGCCGGCGAGTAGCTTTAATTTCGAGAGCTCCTCATCAGCTTTCTTATACTTCTCCCTGGTCTCCCTGATCTCGGACTGTATGTGAGTCAATGCGGCCTGGCCTGCGGCGAATGTCAGCCTGAGGACTCCGTCCTGAATCTTGTCCACGCCCAGTATCTTGATCAATCCTACCTCAGCCGTGTTCTGGCAGTGTAGTCCGCCGCATGCCTCAGCGTCCCAGCCCGGAATTATTATTAGGCGGAGAAGCCCGAGTGGTGCCTCTCCGCCCTGATATATCGTGAAGCCATAGTTCCTCTCAGCCTCGCTCTTACTCATCCACTTAACCTCGACTGGGAGCCTCTTAGCGACGATGGAATTTGCAACCTGCTCTATCTTTTCAAGCTCCTCCATTGTCAAGGACTTGTGATGGCTGAAGTCAAGCCTCGCATACTCAGCATCCTTCTTCGCCCCCATTTGCCAGGCATGCTTTCCCAATACTCTCCTGAGCGTGCCTATCAATATGTGTGTGGCGGTGTGGTGCCTCATTATGCTTAGCCTCCTCTCTAAGTCGACTTCTCCCCTTACTACTTCTCCAACTCGTGGAAGTGGTCCCTCAACAAAATGCACAATCACGCCATTCACTGGCTGAGTATCTATTACCCTGCATGTACCGCCTGAGTGGTGTATGAATCCCTTGTCGCCGACTTGGCCACCGCCCTCAGCGTAGAACAGGGTTTCTTCAAGAATTACGTAGTGCTCTCCGACTGAAACTACGCGAGACTCAAACTTATCCTCGTAGGGATAATCATAGTATCTCCTCTTCGTGGGTGGTAGGTCTCTTAGCCTTCGCTCAATCTCCGCTAGGCGTTCATCAGCCTCTTCTTCCACTCGTCCAGAAGCTCCATGCATCTCTGCCACTAGTTCATGAATATTCTCTGGGATCGAGATGGCTAAACCAAGCTTGGATGCTGCCTCAGCCACGATATCCGGCGTCAGTCCCTTTTCGTCATATATCTTGACTAAGAAGTCAGTTGAGAACTGCTTGCCAGAAGACTTGAGAGTGGCCAAATCTTTCTCCAGCTGAGACATTCCCCGGCTTATCGTCTCGGAGAACTTGGAGACTTCGTGATCAACAAGCTCTAAGACCTCTTCACGCATATCTAGCAGCTTAGGAAACCACTTGGACCAGTACCTCAGCTGATCTTCAGATATCTTTACTAGGTATTCCTCGGCCCCTAGTTGTCTAAGCAGTCTCTGAGACTTTCGAATTAGAAGTCTCGCTAGGTAGCCAACCTTCGAGTTGGATGGGACAATCCCCTCAGAAAGTATGAAGACGATCGACTTTGTATGGTCGAGCAATGCATAGAACTTCTCAAGCCTTTCAAGCTCTGGAAGTATCTCTGCGATGTTTATGCCTGCTAGACGGGCCGCCTCCTCCCTAATCGTCCTGAGAGGTGTCCCTGGTCTAGGAGTGATCCAGGCTGAGTAGCGTGAATACTTCTCAAGGAGACTCCTATCAATCTTAGGCACTTCTATGAAACTAGCAATCCTAGGAATCAAGTCTTGGTATATTGCCTCAAACGAGCTCGGCGTACCCACGCTTAGCCACGTGAACCTCTCTATTCCGTACCCGGTGTCGACGGTTCTTACAGGCAGTTCAATGAGTTCTCCGTCAAGAGTCTTGTAGCTCATGAATACTAGAGTGGCAACCTCTAGGCCTCCTACGATCACTTCGAAGCATGGACCCGCATTTCCACCACCGCTCCAGACGCCCTCTTTGTAGACCACCTGGTCCGCCCTGACTCCGAGCTCCGAGAGAAGCTCGTGGCAGAGGGCCACGGTCTTATCCTTCCAGTAAACCTCTCTCTGATTAGTGTTGAATGCATGGGCTCCGCCCATCTCGAATATGGTCAGATGACGGCCAAACGTCAAGCCTACCTTATCGATATCTACGAGCCTGATGCATGGTTGACTGATCACGAGCGGGTTGGCCGGAGGCTCAACAGCACCAGAGGTAACGTGTGGCTGGAAATCAACTATGCTCGCAGAGACTAGGTAGAGGTCGCGGCGCCACCTTGGAACGACAGGGTAAGGCTCAATAACCGCGTGTCCGTTCCTCTCAAAAAACCTCAAGAAGACGCTCCGCATTCCTTCAAGAGTGTATCTACGGCTGGTCGGTGGATTGCCTATAAAGCTGTAGGGCTCGCATGGCGCCTCGCCGCAGACTTCGCGTTCCTCATCAATTCTCCAGAAGTACTCGCCGCAGACCTTACACCTTGCCCTCTTGAATCCATTCTCCTTCAAGAAGTCTAGTGAGTAGTGCTCCTCGCTAAACCTCACGCTTTAGCACCCGCCCATACTGACAAAAATATAGAAAATAACGAAAAGATATGTCTAGTTCTTCTAGACGAATTCTTATCCAAAGAGCGCGCTGAGTCCAGCCAGTGCTTCCTCCTCCTTCTTCTCCTCTTCTTTAGGTTTCTCTGGCTTCGCCTCAGCCGCAGGTGCCTGAGCTGGGGCGGCTGGTTGAGCGGCGACTGGTGTTACAGCGACAGCGGTGGCCGACTTTATTGCCTCGTCTATGTTTACTCCTTGAAGAGACGCTACTAGGGCCTTTACCTTAACTTCATCCACGTTTCCGCCCGCTGCCTCAATAATCTTCTTTATGTTGGCCTCGTCTATCGGCTTGCCAAGCTTGTGGAGCAGGAGTGCAGCGTATACGTACTCCAAGACTCTTTACACCCTATCCCTTTCTTACATAATAGCCCGATATTAAACCTATGCCTGCCTCCTGCCAGATCTGACCTTTAGGGGGGAGGGATTCTCAGGTCACAGCTACGTGAAGAAGGGAGAGGCTAGCATCAACCGTCATAGGCTTCATACAACCAGCATGCACCATAATATACCTGAGGGTTTTCAGACGAGTTCAGTATTAATGGAGAGAAAAGGGGGAGGGGATTAGCTAGGCCATCTGCACAGCATCTGGGAAACCCTAGAGGAGGCCGGACGTTAAAGATTCCATCACAGCACCCGACATCGGGATACGCGTTAAATATCAGGTCATACCGGCCTCCGGGCTTTATCCCTGCGCCAACATGGCCAGCCCCCGTCGGGGGCCGTCCCGCATCAGACGTGACACAGCATCAGCCACGGCCCTGCGCGGCATAGCGCGTAGGTCCCGTCCTCATCCAACTACTATCAGAATAATGGAGATGACGTTACATAAGCGTTTAGAGACTGGGCTGAAAGTAAGGGACTTATTCTTCCAAGAGAGATGTACTACCTATCAAGCATAGACGACATCCAAGAAGAGATAGGAGCAGTGAAACAGAGAAGTCTAAATAAAGCATCTACTAGGACTACAGCATATCAGGATACTGATACAACTGGACTTTGATTTACCCCGATATGGATTGATAGCCATAGCCTTAGTAGGGATGCCCTGTTATCATAGTCATTGACATGTAGGTTTCCCCCTAACATGCTCTCCCATCGAATGGTTCATCGGCTCATGTTTGAATCCAATGCTTTGGAGTATATTGTAGGATAGGTAGCCACATAAATACATGTGTAATCCAATCGACAGAGAACTATGCATCAACAATAAGGAATCATGTTCATGACAATAAAAACTTAAAAGGTGGATAAGCATTGTCGCCACCAGATGTCTCACTCCCAAGGCGTTCTCGAAAAGATTCAGAAAGTTGAGCAGAAGCTAGACGAGCTCGAAGATATTGTAGCCCGATACAGACGCGAGATCCTGAGCCTAGTCGAGGATATTGCAAAAAACACAGATCAGCTAGTAAATGAGAAGCTGGAAGAGGAGAGGAAGAGACTCTCAGAGGAGGCCAAGAAGAGGGCGGAGGCCGAGTCGAATAAAATAAGGCTCGAATACGAATCTAGGATAAACCAAATCAAGAGAATGCTTGGGGAGAAGAGGGAAAAAATAGTTGACGACGTAGTATCCCTCCTGCTTGGATTATAGGTGTGAATGATGGATCCGGCGTACTTATTGGCGAAGAGCTTCGGCGAGAAGGGATCACTGTTTGGAAGACGCATTTACGAAGAACTCGCAGAGTCTCCAAGCCTCACAGATTTGGTAAATGCGCTAAGGGCGACCAAATACTCAAGCGAGTTAGCAAAGATTTCTCCCCCATACAGCGGATTAAAGATTGAGCATGCACTGAGGAGATCATTGATCGAGACGCACTTCAAATATCACCGACTGATGAGAAAGAACGAGGTCCTAAATGCCCTTTACTACAGATACATCGCCAGGAACTTAAAGATCATTTTCAGGGGCCTAGCGACTGGAAAAACGCATGAAGAACTCATGAAGCTCATAGACATGCGTGCAGAGGAACTTATGGGAATACGCGAGATCGTCGTTACAGCAATGTCGGCGAGCTCCCTAAAGGAGGCAGTGGACGCGCTGCATCAGGCAGTGTTTGGAAATGCCCTACTAGAGGCTTATCAATTGTTTGAGAAGACGCAGGACCCAGCAGTCTTCGAATTCAGGCTCGACAAAGCCGTAGTCGAGCTAATTCTCAGAGCAATAAAGAAATCCGAAATGATGGACAGGAAGCTGTACCGGGAGCTCCTATACCCAATGATTGACTCGATAGTGGTTACTGGGATTCTTAGGCTGAAGATGTGGGGCGTGTCGCCGCCGGATTGCAGGAGGTTAATGGATGGAATAAAGAGCAGATTACCCCCAGTCGTTATGAATTTGCTTTACGAGTCTAATAAAATCGAGGACATATTGAAGGGCCTAGAACTCGTTAAGTCAGGAATACTGCCAAAATTTTCCCCTCAGCCAGACTTCCTCGCACTAGTAAGGGAACTTGAAGAAGGGTTCTACAAAATGACGGTGACGAACGCTAAGAAGATATTTCTGAAGACTAGGTCAAGCAAAGTACTCACGGTAGCCTCAATCCTCTTGAGGGAAAACGAAGTATCCAACCTAATCGCGATAGCGGCAGGAATAGAGAGCAGAGTGCCGACTAAGAGAATTCTCGACAAGATATTTATACCATGAGCATTAATAGTATATTATTCTAAAGTTCTTAAACTCTCCTCTGTATTCCTGCCAAGTGACGTTTACATCCTTGACGATGGCGCCGCTTGGCCCTCTTTTACACCACTCAACTATCTTCTCGACGTCTTTCCTATGTCCCTCGAAGACTGCTTCTACCCTACCATCTGGAAGGTTCCTCACCCATCCTGTTACGTTTAGACTGTCTGCCATCCTCTTAGTATGCATCCTGAAGAATACTCCCTGCACTAGGCCAGACACGAATACGTGTGCCCTAACCATTCCTTCCCCGCTGGCCGGGCTCATTCACTCATTAAAACTCAGCGGCATCCATTTATCTATATCTCCTATATCCCCTCTTAGGCCTCCGGTCCTCGCTTTTCTGAAATGCCTCAGACAGTTTCTTAGCCACGTTATCGATGTCCCCGAGACACTTAATGAGCAGATCCTCGTATATCTTTGCGGCGTTGTCTAGGGCGTCTGAATATTTTAATTCGCCTCTCTCTATGGCGTTCATCATCTCCTCGATGGTCCTCCTCGTCGCGGGGGTCACGAGCCTAGAGTCTGTAAGCTCAAGCGAGTCTATCAGTGTCTGACCAAGCATGGTCGGTATGTAGACGCCGGACTTCCTCTCGACGTATCCTCTCTCAGCTATGAGCGTCGGGAAGGAGGCCCGAGTCGCGTCTGTCCCTATATTGTTCTTCTCCATCTCTCTTAGCAGTTCGGACTCTGATAGCCTAGGCGGAGGCTTTGTCTCATCCTCAACAAGCTCTACACTAACTATTCTTAGTGATTGTCCCGGAGTGAGCTGTGGTAGTCTATTCTCGCTTGGCTTAAAGTAGTCGAAGACGCTATAGAATCCGGGCGAGGATACATAGCTTCCCCTAGCCCTCAGCTCGACGTCCCCGATCATTATCTCGGCGTCCTGTCCAGCAATCTCCGCATCGTCACAGTAAGCATTCGCGTAGAACCTCTTAGCGATGTATTCCCAAATCTTTCTAAGAATTCCCGACCCCATGTAGGGCGCTACGGGAAATATCGGCGGATGAGCACCGTCATCGAGTTTGCCCTGCCTCGGCCTAGGCGGCCTTTCTGTCCTCTCTCTTACTACTCCTCCCTCGATGGTTGCCTTGAGTCCTGCGTCAAATCTAAAGTTTTGTGGATACTTATTCGTGTCTGTCCTAGGATAGCTGATGTATCCCTCTGAGTAGAGGGTCTCCATCATTGAAAGCAATTTTGATGCGGCGATGCGTGTCAGCCTAGCAAGGTCTCTCAGCACGTCGTCTGTCCTCGATGGTAGTGGCCTATACTGCGTCTTCAGACTAGTTCTAAAGGTTTTTACTGTTGCTATGTTATTGTTTACTGCTCTACTATGGAGTTCCTCTGCAACTTTCTGCTCATAGAGATGCTGCGAATATGCAGTAAATTTCTCCCCCTTAGCTGTCTCCAGCGTCGCCCTGAGATACCAATACTTCGTTGGCTTGAATGACATGATCTCTTTTTCACGCTTTACCACAAAGTACAGCGTCGGTATCTGGCAGCTTCCCCAACTGATTAGATTGACGTTCTTGTTGCGTCTCTTAGTCGAGAGTGTTAGAAGTCTTGTAAATGCGGCTCCGGTTATGAGGTCGAATGCCTGTCTAAGGCGGGCCTTCTCCACCCATCTCCAGTTAAGGTCATCTTCAAGCCTTCCCCAGCTCTCCAGCAGCTCGCTTTTAGCAGTGGAGTTAAACCGCATCCTCTTGAAGGGAGAGTCCTCTCCCCTTATCGATCTATAGAGCGAGAGGATCTCGGACCCAATCAGCTCGCCCTCATGGTCATTATCAGTCGCAATGACTAGCACGCCGTTATTCTCCATGAATATTCGCTTGAGCCTTTGATAGGATTCTTCGTCTCTGATTACATGGTTTAGCCTTCTCAGCCGAATGATCGACTCCGGCTTGACTGCCCACCAATTCCTATACTCGTCCGGCAAGTCGAGGTCTAAGAGATGACCACTAACATTAGTTACCGTGAATTCTCCATTGATCGATTTCAGGGCATCCTTGATTGCCCTTGCTACGCTTGCCTTCTCGGCGACTATGATGTATCTCGAGGTAGGAGAGGACTCCATCAATAGCCTATTAACAATTCAGAAGGACTAAAACATATATTATGTAGTGGGCGCAACCAAATAGTAGACTAGGTATTCATGGATACCACAAGCCAGAGTGGGCAATTCTACAGACACGTAGTATACAACGAAAAGCGGTGGGCTATCCTCAGAAATAAAAGAGAGATCGCGAAGAAGGTAATGGCCCCACTACACATGCATGGATACAGCCCAATAATTTATGGAAGCATAGCTAGGGGAGACGTGGATGAGGACAGCGATGTTGATGTCTTCATAGAGCAAGTTGTGAATCCAGCTCTTCTCGAGACAATCGTCGAGAAGAATCTTGGAGGATGGATAAAGAGGACGGTCGTTCAGGCAACGCCTGGATACGTGGTCAAGGGCTACATATATATTGATGAATTAGTCTCGATCTCTTTCCCACTCATAGAGATGCTTCCCAATGAGGCTGAATTTTACTCAATAGCTGGGAAACTAAGCTACAGCGATGTCCTAGAGAATAAGAGATGTGGCGGCATGAATAAGTCGATGATGATTATAATTCCAGTCGAGGACGGACACATGGAGTTTCCAGCTAGGCAGGACCCAGACCTAGCGGCCAAGCTAATAGGCGTCGACCCAAAAGCACTGAGGGAAAGACTACACGTGCTTGAGAAGAGGAAAGAGCATGGAAGAACAGGAACATACATTGAGGTCGAGCTCGACGAGGGATCAACATTCACGCAGGTATTGAAAACAATAATTAATGAAAACCCCATCCTTAGGAGAAGGTTGAATAAATGAAGGTGCTGAGCATCGATAAGCTGAAGCGGAGAATCAAGCTCATCCCAGAGACAAGCATAGACCTCCTCAACATCTACAGATTAATCGAGCCGGGAGACACAGTATACTCAGAGACAACTAGGGAAGTGAAGAAGGAAAGGGCGTACGGCGAGGTTGACAGCGAACGTGTAAAGATCAAGATAGGCATCGAGGTGAGTAAAAAGACAGCAGACCCACTTATGAGGCGCATATCGCTGCTAGGTATAGTCAAATACGTCGACAGGGAGCTAGACATCATAAAGAAGCATCACACAATTCATTTAGAACCTGAAAAACCAGTAGAGATCGAGAGTAGGGATAGATTTCCATTTCTCCTATCGCTCGCAAAGACGGCAGCCACAAAAATTACTCATGAGATACTCTGCATATCAATAGATGATGAAAAATTCGCCGTCATCCATATCTCTAATGCAGGCGTCAAGATACTCAGGACAAGGGACCTAACACCGCCAGTGAAGACTCTGACGCAGCATCAGGAGGACGACAGCTTTCGCAGAAACGTCGAAGAAGTAATCAAGATAGTCGAAGAAGAACTTGAACCAAGACGAAAAATAGAAGTGGTCCTGCTCGGCCCATCAGTTATGATTGAGAGGTTTTCGAAGGAGATTAAGGCTAGAAAACCAGAGCTAGGAAGATTGATAAAACGTCACATCAGCGCCTCGAGTGGAGGAATAGAAGGATTCCTAGAGGCGATGAGGACGGGCGCGATCGGCAGAAACCTCAAGCCGCTTGAGGACGCCTTCATTGTTGAAGACGCTATAAGACATGCATCAAAGAACCCAGAGTTAGCGAAGATGGGGGTCGAGGAAGTTTACAGAGCAATAAGCAGCGGCAAGAGAGGCATCGTCTTAGTGACAGAGAATTATTTATGGTCGTCACTAGAAGACTCGAGAATACAATTAATTCTATCAGAGGCTGAGAAGGGAAGAATAGAGCTTAGAACAATACTCTCCGGCACCGAGGCTGCAGAAAAAGTAGACTCGCTAGGTGGAATTGTGATGATAAACAAATAATTAATTATGATGATTCAGGAGTCTGCTGTGTCCTTAGTTTATCCATCGTCAATACGTGTATATTCGGCTTCAGTGAAAGGTTCTCACCGAGCCTAGCACCGATGAGGAAAACGTCCTCGTCCTTTGTGGCCGCGATGTCTATCAATCTCTGAGTGACGACGCCGTCAAACACGACGTACTTAAATTGATTTGTCTCAGAGAGTTTTTGAGCCAGCTCGCTTACAGGCGCCCTGAAGAGCTCGTTTAGATCCTTGTCTAGCACTATGCCCATTAAGTTGCCCTCAACCTCTCCTATCAAAGGCTCTATCTTTGTCAGCGCTTCTCCCAAGAGTTGTTTACTCTCGACTGTGGGGGTGACTGTTATCTTCGCCCTCCTAAGCGCCTCCTCAAGCGGCACAGCAGCCTCTAGCGCCTCTTCTATCTCTCTCGCCGTCAGCTCCTCAACTTCTTTTCCATAAGGCGCCCTAGCAACTAAGTCGACCTTAAAGTTCTGGCTGAGCTCCCTTAGAATCATGTCGCCTCCCCTATCGCCGTCAAGAAACGCTATTACCTTACTTTTCTTGCTTAGGATCTTTTGCAAGGAGGCTGGAACCTTAACTCCGCCTACTGCTATGACGTTTCTATATCCATACCTCATGAGGTTTATGACGTCTGCCCTGCCCTCTGTTAGGATTACTTCATCAGCGGTCTCGGCGTCTGGCCCGGCTGGCAGCCTGTCAGGCCCCAGCTCAACGAGCTTAGCCTTAAGCACTGACTCCTCGAGCTCCTTAATGACTTCTGTCTCCATCGGCACCTTCTGCTTCTCCCACTCGTATAGAATTGCTCGAGCCCTCTCGACGATCTTTTTCCTCTTCTCTGCCCTCACATCCTCTATCTTCTCAATCGTAACCTTCGCTGGATATGGCCCAACTTTATCGAGGCTCTCCACCATCGCGGCTATGAGCGCGGTGTAGAATCTATCCATGCTGCTTGGGATTATTATTTTTCCTATGGTTTTTCCGCCCTGAGAATGTACCTGTACCTCGATCCTGCCTATCCTGCCTGTCTTCTGAAGCTCTCTAAGATCTAGGTCGGAGCTAAATATGCCCTCGGTCTGTCCGAAGGTCGCTCCGATGACGTCATTCTTGTCCACAACGCCGTCAATCTCTATTCTAGCCTCTATTATGTACTTGGTCGATAATGACTGGGTACTCAAATCTTTCACCTATAAGTTTTGGTCTCCTCTCAAATTCCATTTTCTAGGAGCAGTTTAAATACTTATTCATAACCCTTGCGATGGCATTATTACGATGTGGTCATTGCTCTCCGCTTAAGTAATCTTCAAGTGGGCTAATGATCTCGGGCTCGCCAGAGTCTTTTACTACTATGTTTTCCTCTAGGTGGAATGTTCCGTAATCTGTGACGATTCCAGGTTCTATCGTCAGTACCATTCCTGGCTCTATTATCGTGTCATCATAAATTCCGATGTGGGGCGGCTCGGTCACTAAGAGCCCAACACCGTGACCAATCCTACCATGCTCGAACGAAATACTCAGCCCTGCATTCTTTAACCAATTGTTACAGAACTTCACTATTTCAGAGCACTTAATGCCTGGCCTTATGAATGAGATGCAGTCCCTCGTAAGTTGTTTCACTAATCTATACATCTTTCTCTGTCTCTCGCTGAGTCTTCCAAGAATGAAAATTCTTGAAAAGTCGCAGTTATATCCTCTATACACCGCTCCAGAATCAATCCATATGAGATCGCCAGTCCGAAGCCTCCTACCAGTCGGGGGTCTCGTCATTAGTGCTAATGTATGTGGAGATACATCTCTTTCAGCCTGGTGATCACCAAGGTCGTTAGCGACATTGAGGACTAGAAATGACGGCCGCTCGCCGCCAAATCTACATATGGCCGACTTGATTGATGATGCTACCTCTAGCTCACTCATGCCAGGCTCAAGTTTCTCAAATGTCTCCCTATATGCCCTGCCAAGGATCTCGCAGGCTGTCCTAATGCTCTCTATTTCTTCCTGATCCTTCTTCATTCTAACCCTCCATATGATGCTGGAGCCGTCGACAAATTCATTTCTAAGGCTCCTCTCTATTTTCCTAAATGCATTATAGGGCATATTGATTCTCTGCTCATATCCCAGCTCCGAGGCTATTCTCCCATCAATTACGCCTGCGTCTCTAAACATCTGAGTAATGGAGTCTATTGGTGCAGCATTCATCTCTGAATAGCCCCTCACATCTCTTATCCAAGATGATAGCCTCGCATGTGTTAGATGGTTCTCATGGACTAAAAGTATGGGATCAGAATCTCCCGAAAGGAGCAAGAACGAAGGCCTAGTATAGCTTACACCCGGAGAAAAGAATCTAACACCTGAGAAATAAAATACGTTCTCATCACTCGTTAAGAATAGACCATCTATCCTATCTTCCGCCATTAAGTCCTTGACTCTCTTAAAGCGCTCAACGTATATTGAGGCTGGAAACTCAATTAAAGAATTCAATCACAATCACAATTCGGCATAGTCCACATCCTTTTATAAAGCTATCACTTACTATTAGTAAATAACACGCAGGAATAAGTTTTTATTATGCAGAGACGGAGTTAAAGCCTGCAGGTGAAACAGGAATGTCCAATGAAGCAGTAGTGCTTGTTGGTAAGAAGCCGACGATGAACTACGTTCTCGCCACTACGATGCCGCTGATGGAGGGAAGAAAAGTCATCATAAAGGCCAGGGGAAGAGCCATAAGCAAGGCGGTCGACATAGTCGAGGTCGTAAGACGAAGATTTTACCAGAACGCCAACATCGAGAGAATAACTATAGGCACAGAGGAAGGACGCGTAGGTACAGACGGCAGGCCTAGAAGCGTCAGCACAATAGACATAGTGATAGCGCCCAAGAAGTAGCTCCCGCCATCGATAAACAAGACATCCGCTGACATCCCTTTTTTCTATTTTTACATAGACTAAAACATTATTAGCATGACATTCTTAGCATGACTATGACCCTTCGCACTCCGCTGTTGGGCCGTGGGGGTGGCAAAAATGCTTATCCGGACATTATCAAGAGTTTAATCCCCCTAAAGCATTAGTGGTGAAGGGATTAAAAGAGTGGGGGAGGGGTAGGCTAGGCCATCCGCGCGGCATCTGGGAAGCCCTAAAAGGGAGAGGCCGGACGTTAAATAGTCAATCACTACACCCGACAATGGGGTGCGCGTTAAAGATTTGGTCATGCCGGCCTCCGGGCTTTATCCCTGCGCCGGCATGGCCAGCCTCCCCAGGGCCTCCATCCTATAAATCCTCCAGATTTTCAATAGCACCTCCTTCTCCATCCTCGCGGTCAGTTGGAATGATGGTATGTTGTTTATCGAAGCCGTCAGTCTCTGCAACGCCTTCCTAAGACACCCACTATAGATTTTCTTTCTTCCACGAATGGGCTTGAATAGTCCTACTAGGTTCTTAGTCTTCCTCCATCCCTTAGATGGTTCGAGGTATACTATCAGCTCTGCTAGGGCCTCCATAGCACTGATTCTTCCACTTATGCCGAGCCCATCGACTAGTCTATTGTATGCCGGATACCTCACTCCGGCCTCCACAGCTATCTGTCTTGCCAATGTATCCATCTGCTCCTCAATAATAGTGATGGCCGGCCTCAATACATTCCTCTCAGCCTCCGATAATGCTTTGTATTTGTTTAGTAGTTGTTGATGCGTCTTCAATAGAGACCTATATGCCAGTATCATTCTACGCATTAGTAGGAATTCTTCAGTAACTCTCCTGAACCACCTATCCCCTATCCTCATCAGTGCCCTGACGTCTCCCCTAGCAGTCTTAGGAAGCTTAAGCTCGATAGTGTCCAAATAAGGTGTTATGTTTAAAGGCCTGTTGTTTTGTCTTGTTTGTATGGATGTTGTGGCCTTGGTATAGGTGGGCTCTGGAGAGGCTTGGGCTAGAGTATAGGCATGAGGAATAGGGTTGAGAGGTTCTTCAGATACCTAAAGGAGAGGACGGCGGTATTCCACCACAAGATGAGCGCAAGAGACCACACAGGGAATCACAAACCTAAAACCATTCCTAAACCTATTCACAACATACTATCAGGCCTCAAGGACGGAGAGGTGAGCAAAAATGCTTATTTGGACACCATATTAAGATTTGACTCGGTTTGAGTAGCTATAAACTAATAGACGAGGAGGTCGTCAAGTCCATTATCCCGCCTAGACGCAAAAACTCGAGGAAGGGAGAGAACGGCGTCGTCCTCGCTGTAGGTGGGAGCTGGATGTATCACGGCGCCCCCTTCCTAGTAGCTATGGCAGCCTACAGGTCCGGAGTTGACCTCGTATATTTAGCGGTTCCAGAGCCGCTGGCAGAACCCATAAGAGCTATGAGTCCAGCCATAATAGTTATACCGCTGCCTGACTATAAGCTGACGAAAAGATCGGTAAATAAACTGCTGAAGAAGCTGCCTCAGATACACGCGGCAGCCGTTGGGCCGGGGCTCTCAATCGCAAAGGAAGAAGCCTTACTGGACCTAGTGAAAGAACTGCTAAATAGCGGCGCAGGAGTCGTGCTCGACGCCTCCGCCCTGATACCACCAATCCTCCAGGCCGTCGGGGGAAAGAAAGTCATCCTGACGCCCCATGCAGGCGAGTTCAAAAGGCTCTTCGGAGAACAGCCGCCCCAAGACTTAGAGGGTAGAGTGGAGCTAGCGGCAGAGAAGGCAAGAGAACACGGCGTTACAATTTTGTTAAAGGGGCCAATAGACGTGATAACCGACGGCAACGAGACATACATCAACAATACTGGAAACGCAGCAATGACGGTGGGCGGTACCGGAGACGTACTGACAGGCATAACGGCCGGCCTACTCGCGAGAATAGATAGCCCACTAAAATGCGCGGCAGCATCAGCATACATAAACGGGAGATGCGGAGACATCGCATACCAGCAGCTCGGACTACACATACTCCCAACAGACATAATCGTGATAATACCAAAAGTAATGAAGCCGATGGACAAAATAATCGAGTAACATCGACTATCGACTCGACCACACCATCCAAATCATAAAAGTTTATAGCATCAATAATCACACACCTAAGATACGGAATTTTGAGATGATTCAAGAAATATGTAGGCATTTCTATCCCTAGCGATTCTCTTCAGCATTCTTGCAACCACTATCAGCATTAGTGGTGAAGGGGTTAAAAGAGTGGGGGAAGGGTAGGCTAGGCCATCCGCGGAGCATCTGGGAAGCCCTAAAAGGGGGAGGCCGGACGTTAAAGATTCCATCACAGCACCCGACATCGGGATGCGCGTTAAATATCGAGTCATACCGGCCTCCGGGCTTTATCCCTGCGCCGGCATGGCCAGCCTCCCCAGGGCCTCCATCCTATAAATCCTCCAGACCCTTAATAGCATTTCTTTTTCCATCCTCGCTGTCAGTTGGAATGACGGTATGTTGTTTATCGAAGCCGTCAGTCTCTGCAACGCCTTCCTCAGATGACCATCATAAAACTTCTTTCTTCCATGAATGGGCTTGAATAGTCCTACTAGATTCCTCGTCTTCCTCCATCCCTTGGATGGGTCAAGATATACTATCAGCTCTGCTAGGGCCTCCATAGCACTGATGTTCCCACTTATGCCGAGCCCATCGACTAGTCTATTGTATGCCGGATACCTCACTCCGGCCTCCACAGCTATTTGTCTCGCCATCTCCTCCATCTGCTCCTCAATAATAGTGATGGCTGGTTTCAGAATATTCCTCTCAGCATCACTCAAAGCCTCATATTTGTTTAGTAGTTGTTGGTGCGTCTTTAATAGAGACCTATAAGCCAGTATCATTCTACGCATTACTAGGAAGTCCTCGGTGACCCTCCTGAACCACCTATCCTCAATCCTCATCAGTGCCTTGATGTCACCCCTAGCAGTCTTTGGGAGCTTGAACTCCTCACGAATCTTCTTAATCAGCGTAAGCCTCCTCAAATAATAGACCTCTACTCCCCTCCTCAGAAGATATATCACGCCGTCCGTGTGGCTTGGCGGTATCGTATCTACGAATACCTGGTCTCCTGGCCCCGCAGGAAACTCGCTGAAGCTATCTACATGTTTGAAAGATACTCCGTCAGCAGAGTACGTTATTCTGTAGCCCTCTCCATGCTTCCTAGTCTTATGAACATCGGCGTAGTACCTCACCATTCAGCCACCCCATCAAGATAAGTATCCATCTCTAGCTCGTTGGTGAGGCGGTTGGGGTCGGCGCATAACTTCGAGCCAGAATACATCAAACTCATACGCCGTCGCCTCCATATCCCCTCCCCCTCTGCTGTCTCGACGGCCCGCGCTCCTCTATCCGGCCAGAGGCCGTCTCCCTCCTATGTGAGCCGGGAGCGGCTCCTCCCTCAGCTCTTCCCGCCCCGTCCCCGGAAGCAGGGATCGGGGCGTCCCGCTTCCCTCCTTCCACCATGTATCTCACCCGGTTTGGGAAAGCCCCTCCACCGGCTCTCGCCGGGCCAGGGGGAGGTCGGGGAAGACCCCTCATCCCTCTCTTAGACGCCCGGCCCGCCCAGAGCCACAGCCCCCTACAGGCGAAGCCACCGGCCCCGCCCATAGGGGTAGCGGCCCCATAGGCGGGTTATCCGGTGGCTTGAAAAAATAGGGGTTTGGAGTGTTGGGGCTTTCCTTGGTCGTCGCCTACCTCGTCCGGCCGTTCCAGAGCAGGTACTCAGGGGCCAGCCTCCCGCAGAGCACCTTCTCCAGAACGGCCAGTTGCTCTCTCGCATCGTCGAATCGTCTCGTCAACTCTACTGATAGGGAGCGCACGTTCTCGCCCCCACCTACCCGGGGAGCGGCCCCGCGCTGGGCGGCCGCCCCCCGGAAGGCCCAGAGGGCGCCGCCTCTGACGGCGGGCTACTCCGCCCCCACGGAAAAAATAGGTGGGGATTGGTCGTAGCGCGTCGGTCTTTTAGATGAACTGTAGCAGCAGCGGTGCGACTATGTATACGAATATTAGCGTTAGTGCTCCGCCGACTATCAATCTGTACCCTATGAACTCCTGCCTCAGCCCGATGGCTACTAGCAGTCCTAGCAGGACCTGGGCGACCCCTATCACCGTCAGTATCGGGTTAAGGAAGTCGAATACATCGACGACGATCCCCTTAATCGCGTTGCTTATAGTCTCCGAGACTCCATCGAAGGCCGATAGGAGAAACATGCCTCCTACCTCACCCCCACCCCACGGGCTTCCCGCCTCGCCGCCCCTCACAGGGTCTCCCGCGCCCGGGAAGACGCGGGGTCGCCGCTCGGAGCGATGTCATCGGCGGAGGCTACCGGGGGCATAGGCATCCTCTAGCCCCCACCCCCTACTCGGGAGGACTCGCAGAGCTATCCCAAACGCGAGCAGGCTTAAACACTAGTGGCCCTAGTGGGAGACTGGCCCTCTCCCCGCCCTGGAAGGGCGAGGGGTTCCTCAGGGCGGATCACGGGTTCGCGGTTTACCGCCTTCATCCTCATCACCTCACGGCTGGTGGGAATTGCCCACCCCGCTCCGTTCGTCCAGCGGTAGACCACGGGCTGGGCCTTCAGCCCGTTACCCCTATCCCTCACCGGGAGTTGCCCTCTTCTCCCAGATCTTAGGGACTCGGGGATATGTAGGATGTTTGCTGCACCGTTCAGATCCGCATTTACGACTTGCCCCGTGCAGGGACACTTGAACAAACCACGTTTAATACGTCCACCTTCATGGGCTTCCCCGCACAGGGAGCAGGCATTAGAAGTGTATGTCTCATCGGTTTTGATCACCTTTACTCCTAGCTCCTCTCCGACCTCTTCGAAGCGCTTTATAACATAGCGTTGACACTCTCCACGGCTAAAGCCGGGAGATTCTTGCTTCTGGGGCGTTCATTGGTCGGTTTTTCATAGCCCTTCTAGGCTCCCACCTCATCCCATCCCACGTCAGAAGCAAGGGGTGTGCCACCACCCCGTTATCCCTACCCCATGAGGGGCTCGGGATTATGGTTCCATAATTTCTCGCAATGTTCAGAGTCCCAACGACGTCTGCATTCACGACATTGTTGCATTTTCTACAGTAGAACAAGCCCCTATGCCTCCTCACTCCTTCAGAACGACAGAATGGACATTTACTTGACGTTCTGTATTCGCTTCTTTCCTCCACTTCTATGCCGTATTCTTCGGCTTTCTCCTCGAACCTCCTAACTATGTAGTTGAAGCTCCAGAAGTTGTTTATCATAGCGTTTGCCTTAGAGTTGTGACCATTGTTTCTTACCCCCTTTAATCTTCCGACCACTATTTTTGATACGCCAAATCGATGGCCTTCTTCAACTATAGTTTTTATCATAGCGTTTATGGCGTGTCTAAACCTTCTCTGGCGAATTCTGTAGAGCTTCCAAAGTCTTCTTGACGTTTTAGCCCTGTTCAGTCTTGCTAATTTGCTCTGCTCCCTAGCTATTCTTCTCGTCCAGTACCACCAGTCCGATAGAACTGCCCTACCCGAGAAGGCTACGGGCTGTCTTAAGCCCTCAAACCACATCGTGGCAAGGTTTATGACGCCAAGGTCTATGTAGAGGGGCTTGTTGCCTCCTTTAGGCGGAGGCCTCTCGACCTCAACGCTCATAAAGCCCCTCCACACCTCATCCACTTCATCGTAGGCTATCTCTAGCCTTCCTTGCTTGCCCCTCCACTTCAAGTCGCCCTTGTACTTTAACTTAAGCCCTTTTGGGAGGTATATGTATTTATCACCAATCCTATAGCAGTCGTTTCTTACGATTATCCTCAGCTCCCTTTTGCCGTTTTTCTTCCAATATCTAGGCATTGAAACCTTTGTTATGTGCTTTGGAAGCTTCCCCTTCTTCTCAAGCCTCTTCAGTACTAGGAAGCTCCTCCAAGCCTCATTGTTCTTATTTATGATTTGCTGGGCAGTTGCTGAGCCTATTAGTGGAGCGTATTTCTCGTAAAGGTGCTTAGGATGCCACTCGAAACGCTTGTAGCGTATATACGCCTGCCTCCTTTCAAAGTTCACCTCATTGTATAGCTTAGCACAGCTATCGGCAAGTTCCCATAGAGCAGGGCAACCCTCAAGTATGAATGTGTTGGCTCTATTCATTTTATGCACCTTTCTGGGCTTAAACCACTTAGGCAACTTCCCTCCCTTCCTCTCTTTGATGAGTGAGAAGAAGCTCCTCCAGCTCTCGGCGTTCTTCCTTGCCACTTGCCGCGCATTAACCTTTAGAACGTCCCTATACTTACGATAGACCACCTTTTCTGTCTCATCAAAATTCACTTTCTCCCCTCTCTTGAATTGTTGCATCCTCAGCCAGTTCACCTCGTTCCAGCATCTGGCAGTAGCAGTCCCCAGCCCCTTCAGCCTTCTATGGGTGACCTTATCTACTACTACAAGTTTAACTACGTTAGTCCTTCTCATATTCCTTCGTCTACCGCTTTTCACTCCGACTTCCTCCTCGTCCTGAAGGGCGAAGCTTGCTCTCGTTCTTGTCAGCGTTCACGTTAAGCTTCCGGAAGTCAAGCGGGTTCCTAATCCACTTTGGACATAACTTGCCGTCCTCGATGCATAGCCCGAAGGTTTTCATGGTCTGACAGGATGGGGGCCTGTACTTCGTCCTGCTGCCCCTCTCTCCGGCAATGTGCTCCACCTGATACCTAGCTATCCTCTCGTTGTAGTCAGGCCTCTCAGCAAGCACCGAGAGTATCTCCTCCTTAGAGTATCCCCTGTTGATCATGAAGGCTGCTAGGGTGAAGAGCTCCTTGTGGCCGGCCTCGGCGATCCTGGACCTTATCGCGGCCATGCACGGCGGCCACTCTCCCGGAGCAGGCGTAGCGGCAGAGTCGTCGTACGCGCTCCTAAGCCTGACGAGCTCCCTCACGACGTCCATCGCAGCGTCCTGAAGCTTCGGCGGCAGCTGCCTAACATCGATCCTCGGAGCATCCTCTGTGGACGAAAGCGCCTGATACGCTCTCTGCCTGAATAGGCGTACGGCCTCTGGCGTCGTGAGATAGACGTATCCGCCAGCCACCATCCTGTTAACCAGCATCCACTCAGGAGAGCTCAGGCCCCTAGATATTGCCAGATACTCCGCGACCCTGATCTTGTACCTGTAGTCTCCGGCCCTCCTCCTCTCAGCCTCACCAACATCCTCCACGTTTAGAATCCTCCTCAGCAGGAATCCCCTCAGAGCCTCATCCTCTACGTGAAGGTACCTCTCCATCCTCGCGGCCTCCGCCAAAGCCCACCTGCGCAGCAGCCATGGCTCCCTCACAGCTAGGCACAATACCCTGGACAACGCGTACGTGATCAGGTCCTCCACGGCATCCTCCCTAGGCAACACTCCCTTCTCGCCCCTCTCTATCGCCTCAAGAACCCTAGTCCTCGTCGCCTCGGCGTAGCCATCGACCTCCTCAACCTCAAACGCCTTTAAAAACTGCTTAGCCTCCGGAAGAACAGGATACCTCGAAAGAACCTTAAGACTAATCGCTGGAGCCTTCTGCATCGGTGTCGGTGTTAATGTCTTCTGAACCACGACGGCCTCCTGCCTAGCCTCCCGCTTCGCATACTCCTGCACGCTTAGCCTCTTTACATCCTCCTGCGCCTCGCCGAGCTCCTCCATTATAAGCTGGCTTAGCTCCCTCAGGGCATCTTCGTTAAGCTCCTTAACGATCTTCTCAAGCCTCCGCTTCCTAGCATCCTCAAAGCTCTCCTCGGTAACAGTCTCCTCAACCCACCTATACATCGGGTAGCTCCTCCGGAAAACGTCCAGTAGCTCGGAGTGCTCAAGCCTCTCGTCCCAAACGCCCACCCAGTCCACCGCGTGGGGATCGGCGTCGGGGTTAAGCCTCCTGAACCTCTGAATCAGCGCCCTCAGCTCGACGTAGTTAATGAACTTGCCCCTATACTCGGCAGACCTCACAAGAGACCTAACATAGGCGTCGAGAACGTCCTCACCGTTCTCCTTCCATCCTCCCGTCATGCCTTCACACCGAGTTGCATCGGCAGATCCGCCAACTTCACCGCTCCCACGACTCGCTCCCTGAACCTTCGCGGCCCTCCAGCCCGGGCAAAGCATCGCAGCTGCCCCTAGGCGGGGAGCGCGTTAGCCCTCGAGGGCTGGATGGAGCCATCGCGGCAGGAGTCTGATCATGGAGCGGTACCTGTCGTCGATTAGGTAGACATCGGCGCTGTCCTCCGGGCCCCTGATAGCCCTCCCGGCGGCTTGGAGGGCCGACCAGAGCCCCGGAAGAATGACTCCGTAAAGCTTCGCCTTGTCCTCGTCACCAACTATCTCTGAAAGCCTGCTCAGGAGCTTCGTGGTCCTGGCGGTTGGGGGGCTGAAGGGGACTCCCACCAGCAGGACTAGGCCCGCGGGCAGGTCTATCCCCTCGCCGAGCCTGCCGTTGTATACGGCAACGAGGGGCTTCTCGGAGCCGCTGAACTCCGAGACAAGCCTATCCACGGACTCCTGAGAGAGGCCCCGGTCCTCGTGGAGGACATCGAGCCCCCTCACGGCCTCGTAGAGTATCTCGAAGCTCGGGAGGAAGGCCAGGGCCCTGCCGCCCCTACCGCCCGCCAGCCCCAGTACCCACCGGATATCAGCTATCATCCTCTCGTCCCTCTTCTCGTACTTCGTGGTCAGCCCCTTTACCAGCCATGCCCGCAAGTTGTCTCCGTAGGGCCAGCCGGCCCTCAGCAACGTGACCCCCTCGCCGAGCATCGCCTCCAAGAGCTCCGCAGAGACAGTCGCGCTCAGCGTAACTGTCCTCGCCCACCCGCTGTAGGTCTTCCTGATAACCTCCTGGGGGTCGGCGATCGCCTCGAGCCTAACGCTCCTGCCCTCCCTGACCAGTAGAGGCTTCGCTCCCGCCAGGGAGGCCTTGAAGTCTGCCATCGAGAGGAGGTGGCTAGCCGGGGCGTAGTTCTCCCTCAGCTTCTTCTCCTGAACCTCCTCGCCAGCTATCATCAGCTCCTCGTAGTCCGGCAGCCTATCCTCAGCCTCGACCTCCCCATCCAAGTGTAGCAGGCCTCCGTAGTACTCCGCGGCCTCCCTGAGCCTGCCGGCTAGGTCTCCGAAGCCGTACCTCTCGGCCTCGGAAGCAGCCCTAGCCAGCGTCTTCAACGATACGCTGTCCCTAACCATCGCAAGCGCCTCCTGAACAACGTGCTGCCCCTCGTCGAGAACCAGCATCGTCCTCTCCCTGCTCCACCTCCACTTAGCCAGCAGCCACCCAATCAGGCCTAGCTGCCTGTGCGTAGCCACCAGCGCGCTGGAGGCTGAGAGGTTCAATAGCTGAATCTCGTACGGGCACGTAGACATCCTAGCTCCCGCGTCCTTAAGATCGCTGACAGTATTCGCCTTCAGGGCCCTCGGCCTGCCGGGATAGTACGGGCACCTGCCCGACTGCCTCGTGGCCCTGCAGGTCTGGTTGAACCGTCTCTGGTCCACCTTCGATATTACCTCGTGTAGGCAGAGCAGCCTCCGGCCGTAGATCGGCGTGGCGCCCGTCTCGGAGGCAACCTGCCTAACCTGGCTGGCAGTCCTCGTGAGCCAGAGAATCCTCAGCCTCTTCTCCTCGGCGTAGGCCTTGGCGGCGGCCCATACCGCGGCAGTCTTACCAAGACCCGTCGGAGCCTCAACTACCACGTGCCTAACGCCCGCAAGAGAATCGTAGGTCCTATTGGCTAGGTCTCCCTGGAACGGCCTGACCTCGGCGTGCGGGAAATACCTCCTCAGACCATCCCTAAGCTCAGCATCCCTCTGCAGCTCGATTGTGGTGACCCTCCCCGGCCCCCTCGGGCTGGGGGTGGATGAGCCCCCAAGCAGCTAGAAGGTTCAGCGACGACCCCTATTCAGCCCCCCACCAAACCCAGACAGACTCCCCGAGGAGGACCTATGGGTGTCACCCCAGCAGCTTCAGCAGCACCGAGACAGCTATCACGACGATGAACCCACCGATCATGTACGTCCTCAGCTCCCTTATCTCAGCCTTAAGCTCCTCCCTAGTCCTTCTGAACTCCTCGACCAGCGCCTCAAGCCTCGCAACCCTCTCCGACAGCTCGACCACCCTCTCGGTTAATTCCTCTATACTCATTGGATCTTTGCCCATATTAAAGCGTTCGCTACTCATTTTCCTCGGCCCCCTCTAGACTGTCGTAGACCGGTAGCTTTCCGAAGTATCTCTTCCTACAGTCCTCGCAGACAACCTCATAGATGTATTCACCGTCCGAGACCACGTAGCCCGTCGGAAGGCCCTCCTCTTCCTCCCTACCCGTATAGACCTGGCTGTTGCAGACATCGCAGAGTATAGCCGACTTGTAGACCAGATCCACATCCATATCCGAGTCCCCGAAGAAGACCATCGTCATGGGTCTCCACACTATCCTCTGAATCCTCGGATCGGTAGCTATCCTGACTAGGAACCTCTCCTCGCTCATCTCCCATCACCGCAGCTGTGCTTCGAGAGGTCTGCCACCATCCTGCCGCAACGCGGGCAGACGTATCCCTGCCAGCTCCTCCAGTAATCCGTCCTAGTCTTCACGTCGAACTCCCTGGCGAAGCCTCCGGTCTTCTCCGGGTGCGTGTTTGCGAAGTGGTCCGCAGCGTCCACCAGCCTCTCGTACTCCTCCCCGCATGCCGGGCATGGCCAGACCCTAGACCCCTCCCTAACGTGGTAGGGGAAGAAGGTCCTGTGGGCTCCGACCCACGCCCAGCCGTCAGCCCCATCCGGCGGCAGAACCCTCACCAGCCTATCACCATACCTTACCAGCGGCCTAGCCGTTAGGGCGTAGTCCTCGAGCGACCTGGCGCAGTCGTCGCAGTAGCTGCCGGTAATGCCCGTCCTTCCGCAGACGCGGCACAAGCTAGCGGAGGTCTTGCATGGCCTCTCCTTCAGGGCAGCAGCCTCGGTCAGCGGAGCCTCGGCCCCGCATCGGATGCATCTGAGCCTGCTTAACTCGCCTCCAGCAACCTCAACGAGCTCGTGTCCGAAGAGCCTGTAGACTCCCTCACTAGCCTTCTCGGGGGCAACGGCCCCCTCTTCCTCCGTAGCCTCGGCCTCGGCGGGCTCCTCCTCAAGCCTCAGCTCCCTAGCCTCTCCAAGACTCTCCTCCTCCATCGGCTCTTCTACTTCATCAGATGCCTCCTCGCGCGGCGGCTCCCGGGAAATGCCCGGCCCCATCTAGTCAGCCTGCTTAGTGTGGGAGCCCTGCCCGGGCTTGGGGTTGGCCGGCGCCTATGGGCTCCCGGGCAGCCACCTCCTCCGCTTCCTCGCGGCCAGACTCTCCGGATGCGTCCTCGTTGCTGGGGATTTCGCCTGCTGGCATAGGCCGAGCCTCCACCTCTTCCTCCACCTCATCTTCCTCGAGCCTCAGCTCTTCGGCCTCTGCGGTTCTCGCTTCCTCCTCGGCCTGCGGCTCAGTCTTAGCCTCTGCGGCCTCCTCCCTCGTAGTGGTAGTCTTCGGCTGATCCGCCCTAGTCTCTATCGGCGCCTCGATGGTCTTCGGCGGCCCCGGCCTCCTAGCCGTGTAGAGCCTGCCGCTGTAGAAGACGTAGACTCCTCTCCTAGCCTTGCCCGTCCTAGGATCGATGGCCATCTCGGCTATGTCCCTCGGAAGGTTATGCATCGAGGTGCTTATGACGGCGGCAACGTCCCTAGGCATGTGCCGTGGTAGCTGCTCCGGGTCGGGAGATATCATGACAACCCCAACACCATATCCTCGTAGCTCGTTGACTATCCTCTCGCCCATTGATGGGGGCTCGTCGAGCCTCCTAGGCCTAACGTAGTTCTGAGCCTCCTCGGCGATAACCAGCGTCCTCAGCCCATCGCTCATTCCGGCCTTCGTTGCTGCCCTGTACAGAGCCGTCAGGACGTAGTTTGCGTAGAGCGTCTTGAGGTATATGCTCGGAAGCCCTCCGAGGTCGTAGACCACGACCCTGGGACTGCCGTCAACGCCCTCGTCCCGCCTCTCCTCATCCACCAGCAGGACGAAGAGCCGCCGTATCAGCGCTAGGTACATGTTGGACTCGGCGTACCTGCCCTCCCTCAGCGCTATCTCCGCATGCCTCTCAAGCACCTTCACGATCTTCTCCGTCGTCGGAATCCCCCTCCCATACTCCTCCACCAAGACCTTCAGGAGGAGCAGGGATGAGGGCGGAGTGATGTCTATGACATCCCTACCCATCTCTCGAATCAGCTCGACTGCTATCAGCGCCTTCTCCCGGGCCGACTCTCCCGGAACATCCCACACATTGCGTATCTTCCTGACTATCGTGGCTCCCTTGACTCGCTGAGAGTACTCTCCCTTCCAGTCGATGATTATCGTCTCTATGCCCCTCTCAACTGCCAGCTTGACGGCCCTCAGAGCTATCGTCGTCTTACCGCTGCCCGTCGGCCCGAAGACCAAGACGTGCCTCCTAAGCTCCGATAGCGGTATCACTCCGAGAAGCCTCCTAGACTTCACCACTACAACCGCCGTTATCGCCACGGTTGCCAGAAGCGCTATCGGCAACACCGCGCTGGTAGCGATCCCCGCATCGACCTGGACGGCTATTGGCCTCACCCTGACACCGTACCTCGATAGACTCGTCAGAGCGTTGTTGACTGCCCACAGCATCAGCGGCACGCCCATCGTAGCTATGACCAGCGTAGCTACTAGTCTCCTCACTCCTCATCCACCTCTATTCTCCGAACAGTTTTCCGGCGCCTCCGCATCCTCGATGCGTTCCTCAGCGGCCAGCCATGAATCGGGCACCTCAGAGAATCATACGCAAGCCTGCACTGTGGGCACCACCTCCACCCCTCAGCGTAGTTAGCGGCCTTCCTCGCAACCACCCTTTCACCGCTCGGCAGCGTAACGACGACGAACCCACGATCATCCTCTACCCACCCCATAGGCGGCGCGCTTGCGTCGCTCCCCGGGACATGCCCGGGTCGCCCATCGGTCGGGCGTCGTCGAGCGGATACAGGGGAAGAAGACTCCACGCACATTTTCCCCTCAGCGGCCGGGGAGGGGTGGGGGATGCTAGCCCCCGACCTGCGTGGAGCCATCCCCCCTCCGCCAGGCCGCCTATGGGCGGGTCTTTGCGTCGGTGACTGCTGCATCCCGCGCCGCGCCCAGCCTCCCCGGCCCGCTCCGGAGTCGGCTCCACTAGAGGTGTGGCGGGGGCACCAGGGGCGCACGTCGCCCAGGAGCCTTCGCGGCTCGGCCCCTAGGCGTCTAGCCCCGTCGCCGCTCCCGGGAGCGCGGCACAGGCATCAGCAAGAGCATCCGCTGAGCCGTAAAGAAGCCTCCTCACTCCCACGCCTCGTGTCCTGTCCGGGGGTCCCCTGCACGCCGCGCCCTTAGTCCCCCGGATGCACATCCCCCGATTAGCCCGGGAGGCCGGCCTTGCCCGGGGAAATGACATAGACATGAGCCGGGGGAGTCGTCAAGGAATCGTCAAGCGCCCTC
>Ga0078972_1003614_pt1 | contig 45645 bp, 29 predicted proteins | sample YelNatPaOPGAMG01_FD_67568 | JGI IMG/M metagenome (GOLD analysis project Ga0078972, IMG submission 67568) | Hot spring thermophilic microbial communities from Obsidian Pool, Yellowstone National Park, USA - OP-RAMG-01 (SPADES assembly) (version 2) | ecosystem: Environmental > Aquatic > Thermal...
GCTCTTGTGCTTATGGTTAGTCTCGCGGAGACCCCACTGACTGGAGAGCCGGATGCGGGAGAACCGCTCGTCCGGTTCGGAGGGAGGGGTGGCGCTAATCCCGCCATCCCTACCCCTATCACACGCTCCGCGCTTATGCAAGCGCCCGGTCCTTCGGCGCCAGCTCTTGGAGTGCGGCGGCTTTGACCGCTTTGGCCTGGAGCAGGCCAGCGATCGGGTCGTCAGCGCTGCGGTCGGGCGGGCAGGTGTTTCGGAGAATGTTTGAAAACAGAATGGGGCGACTTGCCCACCCAGGGCGGCGCTGCGCTTGCCCTGGACTGGTTTACCGCCGCCCCGCTGGGGCGGCCTCCGATGGGTAGCACCGGCCGCCAGCCGGTCGGTTTCGGCGGCCCGCCGAAACCCTCATTCCAGCTCACAGCCCCCCACCAACCCGCAGAATACGCAGAGCACGCAGATGAGCTTCGAGAACACGTTGCTCTGCGCCCTTGGCGTCTCTGCGGTTTCTAACCCCCGGCACCTCCCTCCCAAAGAATCTTGCCCATTGCTGAAAGGCAGGCCAGCCGCCAGGCGATCCGACCGGAGTCACAGAAGGCAACAGAGCAAACGGAGGCATTGCGCGGGTTATCTCAAACGCCAGGTCCACAGCGCACGTAAGCCGGCGCACTGGAGACGTTTTGCGCAGCCGCAAACGCCCACCATTTCGCGCTGGCGGTTGGCGTGCGGCGGCTTGCGCTCCCAAAGCTGCGCTGAGCTTGCTTTAGGCCGATACAGCGCAGCTCCGATGTGGGCTGTTTAACTTCTGCGCTCCTCACGACCGTGCAGCGGGCACATACTGCCGGGCTGACGCGGCGGCTACGTTCCGGTGTTGAGGTCCAAATCGATGCGCTTGATCCAGCCAACTGTCTTGCAGGGGGAGCCGGGGGCAACGGCTTTTGCGCGTTGCAACTGGTTGGGTCCAGGGCCACAGTTGGCCCATGCTAACCTCCAAACTTGCAGGTGGTGTATCCAACCAAGCCTGGATCGATCAGCTTCATCGGTGCGTTCCGGGGCAGACGGCGCTGCTGGTCGTGGACATGCAGCATGGTTTTTTGGACCCGGGGGCTTCCCTCGAAGTACCCAAAGGCCGCGACTTGGTTCCCCGACTGCGACGGCTCATTGCGACCTGCCGGCGGGTGGGTGTCCCGGTCATTTTTACCCAGTTCGTTTATTCCACCGCCGTGCCATGTCTGCGCGGTGCCCCGTTCGGGATCGAGCACTTACCGGCTGTGCCCGGCGGGCAGACCGGGTTCGGCCGACCGTCAAGCAACTGCTTGATTGGGCCCAACCCGGGCACTGGCGCCGAGTCGGCTGCCATCCTACCCGAGCTGGCGCCGCGGCCTGATGAGCTGGTTGTGGCGGGCCACACTTACGACAAGTTTTACGGCACACCGCTGGACTTGGCGCTGCGCAGCCGAGGCATCACGCACGTGCTGATCAGCGGGGTAACCACCGACGTCTGTGTCAACTCGACTTTGCTCTCTGCGGCTAACCGGAACTACCGTGTGACAGCCGTGACGGACGGCATGGCGACGTTGGAGGACGACATTCACGAGGCTTGTCTGCGCATATGGGCACGAAAGTTTGCTCGGTTGCGCACCACAGCCGAGCTGATCGCTGAACTGCAGGGGTGGCGACGGCGCCCGCGGCGTCGCTGACCCACGGAGACTCAGATTAACCCGGTGCTAAGCTGGCTAGGGAGTCGGTTGGGGCCTATCGGAGGGGCCTCACAAGCCAGAACGGCGCCAAAAAACCGTCCCAAGCCGGCGTTTTTTCTGGGGTCACTTGACTTGGCAAGCGGTTAGCTCACCATGGCGGCGATGGACCAGTTGTTCATCATCGATTGCGGGGTCCGGTACCAGATCGTGCGCAAGCTGCATGAGGGTGGCATGGGCATCGTGTATGAAGCCCTCCAACACGGGGCACGCGACTTTGTCAAGCGGGTGGCCATCAAGGTCATCCGCCAGACCTACGCCAATCAGCCCCAGTTTGTGGAGAACTTCATTGGCGAGGCCAAGCTGGTGGCGGATTTGATCCACACCAACATCGTGCAGACCTACCACCTGGGCGAATTCAACAACACCTACTTCATTGCGATGGAGTACATCCGGGGCGTGAACTTGGAGCAGTTTTGCGAGCAGCTCCACGACAAACGCCGGGTGTTGCCCATCGAGATAGCGGTGTTCATCGTCAGTCGCGTGGCTCGTGGCTTGGCATATGCCCATGCGAAAACCGATCGAGACGGTCGGCCCTTGGGCATCGTGCATCGCGACGTGAGCTTCAAGAACATCATGATCGCTTTCGAAGGCGATGTGAAACTCACCGACTTTGGCATTGCCAAAGCCCGCGGGTTCCTCATCGACAACGAAGGCGAAGTCGTGGCCGGCAAACCCGAGTTTATGAGCCCTGAGCAGGCCGACTTCCGCATCACCGACAGGCGCTCGGACATTTTCTCGGCCGGCGTGGTGCTCAGTGCCTTGCTGCTGGGCCGGAACATTTTCCGAGGCGAGACACCCGAGGAGTCGCGCCGGAACATCCTTCAGATGCCCATCCCCGACTTCCGCTTGTTAGACCCGCGGATCGACAAGCGCCTGAACGAGATTTTGCATCGGGCCCTGGCGCGAGACCCGGACAAGCGCTATCCCAACGCGGACGAGCTCCTCTACGACTTGGAATACTACATTTACCACTCCGGTTACGGCCCGACCAACGAGACCTTAGGCAAGATGGTTCGGGAGCTGTTCGGCCAAGACGTCTCTCTGAACCGCCTCGACACGATGGGCCAGACCGAGCTGTTGGAGGAGACGGCTCGCTGGCGCACCCCGCAACTGCGCTGCGCATGAAGACCCGCAACAGGACCGTCACCGTGGCCCTGCTGCAGGCCCGGTGCAGCCCGGACCCAGACGCCAACCTGGTCCATGCCCTGGAACAGATCGATCAAGCCGCCCAAGCCGGGGCTCAGATCATTTGCACCCAGGAGTTGTTCCGGTGGCCGTATTTTTGCCAGAGCGAGGATTACGAGCACTTCAAGCTGGCTGAGTCCATCCCTGGCCCTACCACCGTGGCACTGCAGGCGGCTGCGCGCCGGCACCAGGCAGTCTTGATTGCGTCGCTGTTCGAGCGCCGTGCGCCCGGCCTGTATCACAACACTGCGGTGGTCATCGATGCTGATGGATCGCTGTTGGGCCTCTACCGCAAGATGCATATTCCCGATGACCCGCTTTACTACGAGAAGTTTTATTTCACCCCCGGTGACCTGGGTTTCCGGGCTTGGCAAACGCGATACGGCTGCCTGGGGGTGCTGATTTGCTGGGACCAATGGTTCCCTGAAGCGGCGCGCCTGACGGCGCTGCAGGGAGCCCAGATTTTGTTCTACCCCACTGCCATTGGCTGGCATCCAGCCGAAAAAGCTACGGAAGGCGCTGCTCAGCATGCAGCCTGGGAAACCATTCAACGCGCCCACGCTGTGGCCAACGGCTGCTACGTAGCGGCGGTGAACCGCGTGGGCCTGGAACAGCCCGCCGGCGGCGACGGCCTGGAGTTTTGGGGCCAAAGCTTTGTCGCCGGGCCCATGGGCCAAATCTTGGCTAAAGCCAGCCCAGACAACGAAGAAGTGTTAGTGGCCACGGTGGACTTGGCAGAGATCGACCGGACGCGTGTGCACTGGCCGTTTTTGCGTGACCGGCGGCTGGACGCTTACGGGGGCCTGACCCAGCGTTGGTTGGATTCGTGCGCCTGAGGCCTGCCTGCATGGCCAGCTAGCCAGGCCAAAGGCCAGGAGCAACTCCGTCATCTCTTCAGGCCACGGGCCGCCTGAACCCAACACATCGATTCATTGGCTGGTTGAATCTGGCTGAGTCCAACGCGCCCGTTGGGCGGGCAGCCAGCGCTCCAGCAAGTCCTGGCAGTTCAACACCTTCTCCGCCAAGTCAACCGACACGTAGAAATAGTGGTTCGAAGCCTCGAAACCCAAGCGTGAATCGCGTCCCTGCAGCTCGTGTAACCGGCGCGCCAAGGCCATCTCGGACCGCAGCAGCCGCTCCAGCGTCTCGATGTGCGGCTGGGCTTCCTCAGCACTGTGGGCGGCCAGCAAGGCTGCCCGAGCCATGACGAACCGTGCCTGGTTAGCCGTGGTCCGAAAGTGAATGGCCGCAGCCTCTGCCGCGCTCAATTCCTCAGCCAACGCCTGCTGCTGGGTCGGCGTTCGATGCGACCGGTCCGCCGCAACCGCAGCTTTCAGAGCCGCCAGCGCACGGTCAGAGCCCTCGGCCACTTTCTCCAACTGCCCGGCAAAAACCTCCGGTGGATAAATCGCCCGCCAAGTGTCCAAGTCGTCGTAGGGAAAACCCGTCATGGTAGCCCGGTAACCTGTGGGGCTTGCCCACAGCAGGTTGGCCGGGCCCAATTGTAGCGGCGCCGAATAGACGACCCCGACGTGGAATGGGAATTCGCTGAAGGCAGCGCTAAACTGTTGCCAGGCCCTTACCACCGCCGGGGCCAGCCCGGCGCCGAACCGGCGCTCGGCCACCCGCTGCATGGCCGCTTCTGGCGCGCCGGAACTTAGCGCTTCGCTCACCACCTCAAGATTTGCCGAGGGATAGCCGCCGAGCGTCCAGCCCAACATCAGGCCCTCCACACCGGCCTGGCGCAAGTTAGCGGCGTGTCGGGCCACGTTGGCGACCGCCGGCAAGTGCGGCACGGCGCCCAGTTCCCAAGTTGTGCCGGCCTGGATCTTGGCGATGGTCTTCAGACCCCGTTGCCGAGCCGCTGCCCAATGCCGTTGCGCACGCGGACCTGGGCCGACAGCCGAGATCGAGTATTCATTCACGGCGCTTTTGACCCCGCCCCGCTCGATCGGCAGGCTCCACTCGCTCACGCTCATGAGCGCCGCTTCGGTGGGCAATTGCCGAATCACCTCTTCGGCCCAGGCATCGTTCCAGCCCCAGTCCCACACCAACAACTGGGCGGTTGACCCGCCTCGGCGAATGCCCTCGGCCACTAACCGATTCACCTCCGCAATCACATGTGCTGGCGGGCGTTGACTGCACCGCGGGCACTTGCCGCCGGTGCCGTGCGACCAGCAGTTGGTCAAGTTTTCTGAAGCGGTGATGGTGAAGAAACCGCCCAGGTCCGGCACCGCACGGCAAATCGAGGCCACCGCATCCACCAAATACCTCTGCACCTCCGGCACGCTCGTGCACAGGGTGGCATACCCGGCTTCCTCGGCTCCTTTGAGCTGCGGGTGCGCGGCAAAGAACTCCAAGGGCATCGCCCGAGGCTCGTTCAGGTAAAGAAACACCCGCATCCCATGCCGCCCCGCCCGAGCCACCAACGCGCGCAAGTTCTTCAGCCGAGTGCGCCAACCGGCACTGAGGGCCGTGTCCCACGGAAACGGCGCCAACTTGTAAAGCACGGCCTGAAGCCAGACGCCGTTGACGCCTGCAGCCGCCAGGCGCATCAGCAGCCCGTCCGGATACGGGCTAGTGGCATCGCTCAGCAACGGATCGCCATAAAGGGCGAAGTAGGAATAGCAGAATCGCAGCACTTCACCAGCCGCCTGGGCGCCGCGTGGCGAAAGCGGAGGCGCCTTGCGCGAAAGCCGGTCGACAAAGCCAAATAGCGGATCCGAAGCGGTGGTGACGCCCTTGGGAAATTCACGCCGCACGAGGTCGGCAATTGCGCGCTCGCGCTGTTGCGTTGCCTTGTCGGGCGGCTGCCAACGCAGCGGCTCGCATCGGGGTTTGAGGCTGCCGAGCTTGATGAATAGGAAGTCGTCTTCGCGCAGCGCATACGCCAGTTCCTCAGCCGACCAGTCCAGCAGCGCCAGCAACTGCTCATACGGCACCAGATGCCAGTTGCGGCGGATGATCGTCAGATAAGACCGCCGCTGCTGGTCGCGGCTGATGCGCGGTGGACCATCCAACCCCATTGCGCGGCCCAACCGCAGGATGTCCGCCGGCCGTGCGCCGACCACTTGCGCCATCCGTTCCACCGGCACCAATGGCCAGTTGCGCCACACAAAGGCATGCAACCGATCCGGGAAATGCGGGTAAGGCACCGGGAGCGGTGCCGTGCCTTGCGGTAGGTCAGCGGCGCTGAAGCGTGTGGTCGATGGACGGCTTTGCAGCGCCGCCATGGTTGGGCCGGGCAGCACTGTGGCCCCCAAGCCCAATGCGCCGGTGCGCAGAAAATCTCGCCGCGACAGCCCGCGTGGATAGGTTAGGCGCCGGTGAACTGGGTTGGCATCCGTCATGGCCGCCAGCCTAATCCCACGGCCTCACCCAAGCCACAACAACGTCGGCCCGGGCGCTGGCCGCTCAGCCTCCGGCGCCTCATCGTGACTCAGCACACCGCTGGCACTGTAGCTGAGCTATAGCTGGGCACGGACCGGTCAAGGCCGGCGCGGTCAACGGCGCTTGGCGGGGTGCAGGTGCTCATCGAACCAGTCAGCGAACTTCCGCAGGTCAAGCACCATGGTCCACCACCCGTGCTTGGCGCCCCGGCGCACCAGCAACGTCACTGGCCGGCCGGCTTGGCGGGCGCGGGCAGCAAACCATTCAGATTGTTCCAAGGGCGTAAGTCGGTCGGCGTCCCCATGGATAATGAGCACCGGCGGCAAGTTTGACGTGACATGGTAAATGGGCGAGCAGACGCGGCCGATCTGCTTCCAAACCGCCGGGTTTGTGGCTTGGGGGCCGAAGGCGCCTTGGCGAAAGCTCTTGGGTGGGCCGCCATCGCCCAAATTCTCAGTGGATTTGCCCAGGTTCAACAGGTCGGTGGCTGGAAAGAACACTGCCACTGCCTGGACGGCGCTGCTTTGCCGATCGATTGGGTCAGGCGCCTCAGCCAGCCCTGGGCCGCCACACGTGGCCAGCATAAGGCTCAAATGCCCGCCGGCACTGGCGCCGCAGACGCCCAACCAGTCCGGATCCACCCCATAGTCTTGGGCGTGATGCCGCACGAACCGGACTGCACGATGCATGTCTTGGATGATGTCCATGACCGTGGCTTCCGGCTGCGAGACATGGTAAACAGCAAACAAGGTGTAGCCGCGGCGCAGCAACGGCGCCACCAGCCAGACCGGTAATTGGCCAGGTTGACCTGACTTCCAACTACCGCTGACCAAAACCAACACACCGCGACCGTTGGGCCGCGTGGGCCGAAGGATGTCCAGAGCCAACGCACGGTCTCCGCGCCGCCCATAGGCAATGCCATTTGTCCGCTGAACGCTCGGATGGAGGTACCACCACAGGCCGGCTACGCCCACAGCCGCTGCCAGCACCACACCCAAAGCCGTCCTGAGCATCCAACGCACCCAACGTCGCTGCGCCATGCCCGCAGCCTACACCCCAGACTGCTCGCAAGGCGAGCCTCACCTGTTGCATAACTGCTCAGGAAAGCGACCTTTCCCAAGGGCAGTATCGCACGAGGCGCGGCCCCAGCTATCCGTCTGCGTTCAAGCGGGGAGTGATGACTAATGCCCTAAGCCGAGCGGCTTCAGTTCTGACCCCAGGGCCGCAGTCTCGTCCCCGAAATCCGAAACCCGAAGTCGGAAGCAGCAGACGAACCGCTAAGACTCGAAAGGCCAAAATTCAGAGCGGCCACAGAATCCAACCGGTGCCAGACGGGTCCACGGCTCGTAGCCAATACCGGTAACCTGCCGCGCGGGGTGGATTGATGACCCGCAAGCTGTGAGGACCGACGGGCGGCTTGCCCATGATTGTTCGCGGTCACCCCCCCCTCGCTGATTGGTGATGGGCAGCTTGGTCGTTGCACCGGCAGTGCGAGCGACTGTGAGTTGGTGACCGCGGGTCCACTAGTAGCACCGACCGCTGCCGGTCGATTTCGGCGGGTGGCCGAAAACCAACGTGCACAGCTCGCGCACTCGATCTCCGAGCTTCCACGTCATCGCCGCGATCAGCGCGCTCCACGCTCCCTGCTTCACGCCCCACGCCTCATGCCCTTAGCCTTTGCGCCTCGACGCATTGGCGGCTGGAGGCTATAGCGCCAACCCGCCGCTGAGGGAGATGAATTTCACTCGGCACTCCGTCACCGTGCGGTCCGCGGGCAGCGGTGTGGGCTAAAGTGTCCAGCCCCCCTACACAAGCGGCCCCACCTAAAGGCAGGGGCCGGCTGGATTTGCCAAAGCCGGCCAAGGCTCCTACTTTTTGGGTCCAGTGAAAGGCGAGATGAAATCGATGCCCGAGGCGGGCCTAGAACGGACAAGGTTGAAAGCCCAACTGCACGATAAACAGAGCGAACGGGATTATCGGAAGCTGCGGATCGACAAGGTCGGTGTCCGAGGTCTGCGGTTGCCGATCCAGGTGCGGGACAAGACCCACGTGCTGCAGAACACGGTGGCCACCGTGGGCCTGTTTGTGGACTTACCGCACGAGTTCAAAGGCACGCACATGAGCCGGTTCTTGGAAGTGCTCAGTGCGCATGGCAGTGTGATGCACGTGGACAACATCCCAGACATCTTGTTTGCGATGCAGCGGAAGTTGAATGCCAGCACCTCGCATCTGGAGATGGAGTTTCCGTATTTTATTGTCAAACGGGCGCCGGTGTCAGGGTTGGAAAGCGTGATGGACTACACCGTGCGGTTCGATGCGACCGCGTGCGGACGTGAGATCGACTTTGTGCTGACAGTCAAAGCCAACGTGACCACCGTGTGTCCCTGTTCAAAAGCCATCGCCGTTTACGGTGCGCATAATCAACGCAGTGAAGTGACCGTGGCCATCCGGTCCTCGCGCACGGTGTGGATCGAAGACCTGATCCAGATCATTGAGGCGTCGGCTAGTTCCGAGTTGTACGCCCTGCTCAAACGCGAGGACGAAAAAGCGGTGACCGAACGCGCCTACGAAAATCCGGTGTTTGTGGAGGACTTGGTCCGGAACGTGGCCGTGCGATTGAACGCGCATCCGGACATTACCTGGTACCGGGTCGAGGCGGAAAACTACGAAAGCATTCATAACCACAACGCCTACGCGTGCATCGAGAAAGGCTGACCGTGCGTTGAGTCACCCGAGCTTTTCGCGCGGCTGTTGCCGGCCTAGGCGTGCCGCCATCCCAAGCTGCCCTACTGCTGGGGTGTGTTGGCGCGACAGCAAGCGCAGTCGGCGGGAGCGTGAATGACCGGGCTTCCGGCGGCGTCCTTGTGTCGATGAATCCGTTCATCCAGCGCCTTCGACTCAGCACGCGGTCGTGGGTTTCGGTTCTGGTGGTTCTGTCTCCGGCTGTGTTTGCGGCTCAGCATGGTGAAGCTGGTTGGGCGTGGCCATTCGAGGCTTGGCTACAGCACCGAGCTAGGGTGCTTCAACAGCAGGGCCTGATCCGGTATTACACGTTCGAAAACCTCGGCCCTGATACGGCCCAGATCCCCAACGCCGCCGGAGCTGAAGGTGCCCTGGCGCACCGGCGCAGCACCAACCGGCTGGTGTTGGTGCCTGGCCGATGGCCTCAGAAACCCGCAGTGCGTTTGGACGCCGATTATCTTGCCGGAGCGCCGTTCGAGTTGACCAACGGGCCGTTGAGTGTCACAGCCTGGGTGCGGGTGGTTGGCCAAGGATCGATCCGCGGGGATTCAGTGCCCACAGGCGGCACCTTACTCTCCTGGGGTGGCGGCTACTGGGACGGATGGCGCCTGACGTATCGGTATCCAGACCGGACGTTGAGCTTAGAGATCGGTCGGCCCAAACCCGCTTCGGCGGTGCAGGTGAGCACCCGCCCGGTGGCCGATGGGGTGTGGCACCACTTAGCAGCCGTGTGGGACGGCCAACAGATGCGCCTACACCTGAACGGCGTGTTGGCCGCCAGTGCGCCTTTTGCCGGGCCCTTGACCCTACCAGCGCCAGGCAGCCAGTTCCGAATCGGTTTGGCTGGATACGGGTGGGGTTCGGTGGTGCTGGATGTGGATGAGGTGGCGGTGTATGGGACCGACTTGTCGCCCGCAGCGATTCTGGCCGACGCGCTTCTTCACACGGCTATCCCGTCGGCCGTGGCGCAACGGTTCGACGCGGCGGAACAGGCCCTGGCCTGGAGGTACCTCAGCGCTGCAACGGCTGAATACGCCACAGCGTTGCGACTCCCGGAACGCACCGGCTCGTGGACACCCTTGCTCCAATTACAACTGGGCGAGGCCTTGCTGCAACAGCGCAACTACCCCGAAGCCGCTCAGCAGTTGTGCGCGGCCTTGGCTCAGGGGCAACTGACCCAAGGCGCACGCCAGATGGCCCTGACCGGTTTGCGGCAGGTGGTCAGCCAAGCGCCAGAAACCCTTCCGCCACAGGCTTACGCCGCACTGCTTGAGTCGGGCGAACTTGGGGCACGTGAACAAGTCGAAGTCAGCCTGCGCTTGGCTCGGGCTTTGCGACAGACTGGGGATTTGGTCGCAGCGCAACAACGCTACCAGCAGGTGTTGGGCCTGACCAATGCCACGCTGCGGGAACGATTGGAGGCGCGGTTGGGCTTGGGGAACCTGGCGTTCGAAATGGGCAACCACGCCGCCGCCCGAGCTGAGTACCAGCAGATTGTGGATGTAACCGATGCACCAGCGCACTTCCGCAGCTACGCGGCGCTGCGGATAGCGCAAAGTTTTGCCGCTCAAACCAACTACGCCGCTGCCGAGGCGGCCTATGCGCGCGTTGAAGCTGCAGCGGATTACCCGGCGCATCATCGCACCGAAGCCCGCGAGTGCAGGCAGGAACTAGCTCGGCTCGCAGCCGGGCAGCCTGCCCGTGACCCAGCCGCGACGCGCTTGCAGTTGCCCAGCCGCCCGACACCGGGTTTGGAGTTGTTTGTGAGCCCCAATGGCGCACCGGGCAATCCGGGCACAACAGATCGGCCCTTGGCCAGCTTGGAGCAGGCGCGGGATCGTATTCGCGCGTTGAAGCGCAAAGGCGGGCTGCCGCCGGGCGGCGTCACCGTCACAGTGCGTTCGGGGGATTATCGGTTGACCAACACGTTTCGGCTCGAAGCGCAAGATTCCGGCACGGCCAGCGCACCGATTGTGTATCGGGCTGAGCGCAAGGGCGCGGTGCGTCTGCACGGTGGGTTGCAAGTGCGCGGGTTTACCGCAGTCACGAATCCCAGCGTGTTGGCACGGTTGCCGGCCGAAGCGCAGCGCCGGGTGCTGGTGGCAGACCTCAAAGCACAAGGGGTAACCAACTTTGGCCAAATGCGGCAGCGGGGTTTTGGCTATAGCCCCAGTCCGATCCTGGAACTGTTTTTCAATGGGCAAGCCATGCCGGTGGCGCGCTGGCCCAACGAGGGGTTCGTGCGCACGGGCAAAATTATCGACTCCGGCAGCGCTACAGCCCGACGCGGGCCGGTGTTCGAATACCAAGGGGATCGTCCGGCGCGTTGGACCCAGGCAAACCAAGCGTGGCTGCTGGGCTATTGGCGGTATTTGTGGGCCGAAGCCACCCTGGGCTTGGCCGGCGTGGACGTGCAGAACCGGCGGCTCATTGCGGCTCATCCCTACAGTTACGGCGGGGGTATTCAGGCAGACATGCCCTACTACGTGTTCAATCTGCTGGAGGAGATCGACATGCCGGGGGAATGGTTTTTGGATCGGGACACTGGCCAACTGTATTTTTGGCCGCCACGCGATCCGACGCGGGCGGTCATCGAGGTATCGATGCTGGAAGGGCCGTTGGTGCAGTTGAGTGGCGTTGCGGAGGTGACCTTCGAGGGGCTGGTGTTAGAGTTGGGGCGCAGCTCTGGCGTGGTGATTTCCGGCGGCAGCAACTGTCTGCTGGTGGCTTGCACGGTGCGCAAGTTGGGCGGCGACGCGGTCCTGATCGAGGGCGGCACACACCACGGACTATTGGGCTGTGACCTGTACGAACTGGGCCGGGGCGGGGCGCGGATCAGTGGCGGTGATCGGGCCACCCTGAGCCCGGGCCGACATTTCATGGAGAACTGTCATGTGCACCACTTTTCGCGCGTGGACCGCACTTACACTCCGGCCGTGTGGCTGGACGGCGTGGGCCATCGGATTGCCCACAATGCCTTTCACCATTCGCCCGGGCACGCCCTGCGCATTGAGGGCAACGAGCACCTGATCGAGTTCAACGATGTTCACCATGTAGTGCTGGAGACCGACGATCAGGGCGGGCTGGACATGCACTACAACCCAACCTACCGCGGCAACATCATCCGATACAATTTCTGGCACGAGATCGGCAGTGGCAATGTGCCCTGCGGCCAGGCCGGGGTGCGGCTGGACGATGCCATCTGCGGGGTGCTCATCTACGGCAACATCTTTTACCGGTGCAGCCACGGCCTGTTCGGTGCCGTGCAGATTCATGGGGGCAAGGAAAACATTCTGGACAACAACCTCTTTGTGGATTGCCAGTATGCGGTCAGCTTCAGTCCTTGGGGGGCCAACCGGTGGCGGAGTTTTCTGGCCGAAGCCGGGCGCAACCAGCGGGTCATCACCAACGCGCTGTATTTGGCACGGTATCCGGCCCTGGCGCACTTGGCCGATAACGCCGATGTCAATTCGTTGTGGCGCAACTTGGTGGTTAACTGCGGCAGTGTCATGACCCGGGATCGCGGGCAACAGGATTTGTTGGACAACTGGGTGGTGCAAGCTGACCCCGGGTTTGTGAATCCTGCCCGGGGCAACTTCGCGCTCCGGCCCAACAGCCGTGTGTGGGCGCAGATCGGTTTCCGCCCAATCCCGGTTGCTGAGATCGGGCCCTACTCCAGCCCGCACCGGGCAACTTGGCCGTTGCGCTGAACCCAACGGGCTGGACCACCGGCTTACTGCTTCAGGCGCACACCATCGCGTCGCCGGACGGAGACGCGACGTAGCTTGGGGTTCAAGCCCGCCGCGTCCCTTGGACTTCGCCATACACCAACAAAAAGAGACCGGGAGGCAATCCCGGTCTCTGTCAGCTTATCCTGCTAGTCTGTCTGGCCTACGGCCGTTTCAAGCGGAAGAACGCGTTACCGCTTCCGACCGGTAGCACCACGTAAACCGAGGTGGCGTCGGTCTGGTAAGAGGCCGGAGGTACCACCGTCCAGGTCGTGCCGGGCAGCGTTGGGCTTTGCTCCAGCACGAATCCGGCGTTGTTCAGTGGCCAGGAGATGCGGACGTTGTCGCCTTGGCGGGTAATGGCCACCGGCAACGTCACTGTGAGTGTGGCCACATCGGAGGTCGCCGAAGCGCCTGGGCCATACACCACGCACCGGAACTGAGTGCCGCTGTCTTCCAGGCTCACGTTGACCGAGTAGGTCCGGTCATACGCGCCGAAGATTTCTTCCCAGCCAGCGCCGGTGTTGCGCTGCCACACATAGGTCAGCGCCGTATTCGGCCGCCACAGATAGGTGGACCGGGCACCGACGGTGAAGCTGACGGTCACCGGCACTGCAGCGCCCGTCTCCACTTGGACGCTATCGATTTCCCAGTTGGGCGCTTCGCCGTCGCAGCAGTCGTCCCAACTGGTCACGAATTCGATGACCAGCGTGTCCCCGGCATTGAAGTAGCCCAGCGCCACCTGGCTGGTGATGAAGTTGCCCGTGCTGTAGCCGTCCGATTCGCCTATAAAGGCCTCGTTTCGCCAGCCGGGTGTGCTGGTCAACAGCGAGCTGATGCTGCCACCAATCGGGCCTACATAGCCGTTGGCCGAGAAGTTGGCTGCAGGCACCGTGGCAAAGGGCCCGCCGTTGACACTCAGCCGCACTTGGCCGCCATCCCACGGGGTGGGATCGCCGGGTCGGAACCCTTCGAAACTATAGCGATGCCGGAACGACAGGACCACCCCGCCGTTGGCAGCCAAGGTAATAGGCGGGCTGCGGAGGCCCGATGCATACGGCCCGCCGCAGGCGCACGGGTCATCGCCTACATTGGTCCAGCTACCTGAGCTAGCGTTCCAAGACCAGGGGCCGACTGGACTACCGTAGTTTTGCACGGTGAAGCCACCCGGGCTGGCGTTGAAGTCCTCCAACAGGATGGTCTGCGGCATGCCGGCGCCGCGATAGACGGTGACCACACTGGCGGGCTGTTGGGTGATGGTGACGCTGGCGCCTTGCGGATCGGCCAGCGCATACAGGAACGCACCCGGAATGCCCGGGCTGCCAATCATCGGCACGTTCCCGCCGGGCACCTTCCATGCCACGCCCGTGTTGTCGCCACCGCCACCTTCCTTGCCCAGCGCTTCGAAGGCATAAAAGTGCGCGGCGGCTAACATCTGAGTCGAGATATTCGCCGGCGGATCACCCCGGTCGCCCGAGCCACCCGGGCCGGTCCAAGTCCGCGCCGCGCTCCAGCCCGGCTCCCGAGCAATCACCACCAGGTTGGCCGGATTCTCATCTGGGCTGAGCGAGAACTGGCCTTGGTCATCGGAGCAGAAGTAGAACACATACTCGCCGTCGAAAGGCGGCACCAGCCAGCCCGTGAGCCGAGTGCCGTAGTTGTCGTAGGTGTCGATCGGCCCTTCCAGCGTGGTCTTGTAATTGACCTGATCAGGCGAGTCGGGGTACTTGGGATTGTTGACGAGATCCGGTATGGTAGTTCCCCCGATATTGAAGTAGAGCTGTTCCATGGCAAAGCCACGGCTCAGCACAAAGGCCGGGAATGTGAGGGTCACCTGGTCCATGGGGTTGCCGGCAAGGTCCAGCACACCGGAGACGTTGATTTCGTAGCTTTCACCAGGCACCAACGGGGTGTCCAAGGTCAGGATCACGTTGGTGCCAGTAGCGTCCAGCACCGGCAACCCCACCAGGTTAAACCCGGCAGTGAATTCGTAGTTGACCGCGTCTTGGGCTGTCTGGGGATCAACCAACTCCGAGAAACTCACAATGACTCGGTTGAGCATGTAAGAGCCATGCACGGCCACGACCGTCGGTGGGGTGACGTCGTTGGTCACGGTCAAGGTAGCCTCGGCGCTGACGGCTACCGAGCCCAGCTTGGCCACTTGCACGCTGAACTTCGCGCCGTTATCGGCCAAGGTCGGGCGGAACGAATAGCTGGGGCCAGTGGCACCTGGGATATCCTGGCCATCGCGTCGCCATTGATAGAGCATCGGTAGCCCAGCGGGGTTGGTGGCCGAGACGGTGAAGGTGGCAATTTGATTCTCAGCCACAGCCACATCGGCTGGCCCCACAATGCTGATCGGGCCGCCTAGGTCTTTCGGTGCCCAAGGCCAGGCGATAGCTGCCCCATGCAGCGCGTTGGTATCCAGCGAGGCGTTGGGCACGCCCAAGGTGGGCAAGCCAGTGCCTTGGAACCGCGCGGCTACCTTGACGTAATCACCGCCTGTGCCCTCTTTGTGCAGCGCCTCGATGTAATAGGCCTGACCGGCTTGCAACGGAATGGCAGGCGACTCGTACTTGTTCCAGTCGCCGCAACAACCGGTCTCATTGAGGATCAGCACCTTGCCCGCTGGGTCCAATCCGTTGGGGTTGATAAAGACCTGGGCAGGATCGTCAGCTCGCACGTAGAACCGCCAGTTGCCCGTGTACGGCGGAATGAACACACCCCGCGTGCGTGAGCCGTATTGTTCATGTGAATCGTCCTGGAAGGCTGCTCGTGAATCGAAGGCATAGATGTTGGACCGGACAAACGGGTTATCCGGATAGGTGGGGCTATTGGTGAGGGTGGCGATCACGTTGGCGCCCGGGGCATCAAACGCCTCGAACAACAACCCGTTGGCCGGGCTGCTGACCCAGGACCGGAACTGAACGGTGTTGTTGGGGCCCATGGGATTGTTAAAGGCGTCCAGCACACCGGGATCCACCGTCAGCGTGTAGAGGGTGTCTTCTATCATGGGCGCTGTGGTCAGGATCACCGTGGTATTGTTGTTGGTCAGGATCAGCTCGAAATATACATCCAGCGGCGCACCGAACTCGTCCACGATCTGGTAAGCGATCGTCTCGCTCACAGTCACCGGGTCCATCGGCTCGCTAAACTCGACAATGACCCGGTTCTGCTGAGCGGCCATCGTCAACAAGTCGAAGGTCGGATACGAGAACGCCCGCACCACCGCTGGCGCATTGGTGTCCGGATAAACCGTCACCACTGCATCGATGCTCTTCACCCAGCCCAGTAGGTTGGACACGATCACGTAGTAAGTGCCCGAGTCCCCCAGTGCAGCCGCTGCCACACTGTAGGTGGGTGCAGTGGCGCCCGGAATGGCGCCTTCACCAGCTTTATACCACTGGAAGCTCAGCGGCGCACCGGAAGCCTCCACACTCAGACTGAACGGGCGGCCCTGCTCGACTGTGGTCTGAGCCGGTGGCTGGCGCACGATCTGCGGCGGGATCGGTTGCACCAGCTCGATCAGCATGAACCCGCACAGGCCGTAACCGTAGGGACCTCCCGAGAGCGGATTGCCAAACGGCGCCGGACCCGTGTACTGGAACGATGAAATGCTAAACGTGCCGTCCGGGCCCGGGTCAATCGCATCCCAACCCACCAGTGAGCCCACTCGGTTTTCACCGCTGTTGTAAGCCACCTGGTTAGGCGCCAAGGTCGCATCGGGGAAGGTGGCTTTCGTGATGATGTTGGTATTGGGCGACCCATCCACATGCGCATCCGTGAAGGCCGCCGCTCCATCCAGGGTGCAGACCGTCCAGCGGTTCGCGTAATTGCCCCCCCGCACTGAAGTGCCCCGGAACAGATACCGCGCTGCGGGATTCAGATTCCTGAACGTTAAGGTGACCCCCGTGCCGCTGCTGGCCCGGCAACCAATGCCACTGCCTTGGTTGCCCAGGTCCACCTTGCCATTGAACAAGTTATACGCGGGGCTACCGGCATTGGGATAGGACATGGTGCCGAAGTCGTCTGGGGCACCGGTGGCAGTCACTTCCAAAGTCGCCGCCACCGTGCGCCCGGTCAAATCATCCTTCAGTGGTCCCCCAGGCCCGACGCGCATGTCGTAACCGGTGGTGTTGGGCCCGGTGCCAGTTCCGGGCCGATGATCGTTGAAGGCAATCCAGTTGGTTACCCAAACTGCGCCACTGAGTGGCAGGGCTGAGAGCAGCCCCGCAACATACATCGCGGCGGTCACTGCCGCCCATTGCTTCGAATTACCACGCATATACAGTTCCTTTCTTTCGGCTCTGGCCTGCGGCACCCAGCTACCCACACCGTCGCCCACAAGACAAGTGCCGGCCTGGCTGCGCAGGCTCTGCTTTACTAACTGGGCTGTTCGGCCTTAGTAAAGCACACAAACCCAATCCATGCAAGAAAAATCTTCTGCCACCGGGATGGCGTGACGAAACAACCGCCGGAGCGGAGGGACAAGCCGATTCGCGCTCATCTGCTGCGTTGCCACGCCCGGGCGGTTGGCGCCTGAAGGCACCGCGGAGCGGTGGCCCGGACGTCGCCGTGGGTTTTAACCCACGGGTTGCGTCCACCGCAACCCCGCGCGTCGCGGATCGACGCTTGAATCCATCCCTCACCGGTTTCAGGCGTCGCTCTGCGACGCCATATCAATTTCGGCTTCCCGCCAACCGTAGGCTGAGGCCCACGGCTACGGTCAAGCCGTCGCCGCGCGACGGCCCAGCCGGCATGCTCAGCGGTCCATGGCACTGACCCGTAGCCGCCGGCGTGAGTCGGCGGAAGACAGCGAATGATGAAATGCGCGCAAAGCACAGCGGCTGGCCCGCGTTCCCCCTCCCGCGGGCCAGCCGCATGGCCAACCCCCAGTCTGTGCCCCTCCGTGTTACCACGCCCCATCCCTGTTACGGCGGGCGACAGGACCGGCCAACCCGCCCGGCCCCATCTGCATTCGTCTTAGGCGACGAACGGGCATCCGTGCCCCCGCCGTAATGGGCCCCAACCCCGTGCGGAGCTGCGCCCCCGATGCGCAGGCGCACAAAGCCGTAACCCGGGCCGACGGTGTTTGGGGCGCCGGCCCGGGCCCCTCATCACCCCCAAGAACCGCCGCGCCAGGGCCTTACTCGGGCATAGTCGATGCGGTCGGACCTGCGCTGCCGGCCGGATGGACACCCCGAACCAGCCGCCCTGGGCGTAAGCGACTGCCAACCGGTATGACCGGCGTTGCTTCATGTTCGGTTTGTCAGGTCCGGTTCGCATCGTTTCTACTTGTGGCTTTAAGCAGGCTTGGCGCCAGTCGCAAAGATGAGAATGGCCCGGTTTTGAAGCTTTTCCGTATGCGGGCTTTGCTCTAGCGTAGGGCCGCGCATGAACATTCTCCGATACACGGAGCCTGGTTTTGCTGAGCACCTGGACCGACTGGCAGCAACCTCCAGCCTGTTCGACCCGGTGGTTGAAGAGCGGACCCGAGCCATCATTGAAGCGGTGCGGCAACGGGGCGACGCGGCGCTATTGGAGTTGACCGAGCGGTTCGACGGCGCCCGGCTGAGCGCTGACCAGTTAGCCGTCACCGAGGCTGAGTTGCTGGCTGCTTGCCTGAAGGCTGATCCAGAACTGCGGGCTGCGGTGAAGGCAGCCGATCGCAACATCACTCGGTATGCGCGCAAGTGCTTGCGGCGCGATTGGTGGCTACGCAACCCCCAAGGGGGTCGCGTGGGTGAGAAGTTTGACCCGATCGGACGGGTGGGCGTGTATGTGCCCGGCGGCAAGGCGCCTTTGGCTTCGACAGCGTTGATGACGGTCACGCTGGCCCGAGTAGCCGGTTGCCCGGAGATTGTCGTCTGCACCCCCTGCGGCAAGGACGGCGCGATTGATCCGGCCTTGCTGTATGCAGTGCGGGTGGCGGGAGCCACCGAGATTTACCGACTGGGCGGTGCCCAAGCTGTGGCTGCCTTGGCTTTGGGCACTGCCACAATCCGACCAGTCCAAAAAATCTTTGGTCCCGGTAACGCCTACGTCGTAGCGGCCAAACGGCTGCTGTTTGGGCACGTGGCCATCGACCTGTTGCCCGGCCCCAGCGAACTGCTGGTGTTGGCCGACGACTCGGCTCCCCCAGCTTGGGTGGCGGCGGACTTGCTGGCTCAAGCCGAGCACGGCTCCGGCGCTGAGCGGGTCTGGCTGGTCACCCCTTCGGCCCGACTGCTGCGGGCTGTAGCTGCCGAGATCGACCGACAACTGCCGAGCTTATCGCGGCAGGATTTCATTCGCCAAGTGTTGGACCGCAACGGTTGGCTCATTCAGGTGGCCACACTGGCTGATGGGGTAGCGGTGGCGAATCGGCTGGCGCCCGAACACCTCCAAATCATGACACGCCAGCCGGCCAAACTCGCTGCTCAGATTCGCACTGCCGGAGCTATTTTCTTGGGGCCTTGGTCACCCACGGTGTTGGGCGATTATCTGGCTGGGCCCAGCCACACCTTGCCCACCGGTGGGGCCGGTGCAGCGTTTCCGGGCCTGAGTGCCGACCAGTTCCAACGCCGCACCAGCATGGTCCAATACAATCGGAGTGCGCTGAAAGCCTCGATGCCCGTTCTGTCCACCTTTGCCCGGATTGAAGGGCTGATGGCTCACGGCTACTCCGCACGCATTCGGTTTGAAAGTCCGCCGCACAAACCTCGGGCCAAACCCCGCGGGGTCAGCCACGCCAAACCTAGGCAGGCCACGGCCGCCACTGGTAGGCGGCAGCTCAGCACCATTAAATCGGTTCGGTCCAAATCCACTCTGTGAACAAGCCACCCTCCACTCGGCGCGAGCCGCACCTGCTGGTCCGATCGCTGGTCCGGCACCTGACACCGTATCAGCCCGGTGAACAGCCCAAGATCCCGGGCTTGGTCAAGCTCAACACCAACGAAAATCCTTATCCGCCCTCGCCCAAGGTGCTGGCGGCCATCAAAGCGGCAGTTGACCAGCGGCTACGGTTGTATCCGGACCCGACGGCGGACCGGCTGCGGGAAAAACTAGCGCGGCTGCATGGCTGTAAATTGCACAACATCATTGTGGGCAACGGTTCCGATGAACTGCTGGCCCTGGCCACCCGAGCCTTTGTCGATCCGGTCGCCGGCGTCAAAGGCAGCCAACGCTACCGCGCCACCGTCCAGTATTTCACCCCCAGCTACTCGCTGTATCCGGTCTTGGCCGACATCCACGGCGCGCTCAAGTCGCCCATGCCCTTACTGGAGGACTACGGCCTGCCGCCTGTCAGCCACCTGCGGCGCGACCCGCAATGGGATTTTCGGGCTGCGCTGACCTTTATCACCACGCCCAACGCACCCACTGGCACCGCTTACCCGCTGGAAGCCGTGGAAGCCATCTGCCAAGCGCAAGACGGCGTAGTGATCCTGGACGAAGCGTATGTGGATTTTGCCGAACAAAACGCGCTGAAGCTGGCACTCAAGTACCCCAACGTGATCGTGTCGCGCACCTTCTCGAAAGGCTACTCGCTGTGCTTCCTGCGCGTCGGCTACTTTGTCGGGCACCCGGAACTGATCGGCGCTCTGCACAAAATCCGCGACAGTTACAATGTCAATGGCTTGGGCCAGATTGCTGCTGAAGCCACGTTAGACGACCTGCCCTATTACCGCGCCAACTTCCGTCGCATCAAGTCCACCCGCCAACTGCTTAGTCAAGGCTTGGCTGAACTGGGCTTCCAAGTGTTCCCCAGCCAAACCAACTTCATCTTCGCCCGGCCACCCAAGTTGCCGGCTGCACGGTGGCTAGCTGAGTTGCGGCAGCGCAAAGTGCTGGTGCGATGGTGGGACACGCCCGAGCTAAAGGATTACCTCCGCATCACTGTCGGCACTCCACAGCAGGCGGAGGTGCTGTTAGCTGCGGCCCGCGACATCCTCAAACGCGCCCGGCCTTGACCAACGGGGGCTTCAGCTCAGCACCATGCACTCCCGCCAAGCTCCGGTTTGAACCACCCAACGTTTTTCGCCTCATGGGCTGTCGTCCAACCAATACCGGGTTTTTGTCCGCCGGGTTACGCCTTCGGCTCAATGGCTGCCAGTGCAATCCGGCTGGCCGCTGGATGGTTCTGATGCCAGCGTGGCGTAGGCATGTAGGTGCAGCCTTGCAGCCGCCTCGATCCTCAAGCGCCAATAGCGCTGAGCCCATGGACAGGCGCGGAATACCGTTAGCGTTGCGGGCCGTAACATTTTGTGGACCAGGCTGGTGCGTAATTGGCACAGCGGATCTCGTTGAGCGACTTGACAAGTGCGCCGGAGGTGGTCTATTTATCTAACGTTCGTTAGATCCGAACGTCGCTGACATGCGCAATCGCCGCTCAACCGACGTCAGGAACCGCATCCTGGATGCGGCCGAGCGCGCTTTTGCCCAACACGGCTTCGAGGCTGCGTCCATGCGGGACATTGTGCGGCGGGCGCGGGTGACGTTGCCGACGCTCTACTACTACTTCGGCTCCAAGTCCGGCCTGATGGCGGCGGTGTTCAGTCGCCGATTCGATTGGATGCGGCAAGAGCACCTGGCTGCCCTGGACCAGTTGCAGCGCCAAGCCAAAGGCCAGCCGCCCAGCTTGGAGCAACTGTTGGAAGCCATGATCCGACCGCCGCTGCGGTTGGCGTGGGCAGCCACCCGCCACCGCTCGGTCGTGATGCGGCTCATAGGCCGGATTGTGGCTGAGCCGGACCCGCGCATTCAGGGCTTGATCCGCAGTCAATATGCCGATGTGCGCACCGCTTTCTTGGATGCGCTGGCGCAGGCGCTGCCGCACTTGCCGCAGCAGGTGCTGTATTGGCGTTACATGTTCACGTGGGGCGCCCTGGCATTCATCCTATCCAATCCAAGTCGGCTGGAGCAGGAGACCAACGGGTTGTGTGACCCGCGTGATGCAGAGGCTGTGCTATCGCAAATGATTGCCTTCTTTGCAGCCGGGCTCCGTGCTCCTACGCCCCAAGCACCTGGCTCAAGTGTTCAACCATCCAACCCAGCCATTTCCCATGAGACAGATCACACCGACCATTCAACCTGAAACGAACGGTGTCCCTGGCCGCAAGGCTGGGGCTGGATGTCGCCCACCCGAAAACGCCCATGCCAGCCCTGCTGCGGCTGGTGCGGGCGCTGCCCGGGGCATGGGGCCCCAAAGGCTGCCGTTAGCGGTGGTGACTGCGGCCGCGCTGAGTGCCCTGACAGCTTGTGCGCCGCCGCAACGGCCAGCTTTACCGCCCCCGCAGGTGGTGGTGATGCGACCGCAACTGACGGCTGTGACCAACTGGGACGAATACCCCGGGCACTTGGAAGCGGTTGAGCTAGTGGAAATCCGCTCGCGTGTAGCCGGCTACATTGAATCGATCCATTTCCAAGACGGCGCTGAGGTGCAGGCCGGCGACCTGCTGTTTGTGATCGATCCACGACCGTATCAAGCTGAGCTGGACCGAGCCCGAGCGGAACGACAACGGGCTGAGACGCAGCTTGCCCTGGCGCTTAATGACCTCGAGCGAGCCAAGGTCCTGCGCCAAAGTCGAACCATCTCCGAACAGGAGTTCGACACGCGCAGCAAAGCCGCTCGGGCTGCCGAGGACGCGCTGGCTGCCGCCAAGGCTGCTGAGGCGGCTGCGCAATTGAACTTGGACTACACCCGGGTAACCGCGCCCATTAGCGGTCGGATGGGACGCCGGTTGGTGACGGTGGGCAACATGATCCAAGGCAGCACCATGATGCTGGGCACCGTGTTGGCCACCTTGGTGCCCATGGACCCGATTTACGCCTACTTCGACGTGCCCGAGAGTGCGTTTGCTCGATACCGCCAGTTGTTAGGCAACCGCTTGACGGGCTCCTCCAACGGGTTGCTTTGCGAGCTGGGGTTGACCAGCGAACAAGGGTTTCCCCACCGAGGCTTTGTGGACTTTTACGATAATCAGGTGGACCGTAAGACCGGCACCATCCGCCTGCGCGGGCTGTTTCGCAACCCAGACCGCATGTTAGTGCCCGGCATGTTCGCCCGGGTGCGACTGCCGGTGGAACGGCTCGATGCAGCCCTACTGATCCCCGAGGCAGCCATTCTCTCTGAGCAGACCCGTAAGTTCGTCTATGTGGTCAATGCCCAGCAGGTGGTCGAGCCACGTCCGGTGCAGTTGGGCCGGCTCCATGGCACGCAGCGGATCATCCTGGCGGGGCTAAAGCCCGACGACCAAGTGGTGGTGAGCGGCCTGCTGATGTTGCGCCCGGGAGCCAAAGTGCAACTGGCTGATGCAGCCGCGTCGGCTCGCCCGGGCGTACCGCCTGGCGGCCCACCGGGAGGCTAAGCCTCAGGTTCCATTGGCTCTCCCGCATCACGTTTCAATCTGCACACTACGCTATGGCCTGGTTGATATGCGCGCTTTGGCCAATAAACCCAAAGGTCTAACTGCCCAATGACGTTCTCCCACTTCTTCATCCGGCGCCCGATTTTTGCGGCGGTGCTGTCGATCTTCATCACGCTGGTTGGGCTGATTGCGCTGTGGCAACTGCCCATCGCCTCGTTTCCAGAGGTGGCGCCCCCCACAGTGTTTGTGCGGGCGCGGTATCCGGGCGCCAGCGCCGAGACGGTCGCGGCCACCGTGGCCATGCCCTTGGAACAGGAGATCAACGGCGTCGAGAACATGCTCTACATGTCCTCGGCCTGCAGCGCCGACGGCTCGGTGGCCATTCAGGTCACCTTCAAGGTCGGCACGGACGTTGACCTAGCCCAGGTGCATGTGCAGAACCGAGTGGCGGTGGCCTTGCCACGCCTGCCGGAGGACGTGCGGCGGCTGGGGGTAGAGGTGCGCAAACGCTCACCCAGCATGACGGCGGTCATCACGCTCATCTCGCCCAAGGGCGAGTTGGACGAGATTTTCCTGAGCAACTATGCCTATCTGCAGGTCAAGGACGTGCTGGCCCGGTTGCCGGGGGTGGGCGACGTGTTCGTGTTCGGCACGCGCGATTACAGCATGCGCATTTGGATTGACCCGGAGAAGGCGGCTTCCCGCGGCCTAACCGCAGGCGACATTGTGGCTGCGGTGCGCGAGCAGAACTTCGAAGTAGCTGGGGGGGTGTTTGGCCAGCCGCCTGCGCCGCCGGACACCCAATTGCAACTGGTGGCCTTGGTCAAAGGCCGCTTGGTGACTGAGGAGGAGTTTGGCAACATCATCGTCCGCACCGACCCGACCGGCCGCATCACCCGGCTGCGCGATGTGGCGCGGATCGAGTTGGGCGCCCGGGACTACAACGTGGATGCCTACTTCAACGGCATGCCCACCGTGGCGTTAGCCGTGTTCCAGCAGCCCGGCTCCAACACCATCGAAACTGCCGACGCCGTCCGGCGCGCCATGGCCGAGCTGAGCAAACGGTTCCCGCCAGGCTTGGAATATCGCATTGCGCGTGACGATTCCGAATACATCCGCGCCTCGATCCGCGAAGTGATCAAGACGCTGTTCGAGGCCATGGTGCTGGTGACCATTGTGGTCATCTTGTTCCTCCAAACCTGGCGGGCCTCGATCATTCCGATGATTGCCGTGCCGGTGTCGCTGATCGGCACCTTTGCCGTGATGTCGGCGCTGGGGTTTTCGGTCAACAACCTCACCCTGTTCGGCTTGGTGCTGGCCATCGGGATTGTGGTGGACGATGCCATTGTGGTGGTGGAGAACGTCGAACGGCACATTGCCGAAGGCAAGTCGCCCGTGGAGGCCACCAAGGTCGCCATGGAAGAGATCAGCGGCGCGGTCATTGCCATTGCACTGGTGCTGAGCGCAGTGTTTGTGCCCACGGCCTTTCTGCCCGGCATCCAGGGCAAGTTCTATCAACAATTCGCCCTGACGGTGGCGGTTTCGACCCTGATCTCGGCCTTCAACGCCCTGACCCTCAGCCCGGCCTTGTGCGCTCTGCTGCTTCAGCCGCACCAGGAGAAGCGCGACCTCATCAGCCGCCTGATTCACGGCTCGGTTGGTTGGCTGTTCACCGGATTCAACCGCCTGTTTGAAAGCAGCCGCGCCGGCTATCTGCGGGCGTTGCGGCTGGTGATCCGGCACGGTGGCGTGGCCATGTTGCTGTATGCGGGGCTGCTGGCGTTGGGCTGGGTGGGGTTCCGCACCGTGCCCACCGGGTTCATTCCGGTGCAGGACAAAGGCGGGGTGTTTTGCTATCTGCAATTGCCCGATGGCACCGCCCTGCCCCGGACCCGTGAGGTCAGCACCCGCGTCTATCAGCTCATCAAGGAAACGCCCGGCGTGGAGGCGGTGGTCAAGCTGGACGGCTTCTCGATCCTGTCGTTTGGCGCCCAGCCCAACGCCTCGACGATGATTGTGCGGCTGGAGCCGTTCGAGAAACGGCGCAAGACCGGCCTGACCAGCGCCAAGATTCTGGCCATGCTGCGGCCCAAACTTGCCCGTGTGACCGAGGGGGTGGTGGCGGCGTTTGACCTGCCGCCGGTGGACGGCCTGGGCTCGATTGGCGGGTTCAAGCTCCAGATTCAAGACCGGGCCAATCTCGGCCCGCAAGCCTTGCAGGCGGCCGCCTTCCAGATGATGGCTGCCGCCAACCAAGACCCGCGCCTGTTCAACGTCATCACCACCTTCCGCGCCAACGTGCCCCAAGTGTTTCTGGACGTGGACCGGGACAAGGCCAAGGCCATGCAGGTGCCCTTGAGCGGCATTTGGGAGACCTTGGGCGTGTATCTGGGTGGCCTTTACGTGAATGATTTCAACGTGTTCGGCCGCCCGTTCCAAGTGGTGGCTCAGGCCGACGCGCCGTTCCGGGCCAAACCCACCGACGTGCTCAACCTCAAGACACGCAACCTGGCAGGGGAGATGGTGCCGCTGGGCAGCGTGGTGACGGTGCGCGACACCGCCGGGCCGACCACTGTCTATCACTACAACCTCTATCCCAGCGCAGATCTGAGCGGCGCCACCGCCCCGGGCGTCAGCTCCGGCGACGCCATTCGCATCTTGGAAGGGCTGGCCGCCCGGCTACTGCCACCGGGCATGGCCATTGAGTGGAGCGAACTGAGCCTGCTGGAGATTCTGGCGGGCCGCACCGGGCTGCTGATCTTTCCGCTGTGCGTGTTGATGGTGTTCTTGGTGCTGGCGGCGCAGTATGAGAGCTGGACGCTGCCGCTGGCCATCATTCTCATCACGCCCATGAGCCTGCTGTTTGCCATCCTGGCGGTGTGGGCACGCGGCATGGACAACAACCTGTTCACGCAGATCGGCCTGGTGGTGCTCATCGGCCTGGCCTGCAAGAACGCGGTGTTGATCGTCGAGTTCGCCCGCCAGTTGCAGGCCAAGGGCCTGACCCGATTCGAAGCGGCGCTGGAAGCCAGCCGGCTCCGGTTGCGGCCGATTCTGATGACTTCGTTCGCCTTTACGCTGGGTGTGCTGCCGTTGATGGTGGCCGCCGGCGCCGGCAGCGAACTGCGCCGGGCCATCGGCACGGCCACGTTTTGGGGCATGTTGGGCGTGACGCTGTTCGGCATTTTCCTGACGCCGGTCTTTTACGTGGTGCTCCGGCGCATGGTGGGCGAGAAGACCCGAGCTGATAATCACTCGGCTGCCGGGCAGCCGCTGGCCACCGGGCAACAGCCCGCTTGAGTCCGGCACGAGCCTGGCGCAGCCGTTGCGGCCTGTGCTTGCCCCACGCAAGCGTCGCAGGCGCTGTTGGGTTTCGCAAACCGGTGCAATCCGGGTTGACAACGGAGCTGGCCCCAGTAGGGTTGGGCGCCCGAGTGTTGAACCTGAATCGACGCTATGCCTGACACAAAGTCTGAGGAGCAGCGCAAGCGCAAGAGCGTCAAGGAGCGTCGCATGCGCAAGAGCGCCCGACGCGCCCTGCGCAACCGCCGTGTCAAGACACGGCTCAAGACCTTGGAGAAGGGCTACTTGCAGGCGCTGAGCACCGGTCAACGTGAGGCGTGTGTCGAGGCGCTGCGCCGCGTGCAATCAGCCCTCGACAAAGCTGCTCAAAGCGGCGTAATTCACTGGGCCAAAGCCTGCCGCAAGAAATCGCGCCTGGCTCAGCGTTTGGCTGCTCTCAACTAGCCAGACTCGTTCTCGCCAACCTGGTCGGGGCACCTTTGCTCGCGGCGCAGAGCCCGCCTAAGGCGTCCAAGCTGACAGGGCTTGGCAGACGCGTTGTTGCAGGCAAGCGGCCAATCCAACCCCAGCCTCGGCGCTGTGGCTGAGCGCGCCGTCCCTACTCTCACCAGCACCAGGCCAAAACACGGGAGCCGGTCACGCGGCGGTCTGGTGGCCGGTCGAAATCCCGGAAGCCCGCAGCGGTGTAAGACTGCCTACCGTTGGCACGCGCCCCCAAGCGCAGCCAACGGGCCACGGTGGCTGGAATTTCACCGGGAAAGGCCTCAACCCGGGCGGCCCGCCTACTCGACGGGCTTCAGTAACAGGTAATCCAAGCCGAACATGTAGGCTTTGATGGCCTTGGGGCTGGCGCCCACCACAGTCACCGACAGTTCGTTGTCGCCCTGGCGCAAGTCGAATACGCCCAGCTCGATTTCCTGACTGGGCGCTACCTCGGGGTTATAAAAGTCCATGGGTTGGCCGATGTTTTGGCCGTTGATGGCCAGTTGGTGGATGCCGTAGTCACGGGCGCGCAGGAACCGAGCCAGCACGCGATACCGCCCGGCTTTGGGCGCCGGGAAGGCTACCGTGAGCGTATCGCCCGGCTTCATGCCCGCGTGCCACCACAGGTGCCGACCGCCACTGAGGCCGTCCCAGTCTTGGGGCTCAGCCGTGCCGTTCACCCGCACGATTTTGAGGCTTTCGCCCTCCAACGCGCCCGCTACCCGCGGCACCACCCACTCCGGCATGGGCCGCACCACCAGGTCCGCAGCCCGGATCGGGGCAAACCCGTCCGTGGCCCCAGGCCGGGCATACCAGTAAGCGGTCACGGCCATGTTGACCTTGCACTTGGCGTTCCAATGCCACAGCTCCACATCGAACCGGAAATCTTTGGTGAACGGGATCCGGTCCAGGATATGGAACCGGTTGACACTGGTTCGGCCATAGTTGCCCGGGCCGTCGCAGCGGGACTGGGCATGATACGCGTGGGTAAACAACGCTGGAGAGCACCACGCATACCCGTAGTAATCTTCCGTTCCGGTGCCGAAATGGCTGGGGAACGTCTCACCATCCACATAAATCTTTTCGTCACCTTCGCCCCACCAATCCTTGACCGGGTTATCGATGGCAAAGGCGACGCCGGCAAATACCCCGCGGCCACGGACCGTGAGGTAATTCCAATCCATCATCGGTCGGGTAGGCACATCGAACTGCACACGCCAGCCGGCATGGAAATGCATCGAGGCATCGGTCCACTGGTAGCTCTTGCTGGCCAACTGGCCACTGAGGGTGAGAGTTTCCTGACTGAAGTTCTCCACCTCGATGCTAGCGCTGTCGCGGAACGGCATCAGCCAGTGCGAATACAGGTCGCCTTCCCGGCTCATGCCCATCGGCAGCCCAGCAAAAGTATTCAGCCCGGGGGCGCTGCCGAACAGATCGCCCAAGGGCGCCTCGACACATTTCTGGCCGTCGAAACTCATCCGCACCAAGGTGCCACGCAAGGCGGCTTCTGGGTTGCGCGAGCTGACCTTAAGGGTGATCCAGCTGAAGGCCGCTGGGCCAACAAATTCCTGCTCGACACGGTCGCCGGGGGCCAACGTCAACTCGAACGATTGGGGGTCGCCTGCAAGTTGATCTTGCAACCGGCGCGGGTCCTCCAGCACGGCAGCCACTTTCTTGATCCGGTCAGCCAAGGCTTGGATCTGGCCCGGTTGAAACGACTCGATGGCTGTGCCCGGTTCGTAGGTGCGGTAGTTGACGTGGTAGTAAAAGCCGCCTTTGTCGCTGGTGACCTTGCAGTGCCGCGCATAAGGGATCGGAAAGTACAGGTTCCAGCCTCGGCTATATTCGCCGGCAATGGGCCGAGGCAGACCCGGGAACCGGCCACCCAGCACATCGGTCATGGGGGCCTCGATGGCCGGTTGTTCAGCCCCATCAATGTAAATCCGCAACGTGCCGGCCGGGTTGGCCGACCAAATGCGCACAATGGCGCCTGGCCCGGCTGCATCCATCATCACGTATTCCTTCCGCCCGGCCCGCTCTTCCACGCGCAGGAAATGGCCTGCATCCGCATTAGCAAACCAACCCTCGGTGGTAGGCACCTCGGGTGTCTTGGACTTCCGATCGTAAGACGAGAACTGTTTGCACGTGTAAGCCGGTTTGGGGAACTCGGCCAATGCATGCAGATTGGTCATCTCCTCCAGCAACGTCGCTGTGGTAATGGGCGGTGCAGCCGCAGCGCAAGCCGCCCAGACCGCTGCGCAGCCGCAAAGCAAACATCTGGGCCACCGCAGCCCGTTGCCGGCCCTGGCCCGAGACCCCACGGGCTGATCGCCCGCAATCGATTTGGCGCTCATCTCAGCCAGAGAAAGCGTCCTAGCGCTTCGGGGTTTGGGTTCAGTGGATCGCGGCGCACTGGCGCCGACCGGGTGGCCGCAAAACTTAATCTGGAAACGCATGCCCCAAGCCTGCCGGTTAATTGCCCACAGTCAAGCCCAGCCCACTTCACCCGTGCGCAGATCACCGTACCCGGGCTCCTGCGCAGCCACAGGGAAAGCCCCATTCGCTCAGACAAACAGTCGGGCAATATTCACCAAGGGCACGCTCACACGGCCTATCCCAGCGCTTTCTCTTTGCGCCTTGGCCTCTTTGGGCCTCGGTGTTGAATCTTTTGTCTGCACCGGACCCCAGCAGACCCAGTGGATCAATGCGCCGACTCAGCTCGGAGGCTACCGGCAGCGGGCAGGCCCTGAGATGTGCCCGAGGGCAATTTGGATTCGCACCAGCCACAGCGTGCTGGCACATTGAGGCCCGATGGGTCTGGGCAGCCTATTGATTGCCGGCCGAAGCTGGATCTGGCCAGCGGTTGCCTTGGTGTGCGTGGGCTTGGCGCTGTTGATCTGGGGTTACCGAAAAGCCCCGGTTCAAGGTTGGGTCCGAGCCTGTGGTTTAGGGCTGAAGCTGCTAGGGCTGGTGGCGTTGGCGGCCTGCTTAGTGGAACCGCTGTGGACCGGGCAGCGCGCGCGGCCCGGGGCCAATTACTTCGTCATTTTGGCCGATAACAGCCAAAGCCTGCGGATCAAAGACCGAGCCAGCCCGCTTTCACGGGGCGAGCAGCTCCGACGCTTGCTGGTAGCCGACCGCAATCCAAGGTGGCAGGTAATCTTGGAACAGCATTTCCAGGTGCGTCGGTACCTGTTCGACACCCGACTCCAGCCAGCCACTGATTTTACCGAGCTGAATTTTCAGGGCCGCGCCTCAGCCCTGGGCTCGGCTTTGCGCACACTAACTGAGCGGTTCAAAGGCCAGCCCTTGGCGGGGATCCTGTTGCTCAGCGACGGTAACGCTACCGACTTGAGCGAGGCGGGGCTGGAGTTCAACTGGCCGCCAGTCTATCCGGTGGTGCTGGGCAGCGATGAATCCATCCGCGACTTGGCTATTACCAGGGTGACCGCCAGCCAAACCGCATTCGAAGATGCGCCGGTCACCATCCAAGCCCACGTCACAGCCGCAGGCTGCGCCGGCCAACGCGTCACCGCCCAGCTCATCGAGTTGGCTCACCCAGGCGGCAGTGCTGCGCAGGCTCTGACCAATCCGCCGGCCAAGTCTGCCGCATCAGCCGGGCCAGACCGATCCCCAGGCAAGGTTGTGGCTGAACAGACGTTGCGCGCGGGGGCTGAGGGCCAGCCATTGGTGTTCCGATTTCAACTGCGGCCTACGCGGCAGGGGTTGCTGTTTTATCAAGTGCGCGTGGGGCTGGAATCGGAGCTGGACCGGCTCGATCAAGCTGCCGAGGTGACTGAAGCGGTGCTGGACAACAACAGCCGGTTGGTAGTGGTGGACCGCGGGCAAGGCCCTTACCGCATCCTGTATGTGGCTGGCCGGCCCAACTGGGAATACCGATTCCTCAATCGCGCCCTGGCTGAGGACCCGCAGTTGGAGTTGGTGGCCTTGATCCGCATCGCCAAGCGCGAGCCCAAGTTCCAATTCCGAGGCCGACCGGGCGAGACCAGCAACCCGCTGTTCCGCGGGTTTGAAGGCCAGCCGCCCGAGGAGACCGAGCGCTACGATCAACCGGTGTTGCTGCGACTGAATGTGGCTGATCCGGCCCAGTTGCGCGGGGGTTTCCCCAAGACACCCGAGGAGTTGTTCGGTTTCCATGCGGTGGTGCTGGACGACCTGGAAGCCGAGTTTTTCTCAGCCGAGCAGATGTTGTTGCTGCACCGCTTTGTGGCTGAACGGGGCGGCGGGCTGCTCATGCTGGGTGGAGCCGAATCCTTTCAACAAGGCCGGTTCCACCGCACCCCAATTGGCGACCTGTTACCGGTGTATCTGGATCCGCCCCTGCCACCGGCCCCAGCCCGGCAGTGGCGTCTGGCCTTGACCCGCGAAGGTTGGCTGACGCCCTGGGTGCGCCTGCGGCAAACCGAGCCGGAGGAACTAGCCCGCTTGGCTGCTATGCCACCATTCCAAGTGCTCAACCGCGTTCGGGGTATCAAGCCCGGGGCCAGCCTCTTGGCCACAGTCACCGACGGTCGAGGCGAGACATTCCCAGCTTTGGCTGTGCAACGGTTCGGACGCGGTCGCACCGCAGCACTGATGATTGGCGACCTGTGGCGCTGGGGCCTGCGCGACCCCGCACTGCACCGCGACATGGACAAAGCCTGGCGCCAGCTTTTCCGCTGGTTGGTCACCGATACCCCCGAGCGCATCGAATTGCAGGCGCAACCCAAACCCGCTGAGCCCAACCCAGCGGTCCTGCTCCAAACCCGAGCCCGCGACAAGCAGTTCCAGCCCTTGGACAATGCCACCGTGACGGTAACGATCCGCAGGCTGACTCTGGCCTCAGGCCTCACCAACCGGCCCGGTTCGGTCCTGGCCCCAGGCACCGACCGGGCTGCAACGGCACCTGATGCCAAGCCACTAGGCCCCGGCCCAGAGCGCTCGACCCCAGCCAGCTCCACAGCCCAAGTGCCCCAGCCCGACAACCCCGCACCGGCTGTGGTGCGGTTGACTAGCGAACCGTCGTTGGAGGAAGCCGGGTTGTACGAAACGCTGTATGTGGTGAGGGAACCAGGGGCTTATCAGGCGGAGACAGTGGTGGTGGACGCTGCTGGCGTCGAAGTGGGGCGCGCGGTGGCTGGTTGGACTTCGGACCCAGCCGCCGACGAGTTTCGGCGTCTGACCCCCAACCGGGCGTTGCTGGAACAACTGGCCCGCAGCACCGGCGGCCAGCTCATCAAGCCGGAGGGTTTGGAAACCTTTGCAGCCCGGCTGCCCAGCCTCAAAGCGCCGATTAGCGAGGCTTGGACCGTGCCGCTATGGCACCGAGCCGGTGTGTTCCTGTTTGCCCTGGGCTGTTTTGTAGGCGAATGGGGCCTGCGCCGACTCAAAGGCTTGGCGTGAGTGGCCACCAGGGACCTGCCTAACCAGCTACCGTTGGTAAAGCGGCAGATAATGATACGGCATGGCCAGAATGGTCGTGTAGATGGCTGTGGCCCACACCGGCCCCACGCTCCGGCTGTCGCCAAATCGCCCTTGGTCCCACCAGACTTGGTCGCCCCGCTCGCTGACCGCGCTGAGCAATTGCTCTTTGATCATGCCATACCACCGTGCCCAGGTGTCACCGCCGATCATGTATTGCGCCGGCGCAGCATAGAAATGGCCGTAGGTGAACCAGTCGGGCCGTTTGTGCGCTCGGTCAAACAGGTAAGCTGAACCGCGCTTGACCATGGGATCATCATACAGGCCACAGACCTGTAGCGAGTAAATCGCTGCAGCAGTGCGGGCAAAACCCGGCTCGCCATGCGGCTGATACGAAAAGCCGCCGGTGCGTTCGTGGTAACAGGCTTTGACGTAACGGACCGCCTGATCGATGGTGCGCTGGGGCACATCCAGGCCGGCGTTTTTGGCAGCACGCAACGCCACCACCTGCAGCACCGTGACCGAGATGTCCGCATCATAGGCCACGGGCCGATACCGCCAACCGCCTTCCCGACTTTGAGCTGCCACGATCAGCTTGATCACCCGCTCCAACTTGGCTCGGATGGCCGGGTGCCGCGTCTGGCCATACAGTTCAGCCAATGCAATCGAGGCGATCCCATGCCCATACATGTATTGGCCATCGTCGCGATTGCCGATGTAACCTTCGGGCGAGATCGAATCCAGCAGGTACCGTGCGCCGGCAGCGACCGTTTTACCAAACGGCCCTTCGTTGGGCAGGTTGCCTGTGGCCAGAAAGGCTATGAGCACGTAGCCGGTCATGGCCACCGGATGACGCGCTTCTTCGCCTGTGCTACCCCAGGAACCGTTGGGTTGCTGGCGCGCCGCCAACCAACGTAAGGCGCCCTGAATCACCCGTTCAGTCTGCGCATCTACCTGCACCAGATCACGCTGGTCGGGCTCGGACGCCCCTTGGGCAACAGGCAGCCCTAGCCCCAACACCAACGCAGTCAAGGCGGCTGCCTTCAGCCAGTTGGAGCCTCGGACGCGGCCTGGGCGCAAGGCAGCCCCGGCCCCTGCGCCAGCACCGAGCCGCTGAGCGTGCAGCACCTGCGGTTGGCTGTGCTTGCTCATGGTTCAACGGCGAGTCGAGCCGGCCTGCTACGTGCAGGCCGCCAGCTCGATTGGCCCGCCGCAGTAACTGATGTGGCAAACTGGCCCTGCACGTCAACCCTTTGCGTGATGCCGTGCCGCAGATGCCATCCCTAGGTCACCCGCCCGATGCGCTGGCGTTGGTGGACTGCGCAGAAGCTCGTCCCAAGTCCGGCGGTTGCCCGGGTCTCTTCCACACATACCGGAACATGATCACCCGCAAGGCAGCGGTGAGCGGGATGGCCAGTAACCCACCCAAAATGCCCCCCAACAACGTAGCCCCGACCATCAGGGCAATAATAATCGTCAGCGGATGCAACCCGACCCGATCGCCAATGATCTTGGGTTGAATGACGTAGCCTTCCAACGCCTGCACCACGGTAAACACCCCCAACACCATCAACGGATGTTGCCAATCCCCATGCTGCACCAGGCTCAACAGTAGCGCCGCGCCGCAGGTAATAATGGCACCCACAAACGGGATGATGGTCACGACAGCCGCCACCGCGCCCAGCACAACCGCATACGGCACCCCAACCAGACTGAACCCGATGGCATACAATACCCCGTCGCTTAAGGCCACCAACACCTGCCCCCTGAAAAACACGATCAGATAATTGTTGATCGCCCGCAGCACAAAGACCAACTCGTCTTTGAACCGCGAATCGCTCACCGGCAGGTAATCAGTCCATTTAGCGCTGATCCCCTCTTTTTGGAGCAGAAAATAGAACGTGTAGATGGGCACCAAGGCCAACCCGGCCACCATGCCAAACCACGCAGCCACCCGCGTCGCTTGACCAAACAGCCATCGGCCCACCGTCGGTAGCACCGTGGCAACCCAGCTCGTCACCGTCTGCAGGGTCTCCTTGTCCAAGCCGACGGGTTGAGGCTGGCCAGGTTGCGGCTCGGACGGAGGTGGGCTGGTGGGTTGACTGGGCTGGGCAGGACCAGGCGGCTGCGGGGCAGGCGCCAACCCGGGCAGCAACCGACGCAACAACAGGGGCGGTCGCTGGAGCCAATCGCAGACACGTTGCTCTAGCCGAGCGCCAATGTCCGGCACCCGCTGCAGCAACTCGCCAGTCTGCCGGATCAAGGGCGGCACCACACTGCCAGCTAACGCCACAATCAGCGCCAAGGCCAACCCAAACACACACCAAATCGCTCGCAGCCGGCTCACTCCCTTGCGTTGCAGAAAATCCACCACCGGGTCCAAGATGTAAGCCAACACCCCACCCACCGCTATCGGCCACAACACCGGTCCCAACACCTGCAACACGCGGCTCAACCCCCAGATCACTCCCACCCCCAAGCCCAACAACACCGCAGCAGCCAGGCCGGTGATCGCCAGCCAGATGATGCGGGCTTGTTGAGGAGTGGGCGGCGGCAGGAGCATACTCAACTGCAGGCCAGCCGACGCGCTTTTTCCGCAGCCCGCCGCACCGCCAACATAAGCGCGGAGCGGACCCGGGCGCGTTCCAAGGCTTGCAACCCTTCGATCGTGGTGCCGCCTGGGCTGGTCACCATGTCTTTGAGTGCGCCGGGATGCAGGCCGGTCTCCAACACCATGCGCGCTGCTCCCAGCAACGTCTGCGCCGCCAACGCCGTGGCCACATCCCGCGGCAGACCTTCAGCTACCCCGCCGTCACTCAAAGCCTCGATGATCAGAAACGCATACGCCGGCCCGCTGCCGCTCAGGCCAGTTACCGCGTCCAATAACGGCTCTTTCAGTTGAAAGACCGAGCCGACGGTCGAAAACAATCGTTGCGCCAGGGCCGCGTCTTCAGGCCGGGCGTGATGGCCTAACGCAAATGCCGCTGCACCTGCCCCAACCAGCGCCGGGGTATTCGGCATGACCCGGATCACGCGTATCCCCGAACCTAGCTCGGCCTCCAAGGCGGCGATCCGCACCCCGGCGGCCACCGAGATCACCACATGCTCAGGCGTCAGCGCTGGCCGAATCTCATGCAGCGCAGCCCGTACTTGATCCGGCTTGACTGCCAACACGATCACCTGGGCGAACCGGGCCACCTCGACATTCTGGGCGGTGGTGGCCGCACCCACTTGTTGGCCGAACCTGGCCCGTGCCTCGGCTGCAGGGTCACTGGCCATGACATCTGCAGGGGTGACAACCCCAGCCCCAATCAGCCCGCGGGCCAGCGCAGTAGCCATCTTACCCGCACCCACAAAACCGATCCGTAACGCGGCTGCCATGGCCACCGTTTGTACCAGGCCTGCGGCAGGAACAAAAGGCCAAACCGCGCACCCCCACACTGCACCAGTTTTGATGTCGGCCTTGGCCCAAGGCGTCCCCCCAACCCAAGGGCACAGTCAAAAGGTGGCACCTTGCGCCGGGCAAGCTGCTGCTCCGGCCTCAGAGGTTGAACTCAGGCCCGAGGTAAATCTCGCGCGCTTTGGGATCGTTGGCCAAGAACTCGGCGCTGCCTTCGCACAAGACTTCCCCACGATGAATGATGTAGCCACGGTCCACTAGCTTGAGCGTCTCGCGCACGTTGTGGTCCGTGAGCAAAATCCCTAAACCTCGGTCACGCAGCCGGCGCAGGATTTTCTGCACTTCATAGACAGCAATCGGGTCAATGCCGGCAAACGGTTCGTCCAACAGCATCAGTTTGGGGCTGGTGACCAGGGCGCGCGTGATTTCCAAGCGACGCTTTTCGCCGCCACTGAGTGTGTAAGCCATGTGGTCTGCCAGGGGCGCGAGGTCCAACTCGTCCAACAGATACTTCAGCCGCACCTGTCGTTCCAGCCGACTCATCTTGCAGGTCTCCAGAATCGCCAAAATGTTCTGCGCCACTGTCAGCTTACGGAAAACCGATGGTTCTTGAGTCAAATACCCCATCCCGAGCCGCGCACGGATATGCATCGGCTGCCGGGTCACATCCCGGTCTTGAAACAGCACTGTGCCGGCGTCCGGTCGCACCACGCCGACCACAATGTTGAAAGTGGTGGTCTTGCCTGCGCCGTTGGGGCCTAAGAGGCCCACTATTTCGCCAGGCTCGACCTGAATCGACACGCCATTGACCACTCGCCGGCCCCGGTAACTCTTGACCAGATTCTGTGTGCGTAGCAGCGCCATCACCCAACCCCAGTGGGCAAATCACCCGACAGCCCCGGCCAGACCTGCAGGAACCAGCCGCCGATGCATCCAGCCTTGGGCTTCGCCGTCAACCGCACCCGGCTCCAGCCCAGCGCCCAGGCAGTCGCCACCTGGAATCTCATGGCTGTGTGCGCTCTGGTGGTCCGGCGCCACCAGGGCTGCGTGGGGCCCGGCGCGACCCGGGCAGATCGAAGGCATTCGTGCTCAGCAACCCGATCCCTTGCGCACCGAACGCATCGGGCCGCAATTGCATGAAGACGCGGCCCGGAGCCCACATCCGATTGGCTTTGCGGTCAAAGACCACGTTGGTGCCCATCAGCTTGCCTTGCGGTGTTTCCAAGATGGCGTTGCCGTACGGCCCCAGCGGGGTCTGAACCACTCCCCGGCCAATCAACACCACCACATCGTTGCTGGCGGTATAGATGGCGAGGTCACCTGTGGCCCGGCCCTGCTGCTGCGTGATGACCACGTTGTTTTCGGCCACAATGCTTTCGATCCGAGCCTGGTTGGTGTCGTTGGTCTGAAACGTCACCACCAGCCGGTCGCAACTGAGGCGCATTTGGCCATCGGTCACATGCACGTTCCCCCGGTAAATAGCCGTTGCCTGGTTATACTCGAAGCCGTCTTCCGATAGGATTACAAGGTCATTGGTCGCCTTGGGTGCCGGCGGCGCCTCAGCTCCCGCCGCTACCCAGGCCCCAACAATCAGACACAGCCACGCCCAGCTCATGGTGCAGCCCGTTGCCACAGCTCCGGTCGAATCACGGTGCGAACCTGGTTGGAAATGATCAAGTGCAAGTTAGTGATCTGCAAGTAGAAGCCCTGACCTTCGATGAACAACTGGCCCTGGGCCAACGTCGCCTCGACCCGCCCGGTGGAACTCACCGTCCGGCCCAGCGCATCCAACAAGCAGGTGGGCGCGCGCGCCACCAGATTCGTCCGCCCGTCAGGCAGGTAGCTTTCCACCTGCATCTTGCTCAGCGCGATCAACCGGCCTTGGGCATCCACCGGCTGCGCCTCCGCCCCAACCACCAGGCTTTTCAGCCGCGGGTTAGGGTCAGCGGCTCCACCCCCATAAAACTCCGGCATCCGGAAGTCGCGCACACGCTTGACCGGCGTCACCTGTGCCCCAGCCCAGAACACTACGGCTAAGGCCAACGCACCCAAAACGCTGACCGCCCGAAGCCGCGCTGCCTGGCCGCAGCCGGCCGAGCCCGGACACTCGAAAACCGGCCGTTTGCCCACCGCCTCACCCAGAGAAATCTGGTAAGGCTGGGCAACGTCGGCCCTCGATCTGCCACTTCGGCTGTCCTGCTCAAGCCAAGGCACGGCTCAGTTCTAGCTCCAACCTGAGCCCTTGTCACGGCTAGCCTCGCCATCGCCCCCAAGCCCTAGCGTCCCAACAAGCTGCCCCGCAGGCCGGACTGGGACCCCGGTGGCTGATGCATGCCGCCGCATCACCCAAGCCGGCCTATCATGGCAGACGCCAAATCCGAAGCACCAAGCACGAAAGCCGAAAACAAATCCAAACGCCCGAAAGATCAAAACTTCAAACCGGCCATACCACCGGGCACCCTACGCACACCGTAGCTTGCGGAGTGCGCTGGCTTAACTTCGCGCCGCTATGCCGGTCTGGGGGCCGACTTTCCCGTCGTTCATCCAAGCGCAGAGACTCGACCGGTTTGACCTTGCCGTGCGGCAGCCATGGGGAGCAGCGGCCGCTGGCCAGTCGGTTCCGGCAGCCCCCCGACACTCCATCCACCTTTGCCAGCTTCGAGCGTCCAGGCACCAACCGCTGGGTTCAAGCGTGGTGAGCATGCGATCCGTCCATCCCAAATGCGGCGGGAAGGTTACCCGCACGACGTGCTCACCATCTCGGTCACCAGCCAGTGGCGCATGGATAACGACCCGCCTTTTCCGCACCCGGCCGAATTTGTGGCGGCCTGGAACCGACTGGGCCTGGAACCAGAGCTCCGGCAGCCCGCGCTTCACGCCTTACACGGACCAGTTGCCGGGCAGTTGCCGCGATTACTTCGCGATGGACGGCTGGGTGCATTACGCGACGCCCGACGGCCATTGGCTGTGGGTCAGCCGCGACGCCCCGCTGATGACCCTGGGCGGCCCGCATGTCTGGGCGCGTCGCACCGACCCGCCCGCCGATGCCCACCGGCTGCTGGCAATGCTCTTCAACAACTGCTGGCACACCAACTTTGCCGCTGACGAGCATGGGGTGATGGAGTTCCAGTTCGAGCTGGTCTGGCGCGAGAGGCTCGACGCAGCCAACGCTGCCGAGGTGGCTGAGGCGCTTGTGACTGAGCCGGTGGTGCTCATCAACGGCCCTGGCGCGGACGATTCGTTCCTGCTCAATCGCCTTTTCCAGCCCTGAAGTCGAGCAGCATGGTTGTTTTTCGGAACCAACAATCTCAGAGAGCTGCCGGTATGGAGCCTTGTTTAAACAGGCTGCCGGGCAAACCGAGCTATAGCTCCGTGCATGGGCAAGTGTTTCGGTAGCCCTCACTCCAGCAGGAGCGCGTCCCAGCGCCGTACCAGGGATCGCTTTGCTGAAGCGGCGAATCCAGACTCCAGGGCATCTGCTGGGTCGGGCCGAGTGCCAAGTCCGCCGTCCGGGTTAACATCAGCCGTGCCATGGTGCAGCATGCCATTAGAAGTGGCGTGAAACTGCGACGATGAGCTGCTGCCGTCCAGAGTGCAGCGAGGCCGATCGAGCTTGAGCAACGACCGAGGTACGGGATTGCGCCGACGGCTGGATCGAGTCAGGCTGCTTGTGGCTGTATGCCGGTCCGTTGGCCAAGACGCCGCCTGAGTGGGCGTAAGATGCGACTGCTGCTTTTGTTGGCGGTGGCCGTGGGGCTGGCTGCGTGGCGGTTTGTGCCGCGGCCCTGGCAACCGACTGTGCGGCTGGAGACACCTCATTACCTAATTCTATCAAGCGCCACTCCGCCGCAGACCGAGGAAGTCGCCCACGTGGTCGAGCAATTGTATGAGGCTTACTCGAATTACTTGGGGCGGCTACCGAGCTTCAACCCGCAGCATCCCAAGCTGCAAATGAAGCTTTACCGCGATCGGCAACAGTTCCGCCAGGTCCACCCAGGTTTGGGCTGGGCGGAGGCATTTTATCGTCGGCCTTTCTGTCAGGCTTACTATAGCGCCGCCGAGGTTAACCCTTACCATTGGATGCTGCACGAAGCGGTGCATCAACTGAATGCTGAGGTAGGCAACTTGCGACTTGAACGGTGGCTGGAAGAGGGGCTGGCCGAATACTTCTCCACCAGCCGGATCAGCCAAGGCCGCCTGAGCCCAGGCAGTATCGATCCGAACACTTACCCGGTCTGGTGGATTGATGATTTGGCAACCGAGCCGGACCTGACAGCCAACCTGCGCAACGGCAGTGTTATCCCGCTTCGGGTCATCATCAGGGGGCACGGTGGGCCGAGTCTAAACCGGCATTTCAACCTCTACTACCTGCACTGGTGGACTCTGGCGCACTTCATTTTCGAGACGGAACCGTATCGACAGACGGCTCTGCGATTGGTCGAGGCGGGTGGGGCCATTGACGCGTTCGAGCAGTGGGTAGGTCCGATTGACCAGGTCCAGGAATGCTGGCACGCCTATGTGCGGCACCTGAAACAGATTCTGGCCGGACACGAACCGGTGTTCCTCAAGACCGGCCGGGTCCCGCCTGTGCCCCAGCGTGGCCAGGCGCCTTAGAGCCCGCAGCGGAAAACACTCGTTTGGGCCGTAACCAGCAGCTTGTCACACAGCCCGTGCAATCTGAACCTTGGCAACACGGCTACCGCCCGAGCGTGGACCGTGAACTTCGAACGTGCATGGAGCGGCCCAGTGGGGTTGGGTGCTATCGGTGGTTCCTGGGGGCTTGGCCAAGGAGCGGCAGGCGTGCGAAGCGAGTTGCGCGCCTCGGTTGCTGAGCCAATTTGGGTGCGGCAAACCAACTTGGCGGCAATTGACCATGACTATGAAGACTGAGACAACTGTTCCGGTAGATTTTTCCGACCCGGTCAACGCCCAAATCTTGCGGGTGAGCGAAGACTGCGTGCAAGGGTTCCACCGGGATCCTTTTGCCGAGATAGCTCGACAGTCCGGCGTTGCGGTGCCGGTGGTGATTGAGCGGGTCCGAGCCATGCTGCGAGCCGGCACCATTCGGCGGGTGCGCCAGACACTGCTGACGACCAGCCTGGCGGAGGGTGCACTGGTGGCTTGGCGGGTCCCACCCGCCAAATTGGATTCGGCGTTCGATTGGGTGGTCGCCAATGACCCTTTCACGGGCCACGTGGTCATTCGCTGGACCGACCCGACTGCGCCCGGAGCCAACTACAAGCTCTGGACCACTGTCAAAGTGCCGCCCGGCTACTCGGTGCAACGGCACTGCCAGTTTCTCCAACAGCACACCGGGGCCGAGGAGTTCCGGCTGATGCCGGCCCGGAAGGCCTTTGCTCTTGGCGTCGGGCATCTGCGTCGGCAAGGCTTGCAGCCTGGAGCCCGCGCCGATGTGGCGCCTGAACCGCTGGACGTTGGGGTAACAACCCTCACCGAGCTCCAGTGGCGGGTGTTGGCCGCTCTGAAGCGCCCATTCAGCCCGGATGAACTGGTGCCGAATTTATGGGAAGCCCGAGCCCGCGAGGCAGGCATTTCGTTGGAAACGTTTTTCGAACTGGCCGAAGAGCTGGATCGGCGGGGTCTGGTGGGCCGGTTTGCCACGGTCTTGGAACACGTCAAGCCCACAGCCTCAGGCCAGCCGTTGACTCGGTTCAACGCCCTGTTTCACTGGGCTGTGCCACCCGGACGCGAGATCCAGGCGGGCAAAGAGCTGGCTCGGCATCTGATCCTGACCCATGTGTACTGGCGGGACACCGGCCCTGAATTTGGCAACGTCAACCTCATGGCTGTGGCGCATGGGATCGACCAAGCCGAGCTGCTGGCCCACAAGGCCGCCATCGACCAGCACCTGACCGAAGCGGGGGTCCCGATCCTCTACACCAACGTGTTCTGGAGCAGCCGCAGTGAAATCAGGCCCTCGGAACTCTCACCCCATGCCTACCAAGCCTGGTGCAACCAGATGGGCTTTTTGCCTTAAGGCCGTGGTCCACTGACCGGGGCCCGCTTCTGAGTAAGGCTGTGTCTGACGGGGGAGTCCCGCACAAGCGACCGTGACGCCTCCACTGCCGGTATCATCGCATGAACTGTTCCCAACGTGCCCAATTGCGGGCACCAGGAAGGTTGCGTTTTGCCGGGGCGCTTTGCTTTGATGGCTCGGAAGCGCATGCTGCTGAGCGTGGGCCTTTTCCCATGTGGTAACGAGGGCACAAGTTATAGTTGCCTAGGCAGGTACGGGCCGGCAACATCACCAGCGGTTATGCTTAAAGCTGCGCTCCAACGTGTGTTGGATCACTTGGGATTCCAGGTCGTGCGCTCTCGGACCGCTTTCAGTCCCGAAGAGCTGGAAATTATTTCCAAGGTGCGAGGGTACACCAGCAGCAGCGCCGAGCGGATCGTTGGGTTGATTAACGCAGTCAAGTACCTGGTAGCCAATCGCATTGAAGGTGCTTTTGTGGAGTGCGGCGTCTGGCGCGGGGGCAGCATGATGGCCGCCATGTATGCGTTGCTGAATTTAGGGGACACTACGCGCGAGTTCTACCTATACGATACTTTCGAAGGCATGACGCCGCCCACCGATCGAGACGTCATGTTCGATGGCCGCAAAGCAGCCGATATCCTGAAGGCGTTTCCCAAAGTCGAGGGCCCCGCCAACTACTGGTGCATCGCCAGCATCGAAGACGTCCAGCGAAACGTGACCGCCACGGGTTATCCCGCAGACAAGATTCGACTTATTGCTGGGCCGGTAGAACAGACCCTGCCGGCCCAAGCTCCGGCTCGGATTGCCTTGCTCCGGTTAGACACAGACTGGTACGAATCCACTAAGCATGAGCTGATACACCTGTATCCCCGGCTAGTCGATCACGGCGTATTGATCATCGACGATTACGGCCATTGGCGAGGCGCTCGGGAAGCAGTGGACGAGTTCTTCGGCCAAATGCGCTTTCGGCCTATGCTACACCGCTTGGACTACACCGGGCGGCTGGTAATCAAGCCGCGGACGGACAATTGAGCGTGGCTCTACTCCACCGATGCGCCTAGACGCCGGTGGGCCTCGCAGTATCTGCCAATGAACAGCCAATCCCCATTCCAACCACGCCGACACGCCGTGCGAGAGTTCTTGGTCATGCTCGTAGTCTTGGGCCTGATCCTGGCGGTGCTGTTCGCGCGCAGTTTTGTGCCGCGACTTGCCCTGTTTGCCAACGATGGCCCATTAGGCGTGCTGCACTCTGCCTCGCTGGCGATGCCCGGGGTACTGACTGGGTATTGGATGGACCTGCACTGGATCGGCGCCAATGGCGGGACCGCATCGCTGAGCCTGACTTATCTATTGCTGTGGGCGCTGGGCCCCTTGGGCTTCGCGAAGTTCTACGGACCGCTGACCTTGCTCATTTTGGGCGCGTGCGCTTGGGTGTTCTTCCGCACTTTGGGGCTGAAGCCGGCTCTGAGCACGGTGGGGGCAATTGCGACTGCTCTGAACATGAACTACTTCTCCAACACTTGCTGGGGGTTGGGCACGCGCTCTCTGGCATTCGCAGCCGTGCTGTTGGCTTTGGCGGCGTTGAATGCCCGGGGCTTCGGCAACCGGTGGCTCAAAGCCGCCCTAGCCGGGTGCGCAGTGGGGTTGGGTGTGATCGAAGGAGCCGATAACGGCGCCATCTTCAGCTTGTATGTGGGTGCGTTCGTTCTGTTTCAGGCCTGGGCTTTGGAATCATCCTGGCGCAATCGGCTCCGAAGCGCAGCGCGGCTGGTGGTAGTCAGTGCGTGCGCCGCTGTGGTAGCGGCCCAGGTGCTCATCAACCTGGTCGGGGTCGGCATCAAAGGCGTGGCCGGGATGCAGCAGGATGCGCTGACCAAACAACAACGTTGGGACTGGGCCACCCAATGGAGCCTGCCAAAAATCGAGACCCTGCGGGTGCTCATCCCGGGCCTGTATGGCTACCGAATGGATACTGCGGGCGGTGGCCAGTATTGGGGTCGGGTGGGCCAAGACCCTAACTACCAGCCCGGGAGGCCCGGCTTCGCCCGCTATTCCGGCTCAGGCGAGTATGCCGGCGTACTGGTGGTTCTGATCGCAGGGTGGGCTGTGGCCCAATCAGTACGCCGCGGTACCAAAGCTTTCACACCCGAGGAACGGCGACTGATCTGGTTTTGGACCGGGGGGGCTGTGGTGTCGCTGCTGTTTGCGTGGGGGCGGCACGCGCCGTTTTACCGGCTGATCTATGCGCTACCATACTTCTCAACGATCCGTAATCCGATCAAGTTCATGCACCCATTCCACATGGCTGTCTTGATCTTGATGGGCTACGGGTTGCTGGGGCTGGGTCGTCTGTATTTGGAAGGGACAGCGCAGAAGGCATCGGCTGCCGTAGGCACGCTTCGGGGGTGGTGGCGTAGGGTTCGGGGTTCTGATCGAGCCTGGGCCTATGGATGCTTGACCCTAGTCGGGTTGTCGGTGGTGGGTTACCTAGTTTACGCGTCCGAGCGGCCGCGGCTGGTGAACTACCTGATGCAGGTGGGCTTCCCTGACGCAGTGCTGGCGCATCAAACCGCCGACTTCTCTTTTCGGGAGGTGGGCCTGTTTGTGGTGTTCCTTGGCCTGTCGGTTGCGGCGCTGTTTATGGTGTTGAGCGGTGTGTTGGCGGGCCGAAGTGCGCGGTGGGCTCCCGTGCTGTTAGGAGGGCTGATCGCCTTGGACTTGGCACGAGCCAATCTACCGTGGATCGTTTATTATGACTACCGCCAGAAATACGCTTCCAATCCCATCATCGATATCCTCCGGGAGAAGCCTTACACCCATCGGTCAGTCATGCCTCCATTCGGTGCCGGCTCGGAGTTTGCTCTGCTGCAACAGGTCTTTCAGATCGAGTGGCTCCAACACCACTACCCTTACTACAACATCCAATCCATCAATGTCTCCCAAGAACCTCGGCTGCCGGCGGATAAGGAAGCCTACCTGCGAGCCGTTGGGACCAGTCCGGACCGAACTCGCTACTGGCAGCTTACCAACACGAGGTATGTGTTTGGCATGGCAGGCGGATTTGTTGATGCCCTCAATGCCCAACTTGATCCCGGACGCAATCGCTTCCGAGTCCATACCTTGTTCCGCTTGGTTCCCATCGAGGGCACGCCTTACTTCACGGCAGAAACCAACACCACCGGGCCCTATGCCCTGATCGAGTTCACAGGTGCTCTGCCCCGAGCCAAGCTCTATGAGCGCTGGGAGGTCAGCACCAATGACCAGACAACTTTAGCCCGCCTGGCGGACCCGGCCTTTGATCCCGAGACAACAGTCTTGGTATCAGATGCCGAACTTCCGCCTAGTTCACGTGCATCACAGCCTGGCCAGAGCAGCGTCGAGGTCTTGAGTTACGCGCCTAAAGAGATTCACCTCCGGACCCGAGCCAGCGCTCCCACAGTGCTGCTGTTGAATGACCGATACGATCCGGCCTGGCGCGTGTGGGTCGATGGCCAACCAGCCCAATTGCTGCGGTGCAATTTTATCATGCGGGGCGTGGCGTTGCCGGCCGGAGAGCACACCGTGCGGTTTCGTTTCGAGCCGCCCCTGACGGGCTTCTGGATCACGCTTGTGGCAATGGGGCTCGGTGTGGCTTTGTGCGGCCTGCTGGTAGGTTTGGAGCTGCGGCAGCGGCGTCTGGCCCAGGCCAGTGCGTCGCAGACCACACCGTAGCATCTGGGCTCACGCACCGCGCTGGCCTATGGCTCATCAAGATCACTACCGGCACAACGAGGTTTACGCGGAATTCTTGGCGGGCTGGGACGAGCGGTTCTATGCCAAGTATGCCGATACCCTCCAACCGGACCGCCCCGGCGCACGCGTCTTGGACGTCGGCTGCGGCGTGGGCCAGGTAGTA
>Ga0078972_1003615_pt1 | contig 45631 bp, 30 predicted proteins | sample YelNatPaOPGAMG01_FD_67568 | JGI IMG/M metagenome (GOLD analysis project Ga0078972, IMG submission 67568) | Hot spring thermophilic microbial communities from Obsidian Pool, Yellowstone National Park, USA - OP-RAMG-01 (SPADES assembly) (version 2) | ecosystem: Environmental > Aquatic > Thermal...
GGCCCAGTGCCTAAGTTGGTCATAAGACGAAAACTGAAAATTCTCTTAGTGGGAAGGAGATTAATGTTCAGCACCACTCGAAGGATTCTAAGGTGTCACTAATGTATCTGACCCAGCACAAAATTCAGGCTTATAATGAAATTCAAATAAAAATTATAATGTTTTACCGTTTAACATCTTCCGGGGTTGGCTGAGATTGGTGAGAAATCCAGTTTAAACCAGAGACTTATCCGGGCCCGGAGTAACTGAGGCTAATTTAATTAAGGCTTCAAAACCACAGAGCTTAAATGTTAAAATTTATCATAGCTTATCAAGAGAGGAGGAGAGGATGAAGCGAAATTTAGTCTATTTCATCATCCCGACTTTTATGTTATTCAGTCTTCTTTTTGTTCTCGGCTCAGCGGCCGAAGTTCAGGAAACTTCGGTGATAAAGCTGCCGGCGCCGCAGACTGAGGGAGGCAAACCCTTGATGCAGTGTTTGAAAGAAAGACAGAGCCGGAGGGAGTTCAGCCCTGAAAAGCTGCCGCTCCAGACCCTTTCCAACCTTCTTTGGGCTGCCTACGGTATTAACCGGCCCGATTCTGGAAAGCGGACTGCTCCTTCAGCCGTCAACTGGCAGAACATTGACCTTTACGTGGTTACGGCTGAGGGACTTTTCCTCTATGAGGCTAAGGAACACGCTCTGGTTCAGGTCTTGAAAGAAGACCTCAGAGCCTTGACCGGAACCCAGGACTTTGTCAAAACCGCCCCGCTCAATCTGATCTATGTCGGTGATTATGCCCGGATTCCCCGCGGCTCGGATGAAGACAAACGCTTTTATTCCGGTGCCCACGCGGCCTTCATCTCCCAGAATGTCTATCTTTTCTGCGCCTCAGAAGGACTGTCTACCGTAGTCCGGGCTTCAATCAACCGGGAGGAGCTGGCCAAAGCGATGAAACTCCGTCCGGAACAGCGCATCATGCTGGCTCAGACTGTTGGTTATCCCAAAAAGTGAAAGCATTAGATTAGCTGAATTCATATAATGAATTTTTATCTGGGCTGACTATAACTTTTTTATTGAAATACACAAAATTCAGCCCGGGATTAGCTGGAACTGTAAATCTGGAACTCCTTTCCCTTGAGAACATTGTTTTCTCTCGGTAATTCACTAAAAACTCGGAAGGGCCTAAAAATTGGAATGAAACTTTTTATATAATCTGCTTCCTGCTTTAACCCTTTGCTGGTTTAACCCTTTTATCTTAACTTAAGAGGGCAGCAAGAGTGAGCCTTTTTCTTTATCCCCGCCGAAAATCACTCCAATGTTTTGGTCTTGAATTCCAAGGCCCTCTGGCTAATTGATGTTTACTACTTCCTCAGCAGCCAGACCGCCATTTCCCAGGCTCCCCGGTTAGCCCAGGTGCAATAAGGAATTAAAAAAAGGTTCTGTTTTCTGACTTCATTTCCCCTGGAATCAACCACCAGACCATTACCTGTAACGACCGTAACGCCAGCCAGCAGGTCGCTCCTGAACCATTGCTGAAGCTTGGCCGAATCGGGCAGAGCCAAATCCAGGGCTGTCCCACCGTTGTCTTTACCTTCAGCGCAGAAAACAATCGGTCCTCTTTCCACAGCCACCCGGCCTCTGTTCTCAGCTACCCGTTCGTTGGCCAGCACCCGCCTTATGGGCATGAGAAAAATTATTTCAATGACATCACCTTTTCTCCATTTTCTATTCAACCTTAAATAGCCTCGGTCAACCTTAACCGGGACCAGCTTTCTGTTCAGCCTGACCGTTACCTGACCGGCTTCTTCTTCAGCATACCTGTACAAATCTCCGGGGACTGGCTGGCCTTGAACCCAGCCCGGAATCCTGACAGCAACCGTAAACTCTTTGACCCTGGAAGGGTTTATTCCTATTTTAACTGAACCCAGCCAGGGGTATTTGGTTTCCTGGATTAATTCCAGCTTGAATTTTTTAAACTCAAAGTTGGCTGTGGAATTGACGAACAGATTGACAAAAACTTCATCCTCAGAATGGGCATAAATGTACTGAGGAAAAGTGGCCAGAAAGCGGGCAGCATTGGCTGGACAGCAAGCCACCTCAAACCAGCTGCTCCGTTCGTACTTGCCACGGGAAGCCAGAGGATTTTGATAAAAAAACTTATCGCCTGAAAGACCAACTCCTGACAGCAAGCCGTTATAGATTATCCTTTCCAGAACGTCTATGTATTTCCCGTCGCCCTCCAGCTGAAAAAGGCGCTGATTCCAGAAAGTATTGCCGACCGCGGCACAGGTTTCGGCATAAGCCTTTTCGTTTGGCAATTCATACTCGGCCCCGAAAGCTTCATACTCACCGGTGGAGCCGATTCCGCCCGTTAGATAAAGCTTTTTTCCCACCACATTTTCCCAGAGCTTCTGGCTGGCCCGGGCATACTCAGGGAACCCCCCGAGAGCAGCCACATCCAGCATCCCGCTGTACATGTAGGTGGCTCTGACCGCATGTCCCACAGCTTCCGTCTGCTCCAGGACCGGCTTATGGTTCTGCAAATATTCTTCAGAATTATAGATAACAAAAGGAGAAGTCCGAGGATAGACTTCACCCCCGTGATAATGGCCCCTTTCATCCAGGAAAAATTTGGCCAGCTTTAAGTAATTTTCATTTCCGGTGATTCGGTAAAGCTTAACCAGCCCTATCTCAATTTCTTGATGTCCGGGAAAAGCTCTGAGCTTATCAGGTCCAAAAGTCTTGACCAGCAAGTCGGCACTCTTGAGAGCCACTTCCAACAGGCTTCTTTCTCCGGTAGCCTGAAGATAAGCTACAGCCGCTTCGTAAAGATGGCCGAGGTTGTAAAGTTCGTGGCTGACCCGCAGATTAGACCAGCGTTCTTTGCCCGACCCAGGAGCCGGATTTTTGGGGTCTATGGTTCTGGTAGTAAACAGATAGCCATCGGGTTCCTGAGCTCTGGCTATTATCTTTATCAGGTCATCTATCTTTTTTTTCAATTCCGGGTCCGGGTTGGTTTTGAGGGTATAAGAAGCCGCTTCTATTGCCTTATAAACATCCGAGTCATTGTATCTTTTTCCGGTATGCTTTCCGGTCTTAAGCCCGGCGGCAATCCGAAAATTATCAACCCGACCAGATTCCTCATTCATCCGGAATAAATAAGGAATGGTCACCAGCCGGTTGGTTTCCATCCTCGGCGCCCAGAATTCATCCGTAACCTTAACTTCCCAGAAATTCACCGGTTTTATCGGATAATCTTTTTCCTTCTTTTCTACCTGGGAAAATAAAAAACAGGGGATCAGGATAAAAAATACGAACAGAATTAAAAGCAGTCTCGCCTTGTTCATTTTAGTCTCACCGAATCTAATTTTAACACAAATGAATAAGTTCCAGCAGACGAACAATCAATTACGGCCAGTTAACACCGGTCAGCGAAGTTGCCCTTAGCTCTGTTTACAGCTTCAGATAATTACTACTAATTTAGTAGGAATTAAGAGCTGTTCATCTTATTTCAGCCCATAGTTGGTGTCACTCAGAGCAGCCACAGAAGCCGGGTCGGGAGAAAACTCTGCTTAGCCTGTCTTATCTTAGCTTCAGGTTTTTGGCCCGGTAGGTTAGCCTCCATAATTCCTGGTCAGGTTACGCTTCTTCCTGGCCCAAGCCAGAGATTAAACTCCACACCTGCCGTCTTGGTTCTGCTTATGTTTATTCTTAGATTAACTAATGAGCTCCCTTTTTCCTACTTAATTTTCCACTCCTGAATTCCGGCAGAAAACTTCTCCTGGAATTTTATTTCAATCTTCAAAGCCGTGGTGATCACCGGGGAAAAATTGACGGTGTTGAATTTATCTTTATCTACACCATAGGGATTCAGGTTTTTAACCGGCACCCAGTCAGCACCCCTTTTATAATAAAGCTTCCAGGATTCAGGCACCCGGCATTCTCCTTCTCCGGTGTCATCAAACCAGTACACGGCCGCTTGCGAAAGGCGGACCGGCGAATCAAATTCATAGATGACCCACTCCGTGGTGCCTTTTTTCGGCCACCAGTGAAGATAGCCGACAGAGTGGTCGTCAGAACTTTCCGGCTCATACTGGTCGTTGATGAAACTGGGGCCCCTGGCTCCTTCGGAAGCTTCAACCTTAGCCCTGGAGGCCAGCGCTGGTTCTGGAGTCGGTCTGACTCTGGCTTCTTCTCTCGCCAGCCAGACGGCCATTTCACCGCGACCCCGGTGGGCCCAGGCATAATAAGGGATTAAAGTAATTTCCTGGTCTTTAGCCACCACCTTCCCTTTTTCTATACGATAAGCCTTTCCCTTGGACTTAATCACTACCAGGCCGCCGAGCAGGTCTGCCCGGTATTCGGAAGAAAAAGAAACTCCTTCAGGCAGAAGCAAATTGCTGACCCGGCCGTAATTATCAGGCCATTCGGCGCAGTAAACCAGAGGCCCTCTTTCCACAGCCACCAGGCCAGCATCCTCTTTTACTTTCTCCTGGGCCAGCACCAGCCGCGGCTCCAGCGGTAGCTGGATTTCAATAGTATCACCGGCTTTCCATTTCCGGCCCAGGGGCAAAAAACCATTTTCCAGGGTAAGTGGAACTTCTTCTCCATTTACTTTGACTACCGGCTTTAGATCTTTTTTATCAGCATAAAAATAAAGGTCACCTGGAATTGGCTGACTCAGGGCCCAGCCTGGAATCCGCAACATCATAGTAAAGTCATCTTCTTTGGCCGGATTGATTTTAAGCTTTATTTCTCCCTGCCAAGGATATTCTGTTTCCTGTTCTATCTCCATCCTCAGATCAGCCATCTTCACCAGCCCTTTGCTCCTGGCATAAAGATTAACAAATAATTTATCTCCAGAAGTGGCATAAACATACTGGCCAAGCTGGGGAATGAACCTGACTACGTTGGGCGGACAGCAAGCACAACCAAACCAGGGGCTTCTCTCGTGTTGACCAAAAGAAGCCAAGGGATTGGCGTAGAAAAACCTGTCGCCAGAAAGGGAAACACCAGAGAGAATCCCGTTGTAGATTATCCTTTCAAAGACATCAAGGTACTTGGCCTCCCCATGAAGCAGGAACATCCGATAATTCCAGAAAGCATTGGCTATAGAAGCGCAGGTTTCCGCATAGGCCGAAGCATTCGGCAGGTAATAGGCTGGGCCGAAGCCTTCCCAGGCACCGGTAGAACCTATGCCCCCTGTCAGATAAATCTTCCTGAAAACCACATCTTCCCAGAGTTTATCCAGGGCCTGAACCAGAGTATGGTCGCCGGTCAGGGCGGCCACTTCTGCCATAGCCGAATACATATAGCCAGCTCTGACGGCATGGCCCACCGCCTCTTTCTGCTGCCGCACCGGAAGATGGTCCTGCGAATAAAAGCCGTAGAGCTGATGACCTTCTTTATTGCCTCGCTGGTCCAGGAAGAACCTTGCCAGGTCCAGGTATTTTTTCTCGCCCGTCAGCCGGTAGAGCTTGACCAGCCCGATCTCAATCTCCTGGTGACCGGGTGGCAGCATAACCTTTCCAGGACCAAAGTCATGAAGGACAAGTTCAGCGTTTCTCAAGGCGACATTAAGCAAAGTCTTTTTCCCGGTAGCCAGGTAATGAGCCACAGCCGCTTCATAGAGATGACCGGCGTTATAAAGTTCATGAGCCTCCTGTTCTCTCTCCCACCGCTTATCCGTTACCCATTCTTCCAGCGGAATCTTGCCGCCCTTATTCTTGATGGATCTGGCAGTGTAGAGATAGCCATCTTCCTCCTGAGCTGCGGCGATTTTGGCTATCAGCCCATCCAGGTACCGGTCCAGTTCCGGGTCCGGTTGAAGCCTGAGCTGGTAGGAAGCGCCTTCAATGAGTTTATAAACATCGGAATCATCAAACGGATAGCGGGAGCAAAAATCGCCCTGAGCCAAGCCGCCGGCAATCTCAAAATTTTTGATCCGGCCGGTTTCCTCACTCTGCTTAAAAGAATGAGGAATTGTCACCTTCCGGTTATTTTCAATTCTTAAACTCCAGAAATTATCGTTAAACCGGACATCTGTTAGGTTAACCGAATTGATAGAATAATCCTGTCCCCTGGTGGAACAACCAATGAAAACAAAACTAACTAGCATCAGACCGAAGAAACCGACCACCACGATTCTCTTTGAGGTTTGATTCATATTGACCTCCCGACTATCAAATACCTAATACATTTTTTCAATCAATTCAATCTTTTGCTCAATCTAACCATGAAAGGATAGCGGAAAAATAGAGTTTATTCTTACCATTCTTGATCAGAACGGTTTTTTTTTAGGTTGGGTTGTTGGTAATGAGATTTGTAGTTATCTGAAATGATTATCTGGACAGTTCCGGGAGTGAACAAAATTTACTTTTATCCAAGAGCCATCCTGAATTAAAATTAGAAGCAATGAGGAGGTAAGATGAGCCGGAAAGAAAAAGCCTACAGTCTGGGTTTAGATTTCGGAACCAACTCGGTGCGGGCTTTACTGGTTGATACGGCTACGGGTGAAGAAGTTAGTACGGCAGTAGTCAATTATCAGTCAGGCGAAGCCGGAATTCTTCTTGACCCTAAGGACCCGAATCTGGCCCGGCAGAACCCGGCTGATTACCTGGAATCAATGGTCACAGTGGTGCGCCAGGTGATAAAGCGGGCCAGGAGAGTCAGGAAAGAATTTTCACCCGACCAGATTATAGGCATCGGCGTTGACACCACCGGGTCAACTCCTCTGCCTGTTGATAAAAACGGATTGCCCTTAGCTTTCCATGATGAGTTTAAGAGAAATCTCAACGCCCAGGCCTGGCTGTGGAAAGACCACACTGCCTTTACCGAAGCCCAGGAAATTACCGAGCTGGCAGTTAAAGAACATCCAGAATATTTAGCTAAGTGCGGCGGGGTGTATTCTTCAGAATGGTTCTTCAGCAAGATACTGCACTGCCTGAGGGTGGACCCAAAAGTTTTTGAGGCCGCTTATACCTGGGTGGAGTGCGTTGATTTCATCCCGGCTATCATCACCGGAAGCCTGGCCCCTGGGAAAATCAAGAGAAGCCGCTGTGCCGCTGGACATAAAGCCATGTTCAACAACCAGTGGGGCGGCCTGCCGGCTAAAGATTTTTTGAATAAATTAAGCCCAAAGCTCGGTCAGCTCAGAGACCGACTCTATGATAAGACTTTTACCTCGGACCAGGTCGCAGGTTATCTGACTAAATCCTGGGCTGGGATGCTCGGTCTGAAGCCGGGAATTCCGGTAGCCGTTGGAGCCTTTGATGCCCATTTCGGAGCCGTCGGAGCCGGTGTGGCACCGGGCAAGTTTGTGAAAATCATCGGTACCAGCACCTGCGATATCTGCGTCTGGCCCAACAACCGGCCCCTGGCCGACATCCCGGGATTGTGCGGTATCGTGGACGGCTCAGTGCTTCCGGGATATTTTGGCCTGGAAGCAGGTCAATCAGCCGTGGGCGATATCTTCAACTGGTTTGTGAATTACATTCAGCCTGGCGGACCGAAGAAAGGCAGTCATGAGGAGCTGACCAGAAGGGCAGCAGCTTTACTCCCCGGAGAGTCCGGTCTTCTGGCTCTGGACTGGAACAACGGCAACCGGACCATTCTGGTTGACCAGAGGCTATCCGGCCTGCTTCTCGGACAGACCCTCCATACCAAACCAGAAGAAATATACCTGGCTTTGATAGAAGGCACAGCTTTCGGGGCCCTAACCATCATCAAGCGCTTCCAGGAATATGGGGTAGAAATAGATGAAGTCATAAACTGCGGCGGAATCGCTGAAAAAAATCCTCTGGTGATGCAGATTTATGCCGACGTTTTCGGCCTGGAGATGAAGATGGCCCGCTCGTCCCAAACCTGCGCCCTGGGAGCGGCCATGGCCGGAGCGGTGGCGGCCGGAAGCAAAGCCGGCGGGTATGACCGGTTTGAAGAAGCCCAGGTAGCCATGTGCGGGGTAAAACCGCAGAGTTTCAAGCCCCGGCCGGAACATCACCAAGTCTACCAGGAACTTTACCGCCTCTACCGTGAGCTACATGATGCTTTCGGCAGCCGGAACTGGAGTGGGAATCTCTATCACCTGATGAAAGACCTGCTTGAAATCCGCGACCGACAGTTAGAAAAGGCCCGGAAGTTGAGCCAGGCAAAAAAGCAACCTAAATTTAGGAAGGCTTGATATATGAATACTTTTTCATATATAGGTCAGAATTGTTTGAAAGTAAACTTTATCTGGACTTCCAAAAATGAACAAACAGGACCCAGCCTCAGGAAGGACGGAAGAGAGGTTAGCTGAGATGCTAATCCCTAAAGAAAAAAACAGGTTTTGGGTCTGGTGAGTGAAGCATGTTAAGAATAAAGGTAATCTCAGGCCTAATTAAGAGAGAGAATCTATTTTGGAACCAATAAAATCAATAAAGGACTGACCAATGTATGAAGAATTGAAGAAAAGAGTTTATGAAGCCAACCTAAAGTTGGCGGAATATGGTCTGGTTATCCTGACTTTTGGCAATGCCAGCGAAATTGACCGGGAAAAAGGAGTGATGGCCATAAAGCCCAGCGGAGTCTCCTATGAAAAGATGACCCCTGATGACATCGTGGTGCTGGACTTAAACGGAAAGCAGGTTGAAGGCCGGCTGCAGCCATCATCTGACACTCCGACCCATCTTCACCTTTATGCTTCTTTTCCGGGCATCGGTGGAATAGCCCACGCTCACAGCGAATATGCCACAGCTTTTGCCCAGGCTGGAGTTGAAATACAGTGCCTGGGAACAACCCAGGCTGATTTCTACCCGGGCTCCATCCCGGTGACCAGAGAGCTGAGAGAGGAAGAAGTGGCCAGCGAATATGAGTTCAATACTGGAAGGGTTATTATAGAAAGGCTCAAGAATCTTAACCCGGACCATTATCCTGCCTGTCTGGTGGCCGGACACGGTCCTTTTGCCTGGGGAAAATCCGGCCGGGAAGCTGTGGACAACCTTTTCATGCTGGAAAAGATAGCCAAGATGGCTGTCTTGACCAAGATGATTAACCCCGGGGCTGAGAGTCTTAAAGATTATCTGATAAAGAAGCATTTTGAAAGAAAGCACGGACCCAAAGCTTATTACGGTCAGAAAAAGGAGAAATAAAATGAATAAGCTTAAAAACATACCTGAAGTAAAAATTGGACTGGTGGCTGTCAGCCGGGATTGTTTCCCGGTAGAGCTTTCCCGGCGACGCCGAAAGGCTCTTACTGCTGAGTGTCAGAAATTAAACCTGCCGCTGCTGGAGCTGGAAACCATCATAGAGAATGAAAGCGATGTCCTCAAAGCTCTGGAAGAAATCAGAGCAAAAGGAATCAATGCTTTAAGCATTTTTCTGGGAAATTTCGGACCTGAAGGACCAACCACCATTCTGGCTCAGAGGTTCAATGGTCCGGTGATGCTGGCCGCAGCGGCTGAGGAAACCAGCGCCGACCTGTATGATGGCCGCGGAGATGCCTACTGCGGTCTGCTTAACACTTCTTACAATCTCGGATTGAGAAAGCTCAAAGTCCACATCCCTGAATATCCGGTGGGAACAGCCCCTGAAGTGGCCTGGATGATAGAAGAATTTGTGCCCATAGCCAGAGCCTGGTTGGGGCTTAAAGCACTTAAGATATTTGGTTTCGGGCCGCGGCCCCAGGATTTCTATGCCTGTAATGCCCCGATTAAGCCGCTGTATGACCTGGGGGTGGAAATTATGGAAAATTCCGAGCTTGACCTTTACGATATTTTCCTTAAAGCGGCTGGTTTGCCCGAAGTCAAAGCCGTGGCTGCAGAGATGGCTGAGGAACTCGGAGCTGGGAATACCTACCCGGAGCTTTTACAGAAGCTGGCCCAGTATGAAGTAGCCCTGCTGAAATTCATGGAAAAAAATCTGGGAGCCTCAAAATACGGAGTATTTGCCAACAAGTGCTGGCCAGCCTTTGAATCATACTTTGGCTTTGTCCCCTGCTACGTGAATTCGCGGCTGGCGGCCCGGGGCATCCCGGTGGCCTGCGAGGTTGATATCTACGGTGCTCTGAGCGAATATCTTCTGACCTGCGCCACTGAGCTTCCGGCCACCCTGCTTGACATCAACAACACTGTTCCAGCTGATATGTATGAAAAAAATCGCAGCAAAATAGGTGACTACCAGCCAACCGATTTATTCATGGGCTTTCACTGCGGCAACACCGCTTCCTGCTGTCTTCTGGGACCGGCCCTCAAGTACCAGCTTATCATGCACCGGTTGATGGAACCGGGAAAGGAACCAGAGATAACTCGGGGCACCCTGGAAGGAAGAATAAAACCCGGGAAAATAACCATTTTCCGTCTCCAGGGCACAGCCGACAGCCGGCTGGCTTCTTATATAGCCCAGGGAGAAGTGCTGGATGTGGAGCCGCAGTCGTTCGGCAGCATAGGAGTTTTGGCCATCAAAGAAATGGCCCGTTTCTACCGTCAGGTGTTGATTGAAAAAAAATTTCCGCACCACACCGCGGTTGGCTTCAAACACGCCGGCAAGACTTTGTTTTCATTGCTGCGGATGCTCGGCCTTCAGGAAATTTACCACAACCATCCTGTAGAATTACCTTATCCAACAGAAAATCCTTTCTGAACAAAGTGATGGTTGTCTGGCTCTTATGGCCTGATGGACAGGGTAATCTTGAACACCCCGCGGTCGCCTACCGCATAGAAGCGGCTGGCCGGGTCCCAGCGCCTCTCCCAGTTGGAATTGTAAATCAGGTAGATAAAGTTGCCCGGCTTTATTTCCCAGCGGAAGCGGGCACTCCAGCCCAGAATCTTAGAAACACTGTCATACTGGATGTAATTCATAAAGCCTAAGTCCGGCGAAAAATAAAAATCCAGCTTGAGCTGATAAACAGTTTCATTGATTTTACCCTGGGGCAGAGTCCCCCGAACCAGGTTGGTGTTCAGCGACAGATCCAGATAACCCCGAAAGTGATAGGTCAGACCAGCAGAGAAATCGCCATAATGACCTGAATAGAAGCCCCCGACCGTGTAGCTCAGGTCAAAAGATAACGGGCGGTAGGTGGCGGTGTTAAAACTCAGCTGCCAGTTGTTAAAATTATAGGGTCCCGCGGGCAGGACCACTCCATCAGCCACTTCAAAATCATAGGGCAGAACATCATGGTTGACGACAAAACTGGCGTTAAAATTCTCTCCTCTTTCGGTCCTGAAGCTGAGCGGTTCAAAGGTCAGACGACTGGTTTCCAGGGTGCCGTCCAGCTTCCAGTAGAAATCTCCGCTGGCTTCAAAAAAGAATTGCCTAACGGCTCTGTCCAGCCAGCCCCGGCTCGGGCGGGGGTTGTAAGACATTTTCAGATAAAAAGTTTGAATGCCCTGTCTCATCATATAACCAAGACCGGGGTCCAGGGCGTCACCGTAGTAGGCGTAGGTAGATTCAACGCTCACCAGGTCGTTGGGATAATTTGCTCGCAGACCGAAGCCATGATGACGTCCTTCTTTATCATTCCAGTTATAAGCAGCCCAGGCTGCCAGCCAAATGTTTTTATTGCCGGCAAAATGCGAGCTGGCATAATTTATATCAAAGCCCACCAGTGTGTTTCTCTCTCCGGTGGGGCTGCCATTGGTGACAATGACTCCAATCTTGCTCTCAGACAAAAAATCATAGGTGATGCGCCCGGCAAACAAATTGTTCCGGGGAAGCTCAGCGTAAGCTTTAGTTTCCATGTCCATCATGGACAGATTGAATTTGCCCACCTTGCCATAAATCTTGGCTCCGAAATTGATTGGCACTTGTTGCCCCTGATAAAGGCCTATTCTCCGGCTGAAAAATGGATAAAAGCTGACGCTGGAACTGAAGTTAAAGGTCTCTGAACCTTCCAGGAAAAACATCCGCTTTTCCGGGAAGAACAGTGGGAAGCGGGTTAGGTTGATGCGGCGTTCGTCCACTTCGGTTTCCGCAAAATCGGTGTTGTAGGTCAGGGCCGCCACCAGGTTAGGGGTAATATTCTTATAAATATCCACCCCACCCTGCGATTTCCAGCTGTATTTGTTTTCGACCTGGCGCTCATTCTGAGCAGCTACCAGACCATAAGGCCGAATCGTGACTCCCAGTCCCTGCCTGACATCCGAAATACCTTCCAGCTCAGCCGCGGTCATGGGGTTGTTGAATTTAGCATCACGGGAAATACCAGATAGGCGGATTGTTTCCTGCTTGCGGGCGATGTAACGTTCTACATTCAGACCCCAGGCCGGCAGGTCCTTTTTGAAAGAAATGGTTTTGAACGGGATTTTAATTTCTGCAGACCAGCCGTCGGCTAATATTTTTGCCCTGGCTTCCCAGATTCCATCCCAGTTCAAGCTGGCCTCACCTCCAGAGACCAGCCCCTCACTGCGGGCACCTTTGGCATTCACGTAAAAAACATAGGCCGTCCTCTTGTCCAAAAATGGGTCAATCAGAATCCTGACCACATCATCGCTGGTGCTGGCAGTCTGATGCCCCATGCCCCACCAGCCGCGGGCTCTTCCGGTCTGGTCATGGGCCAGAGAGTTGGCCGCGATTTTTTTAGGGTCGCTGTCGTAACAGTAAATCCCCAGATAGAGGTTGCCCTCATCATAGAGGACGCGCAGTTCGGTTTTCTCGGTCGGCTCGGACCCGGGAACTGGTTCCACCATCTGGAAGCCGGAGAAAGCAACCACATCTTGCCAGACGGGGTCTGAGAGCAGGCCGTCGATCTGAGGTCCTTTTTCTACCCGGACGGACTGGAGTTTGACGACTGAACCCTGTTGGGCAGCAAAACCAGTTACAGAAGCCAGTAGAGCCAGCATCATCAAGGTAATAACAAATTTTTTACCTGGGCTCATATTTTCACCTGAAAATTTAAAATCAATCTTTTATTTTTTCTTAGATTGTCCGGTCAGACTGTTGAGCTAACCGATTCCCGAAAAACTTCGGCCCTGACACTCAAATAAATCAGACTTATAAGCTGGAACCTGCAAGATGTCAATAATAGCCTTTTTGCCGCTTTCAGGCAACAATGTTATAGTGCGCCGAAAATAAGCTGAGGCTCAAAAGCAAAGCTTAAACCAGGTTTTATCATAGTCAACCGCCTGCGGATTAAAAACTGGGATAAATTCAAAGCTTCAATTAAACAGGGAATCTGCAGCTTTAACCACAATTGTTGAAATCCGAGGCGCTAATCTTTTATGAACATCTTGATGTACTCCAGGTTGCTCTGGAGTTTGAGCTTGCAGTCCTCAGTGGCTTCGGCTATGGCCAGTCCCTCTTCCAGCAGTTTTTTGGCCGGCGCCAGGTCGGTTGAGGAATCCTGTTTGTGCTGTTTGATGATCATGTAGGCGGCGTTGTTTTTGCCCCAGGCTACCAAGTCCAGGCGGCCCAGCCCTTCCGCCTGACGGATGTATTCCAGATAATACTGGAGCGCCCGGGTGTAATCACCTTCCTGGTCATATTTTTCGGCACTCTCTTTCGCTGCCCTCCAGTTGTCCCAGGAAATGGGATTCTGGCTGACTTCCTGCTCCTGAGCCTCAATTAGGGGTGGAAAACAAAGGAAAAGCAGCAGGGCCAGAATAAGCATCAGAAAGAATTTCTTTTTCATATCAATACCCTCCTTTGTTTTAGTCGGAACAAAAGGCCATTCTTTGTTCACATCTGCATTATATATTGATTGATTAACTTTAAGAACACCAATAGATTAGTCTATGCTGGATAAGGGGTCAGAGTTAATTTAACGATTTTTCTCCCTAAAAGCGGAGCAGCGCTATATGATACTACCCATTTTTGTCCTGCATTTTAACTTTCAATCCCTTTTCGGCGAAGCTCATATCACCGATAAATTCTTCAACTTATTTTACGCCAATCTCATTCAGGACTTGATCAGCACCGGCAAACTCTTTCAGCACCCACAGCACATATCTAATGTCTACGCCGATAGAGCGGCTGAAGCGCTGGCTCCAAGTAAAATCGTTGATGGTGGCTTCCCAGGCCCGGTCAAAATTCACCCCCACCAGCTGGCCATCAGCATCAATGATCGGGCTGCCGGAGTTTCCTCCTGTAGTATCAGTGCTGTAAAGCAAACAGACCGGAACTGAATCCAGAGCCGGGTTGATGAACTGGCCAAAATTTCCCTGCCTGATAAGCTGGAGTAAAGCCGGCGGCGTATCATAAGGCTCTTTACCCGTGGTTTTTTCCAAGATGCCCTGGACCGTAGTAAAGGGCTTATAAAAGACTGCGTCTCTCGGCTCGTAGCCTTCCACTCGGCCATAGGTCAGGCGCAGGGTGCCGTTGGCGTCGGGAATGAACTGCTTACCTAAAAATTCTTGCCTCACGTCCACTAATTTGGCTTGCAGCTCATCCAGCTGCCCTTTCCGGCCGCGGTTGACCTCTTCTATCTTTTTATATTCAGGGTAAAGAGCCTGAGCCAGTTTGAGCATCGGGTCATCAATCTGTTTAATCTCTTCAGGCTTCTTATCCCAGAGGCTCCTGATAAACTCCGGGTCATGCATCCTGGTTGAGTTAAATAGATTGTCCACCACTTCCTCCAACTGGCGGCCAGAAGAAGAGAGCTGATTCAGAGCTTCTATTTTTTGGGATTCGGGCAGGGCCAAGGCTTTCCTCAATAGCTCCTTGAAAATTATCTTGTCAGTGGGCAGATAAAAATTGGTGCGCAACCCCAGGGATAGCCGCTGTTTGGTCTGGCTGAAATTCCTGTCCATGTAAGCTGCACTTCTTTCCAGGTCCGGCTTCTGACGTTCAATCACCGCTTCCAAAACAGTCATGGCATTCTGGAAGAGGATGACCGAACGTCTCAGGTTTTCTAGCAAAAACACCCGGGGATACTCCAGTCCCATATCCCCATAAATCTTTTCCAGACTAGCCAGAACCTGACCGTAGGCGGTGCGACGCCTGGGATCAGCCTGAATGAATTCTTGCAGGGCGTTTTCTTCCTGGCGCTTCTGAGCCAGATAGTTAAGGCGCCTTAGACCAGCCAGTTTGCCGCGGTAATTTTTCATGGTGTTGGCCAGACCTTTTATCCTGGAATCATGCTTGAGGGCTACTTCCCGGCTGACTTTACTCATTTCTTCCATCAGATTGATCTGCCATTCATACCAATCAGCCACCGCTGGCATCCTGATGTTCTGCTCGTAAGCGATATAGCTGGCCGGCATATGGCGATAAGTCCTACCTGGATAACCAAGGAGAAAAACAAAATCGCCTTCTTTGGCCCCGGCTGGGTTTATTTTGAGATAGGTCCTGGGCTTAAACGGCACATTATTTTCATTATATTCAGCCGGTGAGCCATCGGGAGCTACATAAGCCCTCATCAGGGTGAAATCGCCGGTATGGCGAGGCCACATCCAGTTGTCGTCTTCGCCGCCGAAATTGCCTATGGCCAGAGGCGGCACATAGACCAGCCTGATGTCCCGGAGAACAGTATAGATGAACAGCCAGTAAGTCTTTCCCGGAAACATCTCAGCCACTTCGGCTCTTTTTCCGGGATTGGCTTTTTCAGTTTCAGCAATTATTTTCTTAATCTTCTGTTCTATAGCTCTGGTCCGGTCGGCGTAGGACATATTCTTTTTAACCGCGCTCAGTACTTCAGCTGATACATCTTTGAAAGATTCGGTGATGCGGGCGGTGCGGCCGGTGGCTGGAATTTCTTCGGCTCTGGTCTTGGCCAGAAAGCCATTCTTAAGATAATCCTTTTCCGGCGTGCTGGCAGCTACCACCGAGCCAAAAGCCACATGATGATTGGTAATGATGAGCCCTTCGGGCGAAATAAAAGAGCCGGTAGCCCCCACCTCAACTACTGCATAGAGAAGGCTCTGTTTTGCTGGGTCATAGATAAGAGCCGGGTCCAGCCTTAAGCCTTTTTCTTGCAGGTTGAGCCGGGGTACTTCGCTCAGGGGCCACATACCCTCATCAGCCTTGAGCCCAGCGACCAGAATAAAAACTAATGAAATCAGAAATGAGGTTGATAAGATCTTTCTAAAATTCATCATCATTATCTTTCTATTCATGTAGTCCTCCTCAATCCATATTTTTTAGGCAATAACGCCGGAAAGACCTGAAGCTTTGGCCAGGCGCAGGAACAACCCGGCAATGGCTGCATCCTGTACCCCAAGTCCGGTCAAATCGGCAACGGTAATCTCATCATCACTCTGCCTGCCTGGTTTTAACCCAAGAACAATCTCTCCTATCTCTCCGCTCATTTTGTTTTCAGAAATAAGTCCTTCTTCAAGGGCATGATGAACTTCACCCAGCCGTTTACACTGAGCCAGCGAATCGCAGAAAAGACGGCCCGCCCTGGCCAGAACTTCAGGGAAAAGCTCCTGCTTCTCAGGACCGTCCGAACCCATGGCTGTGATATGGACTCCGGGTTTAAGCCATTCAGCCCGGAGTATTGGCTCACGGCTGGGAGTGGCAGTGATTACCAGGTCAGCCTCTTTTACCGCTTGCTCGGCCGAAGATGCTGGTCTGAACTCCACTGTGGAAAAAGTGCTCTTCATTTCCTCAACATACTTCCTGATGTTATCAGGATTGCGGCTCCAGACTGAGACTTTCTTGAAAGACCTTACTTCAGCTAAAGCTTTAAGCTGAAAACGGGCCTGGACTCCAGAACCGATGACCGCCACTTTATCTATCTTTTCTCTGGCAAGATACTTTGCAGCTACCGCCCCGGCTGCCGCTGTCCTCAATTCGGTAAGATAGCCGTTATCAAACAGGACGGCTTCCAGTTCTCCTGTCTTCGCTCTGAAAACCAGCATTAGCCCGTTGCCTACCGGAAGCCCGATTTTGGGATTCTGATAAAAACCTGAAGCCACTTTGATGACATAATATTCTTCCCCTTCAATGTAAGCGGCTTTAATGTGTACTTCGCCCTGAAACTCAGCCAGGTCCAGATTTATAACTCCGGGCAACACAGCTTTGCCTGAATTGTAGGCGGCAAAAGAACTTTCAACTGCTCCGATAGCTTCTCTTAAATTGACCAGCTTTTTAATTTCTGGTTCAAAGTAAAGTCTGATGTCCATGATCCGCCCCCCTGCTTAATTCCCCGCCCCGCCTAGGTTTTCAATCCTGATTGGCAATGGAGCTGATTTGCCAGCCTTATTCTGGCCGACAAACATGGTCAGGTGCGGGAAAGGTATGGAAATACCCTGACGGTCAAAGGTCATCTTCAGGCGCCGGTTGAACTCTCGTCCGACAGCCCATTGTTTCCCCGGCCTGGTGGTCGTCCGGGCCTTGATTATCACCGCTGAATCAGCAAATCTGTCCAACCCCAGGATCTCCAGCGGCGCCAGAATCTCTTTACCAAATTCAGGGTCAGCCCGGAGCTCTTCATCCACTCGCTTCATCGTTTCTACCACCCGGTCCACATCTTCAAAATAGCTGACGCCCACATCAAAAACATAGCGGGAGAAATCCCTGGTCATGTTGGTTACAACTTCAATTAATCCGTTGGGAATGTAATGGACATTTCCCTCCAGATCCCGCAGGACCGTCATCTTCAGGCTGGTTGATTCAACCACTCCACTTTTTCCGGCCACACTGATTACATCACCCACCCTGAGCTGGTCCCAGAGGATGATGAAAAAGCCGTTAATCACATCTTTTATCAGCGACTGGGCGGCAAAGCCCACAGCCAGTCCGGCTACTCCGGCCGTGGCCAAGATGGGAGCAATCTGAATATCCAGGGCTCCCAGTATGGTCATAACGGCAATGACCAGGACCACCGCCTTCAAGAACTGATTTATCAGGTTGGACAGAGTCCTGGCTCTCTTCAGCGATTCTTCATCCTCTCGCCCCTTCAAGAAGACTTTTTCCAGGCGCCGGCTTAAGACCCGGCACAGACGCAACAGGAGTAGGATTATGCCGATTATCAGCAGGAGTTTAAGACCGGTGGCGATTAACCAGGCTATTGCCTTCTGGATTATTTCGGGTGTTAACATCTGAGCCTCCTTTAATTTTTTTCTCTGCTTAAATTTTAACTAATAATTCGGCATTATCCTATGAGAAAATTATACCTAAATTATTAAGACTTCATTTTTTTACCCTAATCGTCTTTTCGGCTTCCACTCAATTATGCCCTTGGGCACGGGCTTACCTGTAAGAAACTAAGAATATCACTGCGAAGGGTGGTAGATTTGTTATAGCGAATATCAATTGATAATTTAATTCCGAGCTAACACTCAAAGTAAAAATACAGTTTGAAATAAATTAATAGGAATGCGAATGAGCTAATATGTTGCGGGCAATAAGGAGATAAGATATTCATAAAGTCATCCAAAAATTCATTAAATAAAGTAGATTAGCAGGAGGTTAGGCCTTGCACTCCCCGACCTGACTTTTTTGGTCCGGGAAAGCGGGTAGTTCCCCAGGAATTTTAAAAACCCTGATGCTCAGTGCGGCGGATGATTTCGTCCTGGAGCTCCTTGGCGCAGTCCACGAAATAATCGCTGTAGCCGGCCACCCGGACAATCAAGTCGCGGTATTTCTCCGGGTGCCTCTGAGCTTCCCGCAGGGTCTCGGCCGTGACCACATTGAACTGGACATGGTGTCCCATCAGCTTGAAATAGGCTCGGATTAAATCCTTGAGCTTGACCAGGCCTTCATCATCAGCTAGAAGCTGTGGGGTGAATTTCTGGTTGAGCAGAGTGCCTCCAGTTCGGATATGGTCCAGTTTTCCGACCGATTTGATGACGGCGGTCGGCCCTTTTCTGTCCATTCCCTGGACTGGAGAAATGCCTTCGGACAGCGGTTCCTGGGCCAGCCGGCCGTCGGGAGTGGCCCCTGTTACCCGTCCAAAATAAACATGAACAGTGGTCGGCAGCAGGTTAATCCGGTAGGTTCCGCCGCAGACTGTCGGCCGCCCATCCACCATATTGAAATACATCTCAAAGACCAGGCGGGCCAGGTCATCGGCATAATCATCATCGTTGCCGTACTTGGGCGTTTTATTTATGAATCGGTCTCGCAGTCTCTCATAACCCTGGAAATTCTGGGACAGGGCTCGGAGCAACTCGTCCATAGTGATGGTTTTCCGGTCAAAAACGTTGTATTTTACCGAAGCCAGGATATCGGTAATGGAACCAAGGCCCACGCCCTGGATGTACCTGGTGTTGTAGCGAGCGCCGCCGTCGTGATAATCCTGGCCCTTCTTCACGCAATCATCTATGAACAATGACAAGAAAGGTGCGGGAAGATAGTTGGCATAAAGCTTTTCAATAACATTATTGCCGCGGATTTTGATGTCTATAAAATAGCGCATCTGTTTTTCAAAGGCCTGCAGCAGCTCATCAAAAGTCTGGAAATTTCTCGGGTCGCCCGTTTCCAGCCCAATCTTCCTTCCTGTGCGTGGGTCCAGACCATTGTTCAGAGTGATTTCAAAAACCTTGGGGATGTTGAAATATCCAGTCAGAATGTAAGCTTCAGTCCCGAAAGCGCCTGCTTCCACACAGCCGCTGGCTCCGCCCTTTCTGGCATCTTCAACTGACTTTCCCTGACGCACCAGCTCCTGAATGATGGCGTCGGTGTTGAAGATGGAAGGCTGGCCAAACCCCGTGCGCACAATTTTCAGAGCCCGCAGCAGCAGCGAGTCGGGGTTTTTGGCGCTTATCTGGACCATGGAGCTCGGCTGCACCAGCCGCATCTCCTCAATCACGTCCAGAATAAGGTAGGAAAGCTCGTTGGCCCCGTCGCGACCATCAGGTCTCAAACCGCCGATGTTAATCAGGGCAAAATCGGTATAAGTACCGCTCTCCTCCGCGGTTACTCCAACCTTGGGCGGTGCTGGCTGGTTGTTGAACTTTACCCAGAAAGCCTGAAGCAATTCCTTCGCCTTTTCTGAGTCCAAAGTTCCTTCCTCCAGCCCTTTTTTATAAAAAGGATAAAGGTGCTGGTCCAGACGTCCCGGGTTGAAGGAATCCCAGGTGTTATATTCGGTGGTTACCCCAACATGCACAAACCAGTAATACTGAAGCGCTTCCCAGAAATCCCGCGGAGCCCCGGCTGGCACCCAGTCGCAGACCTCAGCAATTTTCTCCAGTTCTCTTTTCCGCTGCGGGTCTTTCTCCACTGCCGCCATCTGCCGGGCCAGCTCAGCGTGACGGTGGGCATAGGTAATCAGAGCCCGGGCGCAGATGGCCATGGCCTTGAGCTCTTCCTGCTTGTCTAGAGCTTCAGAGTCGTTGAAGAAATCGAGCCGGGCCAGCGAGGACTCGATATCTTTGATGATGTCCAGTAAACCCTGGTGATATATCTTATCGCCGAGAACAGTATGTCCAGGAGCTCTCTGCTCCATGAATTCGGTGAAAATCCCGGCTTCATAAGCTGTCTTCCATTCCGGGGTCATCTCGGCAAAAATCCGGTCGCGCATGGAGCGACCCCGCCAGAAGGGAATTACTTCATCGTGATAAAATTTTAAGGTTTCTTCATCCACAGCATAATTGGTTTTAGGTCTGGAATTTAAGGTTTCTAGGTCCTGCAGGCTGTGGCAGCAGACTTCCGGGTAAGTGGGAGTGGCTTTGTGAGCCGGTCCACGCTCGCCCACGATGAGCTCGCCTTCATCTATGAACACAGATTTTTTCTCCATCAGCGCCTTAAAGACCAGCGCCCTCTGAACCGGGGCTGAAGCCCTCTGGACTTCAGGACTGCGGTAGGCTTCAGTTATAATCCTGGCCCTTTCGGGAGAAATGCTCGGCCTAGTGCTGACCGATTGCTCTCTGAGTTTTCTTATTCTTTCATTCATCTTTAGCCTCCCAGTTTAACCTGAAACTCTTTTTCCTTAAAAAAATCAATCACCATTTCCACTTTTTCCGACGATGGCGGCTCAAAGACAGCAAATTCAGCCTCGCGGCCGAGTCGCCTAAATTTTTCTACACCACCTTTATGGTAGGGGAGAACATTAATCTGCTGCACCGATTTCAAGTCCGATAAAAAGTCGGCCATGGCGTTTAGGTTCTGGTCATCATCATTGACTCCAGGTATAAGCGGAAACCGAACCCAGATGGGTTTTCCCAGATTATCTAGTACTTTTAAGTTGCTAAGGATAAGCTGGTTGGAAACGCCAGTATATTCTCTGTGTCTTTTATCATCCATGAGCTTAAGGTCAAAAAGAATCAAGTCGGCCTTCTCAGACAGGCGCCGGAAAGCTTCCGGGGGAGCATAACCTGAAGTATCCAGGGCCGTGTGCAGGCCTCTCCTCTTCAGAGCCTCAAGAAGAGATCCAGTGAACTCGGGCTGGGCCAGAGGTTCGCCACCGGTCAGGGTGACGCCGCCGCCCGATTGCTCAAAGAAGACCCTTTCCTTTTCCGCTTCGGCCACTATTTCTTCCACAGTAAATTCCCGACCAACAATGTCTATCGCTTCCCGCTGGCAGGCCTCAAGGCAATCTCTGCAGAGAGTGCAGCGGCTTCGGTCAGCCTGAACCTGGCCCTCCGGGTCCTGGCTCAGAGCTCCATACTTACAGCTTCTGACACAATCTCCACAGCGGGCACAGCGACTGGGCATGAGCATCAACTCCGGCTGGAAGGAAACACCTTCAGGGTTATGGCACCAGAGGCAATGAAGGGGACAACCTTTGAAAAAGATATTAAACCTTATGCCAGGCCCATCATGAACAGCATAACGTTTCAGGTCAAAAATTAGTCCCTTCATCCTTATCTCTGGTATCTGATATATCACATATCAGATGTTCTGTCAAGGCGGTTTTGGCTCCTCCGCTAAAAGTGTGGTAATTTATAAGGCTTTTATCGGTGTATCTTCTTTAATAATAAGGAGATAAATGATATTAAACAGCTTCTAAATGCATTTTAAAACTGAATGACAATTTATTCTCACTCTAAGGCTTAAAAAGCGACCAGGGCCAGGTTTTAAGAGTCCGCATTTTCCCCGGGAATAAAAGCTCATTTAGGGAAAAAGAAGGTTAAGTATTCATGATAAAAAAGCCCTGGAAGCACCACCCTTTTGAAAAATGAGCCGACGATTTTTTGCTTCTCTATCAAATCTTGGTTATTTATTCTCTCCTCAATCCAATTAAAGAAAAATTCCCTTTCTCAGGTTCCCCCCGACCTTATTCCCGATAATTAAGGTTAAACAGAGTCAGGTTAAAACAGCACCCGTGTTCTCTTTCAGTAAGTTTGCCTGCCAAGCCCGGCTGAAAAAATGAACCGGCTACTTCTTGATGGCTTGGATTTTTTTCTTGATTTCCGGCTGATCTGACATCAGCTCCAGAGATTTTTGCCAGATGGCCACAGCTTCTTCTTTTTTGCCCAAACCAAGATAACAATCCCCGAGCATGTTCAGCAGATTGATGTTCGTTCCATATCGGTCAACAGCTCTGTCCAGAACCTCAATAGCCTGTTGAAATTCACCCAGGTGATATAAAGCTTTCCCGGCCACCAGATAGGTTTCATAACGAGCTTTCTTCTCGGGCAGGATGAATTTTTCTATGAGCTCTGCACTCTTGCGGTATTCCTTCTGTTCAAGATAAACCTCAGCCAGTTCAATTGATAAATCCTCATTCTGCGGAACCTTGGCCAGTGCTTGTTCCATAGTCTTTCTGGCCTCTTCCAACCGGCCGAGATTACGAAGCTGCTTGCCGAGAATATAACCATAGTACGGATCATTAGCCGCAGGCAGAACCCGGCTCAGAATCCAGGGTCTAGGCAAGGTGTCCATATAAGTGAGGTCAAATTCTTCTTTGGTGGTAACTTCTTCCCGGCCGTCAACGATCAGAGAGACATTGAGAAAATAGTGCGCTGGCTGAAAATCGGAGAGGGAAAAAGTCTGAACTACTTCAGGCAGAGTCTGGATCTCAGTCAGAGCCACAGTTCTCTCGCTTACCGGCTGAGTTTCTTTTATGAATTGAAATTTCAAACTGGCTCTATTTCTCAAGGCTGGAGTTATTCCATGGACTTGAAGGATAACGGCCAGTTGATCCTTGGCAGTAAAAACCCTTCCAGCCTGAAGATAAGCTTGCTGCCCGCCGATCATAAAAGCTTTCAATTTGCCGTCTCCTGTCTCCACCGGCGAGACCCTGTAAGCTAAAAGGGGCGAGGACATTTCCACCCCGCCCTTACCCGGAATTCTGATGGTCTGTTCCAGACTGGAAAATTCTTTGGAAGCTTCGTTCTTAATCAGAACCGATAGCTTATAATCGCCCGGAATGCAAGGGAAAACGTCATAGATGGCCACCGGCAAATTCTGTCGCTCTTTCATCTGAGCTTCGGTCATCTGGACCGGGTAGGTTTTTTCAAATTGGTAGACGATTTTCCCATCCAGGGTGGTTAAGGTGCCGTTTACCTTCAGGTTGGTCGCAAAGCGATTATCATATTGATTAACAGCCAGTTTTTTTGGTTCAAGGTCATAGTGAATCATGTATAAACCGGAGGGGTCTTTGAAAACCTTAACCAGGTAATCGCTGTCAATATAGTTTGCTGTATACTCAACCTCCACCAGGTCTTTATACTCAAAGAATTTCCGGGCGTATTTATCCTCAACCAGCCTCTGCGGAGTCATTTCAATCTGTCTCAGAAGCAGGTCTGAAGACAGGCTGGGCCGGCCCAAGCTGGTATTTTCTTCTCCAGGAATGAGCGACAGGGAAACACTGGCCAGAGTTGGGTCCACTTCTTGCAGCTTGCTGTAAGCGCTCATATAATCAGCCTGGTCACCCCAGTAACTGGTCAGAAGAGCCTGCGGTCCATCGGTACTCGGGCTGTAAAGCTTATACTCGCCGGTCCCTTTCTCTCTGAAAAAGAGCACATTAAAGCCTGAAGGTAAACCCATCTCCGCCTTACCCTGATAGAACCAGATTTCGCAATCATAGACTTCTGATTTGCCTTCTATGCGCGAAATATCGTTGGGCGGACCCAGGATGATATATATTCGTCCCCGGTCGGTCATCCATCCTGGCCTCGGTGATTCCCGGCCATAATACTTATTGGCGTACTCAATCCTTTTGTAGTGCTCAGTCTTAAACTCGTTCTCTTCAGTTTCCGGGATGGGGTCGCGGTGTTTCCAGAAAGCTTCAATGAACAGCTCTCTTTCATGGTCATTCTTAAGTTTCAAGAAAATCTGTTTCTCAACCGGCGTGATTATGTAGACCACCTCTTCCTCAAGCCATTTACGGTATCTGTCAGGAAGCGGTGGCTCCTTTTCTTTCTGCTTGGAGGATTTCTCAGCAGCTTTTTTCTGGGCACTAACAGGCGAACTGAGTCCGTAACCTTCAGCTTTAAACGGACTGATCAGATTCAAGATAAATATTAAACTGCACCCAACCATAAGTAATCTAACCAACCTGTTTGGGTAAAAAATCATTTAGGTTGCTCCTTAATTTCACTGTATTTAATCAATGTCCTGGCTAAACTCAACGCTATCCTATCTATTCTGAATTTAGTCCTTAATATCAACGCCAGGCTCATTCTGGCAAGCCAGATATCTTACAAATTTTACCACTTTCCCCTGACTTTTTCCTGGTTCTGTAATTTTGTGTCCAGTCCAAAACTGCATTTCCGGTCAAATCTCGTCTTAAACCATTCGCCCGGGTTTTCCCTATCAATTTATAAACTCGGCAGAAAAAAAGACGTTGCTTTTTCTTCAAAATGGACACTTTCCTTTAAGCAAATACCTCTCAAGTCCCCTGAGCTGCGAATTTTTTTAGGGTATCAAGATGAGCCAGAGCCACCTTTTTCCCCAGGGCTACGACCTGCTTGACCCGGGTGAAATCAAAAGTATCCACCTGGGGATTGATCTTGATTATCAAATCAGCCTCGGGCAACTTGCTCTCGGTGGAGTCCGTCAATACCACCTGAACCAAGCGGTGAACCATGATGAGAGTGGAATCAAACCGTTTAGCCGGCATCCTTTTCAAAGAACGATGGACATCCGGAACAAACACTCTGGCAGCCCCAAGCCTTCGGGCTAATTTAATTGGAACATTATTGATAAGGCCGCCATCAACCAATAATCTTCCGGGGAGACGAGCGGGTTCTATGACAAAGGGAAAAGCCATACTGGCCCGCAGGGCCTGGTAGAGTGGGCCCCGGGTAAAATCAACCTCTTGACCGCTGACCAGGTCAACGGCATTACAACCAAACTTGATTGGTAATTCTTCTATCAGAACTTCTCCTACCAGTTCTCGCAGCTTGTCCTGCAGGACATCTCCTTTTCTGCGCCCCATCTGGCGAAGCAACCTTTGCTGGTATGATTCCAGCAACAGATAATCAACCAGCTTATCAGGAATCGGAATTTTAGCCTGACGCAACTTGGCCAGGCGGCTGAAGCTCAGCTCATGGCTTAATCTTTCTATCTCTCGGGGTAAATATCCGACAGCAAATAATCCGCCAATGATGGCTCCCATGGAAGTTCCGGTAATTATTGGCGGAACCAGGTCGTTCTCCAGAAGAGCTTCCAGCAGACCGATATGGGCCAGACCCCTGGCCCCACCACCCATCAGGGCCAGAGCCCAAGGTTTGGATTCCTGAGTTTCGGTTTTATTTGAGTTCAACTTTCCGACCATTGGATTACTCCCACTTTTTTCTATTCATCTTATTAGTTTACAGATTTTTGTCAGAAAAGTCTTTTTTAACCCCAGCCCACGGAGATAGTGAGCTTAAATAAAATACCGCTTTTTCCATCATAAAAACAGCCTTTAATCAAGCTGATATTCTTTCTGGCAGATGGAAGTCCAGGCCCCTGCCGGATGTTTAAAAAAATAATTTTCTGATAATTAAAAATACTGCGTAAATCTGCTAAATCATCGGAACTCTAATCAATCCTTAGCCCGGCCATAGTTCTTCCAGCGGGACCGGAGCCGGGCAACTTCTTTGCCCGTGGCTAAATTGTAAATCTGTTGGATCCAGACTCCGTTCGGACCTGCCGGCTTCTGGGTAATAACTTCAATTTCATCGCCCCAAAAAGCTTCTGAGCGATAATTGATTTCCAGCTCTTCGGGTCTTTCAGAAAAAAGAACCTCCTGGGGCATGCCTTCCACTGCCCAGCGGGAGTAAACAACGTTGTTCACATGCCGGTTATAATCCAGGTCCTCAAACAGGACCCGGAAGGTAGCTCTATGATCAAGATTTTCCACGATGGGCAGAGTCGGAAAATCATCATTCAGAGCCCGTTCTGTAAGCACTAAGGCATCCGGAAACAGGTTTTCCACTTTCACCGGACGCCGGTTCTCCAGTTCAATAATCATCCAGGAGCTGGTGGCAGTCAGTATAGTCTTCTGCTCAGCATCATGGGCCTTAAAATCTCTCAGAGCATAATAGCCATGCTTTCCTGAGGCCCAGGTTTTTACCTGGATTTTTTCTCCAAGCCGGGGATAACGGTTAATAACTACATGATAGCGGGAAACCACCCAGGTTACACCTTTGGCAAACAGATCAAAAACTGAAAACCCTTCCCGGATGGAGTGCCCACGGGCTGCATCCTGAAGATAATTCATCAGTGCCGAAAGATGAGCCCGTCCTTCAAGGTCTACTTGAAAACTGAGAATCTCAAATTCCTGATCGTAAAAAAGTTTCCTTTCCATCTCGGCTTCCTGATTGAGGTGTATAGGTTCTACATTTTACACCAAATTCCAAAAAAGGGGGACGCCCTACGCGTTTCCTGATTTCCTCGCCAAGAATGATTAAATAGCTTAGCCTTATCATTCCAGGCTGCAACCAACCCGGCCGCGACCAAAAAACAAAAATAAAAAAATGGTATAATTCTGTTAATCAGGGAGGTAACCATGGAATTTACGGAACTCATAAAAGCCCGTTACAGCGTCCGGGCTTACCGGCCTGACCCGGTGCCCGTGGATAAATTAAACCGTATCCTGGAAGCAGCTCGCCTGGCTCCAACCGCTGCCAACCGGCAGCCGTTCCGTCTGCTAGTAATCAAAACCAGAGGCCGGGAGGAAGAACTGAAACGACTCTATGGCCGGGACTGGTTCATCCAGGCACCTTTAATCATCGGCATCGTGGCCATGCCGGAAGCAGCCTGGAAGCGCCGCGACGGCAAAAATTACGCAGATGTGGATGCCACAATTGCTATGGACCATCTCATCCTGGCCGCAGCCAACGAAGGCCTTGGCACCTGCTGGATAGGAGCTTTTGACCCGGCCGTAGCCAGAGAAATCTTCGGCCTGCCGACCAACGTGGAGCCAGTGGCTTTCACTCCGCTCGGTTACCCCGCTGACAGCCCTTCCCCGAAAAAAAGAAAAGATTTAAGCGAGATTCTCTATTATGAAAGGTGGAAAGGCTGAGAACTTTTTGTCTGCCGAAAAGTTTGGGGCTTTTATTTAATGACTCATCCGACATTTTAGCCTATCGTCAAGTCGTCTTGTAAAAAAGCAGCACTCTTAAAGGAGACCTCTGAAAAAAATTCAGGCCATTTGTTAAATCCCAATATTGAACAGAGCGCCTGTAACCCCGAACTTTCCAGCTCCAGCTCAAATCATCAAGAGTCTTTGAATCTCAAGACAATCAGTTGATATCTCGATAATCAGCAGGAGGCCTGAAGTAACAGCCAAAAAACTCATCAGGGCAAATTGGATGAGCTGAGCGTTCTTAACCTCAGTTTATTTTCCAAAAAGCAGGATTATGTTAGCTGCGGAAGTCCTGCCGCAAATTTCAAGCAAAAGGCAGGATGATAAAAACCAGAAGATCCCAGAGCACATGGCTGACCACATTGGCCAGGATGGACTTAAACCTCAGGTATTGATAACCCCACCACAAACCACAGACCAGAGCAGCCAGCACCAAGACCGGATTTTTGCTGGACAGATGAACTGCCGCATAAAGCACTGCCACCGACACCAGCCCAGGCCACGGTCCGAGCCTGGCCGACCAGTGCCTCTGGAGCCAGCCCCGCCAGAGCAATTCTTCGCCCGGGCCGATAATCAACCCCAGGAAAAGACCAATCCTCAGGTCCGAACTGCCGAATTTCAGGTTGTAGATGGCTCGCAGGTGGTCCAGGCTCTGGGGAAAGACTTTTTTCAACACTAGGTTTCCGACGAAAAAAACCAGATAGAGCAGAAGAGCTGAGGCCACTCCAAGGCTTACAGAAATTACAGTCTTCTCCTTAAAATCTCCATAAATTAATTTGCTGAAAAGAGGATCAACCCTCAGAGCCAGAATAAGAAAGAGCATCAGCCCGCCGGCCATCAGAGACCAGATATCAACCTTCCCTTCCAGGGCGCCGCCAAAAATCAAGAAAAAATAAACGGCTACGGCCAAGGTTAGAAGGTACATTGAAATTTCTTTAAAACCTTTTGGCTCCATCACCTGTTAATCTCCTTCCCCGATCCTACTGAACTCCTCAAGTGGCCCTTTTCCCTGCCTTTTTAATCTTAACAAATTTTATTCAAAAAAGCCCGAGAAAATAATCCAGCCACAGCCCGGCGATAGAAAGCAGTCCAAAAACCAGGTTGTAATGAGCGGTGGCTCCGTCCAGAGTGATAAAATCAAGAAGCCGGTCTGGATTATGTCTTCTACGGGCCCTTTGCCAAAGTTTTATGCCTTCGGGCAGAGCCAGCAGGACGACCAACATGGTGAAGGGCAGAGATGGAAAATCCAACCTGAAGATATGCGGAACCAGAACAAAACCTACCAGCAAAAGCAGTGAACCAAAGAGGAGCAGGCCATAATAAAAAAAAGAACCATAATCACCGAGGACTCCAGCCAGAGTAAAAACTCTTTTTTCCTGGTCGCTGACCGAATCTCGCCAGTTGTTGGCATGGAGGATGGCCGCCACCAGCATTCCCTGGGGCACAGCCCACAATACCGGAAGCCAGGAAAATTGACCGGTCTGAACCACCCAGGCCCCGAGCGAACCTAGCAGCCCGAAATTTATGAAGACTACCAGGTCACCGAGAGCCAAGGTTTTAAGCCACGGATAGGCTGCCCCCAGAATAATTCCTATAATTCCTATGTATAAAATAAGATTTCCCCGAAGATAAACCAGAAACAAACCCAATCCTGAACCGACCGTAAAAAGCACCAAGGAAACGGCCAGAACCTGACGAGCGGTCAGCAGGCCGCGGACTATGGCTCCGCTGACGGGAGTAGCCACTCTATCCAATCCCCGCTTCCAGTCCACTACATCAGACAGCATGTTGGCAGCAGTATGAAGAGAAGCCATGGCTAGAAGCGTCAGCAGCATTAAGCCCGTATTCAGCTTTACCCAGCCGACTGTGACCGCTAAGGAACTTCCAAAAAGCACCGGAATGACCGAAGCCGGCAAAGCCCAGGGCCTGGCCGCTATCAGCCACCTCTGGAGCCAGCTGCACTCTTGTTTTTTCCCCGCCCCCGTCTCAAGGCCGGATTGGCCACCAGTTTCGCTGAAATCCATGCCAGGAATTCTATCAGATTTTCAGGTATAAAAAAATTTTCAGGGTTTCGTTTTTCAACCTTAACAAGACAGTCTGAATTTACTCTCTTTTATTTTTTAATTGAGCTCAGGTTGCTTTTACCTTAAAATCATGGTTGGGACATTAAAAATCCGAAAATGTCCTAAAAATTAATAACTCTGGAGGTAGATAATGAAGATCAGTCGGAAGCAATTCTTAAAATATTTTGGGCTCGGATTGACAGCAGCAGCCGTATCCGAAAAGCTCTCCTGGGCTTCACCCAAGCTGGCCACGGCTCGGGAAGAAGCAAAAAAAATGAAAATCAAAAAGATTGAGGTCTACAGTCTTGACGTTCCATTGGTAGAGCCCTTTCGCATCGCCATCGGCACGATGTATGCCGCCAATGATGTGTTAGTAAAGATAATAACTGATAGCGGGCTTTATGGAATCGGCGAAGCCTGCCCCTTTCCGCCGATAACCGGAGAAACCCAGGAAAGCAACCTGGCCGCGGCCAAAGCCATCAGGGAAATTCTGCTGGACAAGGACCCGCTGAACATTGAAGGCTTAATTGACGGCATCGGCAACATCGTTCACTCCAACCCCAGCGCCGTGGCTGCTTATGATATGGCCCTCTACGACCTGTTAGGGAAAACAGCCGGACTCCCCCTCTACAAACTTCTGGGTGGCTACCGCTCCAGCTTTGAGACCGACCTGACCACCGGACTAAACACCCCAGAAAAAATGGTGGCCAGCGTTAAAGAGAGTCTGGCTAAGGGTTACCGCCAGATAAAAATTAAAGTAGGCGAAGACCCGGACCTGGATGTGAAAAGGGTGCAAGCAGTGAGAGAAGCTATCGGGTCTGAGGTCAAACTCAGGATAGATGCCAACCAGGGCTGGTCGGTACCGCAGGCCATCTATGCTCTGAAGCGAATGGAACCATTCCAGGTTCAGTTCGTGGAGCAGCCGGTCAGGGCTGCAGACATCTACGGAATGAAAAAAGTGAGAGAACAATCACCCATACCGATAATGGCTGACGAATCTCTGTTTCTACCTTCGGATGCCATCAAACTGATCAAAGAAGAAGCCTGCGATTATTTCAACATCAAACTGATGAAAGCTGGCGGGATTCTCAACTCTATGAAGATCGCGCATATTGCGGCTGCGGCTGAGATGCAGTGCATGGTCGGCTGCATGCTGGAAACCAGATTGGGTCTGACGGCGGCCGCTCATTTTGTGGCCAGCCAGAAAAACATCGTTTTTGCCGACCTGGACGGCAACTCAGAACACAAGGTTGACCCCATCGTCGGCGGGATGAGAGTTGAAAAAGGCTTTATTACTCTGCCTGAAGAACCAGGTCTGGGCTGCGACATTGACCCTGCTTTTCTGAAAAAAATGAAACAATACTGAAATTGGGGAAATAAAAATACAATTATATAATTGCGACTTTTCCAGAGTGATAAGTTGCGGAAATATCCTTCGCTCCTCAAAGGACAGGAAGAAAAGAAGCCAAAAACATCTCCCAAAATTAAAGTAAGGCCAGGATTACAATTTCAAAAAACAGTTATACAGTTCTGGCAAGATTTCCTAACAGGTTAATTATGCGGCAGAAATCAGTCAGTAAGCTTCAGCTCTCCGGGAAGAAAAACGGTGGAGGTTATAGGCGTTTGTTGATTTTTTCGGGAAAATAGAACCGTGGCAGGAAAAATGGAAATATAAGCATGGCTGAAAAAATCAAGTGGGGAATCTTAGGCTGTGCGGCCATAGCCGAGAAAGCTTTTATACCGGCCATCAAAAAATCCATGCGGGCCGAGTTGGTGGCCATTGCTTCCCGGGACCCGAGCCGAGCCAGACACTGGGCGGAAAAGTTCAAAATAAAAAAGGCTTATGGCTACTACGAAGAACTTTTGGCCGACCCGGAAGTTGAAGCCATCTACAACCCGCTACCCAATCATCTTCATCACCACTGGACTATTCAAGCTTTGCAGGCCGGAAAACATGTCCTGTGCGAGAAACCTCTGGCTCTGACCGCGACTCAGGTCAAAAATATATTTACTGAAGCTGAAAAACGCAACCGTCTGGTGATGGAAGGCTTCATGTACCGGTTTCATCCTCAGATGGGAAAGGCAGTGGAGCTGATTCGTTCTGGGGTCATCGGCGAGCCGCGCTTGGTTCGCTCGGCTTTTACTTTTATTTTTGACCGTGACCGGAGTAATTACCGCTGGTTTGCGGAAATGGGCGGGGGAGCCCTTTATGATGTCGGCTGTTACCCCATAAATGCAGCCCGCCTGGTTTTTCAGAGTGAACCGGAAGAAATCCAGGCAACTGCCCACCTCAAAGAAAGTTCCGGTGTTGACCTCACGACTTCCCTGCTTTGCACTTTTCCCGGATACCGCCAGTCGCTGCTGACCTGCAGCTTTGAGCTTGAATTCCAGAGCAGCCTGGAAATTTCCGGTCCACTGGGCCGGCTTTTCCTCACCCGGGCTTTTTCGGCTAAAAATTTTGAAACAGAAATCCAGCTTACCCGGGAACAAAAGATGCAGCTAATAAAATTTGAACCGGCCGACCAGTTTCAGCTGATGATTGAACACTTTGGTCAGGCCATCCTGGGCCAAGCCAAGCCTTTGATTGATTTTAATGATTCTTATGGCAATGCGCTAGTCATTGAAAGAGCTCTCAAACTCATTCAGCAGAAAAAATCCACGAGCCAAATCTGACCTGAGTTCAAAAAAGATTCTTGCTCGGGCGAAACCCTAAAATAAGGTTAAAGATTAAAATGTTTTTTTGGCAACCTAATTTAATTTTGAACTCCTGTTTTTCAAGATAGGGACAAGATAGGAAATAGAGGTTAGGCTGCCGATTCTTATCTATTCCTAATTCTTCTCAGGCAAAAAAGTCAGCCGGAACATTCTTCAGCCGATTAACATCCACCATCCTGTCGCGGACATCAAATTTGAAAGCGCAGCTGACCAAACAGTCATCACATTCAGCGCAGGGATTGTCTGGAAGGTTGAGCGAGCTGACCAGTTCGTGAGCTGCGGCCAGGTTCTTATAACCGTAGGCATACATATAGGCGCGCATCATTTCTGGAATTGGCAGGTTTTTGGGGCACTGGGGAACACAGCGCTGACATCCCTGACAGTAGAGACCGGCCAGGTTGGCAGCTTCCCCCATCTTCAGGTCATAAATTTCTTCCGGGGTCAGTTTCAAATCTTTAACCACTTCCAGGTTGCTCTTGAGCTGGTCAAAAGTGGTCATGCCGGGAATGGCCGTGGTGATGTTGGGGTTGTTTAAAGCCCACTTCAGAGCGGCCTTGGTGTTGATGGGCTTGGTTCTTAATTTATCCCAGAAGGCACCGGCCATAGTTTTCATGGCAATAATGCCCATACCAGCAGCAGTGGCTTCAGCGATGGCCGCATCCAGGTCTTTGAGGTAATCCTTCCTGAAATTGTAGCCACTCAGAACAACATCAAAAATTTTGGCCTCAAGGGCGGCTCTGATTACTTCTGGCTCGTTAGAATGAGTGGAGACACCGATTAACCTGGCTTTACCGGATTTCTTGACTCTTTCCATGACTTCCAGGTTCTGTGGAGCTAGAACATTCTCGCGTTTGGTCAGATTATGAAGATAAAGAATATCCACATAATCTAAGCCCAGACGTTTGAGACTAAGGTCAACCAGGTCCATAAATTTTTCGTCTTCTTTAACCTTGGTAGCGATAAAAAAGCTGTCTCTGGGCCGGCCCTTGAGCACCTGGCCGATTATTTCTTCATTATGGCCGCGTTGGTAGCCATGGGCTGTGTCCAGGTGGATAAGCCCAGAATCAAGGGCGGCCCTCACCAGCTCGGGATTGTCAGAATTCATCACACCCATGGAAACCACCGGCAGGACAATGCCGGTCTTACCCAGCGTTCTGTAGATAAAACCTTCGCGCCGGCCACCCGGAGGCTGCGGTTCCAGGCTAGCTGGGGGTTTAGTTTTACTTTTTGTCTGGCTGTCCTTGACTTTCTTTGGGTCATCAGCCAAAAGCCAAGTACTGGCTCCAGTGGCCACCAGACCGCTCAGTCCAACTTTCAGGAAATCGCGTCGGTTTAATGAAGACTTCTTCATGCTTTCCTCCTGTCTTATCCAGATTACCCGAACAAACCTTTCTGGTCAACAAAAAGGGGACACCTCACGGTGTCCCCTTTTCCCCCTCTTTCCGCGAACTTCTCTTGAGGCAACATTCCAGCCAGAAGAGGGGACACTCCAAAGTGTCCCTCCTTCTCGTTATTGTAAATATCCAGAAATAAGTTTATGCTGATTTTCAAAGGAGAACTGATGATGTTTACAGGATCGTCTGAAAAATTAAAGAAATTATCATTTAAATCTCATTCTTACCCATTATTAAATTTTTTCTTCTTTAGCCTGCTTATAATCTCAATCTTTTTCCTTCAGACCAGCTGCACCCAGAAGCCGGAGCCGGCCGACCTGGTTATATTCAATGCCAAGGTCTATACTGTGAATCCGGCTCAACCCTGGGCTGAAGCAGTGGCCGTGAAGGGCGAGCGGATAGCGTTGGTCGGCACCACCAAGCAGGCCCGACGTTATGTCGGACCATCCACCCTCCTTATAGACGCTCGCGGCCGGCTGCTACTTCCCGGCTTTCAAGACAGTCACCTTCATTTTGTCAGCGGTTCTCTGAATCTCAATCGAATTGACCTGGCCGGGACAAGAAATGTGGCTGAAATTCAGGAACGAATCCGCCGCTTCGTAGCTGACCATCCTGATCTGAAGTGGATTCAGGGCCGTGGTTGGATGTATCCAGCCTTCCCCGGCGACATGCCTCACAAAAAATTCCTGGACGAAGTTGTCCCAGACAAACCGGCCATCATGCGCTGTGCTGATGGCCACACCAGCTGGGTCAATTCCAAGGCCCTGGTTCTGGCTGGGATAAACAAAAACACACCGGATCCGCCGGATGGAAAAATAGTCCGGGACGAGCGAGGCGAGCCCACCGGCGCCCTGCTGGAAGGAGCCAGCAGCCTGGTCACCCGCCTCATCCCCGAGCCAACCAGAGAGGAAAAATATCAAGCCCTGGTTCGCGGGATGCAAGAAGCAGCAAGGTGGGGAGTTACGGCTGCCCACGGCCTTGGCGGTGAGTTTGAAGAGCTGGAGCTTTTTGAGCACCTTCGCCAAGAAGGAAAGCAAACCATTCGCCTCGTTATCGCCATGTGGGTTGATGAGCCGGGGCCGACAGAGAAGGATTTTGAGGCCTATTCTGAAGCCAACGCTAAGTACAACGACCACTGGCTGGCCGTGCGCGGGGTCAAGCTGATGCTGGACGGGGTCATTGACTCCGGAACCGGGGCCATGCTGGACCCCTACGAGGAAATGAAGGGAAACAAGGGCAAACTTTTCTGGGAGCCGGATGATTACATCAAAGCGGTGCTGGAATTCAGCCGCCGTGGAATCCAGGTTTCCACCCACTCCATCGGCGACCTGGCCATTCGCCTGACGCTCGACGCCTACGAAAAGGCGCTCAAAGAAAGCGGCCGCCCAGAACTCAGGCACAAAATTGAACATGTGGAATGCGTGGCCGCCGCCGATTTTCCGCGCTTTAACCACCCGGGCATTATCGCCAGCTTCCAGCCACTCCACGCCGACCCGGACCCGGTCTGGATGGCGGCCTGGATTAAGAACGTCGGCCCGGAGCGAGAGCAGCGAGCCTTCCCCTGGAAGTCAGTTCTCCGAGCCGGCGGCCACCTAGCTTTCGGCAGCGATTGGCCAGTTGTAACCATCAACCCCTGGCCGGGGGTTCAGGTGGCTTTGACCCGGCAGAGCCTTGATGGCTATCCCGAAGGCGGCTGGGTCCCAAAGGAAAAACTCAGCCTGGAAGAGATCATTCACGCTTATACTCTGGGCGGCGCCTATGCCCTGAACGAAGAAAATCTCCGCGGCTCCATAGAACCGGGCAAGCTGGCGGATATGATTCTTCTTTCCCAGAACATCTTTGAAATTCAGACGGATCAGATTCACAAAACTGAATCTGTCCTGACCATAGTCGGCGGCCGGATAATGCATCAATCTGAAAAATAGCATTCCGGGGTTTAAGCGGGCATAGAAAGACCATTTTAACAATAGCCGGCAGCGAGCTCCCTGTCAGATATCCCGCTCGTCAGCGTGAAATCTGTGAAGCAGGCGATGAACCACAGGAGCCAGGATAATGCCCATTAAAGCGATAAAGACCAGTCCGCTAAACAGAGCATAGCCCGAAGCAAAAATTTTGGCTCCGCTTGATCTAATTTGGTTAAACGGACCCATCCCTCCGAGAATCATCGAAGCTTCATAGAGAGAATCAACCCAGCTCAGCCCGCCAATCCAGTGATATCCAGAAATTCCCAGCGACAGGGCAAGAGCCACCAGTAAAATTGCCAGCATAATATGAATAAACACCCTCTTGATAAAAACGGACCGGGGCGCCAGCTTCTGATGCTTTCTTTCATACATATTCAACCTCCTTTTAACGATCGCACCTTAAAGTATTATTATCATATTCCAAACACAAACGTTATAATCCTCTTAATAAACATAATACCCGGCATTCTGGCTGAAAAATTAGGAAAAATTAGGGACACGAGAGTGTGTTCCCCTTTTTTCCAAAAAATTAGGAAATATGTAGGGCGTCCCCCTTTTTCAAGGCAAAGATGCCCAGGAAATTGAGGCTGGCAAAAACAGCGAAGCTGAGGCGTAGGCTCTTCACAAACAGCGGGTAGTTTTCAGGCATAATTCGGACGTTACCCATGACCACAGAGATTATCATCATGGTCAGGCCCAGGCTGAACATCTGGCCGACCATCCTCATGGTGGCCAGGGTGGCCGAACCCACTCCATAATCCTTTGGACACACTGAGCCCATAATTGCGTTGGTATTGGGTGAGGAAAACAGCCCGAAACCGCTGCCCAGAAAAACCAATCCAAGAATAACCCAAGCCAGCGGCGTCTCGGGAGCGATAAAAGAAAGGCCAATCAGCCCAACCACCGTCAGACCCATCCCGGCTGAAGCCAGAATCCGCGGCTCAATTTTGTCCGAAGCTTTGCCCGAAATTGGTGACCAGACAGCCTGAACTACGGGCTGAGCAATCAAAATCAACCCGGCAGTCCTGGGCTGAAGACCATGAAGGTATTGGAGATAAAGGCTCAGCAGATAACCCACGGCAAAGGTTGAGCTGTAATTAATTAAAGCCGCCAGATTGGAAAAAGCAAAGACTCGGTTTTTCCTGAATAAACCGGTTTCAAACACTGGGTTGGCCTGCCGGCTTTCAAAAAAGAAGAACACAATCAAAAGAGCCACCCCACTGACTGACAGCAAAAACCCGTAAGCAGCCGGCAGCCTGGAAAAACCCAGCATGAAGCAAACCAGGGCTGCCCCGTAAATCAAAGAGCCCTTAAGGTCAAAACCGAGATAACCTCTGTTCTTCTGGTCATCATGAGCCTTATAAGCCCTGGTTACAAAAAAAAGAGCAATCAATCCCGGAACCAGGGTCAGAAAAAAGATACTCCGCCAGCCAAGCTCCTGAACCAGAAAACCGCCGACTACCGGGCCCAGAGACAACCCGGTATAGGTGGCCGCGGTGTTAATACCCAGGACCTGGCCTCTGTTTTCAACCGGGAAATAAGAAGTCAGCAGGGCAATGCTTGTGGAAAAAATCATAGCTCCGCCGAGTCCCTGAATCAGCCGAAAAATGATTAAGGAAACACCGGAAAAAGCCAGTCCACTGAGCAGTGTCCCGAAAAGAAAGACAATGATGCCGGCGATGAAGATTCGTTTCCGTCCGATTAAATCAGCCAGCTTGCCCAGCGGAACTAAAAAAACGGCGGTGGTCAGAAGATAAGCCGTCACCGTCCAGCCCAGAGTGACCGCACTCAACTTAAATGTCCGGGCGATAGCGGGCAAAGCCACATTGATGGCCGAACCCATAAAGGGAGTCAGGAAAGAAGCCAGGGTGGAGGCCAGCAGGATGAATTTTCTTTCAGCCGTTAACTGCATTATTTCAGCTCTCCCCGGCCTTAAATAATTTTTAGTCATGATAAATTAGCATTTTATGTTCCCTCTGGCAATCTGGCTCAAAGCGTTATTTATTCTGAGCTACTCAGAGCTGAGTTTTTTTCCTGATTCAAAATTAAAAAATCAAAAAATGGTAAATTATTTTTAACCACGGCTGTTCTTTAAGTCCTTAAAAAACTGTATTAAGAATATTTAGCAGACTTTGAATGCTCTTGTTATTTTAAGAATAGAAATCTGGTTTTTCACCACTTGAAAATGTGAAATGGGCCTAAATCGCAAACCTCTATGTCCCGTACTAAACAGCAGGCTTCAAAACCTCCAAAAATTCATCCCCCCTTCTCTATCTTATTGTTAATACATAATTTATGTGGTCTGCCCCAGGTTTTGCTCCGTCTGGCCTTCATTTTTTCTCCAGCTGGTCTATAATATTTTTGTTCATAACAGAAATTTACCATGGGGGCGGCAAAATGGTCATAGCAGAACTGGCAATCTTTCCCACTTCTGAGGGCTCATCAGTCAGCCGTTATGTCAGAGAAGTGATTAAGCTGATAGAAAGCTCCGGGCTGCGTTCTGAAACTGGAGCCATGTCCACCACCATTGAAGCTCCGGACCTGGCTTCAATTCTTAAAGTAGTCTCCGACTGCCACCGACTGTTAATTGAGATGGGTGCCCGCCGGATTCATATAAACCTGAGAGTTGACCACCGTCTTGACAAAGAAGCCACGATGAACAGCAAACTGAAAGCTGTGGGTAAAAGATAAGCCCGACATAAATTCAAGACTTTACCGAAGGAGGCAAGAATGGTTCCGCTCAAGGATGAAGGCTTCTCAGCTAACGCCATTAAAATCCTTAAGACCCGCTATTTTATGAAAAACGAAAAAGGCGAATTCATAGATAAAAAGCCTTCTGACCTTTTCCGCCGGGTGGCTGATTTCATTGCTTCCGCAGAGAAATCTCCTGAAGCCCGCAAGATGTGGGCTGATAAATTCTTTCAGGCCATGATGAACCGCGATTTTCTGCCCAACAGTCCAACCCTGACCGGGGCCGGCCGCGACATGTGCCTTTCTGCCTGTTTCGTCCTGCCAATTGAAGATTCCATGGAATCCATATTTGACGCCGTGAAAAATGCTGCTCTGGTCCACAAGGAAGGTGGCGGGACAGGGTTTGATTTCAGCCAGCTCCGCCCCAAGGGAAGTTTTGTCCATAAAACCCAGGGAGTGGCCTCAGGTCCCGTATCGTTCTTGAAAGTGATTGATGCCGCCACTGAAGCCGTCAAACAAGGTGGAACCCGCCGCGGAGCCAACATCGGGATCCTAAGGGTTGACCATCCCGACATAGAAGAGTTCATCACCATGAAGCGGGATGGCAAAACCCTCAACAACTTCAATATTTCAGTGGCAGTCACTGATGAATTCATGCAGGCCCTCAGACACGACGGTTATTACTGGCTCTATAATCCTTACCTGAAGAAGAAGACTGCCAAGAAAAAAGCTCGCGAAATTTTTAACCTGATTGTGGAATCAGCCTGGGCTTCGGGCGACCCCGGCATCATCTTTATTGACCGCATCAATCAATCCAATCCGACCCGCGAACTCGGACCCATCACCGCCACCAACCCCTGCGGTGAGCAGCCGCTCCATCCTTTTGAATCCTGCAACCTGGGCTCAATCAACGTCTCCAATTTCTTCGCCCCGGGTCAGATTGATGATTTTGACTGGGAAAGATTCGCCGAGATGATAGAAGTGGCGGTGCGTTTTCTGGACAACGTCATTGAGGTCAATAAATACCCCTTGCCCCAGATTGCTGAGATGACCCGAGCCAACCGCCGCATCGGTCTGGGAATCATGGGCTGGGCAGACCTGCTGCTCAAGAAAAATCTCCGCTACGATTCGCCCGAAGCTCTGGAATTTGCCGAAAAACTGGCCTCATTCTTGAGAGAAAAAGCTGATGAGCAGAGTGAAAAGCTGGGTCAGCTCAAGGGAAGTTTTCCCAATATAAATAAATCCATCTACAAAGGCCAAAAACGCCGCAACGCCACGGTCCTGACCATAGCCCCCACCGGGACCATTTCCCGGATTGCTGGCTGCTCCAGCTCCATTGAGCCCATATTTGCCTTTGAGTTCGTCAGTAAAATTCTGGACGGCGAGCTCAAAGATGTCCATCCACTCTATGAAGCCTGGAAAAATGAACATCCTGAGGAGCCGCTGCCCGATTACTTTGTTACGGCCCATGAAATTCCTTACGAAGGCCATATCAGGATGCAGGCAGCTTTCCAGAAATACGTGGACAACTCGGTCTCTAAAACCATCAACCTTCCCAATAAAGCAACCAAAGAAGATGTGGAGAAGGCTTTCCTTCTGGCTTATGAACTCGGGGTAAAAGGCATCACTGTTTACCGCGACGGCTCCAAGGCTGAGCAGGTTCTCTATGCCGCCGCCAAGCAGAAGGTCATCCCGAGAGAAAGGCCGGTCAGTCTGGAATCAGTTACTGATAAAATAAAAACCGGCCTGGGCAATCTCTATGTGACCATAACTTTCTTAAACGATAAACCCTTTGAGGTCTTCACCTCCATCGGTAAGAGTGGCTATTCTACCATGGCCGACGCTGAAGCCATCGGTCGGCTGATTTCCCTGGCTTTGAGAAGCGGCGTTGACCCCAAGGAAGTTATCCTGCAGCTCAAGGGCATCGGCGGCAGCGAACCAATCTTCACCGAAGGCGGGCTGGTGCAGTCAATTCCTGACGCTGTGGCTAAGGTTCTGGAACGCCATCTGGGTGAAGTTAAGGACAATTCCCGCGACCTGCTCCGGGATGTCTGTCCGGTCTGCGGAGCCACTCTGCCTGATGATAAATGCCCCATCTGTCCCAACTGCGGCTGGAACAAATGTTCCTAAACTCCGCGGTACTTCCTGATGACCACACTGTTATTTTCAACCTCAATGGCCAACTGGTAGATGGCGCCATCCGTTGTAACACAGACAGGTTTTAGGACTTCGTGGAGTCCTGAGGAGGGAGCCAGTTTGATCCGACTTCTTTCCTTACCTCCAGGACCAAGAATCACCATTTCATTAGCCTCATTTTTTTCATCAAAAGTATTGGCCGCCAGGTAAATATTGCCGGAATTATCTTCCCAGGGTCCGTAAATAATTCCAAGCGGCAATCCAAACGATATCTCATAACTGTTCCAGGTCTTGAAGTCCTCTTCCGAGCGATAAACTTTAACCTGCTTCTCTCCGGCTATTTCAATTCTTAAAAATCTTTTTCCGCTGAATATCAGCAAGCCGGGCAGAGATTTCATCTCACTATTAGGCTTGCCATTAAGGTCAGCAATCAGAATGAATCCATTTTCCACTTCAGCCCATAGCCCTGGCCAGGGCCCCTCACTCCGGCAGTAAATCCCAGTAATAGCCCCCGGCTCTGGGATTTCTATTCGTTTCAAGGGGATTTTTTCCTCAACCTGACCTTTTTGACCAATGATACAAACCTCTTCTTTTACCAGGTTATCCATCAGAGCTATCCGGCCATCCGGCATCAATTCCAGGTCTCTGAAAGTCTCTGCGGGAATAGGAATGGTCCTGGTTCTCTTTCCTTTCTTGAAAACTTGAATCCTGGAATTAATCTGGTCCAGGACATAAATCTCGCCCGTCGGGCTGACCACAAAACTCATCGGGCCCTCAGGATTAGCTTCTGAGGGAGTAATCACTCCAATGTCGTCAGGACCCGAGCCGATTTTAGCTCTCCCCACTTCCTCTCCCTGCAGGCCTTCTTTTTTGATCTCACCGCGCTCTTGTTGGGCAAAAGCAACCGGCTCTGACTCATCAATGAACATTGCTTCTTGGGGCAAGCAGGTGAGAGAAAAATAAAAGCGAGATAAAGACGCTGCTCCGTGTTTTTGCTGATTTGCCTGGCTCAACCTCAATTTCTGGCCAACTTCCCGCTTGCCTGCCAGAGTGGCTCCCCAAGTCAACACAATTAGCACAAGGCTTAAGATTAAAATCCTTTTTGCTTTATAAATAGAAAAAAGAAAGAAATTTCTGACCGCCATCTTACATCCTCCTTGAAATTTTAACCCCGACTAATTTTAATTTAATCATCGGCTTAATTCAAAAAATCAGCTACCAGACCACTCCGTAATCATCGCCGTAGTTGCTGGAGCCGCCCCAGAAAGTTCTGTTCTGGTGGTCAAAATATATAGCATTGATGGGACCGGAGGTGTACTTTTTAACTGTTATCTTGTAGCCCATCCGAGCAAGCTTTTCTCTTATTTCCGGCGGAACTTTTTCGTTGAGCTCAATTTTGCCCGGCGAGCATTCGTGACTATCAAATGAATTTCTCATCTGAAAACTGTTAAAATTGGCGGCTTCACAGGCCTGCTGGACGTTCATCCCGAACTCCACCACGTTTAGGAAAAACTGAAGCAGGTTCTGGTCCTGAGTATCGCCGCCCTGCACAGCAAAGGATAGAAACGGCTTCCCGTCTTTCAGGGCCAGGCCCGGAGTCAGAGTAGCCCGCGGTCTTTTGCCGGGAGCAATGACGTTGAATGGATTTTCGGCCTCATCCAGAACAAAGCTCTGGGCTCTCTGGCTCATAGCAATACCAGTTTTTCCAGCAATCACGCAGGGTATCCAGGCCCCGCTGGGAGTCAGAGAAACAACCCAGCCTTCTTCATCCGCCGCCTCGATTGAAGTCGTGCCCTGGAAAAAGCTCTTTTCCAGACGGCTAAATTCAGCTTCGTCTTTTAACGTCCATTTTTGATTGCTCCACTCCTCTAAATAATGCTTGAACGGATTGGTCTTTCCCTCATAAGGATAAGGGTCTCCTGGCTTGATGTCGGGGTCGTTAGCCTCCCAGTTTATCAATTTTATTCGGTCGCGGGCATATTCCTTGGACAGCAACCCTCTTATCGGTTCCTCAGGCGGGAAATATGGGTCGCCGTAGTAAAAATCGCGGTCGGCAAAGGCCAGGTTCATAACCTGATAAACAGTGTGAATGTATTTCAGGCTGTTGAAGCCCATAGCTTTGAGGTCAAAATTCTCCAGCATATTAAGCGCCTGCAGCATGACCGGACCCTGAACCCAGGTGTTGAGTTTATATACCTCAATTCCCCGGTAGGTGGTCTTAACCGGCTCTTCTAAGTAAACTTTCCAGTTGGCCAGGTCTTCCATGGTTATCAGTCCACCTTCTTTCTGAAAAGCTTCCACCAGGTCCCTGGCGATGTCGCCCTGGTAAAAGCGGTCGTAAGCAGCGTAGATGGCTTCTTTCCGGGTCTTACCAGCCTTTAAGGCTTTCTCCTCAGCCTCCACCAGCTTCCGCAGAGTGGCAGCCAGGTCAGGCTGTCTGAAGATTTCGCCGGGTTGAGGTGCTTCCTTTTCTTCACCTAGGTGCGTCAGGAAAAGGGCTCGGGAATAGGGCCATTGTTTGAGCTTGGCTTTTTCCCTCTCAATCCGGTCTGAAGTTTCCTTTTCCATCGGATAGCCTTCGGCCATCTGGATGGCCGGCTCCAGCACATCCTTAAGCCGCATCGTCCCGAATTCAGCCAGCATAACCAGAAGCGCCCCCGGAGTGCCAGGGGTGACAGCTGAGAGCGGACCGTCAGCCGGCGGATATTTGTAGCCCTTTGATTTGTAAAACTCCGCTGTGGCTCCAGTCGGGGCCACTCCCAAGCCATTTATGGCAATGACCTTGCCTGTTTTCGGATTATAAATCAAGCCCTGGGTCTCACCGCCCCAGCTCAGGACATCGTGCATGGTGCAGACCGAAGCCAGCATGGCGCAGGCAGCATCCACCGCGTTGCCGCCTCTGGTAAAAATCATAGCCCCGGTGGTAGCAGCCATCGGTTTTCCGGTTATCGCTACCCAGTGTTTGCCGTGCAGCACCGGCTTTTCAGTCTTTTCCTGACCCAGAACCAGGCCAAAAACGCCAGCCAGAAAGGATATAAAAAGGGCTGCACCTGCCAGCCAGATAATTCCCCGTACAGACATGATTTGTTGCCTCCTCTCTTTTTTTCTTCTTTATCTTACTCTGCGTCATCAAAACTGTAAATAAAATTCAAATCTGAAGTGGGTTAACCTGAAAGAAGGCTCAAGCTGACACGCTCCAACGACTCACGTTATCATTGCCAACGATGGGGCGAGAAGAAAAATCAGTGCCAGCGCTGCTTTTTCTTAACCAGCCCCACCAGAAAAGGATGGCGGCCACCTTTAACCTCGGTCATCAGAGTTAATTCTGATTCAATGCTGCGCCCTGAAGTTTACTCTTTTATCCTATAGACTTCATATCTTTCCTGAGCAACAGAATCCACAATACAACCTTCCACAAGCACAAGGTTTTCAGGGTTATAGTATTTTAGTTTGCCGACAAGTTTAACTTCGCCTGCTTTTCTGCCCGCGAGTTCCCTGGCCTTATCTTTCTCCGCCGGGATAAACAGTTTGTGGCCCTTAAAATCAACCTCAAAACCGCTCCGGTCAGCATTATATTGCTCTTTTTGCAAGACGATGGGTACTGCATAGGGTGCTTCAACCTGGCTTACCCTGGTTTCATATTCCTTTGTAGTCTCGAATTCATCCTTCTTGAACTTTCTTTTAAAGCCCCAAGAACTCACATCCCAGAGAATGACCGCCTTTTGGGGATTAAAACCTTTTTCCTCAGTTGAACTTCCTGTAGCCAGTAACCTGCCATCCGGGCTGAAGGCAACCGAGCTACAAAACGGTCCATATGATTTTGTAGAGCCTTCGCCTGTTTCTAAATCTATGAGCATGAAAGGCCCCATAGCTAATGCCAGTATTTTTCCGTCAGGACTGAAGGCCAGGTCATAAACAGCATCGGATAAACCTTCAATTTTCTTGCTTGGATTTCCGGTGGCTACATCCCAAAGGATGATGCTTTTATCTCCTCCTGCAGCAAGAGTCTTCCCATCGGGGCTGAAGTCAATTTTGTAGAGGTCAGCCCCACTACCTTCAAAGGTTTTTACCTTGTCTCCCGTTTTTACGTCCCACAAAATGACACTTTTAAGTTCGCTTACCGCGGCCAGCGTGTTCCCATCCGGACTGAATCTGACGGAATAGAGGGCGCCCGGATGATCCTTGAGGGTCTTTATCTTTTTTCCCGTCCGCACATCCCAGAGATAAATGCCTTTATCATTGCTCCCATTGGCGATAGTCTTTCCGTCAGGGCTGAAATCCACATCGAAGGTAGCGTTAGATTCATATAAAGTTTTCTTATTGCCCGTAGCTATATCCCAGAGGATAAGGGCCTCATTGCCCATTACTGAAGCCAGAATTTTCCCATCAGGACTGAAGGCGAATTCCGGAGCGAAACTAAACTTGGTCTTAGCCGTAAGGGTCTTTATCTTATTCCCTGTTTCCACGTCCCAAAGGATAATGGTATCATCTTCGCTTCCCGAGGCCAGGATCTTTCCGTCGGAACTGAAGGCAATTCCCCTGACAGACCAGGAGTGACCTACAAGGTTCCTCTCTTTAATGATATCAGTTATGTCCTTCAATGGTATAAGTATTGGCGCAGTTTCCTCAGAAAATCCTCTTCCAATGAAAGCTAAAGGCAAAACCAAAATAGCCAATAGAACCAGAATCGCTATTTTTCTCGGATGCTCTTTGCTTTCCCTCATCCTTACGCCTCCTTAAATATCTTTCACTCGGGGTCGTAACTTACCTTGATTTTATATTCTTTATTCTTTTACCGGCCTCCAGGATGCCCGGCCCTGTCACACAGCGACTTACTTGTTTATATACGCCGCAAAATCTCGACTATTTTAAACATAAGGCCCTTTAGTAACCTTTTGTTCAATTCATTATATATAAATATGGCATCCCGTTACAAAATTAAAACGGTTAATTTTAGATTTATTATTTCTGAAGACGGCTCAAACTAAAATCAACCCACGACTCCCTAACCAATCCGGAAGGCAGAAAACAAAATTCATATAAATTGCTCAGGTTGATACTCCTCGCCGATTATGTTTATGGCCGTGGGAGTAAGAAATATCTTCTCCTGAAGGCGATTTAGTCAGCTCCGCAGAAAACGAAATTTTTGGACTATCTGGGGAGCGAAAAATATTTGACTTAAAATAATTTATGTTATTAAATTAGCTCATAAAACCTCGCTCGGCGAAAGGAGGATAGATGAAAAAGATCTTAGCCACTTTTCTTGTCTTTTCTATTTTTATTTTCGGATGCTCTAAGAAAGACAAAACCCAATCTGAAGTAGCTGAAAACAGAACAGCGGTGAAAGAGCACAAAGCAGCTTCCCT
>Ga0078972_1003617_pt1 | contig 45614 bp, 44 predicted proteins | sample YelNatPaOPGAMG01_FD_67568 | JGI IMG/M metagenome (GOLD analysis project Ga0078972, IMG submission 67568) | Hot spring thermophilic microbial communities from Obsidian Pool, Yellowstone National Park, USA - OP-RAMG-01 (SPADES assembly) (version 2) | ecosystem: Environmental > Aquatic > Thermal...
TCCCTTTCGTCGGCCCATGCCCAGCAACACGTGCGGCGTGACCATTGGCAAGTTCGCCAGTTCCGCGAGCTGCGCCATGCCGGTGTGAGCCGCGCGCTCATACCAGTAGCGGGTCGTATCCACCTGCTTTCGGGCAGCAGCCTCGCGGTGGTCGCGCGGGTCGCGTAGGAAGCGGATTGAGACGCCGAACTCAATCCATTGGGCCAGACCGCGGGCAACAAAGCGTTTGGCGCGGTTCCTCGAAGTGAACCCCGCACCAGCGAGGGGATTTTCGATTCGGATGTTCTTGCGCACGGGTGCCGTCAGGCCGGCGATGGGGTTGCGGGTATGCCCGCAAAGTGAATTGCGGATCGGGGGCGCGGGTTTGTTTCGAGAGGGCCCGCCTCCCTCTGGGGAACGCTTCGCGAGCGTTCTACTCTCTGGTATCAGCGTGCGAAGTCAGTTGTCAAGAGTCCCGGGGCCCGAAGTCGCGAATCCGAGGAGATCAGACGCTGGCCGATGGTCGTGCCGCGCAGCGCCGCTATCCATTCCACGAGGCACGTTCCCGGCGCAGGTACTCCTTAACGTCAATGCCCTGCCAGATCGACTTGCCCAGGCCTTGGAGTTCCAGCAGGCTCCTTCGGGATTCGCGCCCGACTGCGCCGTGTAAACTCGCCGCGAGTTCAGCAATGAGACGCAACTGATCAGCGGGCCCGAGGGCCTGGACCGATCGCTTTGCCGACTCGTATCTTGAATCCGGCATGTCGCTGATCCCTATGAGCACACCTACGCATCGCCGCCGGCGACGCTGCGGGGGCGTGGGGCTGATCCTGACTCTATATAAGGGAGGGACGTTTTTCGTCTCCTGATTCGCGAGACGAGAACGAAATGTTCAGATCACGTCCCCATCGGTACCACGGCGAGCAAGTTCTGGCAGAGCATCAGCTTGCCGACGGGGTCATCACAGAGACGACGACACCACGACCCCGGACCTGTTTTGGACCTGAATTTGGACCTGAAACGGGGTGCGTGCGGAGGTTGGAATCTGTAAGTATTTGAAGGCTTTGGTCGGGCCGCCGGGATTTGAACCCGGGACCTCTTGCACCCCAAGCAAGCGCGCTAGCCAGGCTGCGCCACGGCCCGAACCATCTCATTCTACCGTATGCCGTCGAGCGCCGCTCAGCGTTGAATCCCCCAGATCCGCGCTCAAGCCCATCAGCGTGCGATCCCATCCGGAAAGCGCCGCCGCCGCGGGCCGGAAAGCGCCGCCGCCGCGGGCCGGAAAGCGCCGCCGCCGCGCGCCGCACACCCGGCCCCCCGCGCAATCACCCGAACCCGGATTCGAACGGGCCGCAGGCGCGATGGGGGTTCTGCCCCCTTCTAAGCCCGCTCCTGGTACGTCCCGTCCGTCGTGTTTACGCGGATCTTTTCGCCTTCGTTGATAAACGGGGGCACCTGCACAACCAGCCCGGTCTCGAGCTTTGCCGGCTTCGTCACGTTCGAAACCGTGGCGCCGCGAAGTCCGGGCTCGGTCTCGACCACCGTCAAGTCGACCGTAGGAGGCAGATCGACGCTGAGAGGCTTGCCTTCATAGAACTCCACGGTGACGGGGAGCTGCGGGACCAGGTACTGCACCGCGTCGCCTAGCAGGTCCCTGGTGAGGTGCATCTGCTCAAAGGTCTCGGTGTTCATGAAGTAGAAGTACTCGCCGTCGTCGTACAGGTACTCCATCTGATGCTGCTCGAGCTCCGCGCGCTCCACGCGGTCTTCAGAGCTGAACCTGTGCTCGATCATGGATCCGCTGCGCAGGTTCCGCATCTTGGCCTGGACGAAGCCGCGCAGGTTTCCCGGCGTGCGGTGGAACACGCTGAACACCGTGTGCAGCTCGTTATTGTGCTTCACTACCATGCCGGGGCGCATCTGGGTTGCCTGAATCAGCATCGAAACAAAATTCTCCTGTTGTGGTAAAAACCATTTTAACAGAGCATCTTGGCGGCAGAGCCGGCCGGAGCTCGAAAGTGCGCCCGAAACATTGCGCGTGAATTTGCGCTTTGCCTATGATTGATTATGGTTGTTGAGAACATCCCCGAAGGCCTCACCTTCGACGACGTTCTGCTCGTCCCGGCTTACAGTCCTGTCATTCCCTCGCAGGTGGACACGCGTACCTGCCTGTCGCGCAGCATCGGGCTGAACATCCCGATCGTCAGCGCCGCAATGGACACGGTAACCGAATCGCACTTGGCCATCGCCCTCGCGCGTGAGGGCGGCGCGGGCGTCATTCACCGCAACATGTCAATCGAGCGGCAGACCGAAGAAGTGGATCGCGTGAAACGGTCCGAGTCCGGAATGATCGTCGACCCGGTCACCATGGCGCCCGAACAGAAGATTTACGAAGCGCTCGAGGTTATGCGGCGCTTCCGCATATCCGGTGTGCCCGTCACGCGCCAGGGCAGGCTGGTGGGCATCCTCACCAACCGCGACCTCCGCTTCGAGACGAACCTCGACCAACCCATCGAGAACGTCATGACGAAGGAGAACCTCATTACGGTTCCCGTCGGCACCACGCTCGAGGAGGCCGAGTACATGTTGCACAAGCACCGCGTCGAAAAACTCCTCGTCGTGGATGACGAGTACAACCTCAAGGGCCTCATTACCGTCAAGGATATCCAGAAGAAACTGAAGTACCCCAACGCCGCCAAGGACGAGCAGGGCCGCCTGCGAGTCGGCGCGGCAATCGGTGCGGGCAAGGATTATCTCGAGCGCGCCCAGGAACTGGTCCGCCGCAAGGCCGATTTCCTTGCCATCGACACCGCACACGCGCACAGCCGCCGCGTGATGGACGTCGTCAGCACCGTCAAGAGAAAGCTGCCGGACGTTCAACTCATCGCGGGCAACGTCGCTACGTACGATGGCGCAAAAGCGCTGATCGCGCTCGGAGCGGATGCCATTAAAGTCGGCGTCGGGCCGGGCTCCATATGCACCACGCGCGTCGTTTCCGGCGCCGGCGTGCCGCAGATCACGGCCATAATGGAGTGTGCGCGCGCAACACGCGAGGCCGGCGTGCCGCTCATTGCCGACGGCGGCATCAAGTACTCGGGTGACATCACCAAGGCGCTGGCCGCCGGCGCCGATAGCGTAATGATCGGCAGCCTGTTCGCCGGCACTGAGGAGAGCCCCGGCGAGACCATTCTGTATCAGGGCCGGACGTTCAAGAGCTACCGCGGTATGGGTTCGCTCGGCGCGATGGCCGGCAACTCGGCCGACCGGTACGCGCAGGAAGGAAACGGTAAACTGGTGCCGGAAGGCATCGAAGGCCGCGTGCCGTATAAGGGCCCGCTCTCGGAGATGGTGTACCAGCTCGTCGGCGGCGTGAAGTCCGGCATGGGCTACTGCGGCGCGGCCACCATTCGCGAACTGCAACAGCGTGCACGGTTCGTCAGGGTAACCGCCGCCGGCCTTCGCGAAAGCCACGTGCACGACGTCATCATCACCAAGGAAGCCCCGAACTACCGTCTGGAATAGAATCTACTCTATGACCAGACTCCTCGCGGTGCTGCTGCTGCCGTTGTGCGGCGCGCCCGCACTCGCAGGCGACAGCGCCAGCGCCATAGTTTGGGTGCGGACCTCCGCCGAGTACGAAGCCTCGGCCCGCCAGGCTTACGCCGCCGCTTCCCGCGCGCTGCGCGAGGCGCTTCGCGATAAGTACTGGACTGCGGCGCTCGAACAGGGCGGCAACTTCTTCGACCTCCCGCCCGCGGTCATCCTGGACCTTGACGAAACCGTGCTCGACAACAGCGAGTTTCAGGCGCGCCTGGCCCGCGATGGCAAGCCGTACTCGGAAGAAACATGGTCGTCATGGGTGGCCGAGCAGCGGGCGCGCCTGGTGCCCGGCGCTCTCGATTTCCTGACCCGGGCCCGCGCCTCGGGCGTGGCGCTGTTCTATGTGAGCAACCGCGTCTGCAACCCCCGAAACCCGTCGGATCCGACTGCGCAGTTGCTGGAGCGGTACGGCGTTCCGCTCGATCGCGGGTCGCTGATGTGCAAAGACGGCTCCGGCGAGAAAGGCCCGCGGCGCGCATTCATCGCCCGCACCCACCGCGTCCTGCTCCTCATCGGGGATGATCTGAACGATTTCGTGAGCGCGCCCGATGATCTCGCCTCGCGCGAAGCCCTTTCGCGCATCTACTCGCGTTTCTGGGGCGAGCGCTGGATCATTTTGCCAAACCCCATGTACGGCTCGTGGGAGCGGGCCGTGCCGTCGAAGGCGGATGCGCTGAAATAGGCGGATTCCGGCTCCTTCCGGCTCTGTTGACCTCACCAAGCAAGAAAGGCAGGCAGTACACCTCCCCGCCTGCCCTCCAATCTCTACTGCTGCGGAGCCGGAGCGGCGGGCTGGCGATCCCGCAGCCGCGTCTGAAGGCGTTCCTGCTCCCGTACGGCGGATGCGTCGGCTTTCACCTGAACCTCCGCCTGGACAACGGCCTGGTTCACATCTTCTTCGGACATTTGCGGCCTTAGCGTCTGAATCGCCTGGCCGAGAGACTTCGGGTTTTCCCCGGTCATTTCAAGTTTCAACTGGTCGAACGGAATTCCGAGGTTCTTCGAAACGTGAACGGCGGCATTGAACTGCCCGAAGTTCTTGAAGCCCTCGGCGGCCGTTTCCACCGGCATATCCGCGGGCAGCAGCGCCTGAAGACGGGCGGCTGCGTTCGGATGTTTCTCCAAATGCGTCAGGATATCGCGCGAAACCTGCGCTTTTGTCCGCGCCTGCGGTCCCGCGCCCTGTTTCGCAACCTGAGGTGTCGCCGCCTTCACAGGCTGGTGAGCCTGCACTTTCGGACCCCCGCCGGCCCGGACCGCGCGGCCGTGCTGAGCCAGGACCAGCGCGCTAATCGACAAACCCAACAACAACAGCCTTTTCATATCTCGCTTCTCCCTCTTGGTTCAGAAAATGCGGTTTCGCAATACGGCGCCGACGTTGATGCCGACCCCGAGAAAAACTGTGTTCAATGCGTACGTGGTGCTGCGGCTGTAGCCCGCGTAAAAGGTCGTGTAGCGCGAAGGCGCCACACTCAGCCAGACGGAAGCACCCCGGTCGCGCGCGATATCCGCGGCGCCGGTGGTTTCCGAGGCCGTCTCCCATACCGCCGGAGGCCTGTTGCCGCGATTCCGTGCACTCCGGCTGTTGCCGTTCGCGCCGGACATGCCGGGGTTGCCCCCCGATCCCGGCATGTTCCCCGTCCCCTGACCGTTTCCCGAGCCTGTGCCGTTGCCCGGCGTTCCCGTCGAGCCGCCGTCGCCCGTGTCCGCCGGCGTGCCGGGCTGGGTTGCGTTCACCCCATTGCCCTGCGCGACGCGGCTTATGACGGTCTGTTCGCCCGAGGGCTCATAAGCGTAGGCGGACGCACCTACGCTCACGCGATTCGCCAGAGAAAACAGCGCTCCGCCCTCGAAGTGGCCTACGAAGCCCTTGGTCGTGTACGGGCGCAGGAAAAGCGGCGAATCTGAGATGGTGTTCGCAATGCCGGCCGAGGCATAGGGCGTGACGCGCCCGAAAGTCCGCTGGATGAGGTTGTCCCAATCCCAGGTGAGGTGGCCCGTGCTGAGCCCGCGGTCCTTGTCCCCAGTCGGAGCGGTGATTGTCAACGACGGCCGGTAAATTACAGTTTCCGTATCGAAATTCAGGCGCAGCGCCGCGTGGGCGTTCCCCAGCCCGCTTCCCGAGGTGGCGCCCTGGTACTCAAGCGCGGTATCCGAAGGCTTTACATAGAAGAACGGGATGCCCACCTCGAACGTGGTGTACCGGTTGAGCCGGTAACCAGCGGTGGAGTCGAACCGCATGATGGCGCCCAGCACGCTCGTGGTGCCGTCCACCGTCATGTTGAATGTGAAGCCGCGGGTTGCGTCCTGTGCCCATGCAACCGGGACCAGAGCGGCAAGGGGAACTGCAATCCTGAGCACGTTCATCGCGCCCTGAGATAGCACGCCGCTTGCCAATCGTAAGTTTATTTAATCTCAACGAGACAAGCCGGATCTCGCAGCCGGCGCTGCATTACGCACGGTTAAGTATTACACAGTACTAGGAATAATGGGCACAACCGGGCACACCCGCTCATTCGCAGACGACAGCCGGGGCGGGCTTCACGCGCCTTCTGCGCCGGTCACGGTGGCCGTCATCCGGCCGCGGGCGACGCGCAGGCGGACTGCCGTGCCCGGGGGAAGCGGCTCTTTCACTATGGCGCCGGTTCCGTCCTGAACGATCGCATAGCCCCGCTCGAGCACCCGCAGCGGGCTCAACTGCTGGATGCCGGCTGCAAGCGGGGCCAGACGCGCATGCGCCGTGGAGATGTATGCGCGCACCAGCCTCTCGGCCGCGGCCTCGGCCGTTTCGAGGCGCCGGCGGCAGGCTGCAAACCGGAAGCGCAGGTCCAGCCGCGCCAGGCTGCCCTCGACAGCGTGCAGCGCGGCGCGGCGCGTGCCGATTGCGTCGCCCAGAGCGTGCCGCATGCGATGGTCGAGGTCGTCCAGCCGCTGGAAGCTGCGTCCGATGCGCCGGCCCAGCAGCGATTCGGCGCGTTCGAGCCCCTGTTCGCCCATCCGCCGCCGGGCCAGCAGCAGTCGCATGCGAAGCGCCCGTGCGAGCCTGTCGGAATACGCGTCAATCTGCCCCAGCACGTCCTCGCGGGTCCGAACGGCCAGCTCCGCCGCCGCCGACGGCGTGGGCGCGCGCAGGTCGGCGGCGAAATCGGCGATGGTGAAATCGGTTTCGTGCCCGACGGCGGAGATGACCGGCACCGAGCACGCCGCAATGGCGCGCGCCACGGCCTCTTCGTTGAACGTCCAAAGATCCTCGATCGACCCGCCGCCGCGGCCGACAATTACCAAATCGGGCCAGCCGGAGCTGCTGAAGTATTCCAGGCCGCGGCAGACGTCTTCCACCGAGCCTTCCCCCTGCACGCGCGCGGGATACAGACGCACGTGCAGCCCCGGAAAACGCCTCTCGAGAACGTGCAGCATGTCCCGTATGGCCGCGCCCGCGGGCGAGGTCACGATGCCGATGTGCATAGGAAACCGCGGCAGCGGGCGTTTGCGTTCAGCCTCGAACAGCCCCTCGGCGGCGAGCTTGCGCTTGAGCTGCTCGAAGGCGAACTGGAGTGCGCCGCGTCCCTGCGGCTCGAGGGCATCCACGATGAGCTGGTACTCGCCGCGCGCTTCGTACACGTCGATGCGCCCGCGCGCGACCACCGATATGCCGTCCTGGGGCTTGAACTTCAGAAACCGCGCCGTCATGCGGTAGCACACGCACCGGAGCTGCGAATCGCGCTCTTTAAGCGTGAAGTACCAGTGGCCGCTGGCGGCCGCGCGCGCGCCGGAGATCTCGCCCGTGACCAGCACGTTCGCGAAGCGCTCGTCGAGCGCGGCGCGAATGGCGGCGTTCAGCTCGCTGACAGTGTAGATGGGCGGGCCGGCGGCGAATTGTAGCGGGATCTGCTCCATCGGCTCGTAAGCAAACGTAGCACATCCCGCCGCCGCGCCACGCGGCGAGTGGGAATCCGAGCACGCCCAAGCCCGAAAAGGCGCGCCGCGGACCGCGCGTAAGGCCACAGCTACGTTCTCAAAACCCAGCTTGGGAACTAGCCCCCGGCCGCTCTCAGGCGCCGGTACAGCATCAGACCGAGCATCGCGCCGCCGACGGCCCCTGCCGCAACTGCGGCCGCCGGAAGCACGCGCGCTCCGAACGCGCGCTCCGGACGCTCGTCTATGCGATTGGCGGATTCCTCCAGCCAGCCTTTCGCCAGCCAGCCCAGCCATAGCACGGTCGCGGAGCCGGGAATGGTGGTCTCCAGGTCGATGTAGCTCTGCGGAAGCCCGCGCCGTATCGCCGGCCAGCCGTGCGCAAGCACCGGGATCAGCCGCGGCCGGCGGTCGATGCCGTCGGCAACCACGCCGCGCCTTTCCTGCTTCATCAGTTCGCCGATGGCCGTGTTCAGCGCCGGCACGTTCGTCCAAAGGCTGTAGAAAGATACGCGCCCGGTGGAATCGATGAGGTACGCAGCGTTGGTCAGGCTTCCATACACCTGGTGCACTTTCCCCTCCACATCGTCGACAGCCACCATCCACGGTATGCCTTCTTCTTCGGCGTAGCGCCGCGCGTCTTCCATCTTGCGCTCGAACGAGTTGTACGCTTCGACGCCTGGTCCGGGGTGCGCCTGGCGAATCAGCACCTCGACGAACTGCACGTCGTTGCCCCAGCGGTCGTACAGGCGTTTCATCGGCTCCACCGAACTCGCGCTGAACGGACACGTGTACGAGGTGAACTTCAGCAGCACCGGTTTGCCTCGCATCTCGTGCAGCCTCAGCGTGGCGCCGTCTGTAAGCGTGAGTGAGAAGTCCGGAGCCGCCTGCCCCGGATGAATGCCGCGCCCGGCCATGGCGCCGCGAATCTCGCTCACAAGGTGGGCGGCCCGGAAGTGTTCGTAGTTGTACTCGCCGTCTTCGAGCCTGTCCGGAAGAGCCCTGAACCGCGTGGTTACATCAGCCATCGTTTCCCCTCCTCGATTGCCCCGTCCTATGCCCTCATTGTATTCCGCTGTAATCCGCTGTCGCAGCTTCGCCTCGGCAATAATGGAGTGTGCAATCGGATCGCGCGGGCGCTGTAGCCATAATCGCCGAAAAGCCCTCCGTGGCCCGGGACATAGCGCGTGTAATCGGCGCGTCGAAGAAGGGCGAAGGGTACCTGCACGGCGGGGGCTTTATAGTCACCTGGGCCGTGGGCCACCTGGTCCGCCTGGCCGAGCCGCATGAGATCCGCCCCGAATGGCGCTGCTGGCGCCGCGACCTGCTGCCGATGCTCCCCTCCGAGTGGCCGCTCAAGGTAATCGAGAACACTCGCGGCCAGTTCGAACTCGTCAGCCGCATCATGAACTCGCCGAAAGTCTCGAGCCTGATCTGCGCGACCGATGCCGGCCGCGAGGGCGAGCTGATCTTCCGCTACATCTACGAGGCCGCCAACTGCACCAAGCCCGTCGCGCGGTTGTGGGTGTCTTCGCTCACTCCCGATGCGATTCGCGACGGCCTGGCTGCGGTAGCCGACTGGTCGCGCTATGACGCGTTAGCCGACGCGGCGCGCGGCCGCAGCCGCGCCGACTGGCTCGTCGGCATGAACCTCTCGCGCGCGTATACGCTGGCGATGGACGAAACGCTCTCCGTCGGCCGTGTGCAGACGCCCACGCTGGCAATGGTGGTCGAGCGCGAGCGCGAGATCCGCGCCTTTGTCCCCGAAGATTACATCGAGGTGCAGGCGGCGTTTTCGCCCGCCCCGGGCGAAGCGTACAAGGGCACTTGGTTCCGCGAGGGCGTGGAGCCGATGCAGGCCGCCATGCGGCTCCCCCTCTCGGGCGAAGCCGATGCGATCGTCCAACGCGCTCGCACCGGCGCGGCGCGCGTGGAATCGATTAAGAGCGAGACCCAGCGCATGGCGCCACCGTTGCTGTACGACCTCACCGAGCTACAGCGGCACGCCAATCGCCTCTTCGGTTTCAGCGCGAAAGCGACGCTCGACGCCGCCCAGTCGCTTTACGAGAAACACAAGCTCATCAGCTACCCGCGAACCGACAGCCGCCATCTCTCCACCGAGGTTGCGAAGACCCTGCCGCGCATCGTAGCGGCTATCGCGCCCGCGTATCCGGACCTCATCGCCGCGGGCACGGGCGAACGCCGGCTCGGCAGGCGCTACGTCGATGACTCGAAGGTAACCGACCACCACGCCATCATCCCCACACACGTCAAAACCGATCGCTCGTCGCTTGGCGCCGGCGAAGCGCGTATTTACGACCTTGTCTGCCGCCGCCTGCTCTCCGCCTGGCACGCCGACCACGTCTGGGCCGTCACCACGGTCATCACGGCCATCGCAAACGGCGATGTCGTCGACCGGTATCACACCAGCGGCGCCACTGTCGAGCAGCCCGGGTGGAAGGTGCTCGACCTGGCGCCGGCAAAGAAGAAGGCGGAAGCGGAGGATGCGCCGTTGCCCGCACACCTGGCGCCGGAACTGCCGGTCGAAGTGGCGGACGTGCAGGCTCTCCGCAAAAAGACGCGCCCGCCCAAGCGATTCACCGACGCCACGCTGCTCACGGCCATGGAGACCGCGGGCAAGACGCTCGATGAGAAGGAACTCTCGGATGCGATGAAGGATTGCGGCCTCGGCACGCCCGCCACGCGCGCCGCCATCATAGAACTGCTGCTCACGCGCGGCTACATCGAGCGCCAGGCCAAGAGTCTCGCCGCGACGGAGAAGGGAATCCGCCTTATCGAAATCGTCCACCCCGACGCGAAGAGCCCCGCCATGACCGGCCAGTGGGAAGCGCGCCTCCAACGTATCCACCGCGGCGAGGACGCGCTTGCGCCGTTCCTCAGCGACATCGGGCAGTACGTGCGTGAAGTGGTGGACAAGGTTGCGAGCGAAGGCGTGTCCGGCAATGGAGCCGGCCCGCGCGCGGCGCGGCGGTTCGACAGCCGGCGCGACGGGCAATTCCGCGCGGCGAGCGGCGGCGAGCGGGAATCGGCGCTGCAAGTCATCGAGACATTGCGGAAGGTCGGAAGAACTTCCTCGGGCAAGCTGCACGCGCATTCGCCGTCTCTCGAACGCCGCGACTTCGAACGCATGCTGCGCGGATTGGCCCGCGCCGGCGTTGTCGAGATGACCGATGAGGCGTTCGAGAAAGACGGCCGCAAGATCCCGTACAAGATGGTCTCGCTGAGCCCGGCTGGCCGGGCATTGCAACAGGGTGATGCGATCGAGTTCGAAGTGCCTGTCGAATCCCGCACTTCGCCGCCGCACCCGAAGAAGAGATACGTGAAAAGAAAGCGACGGAGCAAGTGAGTGGGCGGCGCTTCTGCCCGGCGCCGCTGTGGGATGTGCTCTCGGCCCGCGCGTTTTCAACGCCGCCCAGCGCTCGAACTCTGCGCCGAAAGCGCCGCTCCCTCACGCTCGCGCGCTCCGGATCACTTGGGGCTTGAGCCCGCGCGGGGCCTTCAGCCCCGCCGGTGCTGTGCGCCCGGAATGCCGGCCGGACGCGTTTCTCCCGCCGGTCCCTCCAACCCCTTGATTACCATGCTCGCCAGGCCGATGCCGCCCTGTTCGGCCATCGTCCGCGCCAGTTGCTCTTCCGCCAGTTCCATCATCGAATCGGACGTCTCGTCTTCGCCGGTCCCGAGCCAGCCCTTCTCGCCCGACCTCATGGACCGCAGCAACTGCGCGATCATCAACCCCTCGAACTGCCGCGCCGCATCTTTCACTTTCTCCGGATCACGCGACGAGTTCGCGCCCGCCGCCTCCGGCACCGGCGCCTGCGCTCCTATTGCCCCGATCACAGCACCTCCAGTTCAGCCTCGAGCGCTCCGGCGTTTTGCAGCGCCTGCAATATCGCGATGATGTCGCGGGGGGTCGAGCCGATCGCGTTCAGCGCGCGCACAAGTTCCTCGATCGTTGCGCCCTGCTTCAGGACCACGTTGCGCGCCTTCTCTTCCTTCACGCCCACGCCAACCTGCGGCACCACCTGCGTGGTTCCGCTCGAGAGCGGCGCCGGCTGCGAAACGACGTACGATGTCTCGATCTGCACCGTGAGGTTCCCGTGCATGATCGCCACCGGCGCGATGTGCACATCGCTGCCCATCACGATGGTTCCCGTGCGCTCGTTTACGACCACCTTCGCCAGCCGGTCCGTCTCCACCGTCAGCCCTTCCATCTCGGCCACGAACTCCGGAGTCCGGGCCGCCCATCTTTCCGGCACGTTTATCGCGACTGCGGCGGAGTGCTCCGCGTGAGCCGCGCCCGGCGCGAAGTGCTTGTTCACCGCCTCCGCTATGCGCGTCGCGGTGGTGAAATCGGGCTGGCGCAATTGCAAACGGAACTGGCGTCCCGGCGCCGGCGTCGGCGCGGCAACCTCGACCGTGGCGCCTTCGGGGACGCGGCCCACCGTGGGGTGGTTCACCGTCTGCTGCGTGCCCGACCGCCCCGCGATGAAACCGCCGGTCACAACCGGACCCTGCGCTACCGCGTATGCGCGTCCATCGGCGCCCAGGAGCGGCGTCATGAGCAGTATCCCGCCCTGCAAGCTGCTCGCGTCGCCAACCGCCGCCGCGGTTACGTCGAACCGCGTCCCCGGCTGCGCGAACGCAGGCAGGTTCGCCGTGACCATCACCGCAGCGATATTGTTCACGCGGATCGCCGCCGCTGGCACCTGCACCCCCATGCGCGCCAGCATGTTCGTCAGACTCTGGGTCGAAAAGAATGTCTGCCTGCGGTCGCCCGTGCCCGCCAGCCCCACTACCAGCCCGTAGCCGACCAGTTGGTTCTCCCGCACGCCTTCTATCGAAACCAGTTCCTTTATGCGCGCGGCGGCGTTCGCGCTCGCCGCCCCGAAAGCGGCTGTCAGCAGAATCGCTATCGTTCTTCTCATCAGAATGGCAGCAGCCCGAGCAGCAAACGGTACAGGAAATTCGGCCGGCGGATTGAATCGTCAACCACCCCTTTGCCGTTGATCCGGACCTCCATCTGCGCCAGGCGGTCCGAACCGACGGCGTTGCCCGGCCCGATGTCAAACGGCCTCACAATGCCGCGCACCGTCACAATCTGGCTCTCCGAGTTAACTTGCACCAGCTTCGAACCCTCTATCACAAGGTCGCCGTTCGGCAGAACATCGGCCACGCGCGCCGAGAGCGTCGTCGTGAGCTCCGTGTTGCGCGACGTGGCGCCATCGCCCTGAAGCGAATTCGCGCCCGTGACCCCGAGCAGATTCGTAAGCGGGCTCGCCGCGCGCATCACGCCGCCGGCCGCAGTCACGGAATAGGCGGCCGCGGACTGGCGCGTTGATTTCGTCGTCCCCTGCGCCACAGCCGACGCGCGTTCCGCCACCACGATCGTTACCACGTCGTCAATGCGGCTTGCTTTCAGGTCGGCGGTGAGGTCGGTGAGCGCTCCCCCCGCGCGCCAGAGCGACCCGCTGGCCGGCGCGACTGCCGCCGCTCCGCGTGCCTTCGCTGCCGCTATGTAAGTGTCCAGCGGCGAGAGCTTGCCATTATTGGCGTTCCCGTCACGCGCCGCCGGGGTTGCCAGCGCCGCCGCCAACAGCATCGCCGCCGCCCGAACCGTCGTTCGCATCAATCTCGACCCTCCCAGTCGCCGTCACGCGAGCCCGCAGCCTGCGCTGGTTGTCCTCGCGCTTCACCGTAATCACGTCCCCCAGCCTGCCGCCGGTCTCCGCGCGCGCCTGGACGAAAACGCGGGCGTAGCCGCTCATGGCCGTGACGTCCACCAGTTCGCCGCGCTCCACCGCGAGCGCTCCGCGCACCCGCACCCAAACCGGCACCGTGTGGTTTTTCCCGTAGCGCACAAAACCCCGCCACAACTCGCCGCGCGAGGGCGTCAGCTCCAGCTTTCCCACAGGCACGCGCGTGCGGCTGAAGTCGACGATCTGGAAGGAATCACCAGCGCCCGGCAGCGCAGCTCGCACCGCCTCGGCCAGCATCTCGCGGGTTAGCTGTTCCGTCCGGCGCTCGAAACACGCTCCAGGCCCGCGCTCGTATGGGATTCCCAGCTTCGCCGCCAGAACCGCCATCTGTCCGGCGGCCAGGATCCGCCGCGCGCCCGGCGCCGGCGCCGGCGCCACAATCTCATCCTGCCTGGCGGCGGCGAACTGTGCGTCGGCGCGCGCCACATCGGCGGCAGTGATGTTGTCGCCGTCCACCGCCACGCACGCCGCCCGCATTGCGGTCGGAGTAATAACCAGCAACGGAAGCGGAGCCATGTACCGCAGCCAGCCAGTGCAGTTGCTCATGAGTTACCTCCCAAGCTGGTTGACCTCCTGGTACATCTCGTCCGCCGCCCGGACCACCTTCGAGTTCGCTTCATACGCGCGCTGGCTCGTGATCAGGTTGATGAACTCCTCCACCACGCTCACATTCGAACCCTCGATGTAGTTCTGCATCAGCGTGCCAAGGCCTTCCTGCCCGCCCGGGTTGCCCAGCACCGCGTCCCCCGAGGCGTCGGTGGGCAGGTACAGGTTGCCTCCGATGCTGTTCAGCCCCGCCGGGTTTGCGAAGTTCGCAAGCTGTATCTGCCCGGCGATTTGAGCCGCCGTCTGCCCGGGCTGCATGTAGCTCACCGTGCCGTCGGAGGCGATCGTTATCGATTGCGCTTCCGCCGGTATGGTTATCTGCGGATCGAGCTGATCGCCTTCTGCGGTGACCATGTTGCCGTCGCGGTCGAGGTGGAAGTTGCCCGCGCGCGTGTAGGCCAGCTCGCCGCTCGCGCGCCGCACTTGGAAGAACCCGCGGCCCTGGATCACCAGGTCCAACGGGTTGTCCGTCGCCTGATAGTTGCCCTGCGTGAAAATGATCTCGTTCGATACCGGCCGCGTCCCCAGCCCGAGCTGAAGGCCCGTGGGCACCGTCGTCTGCGCGCCCGCCGACGCGCCCGGCTGAACGTAGTTCTGATAGAGCAGGTCCTGAAACTGCGTGCGCCTCATCTTGAACCCAACCGTGCTCGCGTTGGCCAGGTTGTGAGCAATGTTGTCCACGTTCATCTGCTGCGCGGTCATGCCGCTGGCAGCGCTGTACAGGGCTCTGATCATCTGTTCCTCCTTACGGATTCACCCGCGCCACTTCCTCCACCGCCCGCTTGTTCATCTCGCTTCCGAGCGCGATCGCCTTCTGAAGCATCTCGAACTGCCGCAGAATACCGATCATCCGCACCGCCGATTCCGCTCCGCCCGAGTTCGAGGCCTCGAGCTTTCCCTGCCGCACGTCCGGCGCCTCGACGGGCTCGGGCGCCTGCGCCGAGCTGAAATAGCTGTGGCCCATTTTCTCGAGCATCTCGGGCGCGCTGAACCGCACCACCGCTATGCGCCCGGCCACCATCCCGTCTTGCGTAACCGTGCCGTCCGGCGCCACCTCGAACGGGCGCGTGCCGTCCAGAGCGATCGGCTGCCCGTTGTTGTTCGCGTCGCGGATGGCATACCCGTCGGCCGTCGCAAGCGCGCCGCCCGATATCCTGAAACTGCCGTTGCGCGTGTACAGCGGACCCCTCGGCCCGTTTACCGCGAAGAAGCCCGGCCCGCCGAGCGCAAGGTCGTAAGCGTTCCCTGTGGGCATGAGCGTGCCTTGCCCGAAATCCGTCCAGCGGCCCTCTATGACCGGCTGCACCGTGCCGCCGTCCGATTCCGGCGCGGCGTACAGGCCGTAGGACTCGCGGTCCGATTTGTAACCCGCCGTCGAAGCGTTGGCGAGATTGTTGGCTACAAGTTCGAGCGCTTCCATGCGCGATCGCAGGCCGCTCGCCGCCGAACTCATCAGCGAATCCATCGGGTTGTCCCTATGCACGAGGCGTGCCGGAAGTAAAGAGGCGCGTAAATCGCCCGATATGAACGACTGCGGGGGATGTGAGACTGCCAAAAACCGGTCACGCCCGGCGGTTTGCCAAAATCTCGTACCCCCCGCCGTCCGTAACGCGATGGTTTTGCGGGACGGCTCTGCGGCCCGGCGCGTGCATCCTCCCCGCGCGTGACTGTCGCGCCCTTTCCACTGGCGCTCATTTCCAGCGCGGCCGCCGGGCCCGCTTGCGAGGCCCCGCCCACAGCGGCGCTCGCCGGCGCCGTGTCCAAAGCCGGCGCCGGGGTGCAATGCGGCTCACGCTCTCAAGACGCACCGGCTGATCCGCCAGGCCTGTTTATGGAAGCCATGCTGGCCGCCCTCGCCATCTCTGAGCCCGCGCCCGCGGAGGCCGGCCCGGAGATCAACCCGGAGATCAATAAGGACGGCAAGGCGGTTGGTTCGGGCTGCCGCAGGTCCGATATCGAGACCGAACAACAAGACAGCGCGCCGGAGGACGGTTCGGACAGCCGGGACACCCTGCCCGTGGCGGTGAATTTCCCCGCGCCCCCCGCCGCCGCTCCATCTCCGCTTTTCGCGATGGTGCCGGACTGGTGCGCGACGATGCCGGCGGGCGGAGCTTTGGCTGCGATCGCCTCCGGCAGCGGCGCGCCGCGCGCGGCGGAAGCCACGGTGCGAACGCAGACGGAACACGCCGGCGCCGCCGGTGCGCCCGCGGCCGGGGCGGCTGCGACTCGGGAAACCGAAGCCGCCGCGCCGAAAGCCGCCGCTCCGGTCGCATTTGCAATCGCGATCGCCGGCTCCGGCGCGGTTGCGCAGGCAGCGGCCTTCGCCGCGAATGCGGCAACTGAGCGGGAGGTTGCGAAGGCCCCGGCCGTTCTGCCGGACTCCGGCGTCACGGGCACTCCGGCGCAAGCCGCACTTGAAGCCGTTGCTTCACCGTCCGAAGCCTCCGGTCAAAACGCGGCCGCGCAACCGCCCGTCCATGCCGCACCCAGCCTGGAAGCCGGGGCTCTCCCCGCGGCTGCCGGGGCGGGAATCGCGGACGGCAGCGCGCATGTACGCAGGGCGCCGGAGGCGCGCCCAGGCGTCCCGGAGGGCGCCGGCAATGAGAGCAGCCGCGAGCCGGCCGGCGCCGCTGGCGGGGCCGGCCCTTCGGTCCGCGGCGGCGGTTCAGTGCCGCCGGGCGATGAAACGCAAGCCATCGCATCGCTTCCTGTGGCATCCGCTCAGTTGCGGCATCAGAAAGCGGCTTCAAGCCGAGTCCCGGACAACTTTTCTGTCCCGCAAACAGGCGGTAAGGACTCTGCGCGGGGCGGCGCGCCGGATCGTGCTCAGATCCCCGGTGGCGAGGGGGCGGCCGGCGAACGTTCGCACGGCGCCGATCCGGCGGCCTTGCAGGCCGCTCCAAACAGGAGATCCGCCCAGGAAGCCATACGGAGTATCGCGAGCGAGGGTGCCTCTGGCGCGCTCAGCTACGGCGGCGCTTCGGCGGGCCGGGATCCCGCCGCAGGCCGGGCGCCCGCCCCATACGGGCCGCCCGCGAAGCTCCCGCCACCGGCCTCGCCCGACCCGAAGCCGGCGCGCGCCGCCGCGCCGCCAGTGCAGCAGGCCGGCTCCAGCCTCCCCGTATCTGCTTCCGGCACGCGCGCAGCGGCGCACCCTGAAAGTGGCGCGCGCCAGGCCGATGCGGCGCGTACGGATGAAACGAGAAGCGCTGCGGCCGGCCAGGAGAGCCGGCGCGGAACCGTGTTCGAGACGGTGAAGGACGATGCCGCCCCGCAGCCGGGCGCCTCTCAACCCGATCCGGCCGCATCTACGGGCCGGCCGGCATTTCATCCGGCTGACCAGCCCGCGCTTCGCGCCGAACCCGGCGCGCCGCCGGCTCCGCGGTCCGTTCAGGCGCCGGCGGCGGAACCTCCCGCGCCGCCCGAACGCGCCGCCGCCGCGCAGCGCGTCCGGGAGGTGTCAATCGTCCTTCCGCCCCGGGAGAACGGCGGCGGACCCCGAGTGGAACTCAACATCACCAGCCGCGGCAGCGAGGTGCGCGTCGCCGTGCGGACGCCCGATGCCTCGATTCGCCAGACGCTGCGAACGGAACTCCCGGCGCTCGTGGACCGCTTGCAGCAGAACGGCTACCGCGCCGAGGTGATCTCTTCCGGCCTCGAACGCCCGGACGCCGGGCAGCATCAGGCCGTTTCGCGGTCCGCGGCCGGCGCCGGCGGAGGCGACTCCATGGCCTGGAACTTCAACGAAGGGCGCCGCGAGAATCCTTCGCGCGACCCCGACGGCGAGCCGTTCTCCCGGCCCGCACCCAAACGCCCGGAATCCGGGGACAGGAGCAATTTCCGTGAGTTCTTCCGTTAACCCTGTGTCTTCACCGGCGGCCGCCGAGCAGGAGGCTTCGCCGCAGCAAACCACTTCGACAAAGAATGACGAGCTGACCGACAAGACCGCTTTTCTGAAGCTGCTCGTCGCACAGATTCGCAACCAGGATCCGCTCAATCCGGCCGACGGCGTGGAGTTTCTTTCGCAGCTCGTCCAGTTCAGCCAGGTGGAGCAGTTGATCGAAATACGCACGGCGGCCGAGCAGATACGCGACGCCGTCGCGCCGCAGCCGGAAGGAACAACCGAAACCGATACCCAGACTGCGAAAACCGCAGCTTAAGGAGAGCCAGATATGTTCACCTCATTTTCAACCGCGCTGTCGGCGCTGTCGGCGCACTCGACGGCCGTGGATGTGGTCGGCAACAACCTTGCAAACCTGAACACAACCGGGTACAAGACCAGCGTCGTCTCGTTCCGCGACCTGGTGGCGCAAACCGCCGGCGCCGGCCTCGGTGAAACGCAGGTCGGCTTCGGCACGGGCAGGCCTTTCACCACGCGGGTGTTCGCGCAGGGCGCCATCCAGTCGTCAACCGGCGTCCTGGATGCCGCAATACAGGGCGACGGATTCTTTGTCCTGAGGGACAACAACAACGCCGTGCTCTATACGCGCGCCGGCAATTTCCGCGTCGACAAGCTGGGCAATCTCATGACGCAGACCGGAGAGCGGGTGCAGGGCTGGATCGAGGACGCCAACGGCGTCGTGAATCCCAGCGGCCAGACCACCAACATCGTAATTCCCGTCGGCGGCTCGAAGCCCCCGATCGCGACTACGGCCATGTCGATCGATCTGAATCTGGACCGCTCGACGCCGGAGAACGGGACCTTCTCGACGCCCATTGACGTGGTGGACACGCTCGGCTACACGCACGTCCTCACGGTCACGTTCACCAAGACGGCAAACCTGGGCGAGTGGACCTACTCGGTCACCATACCCGGCTCTGAGGTCGGCACCACGAATGCGACCGAGGAGCTTGTGAGCGGCACAGTGGCTTTCGACGAAAACGGGCGCATGACGGAGCCGGCTCCCGACAGCCCCACGGTGCACTTTGCCGTGAGTGGTCTGGCCACCGGCGCCGCGGACCTGGGCATCGACTGGAGCTTCTACAACACTCTGGGTGCGCCCCGGATGACTCAGTACAACGCCGCTTCGGGCGTCTCGGCGAACTTCCAGAACGGCTCGCCCGCCGCCGAGCTGACCCGGGTCGGCATTGCCGACGGCGGCCTGATCGTGGCCCAATACTCGAACGGCGAGCAACGCACAGTCGCGCGGCTGGCGCTGGCCAACGTGCGGAACCCCGAGTCGCTTATAGCGGTGGGTAACAACAACTTCCAGGCGAGCGGCAGGACCGCGCCCGCGGCCATCGGCCTGCCCGAGTCGGGCGGCCGCGGCAAGATCGTCGGCGGCGCGCTCGAGAGTTCGACGGTGGACATCGCGCAGGAGTTCACGAACCTGATCGTTTACCAGCGCGGTTATCAGGCCAACTCCCGCGTGGTGACAACCGTGGACGAACTGAGCCAGGAAACCATCAATCTCAAGCGTTAACCTCATGACTCCGCTCGAAGAAATCGCGCCGCTGGCCGACATTCCGATCGATCTCGAGATGGAGCTCGACCGCAAGGTGATCCCGTTTCGAGAAGTGCTTGCCTGGGAACCGGGCAGCATCGTATGGCTCACGCGGTCGGCGGGCGAAAACATCGACGTTCGCGCCGGAGGCGAGCTGCTCGGCTCCGGCGAGATCGTCGTCATAGAGAGCACGTTCGGAATACGCATTACCGATTTCACGGTGGTGGAGCCCGCATGATGGCGGCCGCCGCGCCGGCCGCGGCCGGCAACCTTCTGGGCATGCCCGTTGCGGCGGGGCCTTCGGGGCTCAGCGTGCCGATGCAGATTGTCATTCTGCTCACGCTGCTGGCGCTGCTTCCGGCCATCGTCATGTGCATCACTCCGTTCCTGCGGATCGTCGTGGTGCTGCACTTCCTGCGGCAGGCGCTCGGAACCCAGATGACGCCCTCGAACCAGGTGCTGGTGGGCCTGGCGCTCTTCCTGACGATGCTCATCATGCAGCCCGTCGCCGCCGAGATGTACACGAAAGGCTGGCAGCCGCTCGAGCAGGGCAAGATCACCACCGCCCAGGCCCTGGAGGAGGGCGCCAAGCCCCTCCGCAGCTTCATGCTGCGCTTCACGCGGGAGAAGGATATCAAGCTGTTCGTGGAGATCACCCACGCTCAGGCGCCCCGCTCCCCGCAGGACCTGGAGATGCGCATGCTCATCCCGGCCTACACTCTCTCGGAGCTGCGCACGGCATTTCAGATCGGGGCCGTTCTTTTCCTGCCGTTCCTGATCATCGATCTGGTGGTGGCCTCGGTGACCCTTTCAATCGGAATGATTCAACTGCCGCCCGTGATGATCTCGGCGCCGTTCAAGATACTGCTGTTCGTGCTCGTGGACGGCTGGAATCTGGTGGTGGGTTCGCTTGTGCGGGGGTTCTATTGACGCCTGAAATGGTAATTCAGACGGTGCGCCAGGCGCTGCTCACGGCGCTGTGGATCAGCGCCCCGCTGCTCGTGGCGGGTTTCATAGCCGGACTCGTGATCAGCCTCATCCAGGTGGTCACCTCGATGCAGGACTCGGCTTTTTCGACAGTGCCGCGGCTGGCGGCGTTCCTGCTGGCGCTGATAATCGCGCTGCCGTGGATGCTGAGCCGCATGATCACCTACACGGCCGGGCTGCTCGGCGATTTCAGCCGGTATGCGCGCTGAGCTGACGCTTTCCTACTCCACGCTGTACGGGTTCCTCCTCGTGTTTGCGCGGATAGCGGGAGCGTTTACTTTCATTCCGCTGCCCGGGATCGCGCGGGGGCCGGCGGCTGCGCGCATAGCGGTTTCGCTCGCCGTCACGGTCGCGCTCTTTCCGCTGTGGCCGGCGCCGGAAATGCCCTCTGGCGCCGGCGATTTTGCGGTCTGGATGGCGGCCGAGGCGGCCTTCGGCATCACTGCGGGCGTTGCGGTGGGCTTCCTGCTGGAGATTCTTGCCGCCGGATTTCAGGCGTTGGGCTTGCAGGCCGGCTTCTCATACGCCTCCACCATCGACCCGAATACCCAGGCGGACTCCAGCGTCCTTCTCGTGCTCGCGCAGCTCATGAGCGGCTGGTTATTTTTCGCTTTCGGTCTCGACCGCCAGGTGCTCCGCATATTCGCGCACAGTCTCGCCGCCCACCCGCCGGGCCATTTCGCGGTGAGCGGCTCGGCCGCCGAGGCGGTGATCGGCCTCGGCGGCGGCATGCTCTCGACGGGACTGCGTCTGGCTCTGCCCGTAATCGTTCTGCTTCTCCTGGTGGACCTCGCGCTGGCTCTGCTCGGCCGCATGCACCAGCAGATGCAGCTCCTCTCGCTCGCCTTCCCGGCAAAGATGATCGCCGCCCTGCTGCTGCTGGCGGGCACGCTGGCCGTGTTCATCCCCGTGTGGCGCGCCGCGGCGGAGCGCACGCTCAACGTGCTGGGACGGATTCTCTGACATGGCGGACAAGGGCGAGCGCACAGAACAACCGACTCAACGGCGCCTGGAAAAAGCTCGCGAAGAGGGGCGGCTGCCCGCCAGCCGCGAGATGACCGCCGCCGTCCAGTTCCTCGTCTTCGCTCTGCTGACGGGTGGTTTCGCGGCGTCCTGGTGCGCCGGCTTCGGCGTGCTGTCGCGCCGGCTGCTCCGGAGCGCGTTTTCCCTCGAGATCACCCCTGCCGCCACAGCCGCGGTTCTAGCGGAGGTGGCCAGGCGCACGCTCTGGCCGCTGGCCGCCGCCGGCGCGCTGCTTGCCGCGGCGGGCCTGATCGTGCATCTGGCGGGAACGCGCTTCGGGTTCTCTTTGAAGCCGCTGGCGCCGAACTTCGGCCGGCTGAACGTGTTCAACAAAGTAAAGGAGCTGCCGAAACAGAATATCCCGCTGCTGGTTCAGGCGGTCGTGCTGCTGCCGCTGTTTGCCGTGGCGGTCTGGGGAGTGATCCGCGACAACCTGGACGCAATCCGCGTGCTGCCGCTCGAGCCCGTTTCGCGCGGCGCCGCGCAGCTCGAATCCTCCGTCCGGTCGCTGGTGTGGAAGGCGGCGGCGGTGTTCCTGGCGTTCGGCGCGTTCGACCTGTTCCGCCAGCACCGGCGCTGGATGGCCGACCTGCGGATGAGCCGCCAGGAGATCCGCGAGGAAATGAAGGAACTTGAGTCGAATCCGCAGATCAAGAGCCGCATCCGCCGGCTCCAGCGCGAGTACCGGCGCAAACGGATGATGGCTCAGGTCCCGGAGGCGACGGCGGTGGTGGTCAACCCTACACATTATGCGGTCGCCATCCGATACCTGATTGAGTCCATGACCGCGCCGGTCGTAGTCGCGAAAGGGAAGAACGCGCTCGCGCTTCGCATCAGGAAGGTCGCAGGCGAGCACAACGTTCCGATCGTCGAGAACCCGCCGCTCGCGCAGGCGCTTTACAAGTCCTGCGATGTGGGGCAGGAGATACCCGCGCACCTTTACCGCGCGGTTGCGGAGATTCTGGCGTACGTATTCCGGCTGACCGGGAGGCGGACGTGAACCGAAAGATGCGCAGGCCGGCCTCGCGATCGGGAATGCTCCCGGTCCCCGCCCCCGGCGCCGTCCGGCGGCCTCCCGTGATTGCCTGCGCCGCCGCCGATTAGCCATGGCTACCAGCAAAGCACTCGCCGTCCCCGCAGCCGCAGCCGGCGGCGCCGCGCCTCAGGGCCGCTTTAAACTTTCGACTCTCGGCGAACTCGGCGTGCCCCTGGCCGTGATCGGCATCGTGATGGCGCTGGTAATGCCGTTGCCGCCGTTTCTGATGGACATCCTCATCGTCACCAACATCACGCTCTCGGTGACGGTGCTGCTGGTGGCGATGTACATCCTGCGGCCGGTTGAGTTCAGCGTCTTCCCAACCACGCTGCTTCTGATGACGCTGTTCCGCCTGGGACTCAACGTGTCTTCTTCACGGCTCATCCTGCTCAACGGGAACAGCGGCACGGCGGCCGCCGGGCACGTGATCGAGGCCTTCGGCAGTTTCGTCGTGGGCGGCAACTACGTCATCGGCGTGGTTATCTTCCTGGTCCTGATCGCCATCCAGTACGTGGTGATCAATCACGGCGCGGTGCGCATATCGGAGGTCACCGCGCGCTTCACCCTGGACGCCCTCCCCGGCAAGCAGATGTCGATCGACTCGGACCTGAACGCCGGGCTAATCGACGAAGCCGAGGCGCGCAACCGGCGCAGGCAACTGGCGGCCGAAGCCGAGTTTTACGGCGCGATGGACGGCGCTTCGCGCTTCACGCAGCGCGACGCCGTGGCGAGCATCATCATCACCGCCATCAACATCCTTGCCGGCTTTCTCATCGGCGTGTTGCAGCACGGAATGGATCTCCGCCGCGCGCTCGAAACCTATACGGTGCTGACCATCGGCGACGGCCTGGTGACGGTCATTCCGGCGCTGATGATCTCAATTTCGGGCGGCCTCATCGTGACGCGCGCGGGCTCGGACAGCCGGCTCGGCGCCGAGTTCCGGCGCCAGGTGTTCGGAAGCCCGGAGCCGCTGCTGCTGGCCTCCGGCGTGACGATCGCGCTGTCGGCTTTTCCGGGACTGCCCACGCTTCCGTTCATCGTGCTCGGCGGAGCGATGGGAACGGTGGCGTGGCGGATGCGGAAGACCGCGGCGAAAGCGGCCAAAACGCCGCCCCCGCCTCCTCCGCCGCCGTCGGCCGCCGAGGCCGTCGAGTCGCTTCTGAAAGTGGAGCCGCTGGCGGTCGAGGTCGGGCTGGGACTGGTGTCTCTGGTCGACGGCGGGCAGAACTCGCCGCTGCTCAGGCGCATCGCCGGCATACGAAAGCAGCTCGCCACGGAACTCGGGTACGTTTTGCCGCCGGTTCGTGTTACGGATAACCTGGCGCTGCGCTCGCGAGAGTACGCAATCGTTCTCAAGGGCGTACAGATCGTGCGGTACGAGCTGCCGCAGGGCTGCGAGCTGGCGATAAATCCGGGCGAAGGCGCTCCGAAGCTGGATGGCATTCAGACCACCGAGCCGGCGTTCGGCGTCCCGGCCGTGTGGATCAGGCCGGAGCAGGTGGAAGCGGCGCGCGAGGGCGGCTACACGGTCGTGGACGCGCCGAGCGTCCTCGGCACGCATCTGGCGGAGTTCATCCGCCGCAACGCTCACGAGATCTTCTCGCGCCAGGACGCCAAGCGCATGCTGGACCGTGTCGGCGCGGACAATCCGCGTGTTGTGGAGGATCTGGTGCCGAAGCTGCTGCCGCTGGCGGCTGTGCAGCGGGTTCTTCAGAACCTGCTGCGCGAGCGCGTCTCGATACGCGATGCGGTTTCGATTCTCGAAGCGCTTGGCGAGGCGGCGAACATCACGCACAACACCGTCCTGTTGACCGAGTACGTGCGGCAGGCGATTCGCCGCGTGGTGGTGAAACCTTTCCTGAGCGGCGCGGACCTGCCCGCTTACATAGTGGACCCTGCCGTCGAAAACCTGATCGAGTCCGCCGTGGAACACACCGAGCACACAAGCCACATAGGACTGGCGCCCCAGGCCATCCGGGATTTGCTGGATCGTATCCGGAGGTCAGTGCGGCCGTCGGATGCGCCGGTGGCGGCCGTCACCGGATCGGGTTCGCGGTACTTCCTGCGGCAGATCGTCGAACCGTCGCTGCCGAACCTGTACTTTCTGGCCCACAACGAGATCCCGCCGGGCGTGCGCGTGGTTTCGCTGGGGGTGATCGGTTGAGGTGCAACTCATGCGAATGAAATCGTTCTATGCGCGCGATGTGCGGACTGCGCTGGAGAGGGCGCGGGAGGAGCTGGGTCCGGACGCGATGCTGGTGGATTCCAGAAAGGCCCCGCCCGAAGTGCGTCACCTGGGAGCCTGCGAAGTGGTGGTTGCCACCGATTTTGACGACCCCGCGCCCGAGCCTTCCGTTGCAGCGGCGGCGCGGGCCGCGCTGGGCGCCGCCGGGGCGGTCCCGGCCGAAACGCAGCCGGTTCCGCCGGCCCTCTACGCGGGGTTGGCGGCCGAGGTGGCGGAGCTGCGCCGGCGCATGGAACGGATGACGGCGAGCGTCACCCGCTCGACGCTGGCGGCCTCGACGACGACGCTGGCCAATCCGGAGTTGATGTCCGCATTCGGCGCCCTGATCGAATCGGGGCTGAATGCCGAACTCGCGCACGCGCTCCTGGACCGGGTGCGCGCGGAAGGCGCGCCCTCGGACCGAAGCCGGCTGCGTCTGGCGCTTGCCGCCGAACTGGCGGGGAGGTTCACCACCGAACCGGCTCTCGGCAAACCGAGCGCCGGCCAGCGGATAGTGGCGCTCGTGGGGCCTTGCGGGGCGGGGAAGACCACATCGCTGGTGAAACTGGCGGCTCGTTTCGGGCTTACGTTCAGGCGTCCGACACACATCATATCGGCTGACTCTTACCGGGTGGCCGCCTGTGAACAACTGCGCGCGTACGCGGCCATTCTGGGCGTCGGCTTCCAGGTGGTGGAGAGCGCCAGGGCTCTGGCGCAGGCCATCGAGGAGTTGCGGCACAAGGACCTCATACTGATCGACACGCCCGGGCACAGCTCCCGCGATCTGGATGCCTCATCGGATCTGGCCGAGACGATCGCTTCCCATCCCGACATCGATACGCACCTGGTCCTATCGGCTTCGATGCGTTCCGCCGATCTATCCCGTGTGGCGGACGACTTCGAGGTGTTCCGGCCCGCCAAGCTGCTGTTTACGAAGCTCGACGAGACGCGGTCGTATGGGCCGGTCATCAATGAGGCGGTGCGGCTGTCCAGGCCGGTGTCGTTTCTGTCGTTCGGGCAGCGCGTGCCGGAAGATCTGGAGCCGGCGACCAAGGACCGCGTTATCGATCTGGTCCTTTCGCGCACGTGAGGAGGCAGTTTCCGAAGGAACTGGAATGGAAGATTTCGGCCGGGAGCAGGACGTGAAGATCCGTTTGCGGGCTTGGCGGCGCGCCGGCCCGTACGCCGGGCCGCGGCCGGAAGGGAACGGAAAGCGCGTCCTGGGACACGCCTTCGGGCGGCGCGCGGAGCGCCGCGGGCGAGCCGGTATGAAAGGGCTGACCCGCACTGACCGGCAGTTGCCGGGAGCCGGCGCCGTGGTGCGGCGCGGGCGGAGCTGAAATCCCGCGGGGGCCAAAGCGCAAAACGCGCGGCCTCGGATTCGCGGGCGCGGGGGCGGAAACAGGCAGTCGTTATTGGAGCGTTCAAGAGTTGACGAGCACATACCAGATCGGTCCGGGAGAAGCCGCCGATGAGCGCGAACAGCTCATCTTGCAGCACCTTCCGCAGGTGCGCCTGATCGCCCGCCGCATCCACGAGCGGCTGCCCGCCAGCGTCAACCTGGACGATCTCATATCGACCGGCATTGTCGGCCTGATCTCGGCAATCGACAACTTCAACCCCGCGCATAACGTGAAGCTCAAGACATACGCGGAGTATAAGATCCGCGGCGCGATTCTCGACAGCCTGCGGGGGCTGGACTGGGCGCCGCGCCAGAAACGCCGCCGGGCCAAGCAGATCGAGGCCGCCATCGAAGAGTTGGAGCGCCGCTTTGAGCGGGCGCCTACGGAAGAGGAGATCGCGGCTGAGTTGAAGCTCACGCTCGAGGACTACCGCGAGTGGTTGGTGGAGGTGCGCGCGGTCAACGTGGGCAGCCTGGAGTACTCGCCTTCGGACGAGAACGGCCGGGACGTGCTCAGTTTCGTAGCGGGCAGCGAAGACAGCTGGCCATCGCACATAGTCGAACGTGCGGAGCTGGAGCGGGTGCTGGCCGATGCGATCTCGCGCATGCCGGAGGTGGAGCGAACCGTACTCAGCCTCTATTACTACGAGGAACTGACCCTGCGCGAGATCGCCGGCATGATGCACCTGCACGAGTCGCGCATCTCCCAGTTGAAGACCCAGGCCGTGCTGCGGCTGAGATCGTGGATGCGGGCGAACTGGCCGCAAAGGGGCGCCGCGAAATGACCGTCTCAGCCCGTTCGCTTGCCGAGAGGTGGGCCTCCGCCCTCGCCGGAGCCGTATCGGGGATGACGGGAGAGGCCCCGCCGGTCTCAGTGCGCGAGTCTGCGCCCCCGGCGGAGGGCGTGCTCTGGTGGCGCCAGAAGTACAGTCTCGGCGAAGGTGTGGCCGTGTGGGCCGGCGCAACCAGGGAATCGTGGTTTGGGGTGGGCGCTGCGGCGCTGGCGGCCGCCGGCATCGAGACCACGGAACCCGTGGATGCCCGGAACACCTGGTTCGAGCTGCTGAGCCAGGCGTCAGCCGTTCTGGCCTCTGAACTCGGCCGTAAGCTTGGGACCGAGGTTTCCGCGGGCGACTCCGGGGAGGGCCAGCCGCCGGAAGCCGGGAACAGAGTTTTTGAGGTCCAAATGGGCGCCGGCGGCGCCCAAAGAATCTCCTGGGTCGCGTTCCCCGACGCGCTGCTGGCGGCGCTTGAGCCGAAGACGGTGGGCGACAGCCTCACCTCCCCCGCGCCGCAGCGCGATACAGCCGCCGCTGCCGGTCCCGGGAACACCCCGAAGAGCCTCGACCTGCTGCTCGATGTCGAACTGCCTGTGAGCGTCTCGTTCGGCCGCGCTCAACTGCCCCTGAAAGACGTTCTTAAACTCACCACCGGCGCGATCATCGAACTCAACCGCAGCATCAACGAGCCTGTCGAGCTGCTTGTGAACAACTCCGTTATCGCGCGCGGAGAAGTAGTGGTGATCGAGGGTAACTACGGCATCCGGATACAGGAGATAGTGAGCCGCGAGCACCGGATGAGGACGCTCAGATGACCGCGCAGGACGCGTACTTCACGGCCGCGCTGGCAATGCTCGCGGCGTGCGTCATACTGCTTGCGGCGCTGTTGCGCAGGCTGCGGCGCGCGGCGGAGCGGCTGGAACAGGAGCGCAGCGCCGTCGAGTCCCGCCTTCAGACCGTGCTGTCGAGGCTGGCCGATATGGAGGCGCGCGTCGCCGAACTCGAAGAAGACGCCGGTGTGCTGGTGCCGCCGGAACCGCCCCGCTCCGGCCTGAACCTTGCGCGGCGCCGGGAGGCGCTCTCGCGGCTGCGCAGGGGCGAATCTCCAGCACACGTGGCGCTTGCGATGGGCCTGCCGGCGGGAGAGTTGGAGCTGCTGGGGAAGGTGCAGAAGATGCTGCTGGCGGCGGATCGCGGAATGCCGCCGCGATCCGCCCGCACGGCTAGAGCGCCTGTTGCTGGGGAACCGACACAGGCCGGGACGGACGCACCGGACGGGGCGCACGCGGAAGCCCCGGCCTCGTGACCCGGCCCGGGCCGCCGAACTCGTTCTCGCCACGCCCCTCGACAGCGACCTGAAGAGTCATCTCCGACCGGTTCCGCACTACAATCACCGGCACGGTCTTGCCGACCTCTATTCCGCGAAGACTCGCGGAAATCTCTCCCGGTGAGTCGACATCCTGGCCGTTCACCTTCGTAATCACGTCGCCGGCTTTGATGCCGGCCTTCTCCGCCGCGGAGCCCTTTCCAACCGAGCGCACCAGCACGCCCTTTTTAACGCCGAAGAACTCCGCAAGCTGGGGCGTCAGCGGCTCGGCCTCGATGCCGATGCGGCGCGCCGGCCAGGCCATGAACGGCCTCGGAATCTCCGGCATCTCCAGCTCAAAGCGCTGGTTTCGCAGACTCTCTTGCAGCCGGTCCATATTGCGGCGGAACTCCGCTTCCCATTCGCGGTTCAACTGCTTGCGGCTGCCAATGGTGGCGGTAACGGTCTGCGGCCGGCCGCTGCGGATGACCACGAGTTTGACCTTGCGGCCCACTGGTGTTTCACGCACGAGCCTGATGAACTGCTCAACCCCCTCCACGGGTGTGCCGTTGTATTCGATAACGACGTCATTCTTCTCGAGGCCGGCCTCGGCAGCCGGCGAGCCCTCGCTCACACGCGTCACCTCGACGCCGCGTTCCTCTTTCAGATTCAGGGCCTTCGCACGCTCCGCGTCGATCTCGGCGACGCCGATGCCGAGATAGCTTCCGCTGCCCGCCCGGAAGATCTCTACCTGAAGCGGCTCCGGAGGCGTGGGCGGCTCCGGCGGTTCGGGCGGAGCCGGGGGCGCCGGCTCCTGTTGAAGGAGTCTCAGATCCGCCAGTTGCCTCAGGTAGTCTAGTTCCGCCAGGTCCGAGAGCGGCGGCAATTCACCCGGGGGCGCGAATTCCAGGATAGGGAACCGCCACTCGCCATCGCCGCTTTTCAGAACGATGACGTCTTGGTTGCCGCGCTCACGGTCCTGCCGCGGCGCGTCGAAAGCGCCCGCGGAGGCGAGGTTCGCCATCCCGAGCGTTGCTGCCAATCCCAACCAAACGAGTTTCTTCATGATGCTGCTTCCTGTTGTTATCTGCGGCGGCGGAGGAAAATGGTTCCGCCCTGCGCGGCAAGCCGGAGCGTTGCGCCTCCCCCGTTAAGGGAGCCCTGTGCCTGAGAGCGCATATTACCGCCGGCCAGTTGAGTTTTTATCTCAGGGAACTCGGAGAAGATCCGGTGCCCGCCGGGTGAGGTGTTCATCGCGTCCACCGTCATCGCGAAGTTAGACGGGATGTAGACCGTTATGTCACCAGATTGCGTGCTGAGCAGCGAATCCTGCATCAGCTTGCCTGCTGGAAGCTCCGCCACGATGCAGCCCATCACGGTGGTGGCCTGCATGATCCCGCGGACCTCCTGGATGCGAATCTGGCCCGTTCCCGAGGTCAGGTCGACGCTGTCGGCCGAACGAACCTTGATGCTGCCGGTATCTGTTTTCGCGCGCACCAGCCCCTTTACGCGGGCGGCATCGATCACCCCGCCGCCCGTAGACAGAACCGCATCTCCGGCCGCGCGCTGGATGCGGATGTTACCGCCCGTGCCGGCGGAAGCCTGGACGTTTCCCATCGCCTCCGAAACCGCAATCTCTCCGCCCGCGGTTTCCAGATAGGCGTTCCCGCCGAGCGACGATGCGGTGATGGAGCCGCCGCCGGAAAACGCCTTAATAGGCCCGTCTACGCGCCCAATGTGCACGTCGCCGCCGCCGGTGCCCACCCTGGCCATGCCATGAATGCGGTCGATGCGGATCTGGCCGGCCGCGGTTTTTGCCAGCAGGCTTCCGTCGATGTCGTACGCCTCGATGCTGCCGAGCTGGCTGTCGATTACGGCTTCCTTCAACTGCTTTGGCGCGCGGACTTCGACATCGGCGGCGCCGTCCACGTTCGCCGGCAATTGCACGAAAACCACCGTCCAGCCCTTGTCGTAGACGGCTTTGAGGCCGATTTTGGCGATGAGTTCGCGCGCGTCCCGCGCATTTGCCGAACGCACACGTTCTCTTACCGTGTAGGCGACTTCCGGGCGGTTCTCGCCACGGAGCGTCACCGCGCCGCGTGTTACGATCTTCAGCCGCGGTCCGGCCTGAACGGCGCCGGAGCGCGTGGCGATCCAGTAGTTACCCTCCCGCGTCGCTGTCTGCGGCTGTGCCGGCGCGGCAATTGCCAGTGCCGCAGCCAGCGATGCCCAAACGCTCTTCATTCCTTCTCTGCCTCGGTTCATGCCGCCCGCGGACGGCAAATCAAAACGTTCCCGCCGATGCCTTCATGTCCTTGAGCGCCCGCTCGCTGCGCAAGCGGACGTAACCGTTGCTTTCGTGCTGCAAGCACTGCTGGAGCACGCCCACAAGTTCGTCCGTGCGGTTCTGGACGAGAAGATCGATTGCCTGTGTGCGCACGCCTGGGTTGTCGTCGGTAAGCAGCGCCCGCGCGAGCGCCCTTCTGACTTCCGGATCCGCCGCATACGGTTTGAGCGCGTCGAGCGCGCGCAGGCGGATGCCGGGATTGGTGTCGTTGCCTAGCGTGTAGAGCAGCGCGTCGCGGACCTGGTCCGATGCGGCGCGTTGAGTGAGGATGTCCACCGAATCGGCGCGCACGCCGGGGTCGGACGATTCGCGCGCGGCCGTGAGGAGAAGCTGCTGTATACGCTCGTCCTGCGGGCTGCCCGTCAGATAGCGCTGGCGCGTTTCTTCCACCATCATTCTGACCTCGCCGGAGGGCTCAGGCTGTAGATACCGGATGCGCGTCACGAAGCCTTCGGGGCTGTTCTGCGCGGCTGGAACAGCGGCAGGCGTGGGAGCGCTCCAGCGGGCGCCGAAAAAGCCCAGCGCCACGAGGGCAACCGCCGCCGCCGGCCTGGCGACGGCCGCCCACAGCCTGGAACCGCCGCCTATGAGCGACCTTAGTGCGGGCAGCCAGCCAGAACGCGGCGGAGCCGCGGCGATGGCGGCCTCGAGCGCGGTGCGGCAGCGCACCAGCAATTCGGGCGGCGGCTCCAACTCGCGGCTGTCCAGGGCCGCGAGCATCGCTTTTTCGGCCTCGAACGCCTTGCGGCATGCGGGGCACGCCTCGAGGTGGTCCTGAAACTCCTGCTCCTCTTCGAGCGGCAGTTCGCCATAGAGAAACAGCGACAGGCTCTTCGACACAGAGTCGCAGTTCATATGAAATCTCCCAACGCGACGCGCAGTTTCTGGGTGGCGCGGAACAGGCATGTTTTGGCGGCTTCCTCGCTGGTGCCGACTATCTCGCCGATACGCCGCAGCCGCAAACCCTGGTAGTGGCGGAGTTCGAACACCATACGTTCCTTGGCGGTGAGATCGGCCAGCACGGCTTCGATGCGGCGGCTCAGTTCGCGGTTCAGCAACTGGCGCTGCGGGTTTCCCGCCGCCCTCTCCTCCGGAAGCGTATCCATGCGGTCTCGAACTCCTTCGCCGGTCTCCACCCTGCTCGATTCTTCACGGCGGACCTTGCGCCGTCTGAGGTGATCCAGGCAGAGGTTCGTGACGATGCGGTACAGCCAGGTGTGAAAGCTACAGTCGAACCTGAACAAGTGCAGGTTCCTATAAACCCTGAGGAACGCCTCCTGATAGATATCGGAAGCATCCTCGGGCGACCGCAGCAGGTTCATGGCCAGCCGCAACACCTGGCGGTCGTACATACGCACCAGTTGCTCGAAGGCGGTTTTATCGCCTTGCTGGGCCGCTCGGATCAGGGCCGCCTCATCGACAGCCATGCCCGGCGCGCCCGCAGCCGATGTGGCATCGCCGTTCACTTCCGGGGTAGCTACCCTTTCCGTCCCGCTATCCACCACTGTCTACGGCAGGTTAGACGGGTGGTCAGGAAAAGTGTAACGCGGGGAGGGAGATGCGGCCACCGGCTGCATGTTATGCAAATCGTCGAAACGAACCCAGTCCCATTTTCGGACACCTGAAATGGGGGCTTCGGGCGTGAGCACCTCCAAGCACCATTATACGCGGCGCGACCAAGCGCGCAGGAGTTAAGTGTTTGCAAATGAACAGATTAGACCGTGTGAACGCTTGCCGGGGAGGGGTTGACAGGCTGCGGGCGCGAGCCCCACACGCATCAGCCCGGGTTTTAGCTTAAGATCGCGAGCAGATGGAATTGCTGGAGCTGATGGCGGCCGCGGTGTGTTTCGCTGTTGGAGGAATCTTCATGAAGATGTCGGCCGGGTTATCGCGAGTCTGGCCGGCGGCCGTGTTTCTTGCCCTGTTCGCGGGCGGGGCGGTGCTCCAGGCGCTTGCGATGCGCCGGACCGATCTCGGCGTGGCCTACGTCTTCGTTCTCGGGCTCGAGGCGGTGCTGGCTTTCGCGTTCAGCGTCGCCATCTTCGGCGAGAGCGCCTCGTTGGGGCGGGCGGCGGCAGTGGTCCTGATCGTGGCCGGCATTATGCTGCTGCGGCTGACCTAGGGACCGCTGAGCCGCACTGTCGCGCTACCCGCCCGCGCGGCGCTGCATCATCGCCTTCATGCGGCGGTCGAGTTCTTCCGGCGCGACGTCCTCGATATGGGTGGCGATCACCCACTGGTTGCCCGTGGAATCCCTGACCGAGGCGGTGCGGTCGCCATAAAACCGGTCGGCCGGCTCCATAAGAGACGCCGCTCCGGCGGAGACAGCGCGCCGGTAGACGGCATCGACGTCGCTCACATACACGTACAGGGTGGCAGGCATGACCTCCTGGGAATCGCCCATCGGCTCGCCCATCATCACCACCGAGTCGCCAATTTCCACCTCGGCGTGGACGATGCGGCCGTCCGGACCGGGCATGCGCATTTTCTCTTTTGCCCCGAACACGTTGCGCGTGAACTCGAGGAGCCCCTCCACGCCGCGAACGGTGAGATGGGGCGTTACGGTCTGATAGACTTCCGGAACGGGTTTTTCCGGCATCTGTTCACTCCCTCTGATGCCTGTAATGATATAGCGGCGCGGGACTGGCAGAGCCTGGGGAAGTGTTAAAGGCGCTCTTGCGAGCATGCAGATAGAGCGCTTCTGCCGATCGCGTCAACCCGCGGTAATAGCGGCTTGGCAAATGCCGGCGCTAGCTTGCCAGCTCGAGTTCGATGCGCTTGGACGCCGGGTCGAGCGAGGTGATGCGGAAGCTGCGGATCTGGCCGGTTCTGGCCGGTTCACGGAAGCTCGCGGGCGCCTTACCCTGCTTCCACTTGGCCGCGAGCATCGCCGAAAGCGCGCTGACGTCGGCACGCTGGCCGCCGGCTTCCGACTGGGCGGACTTCTTCTCTTTAGGAAGCGTGCAGACCGCCACGACGCCCTCGCCGACCTCGACTTTGGCCTCGTTGCGGCCGACGTCCACGATGCGTCCGGTAACGATATCTCCGGGCTTATGCTCGCCGATGTACTCGTCGGCCGAAGTTGGCTGTAACTGTTTGATTCCAAGGCGCATCCGGCGCTTTTCGCGGTCCAGTTCAAGCACCACCGCCTTGACCACCTCACCCATCTTGAGCACGTCTTGCGGGTGGTCGATGCGCTTCTCGTTGGTGATGTCGCCGACGTGGATCATGCCCTCCACGCCTTCGCCCAGTTCCACGAAAGCCCCGAATTTCGCCAGGCTGACCACCTTGCCCTCGACCACAGTCCCGACGGGGAACTGCTTCATCGCCTCATCCCAAGGATCTCCAAGCGCCTGCTTAAGACCCAGGCTGAGGCGGCGGTCTGCCGGCTTCACGTTGAGGACGACGACGTCAACCATCTCGCCCGGTTTGACGACCTCCTTGGGCTTAACGCCCTTGCGGGACCAGGTTAGATCGGAGACGTGGATGAGGCCCTCGAGGCCCGGCTCCAGTTCCACGAACGCGCCAAAATCGACCACGCGGACTACCTTGCCGCGTACGCGCTCGCCCGGACGGTACTTCTCCTCAACCGCGGCCCATGGGTCCGGCTGGAGCTGCTTCAGGCCGAGCGAGATGCGGCGGCCGTCGCGGTCGATCTTAAGAATCTTAACGTCGAGTTCGTCGCCCACCTTCAGCACGTCGGACGGCTTGCTGATGCGACCGTGCGACATATCGCTGACGTGGAGCAGCCCGTCGACTCCACCCAGGTCGAGAAACGCGCCGAAATCCGTAAGGGTGCGCACCGTGCCGTGCACGACCGCGCCCTCGGCGAGCGACTGGAAGAACTCCTGCTTGCGCTTACGCTCCTCCTCCTCGAGGACAGCGCGGCGGTCAACCACGACATCCTCTTTTTGAATGTCGAGCTTTATTACGCGGCAGGTGATCTCCTGGCCGACGAGTTGCTCGAGTTCGGCCGGGTTGCGGACGCCGCTGCGCGATGCGGGCATGAAGGCTCGCACGCCGACATCGACGCTGACGCCGCCCTTGATCACGGCGGAAACCACTCCGGCAATGGGTGTTCTCTCGTTGAACGCGCGCTCCAGAGCGCTCCAATCCTTGGGGCGCTCGACGCGGATCTTGGAGAGCTGATAGTAGCCCTCGGACGTGCGGCCTTTGATCGAGACGAGCACGTGATCGCCGACGTTGATGTCCAGTTTGCCCGACGGGTCGCGGAACTCCTCCGCGGCGATAATGCCTTCAGTTTTCAGGCCGATGTTCACGAACACGGATTCATCCGACACCGCCACGACGGCGCCCTCGAGGCTCTTGCCGGCCTCGGCGTGCCGCTGGTTCTCCTCGAACTGGGAGAGGATATCGCCAAACGAGGTCTCGTTAGTTGTGGTTTCCGAAGCAGAGGTCATGCGCGATTCCGAATCGCTGGGAAGAATATCTGGGTAATTCATTACGCGGGCTTTGAATCACCATTCTTACACATCGGAAGGCAAGCGGCGGGAGGGGGTTGCAGGGGGAGCCGGGCGGGGAAGGGGGCGGACAGCCGCGCGCGGGAACCCCGCGCCGCGCCGAAGCGGGCCGGGGGGCCCGAAGGGGTACAGGCGCCGGGCTGAAGTTGCTCGAAGCCGGCGCCCGTATTTCCCGTATTTCCTTTAGAAGGCCGCCACGTTCAGGCGCACGATCGTGCGCCCATCCTTGCTCTTCTTGCCTGTGTTGACGGCGGCGTTTCTGAGCAACTGTTCAACCGTCGCGGGCGAGGCATTGGGATTGCCGGAAAGCACCAGGGCGCCTCCGCCGCCGGTGTGCGGGCTGGCCATTGAAGTTCCGGACATGGTAGCCGTCCTGGTCTGGTAGAGAGACAGAATGTTCACGCCCGGGGCCCAGACGTCGACGCACGAGCCGTAGTTGCTCCAGGAGGGTTCGGCGCCGGAGGAGTCGAGTGCGGCTACGGTCATAACGCCGTTGTTCGTTCCGGCGCCGGCGCGGGCGGGCGAGGTGGTGCAGGCGTCGACGCCCTCGTTGCCGGCGGCGAGCGAGTAGAACACACCCGAAGCGGCCGAGTTCAAGACGGCCTGATCGAGCGCGGTGGATGCGGCGCCGCCGAGGCTCATGTTGGCGATGGCCGGTTTCTTCGCGTTCGCGGTTACCCAATCGACGCCCGCGATCACACCGGAGGTGGCGCCCGAACCCTGGCAGTTGAGCACCTTCACGGCCGTGACGGGCGCACCGGGAGCGACACCCACTACAAGATCGTTATCGTCGATCGCGGCGATGGTTCCGGCGACGTGCGTTCCGTGGCCGTTGCAGTCGTTGTCCTTGCGGTCGACGAAGTTCACGAATCCGACCAGATTGATGTCGGTGGCCGTCGTGTATACGCCCGTGTCGATTACGTAGACGTTGACGTTGGAGACGGCCCCGGAGCCATTTCCGGCGAGCGCAGAGCTCAGGTCAGCGTCGACGTTGTCGACGCCCCACGGGAGCGTCTGGGCGGCGGCGGGTTTCGCGATCGCGTGCATTTCGCCGTCCGGTTCCACCAATGCGACCAGCGCGCTGTTCCGCAGATCGCCGGCCTGCATGTCCGTCAGCCGGGCGGAGAAGCCGCGGATCGCGTGGCTGTATACGTGCTCCGCCGTGAATCCGTGCCGGTTTTGCAGATACTGAACGGCTCCCACGACGGCCCTGTCCTGACGTTCGAGTCCTGGAGGCAGCGCACCCTGGGCCGAGAACGCGCGAAGGTCCGTGCCTTCGTTGAAGACTACGATGTACGACCTGGAGTTCTGGGCGGATGCCGCCACGGCCAAGCCCAATAGAGTTAGCGATAACAGTGTCGGTTTCATGCCTGGGCACGACAGACTAGGAATGACCAAGCGTAACCTACTTCTTTGGGCCTGAACAGGTTTAATTTGGGACTATCTTTCCGAGGACGGCGGGATGGCGCGCGCCGGTGGCGGAGGGCAGGTTGGACGGGCGCCGAAGCCATGTCTCACGGGCCAGAACGGCGAAAGCGATGGCTTCCTTGGCGTCCGCATCGACTCCGTACGCAGAGGACGAAGTAACCGCGATCCCGGGCAGAAGAGCCGCAATCTCGCCCATTAGAACGGGATTGTGCACGCCGCCGCCGGAAACGATGAGTTCGTCCGGGCGGAACGGGACGAAGCGCAGGATGCCATCAGCGATGGTCGAAGCAGTTAGAGCGGTTGCGGTGGCGACCAGGTCCGGGCCGGGGAGGCCGGTGGATTTCAGGCGCGCGACGAACTCCGCGCCGAACTGTTCCCGCCCGGCGGATTTCGGCGGGCGGCGGCGGTAATAAGGATCGCGCAGAAGTCCGGCGAGGAGCGCGCGGTCGATGCGGCCGGAGGCGGCGATTCGGCCATTGCGGTCGAGGCGCCGCCTGCCGCCGGTGAGTCCGGCGACGAGCGCGTCGATCACCATGTTGCCCGGGCCGGTGTCGAAAGCGATGACGTCTTCCGGGCGCGCGGCGGGCGGAATGGCGGTGATGTTCGCGATACCGCCTATGTTCAGCGCGATGCGGCCGCGGCGCGGATGGCGGAACAGCAGGTAATCGACGAACGGGACGAGCGGCGCGCCGGCGCCGCCGGCGGCTATATCGCGGGGGCGGAAGTCGGCCACGACCGGGATGCCGAGGCGCTCCGAGATGATGGACGGCTCGCCTATTTGCAGGGTGCTTGCGATGCGCAGGCCGAGCACGGGAGCGGGTGTGCCTTCGTGGTAGACGGTCTGGCCGTGGCAGCCGATGAGTTCGACCGAGCGAAGCGGAACGCGCCTGCGGCGGCAGGTCTCGCGGACCGCGCGCGCGTAAAGCTCGCCGAGAAGGAAATGGAGCCGGGCGATATCGCGAGTGTGCGTGTTCGCGTTTGAGGCGGCGAGGAGCGCATCCCGCACACGGGCGGGGTATGGGGTGGTATGAAAAGCGACGGTGCGCACGCCGGGGCCGATATCGACGATTGCGACGTCGATGCCGTCGAGCGACGTGCCGCTCATGATGCCGGCGATCCTCATTGCCGTCTCAACTCGTCCTGAAGCTCCGCCAGGAGGCGGAGCGCGTCTATGGGGCGGATATTATCGAGGTCGATGTTCCTAATGCGGTTCGCGATGTCGTAGTTAACCGGCTCGAACATGGATATCTGCACCGGGTGCGTGCGCGCGCCGGGCGTGAGTTCCCCGGTGGCCTGGCGCTCGGTGCGCTCGTGGAACGCGAGGATGTCGCGCGCGCGTTCGACGACCGCGGCGGGCAGGCCGGCGAGGCGCGCGACTTCGATGCCGTAGCTGCGATCCGCGGCGCCGGGCTCGACTTTGCGGAGGAACATGATTCGGTCTCCGGATTCCTTAACGGAGACGCGCAGGTTGCGCACGCCCTCCATCCGGTCCGCCAGTTCGGTGAGCTCGTGGTAGTGGGTTGCGAAGAGAGTCTTGGCGCGGATGTTGTCGTGTATGTGCTCGATCACGGACCATGCGATCGCGAGGCCGTCGTAGGTTGCGGTGCCGCGGCCGATCTCATCGAGAACGATGAGGGAGTTTGGCGTTGCGGTGTTGAGAATGACGGCCGTTTCGGTCATCTCGACCATGAAAGTGGAGCGGCCGCGCGCGAGGTTGTCGCTTGCGCCGATGCGCGTGAAGACGCGGTCCACGATGGGCAGCACGGCTGAGTCAGCCGGTACGAACGAGCCCGCCTGCGCCAGTATCGAGATAAGCGCGGCCTGGCGCAGGTAAGTGGATTTGCCGCCCATATTTGGCCCGGTAATAACGGCGATGAACTCGCCGGCGCTGTCGAGGTAGAGGTCGTTGGGAATGAAGCGTTCGGCCTCGCGCTCGGCGAGGCGCTCGATGACTGGGTGGCGCCCGCCGGCGATGCGGAGTTCGCCGCCGCCGGAAAAGCAGGGCCGCGCGTAGCGCCCGGCGGCGGCGGTTTCGGCGAGCGCGGCGGAAACGTCCAGTTCGGCGATAGCCGCGGCGGTGGCGCGAATGGCGGCGGATTGTGAAGCGGCGAAGGTGCGCAATTCCGTGAAAAGCGTCTTCTCAATGTCGAGTATCCTCTCCTCGGCGGCGAGGATCTTCGCTTCGAGTTCCTTCAACTCCGGCGTGGTGAAGCGCTCGGCGTTAACGAGGGTCTGCTTGCGGTCGTAGTCTTCGGGAACAAGGTGCAGGTTCGCTTTCGAGATCTCGATGTAGTAGCCGAAGACGTTATTGAAGCGGACCTTGAGCGACGCGATGCCGGTGCGTGTGCGCTCGCGCATTTCAATCCGCGCGATGTAGTGCTTCGAATTCCGGCTGATCTCGCGGAGTTCATCAAGTTCCCGGGAGTAGCCGTCGCGTATGGCGCCGCCGTCGGCGAGGTTAGCGGGCGGATTGCCGGAGATGGCGGCGAGGATGCGGTCGCGCAACTCCGGCAGCTCGTCGAGGCGGGCGCCGAGTTCGATGAGCCGTGCGCTTGTTCGTACTCCGAGGGCCTGTTTTGCTTCGGGAAGTTTCGCCAGCGAGCGGCCGAGCGCGAGCACCTCTCTGGGGCCGGCCGTACCGAGGGTGATTTTTGCGAGCAGGCGTTCGAGGTCGAGCACTTCGGCGAGGTGCTTGCGGACTTCGCTGCGCACGATGGTCTCGCGCACAAGCTCGGCGACGGCGTCGAGGCGCGCCTCGATTTCGGCGCGGTCGAGCGACGGCCTCAGCAGGCGCGCGCGCAGCAGGCGGGCGCCCATGCCGGTGAGCGTGCGGTCTATCACGCCGACGAGCGTGGCTTCCCTGTCGGGGCGGCCGCCGGCGGCGAACAGCGACTCGAACAGTTCCAGGTTGCGCACTGTGACGGCATCGAGAATCATGGAACCGGCGCGATCGTAGAACGCGGGGCGGTCGAGGTGGTCGAGGGCGGACTTTTGCGTCTCCTTCAAGTAATGAAGGATTGCGCCGGCCGCGCCGACGGCGAGGGGTTTTCCGGCGAGCCCGCAGCCATCGAGCGTGAGGAGGCGGTAGTGCTCGCGCAGGCTGCGGTCAGCGTAGTCGTGGTCGAAGATCCAGGCCTCGAGTTCGGTGCGAAGGGGCCCGTCCGCGACAGCGACTTCGGGGGCGCAAAGCACCTCGCGCGCGCCGATCTGTTCGAGCGCGGCATTGATCTCGCGGGCCTCGACTTCCGTGGCGCGGAACTCGCCCGTTGACAGATCGACGTGGGCGATTCCGGCGCGGCGGCCGTCGGTGGCAACGGCGGCCAGATAGTTGTTCTCGCCGGAGCGCAGCAGGGCGGCGTCGGTTGCGGTGCCGGGTGTGACGATGCGAGTGAGCTCGCGCTTGACGAGTTTTTTGGCGAAGCGCGGGTCTTCGACCTGGTCGCAGATGGCGACGCGGTAGCCGCGCTGCACCAGCCGGGCAATGTAGCCCTCGGCGGCGTGGAACGGGACGCCGCACATGGGAATATCTTTGTGCCGGGAGGTGAGGGTGATCTCGAGTTCGCGAGCGGCGGTGACGGCGTCTTCGTAGAAGAGTTCATAAAAATCGCCGAGGCGGAACATCAGCAGGGCGTTCGGCACCTGCTTCTTTATGGCGTGGTACTGCCGCATCAGCGGCGTGGCGTCGCCGGCGCTCATTTCGTCTTGTCCGCCGCGTAGCAGATGGGATCGAGCGGGCAGGCGGCGCAGCGAGGCTTGCGCGCGACGCAGAGCGCGCGGCCGTGAAGGATGAGCTGATGCGAGAACAGAATCCAGCGCCCGGCGGGGATCTCCTGCATGAGGTCGCGCTCGATTTTGACGGGATCGATGTTGGTCGTGAGGTCGAGCCGAAGCGCGACGCGCTGCACGTGCGTGTCTACGACGACGCCGCTGGGTATGCCGTACGCGGTTCCGAGCACGACGTTGGCGGTTTTGCGGGCGACGCCGGGGATGGACAGCATGGCGTCCATATCGCGCGGCACCTCGCCGTTGAAATCGGCGAGCAGCTTACGCGCGGCGCCGATGAGGCTTTTCGCCTTGTTATTGAAGAAACCGGTGGAGCGGATGTCGTTCGCGAGTTCTTCCTGGCTCGCATGGGCGAAATCGGCGACTGTCGGGTACTTGGCAAAGAGCGCGGGTGTGACCTCGTTTACTCGTTTATCAGTGCATTGTGCCGAGAGGATCGTGGCCACGAGCAACTCCCAGGGCGTGCGCCAGTTGAGCGCGGTGGTGGCGTTGGGGTAAGTGCGGTCGAGTATCTTTATGATCCCGGCGATGCGCGCTTTGCGGGCGGCTTCCGTTTTGGGGCGGTTCGGGGCGGAGCGTTTCGCGCCGAAGGGTGTCCCGGCGCCGGACGGGGCTGCGGCAGCACGGGCGCCGGGTGTTGCCGCTCGGGGGGCGGGTTTGGCGCCTGCTCCGGAGTTTCTGGTTTTGCCGCCGGCAGTTTTCGCCGGTTTAGCCGTGCGCTTCGCCGTCCTGGTTGCCATGCAAGCTAGGATAGCCGTTCAAGGTTGGGGACGGCGAGAACCCGGCGGCGCCCTTCCGCCCCGGTTTTCCGCGCCGGAAAGGGAGGACCTCAATTCCTTGCCGCCGCGGGGCGTTCACGCTTGCTGTGCTGCCGACGACCATTGGATCGCTCCGCCGGGATGTCATCAAGCCCAGGCGCGAGCCGCCGGCCGGCCCTGTGTGGAGAAACCGGCGGGGTGTTCCGGCCGTTTTCCGCCCGGCACCCCGGCCCGCTCCCCTGCTAGACTTCCCGGTGTGAAGACGATCATCGAGCCGTTCCGCATCAAGAGCGTGGAACCGGTGCGGCAGACGACACGCGAGCAGCGCGAGCAGTATCTGGCTGCCGCCGGCTACAACCTGTTTCTGATCGATGCCGCGAACATCCTCATTGATCTGCTCACCGACTCGGGCACGAGCGCCATGTCCACCGCGCAGTGGGCGGCCATCATGCGAGGCGACGAATCCTATGCGGGCAGCGAGAGTTTTGTGCGGTTCAAGGCGGCCGTCCAGGAGCTTACGGGCTTCCGCCACGTGATTCCGACGCATCAGGGCCGGGCGGCCGAGCGCATCCTGTTCAGCGTCATGTGCAAGCCCGGCCATGTAGTGCCGAACAATACGCACTTCGACACCACCCGCGCGAATATCGAGTTCACCGGCGCCCGGGCCGCCGACCTGCCCTGCCGCGAGGCCGCCGACACGCAGGCACAGGCGCCTTTCAAGGGGAACATGGATATCGAGGCGCTGGAAGCGCTGATACGCTCCGAAGGCCGCGAGCGGATTCCGCTCGTGATGATAACGGTTACGGACAACTCGGGGGGCGGGCAGCCAGTTTCGCTGGCGAATATCGAGGCGGTCAGGCGGGTGGCCTCCGCGAACGGAATTCCTTTCTACATCGATGCCTGCCGCTTCGCCGAGAACGCCTGGTTCATCCATGAGCGCGAGCCGGGATACGCCGGTCTGTCACCGAAGCAGATCGCTCAAAAGATGTTTGCGCTGGCCGATGGCTGCACATTTTCGGCAAAGAAGGACGCATTCGCGAACATCGGCGGGTTCCTCTGCACAAACGACGACCGGCTGGCCGAGCAGGAGAAGAACCTGCTCATACTGACCGAAGGCTTTCCGACGTACGGCGGCCTGGCCGGCAGGGACCTGGAAGCGATTGCGGTAGGTCTGGGAGAGGTCCTCGAGCCGGACTATCTACGCTACCGCATAGCATCGACCGGCTACCTGGGCCGGCACATCTCGGAGCACGGCGTGCCGATTGTAGAGCCGCCCGGCGGCCATGCGATATACATCGACGCCGGCCGCATGCTGCCGCACATACCGCGGCACCAGTTTCCGGGGCAGGCGCTCGCGGTGGAGTTGTATCGCCACGCGGGCATACGTTCGGTCGAGATAGGGTCGGTGATGTTCGGAGACAAAGCGCGCCACGAGCTGCTGAGGCTGGCGATTCCCCGGCGCGTCTACACGCAGAGCCACATCGATTACGTGGTCGAGGCGATTCTCGAGGTGAATGCGCGCAAACATACCCTGCGTGGTCTGGAGATAGTCGAGGAGCCCCGTTTTCTGCGGCATTTCAGCGCGCGCTTTCGCCCGCTGTGAGCCGGCGTCAGGCACGGACGCCCCGCGGCGCGCTCTTGCCGCCGGTAACACTTCGAGCACAAGGATGGAGCGCCGGGCTCGCTTGCAATCGCGCGGCCGCTCGCCGCCTCACGAACGGCTGCAAGGTCCAGCGTAAGCCGGCTACGCGGCTTTGTGCTGTTTCCGGTACGCCGCCCATCGCCGCTTCTGCGCCGCGGCGATGCGTTTCCGCGCCTCCTCACTCAACTGGCGCGCACCACCTGCGCCGGCTGCTTCCGTACGCCTGGTTTCGGCGGCGGCGGCGGGAGGCCTCCCGCGGCGCCCTTGCCCCAGCATCGACTGCACGTCGCGAATCTGGCCCTCTATTCTGGCCTTTTGAACTTCCAGCCCCTCCAGCGCCGCTTTAAGTAACTCTTGGTCAGCAGTCCTTATCCCTCTTGGCATATATCACCTGCCTACAACATAGCACTCAATTATTCGGAACCATAGTCCGAATCGACGATCAAGGTGACCGGTCCATCATTTACCAAGTGGAGCGCCATGGAGGCCTGGAAGACTCCGGTTTCTACTCTCGCGCCCAGTTTGCGGCAGGCTTCGACGAAATACTCGTAGAGGTTGCGCGCCTGGCCGGGTCCGGCCGCCCTGTCGAAACTGGGCCGCCGCCCTTTGCGGCAGTCGCCGTACAGGGTGAATTGCGACACGGCGAGCAACGCGCCACCGGCCTCGAGAACGCCGCGGTTCATTTTTCCCGTTTCGTCGGGAAAAATCCGCAGACCGGTAATCTTGCCGGCCATCCAATCGGCGTCTTTGCGAGTATCGCTCCTGGAGATCGCGAGTAAAACGACCAGGCCGCGGCCGATCTCGCCGGTGGTCCTGCCGTCCACGTCGACCCGCGCCTCGCTGACTCGTTGAACCACGGCTCGCATATAGAATAGAGTCTAGTCCGATGATCGAGACCTACGCCTACGCCCGCGCCGGGCTGCTCGGAAACCCGAGCGACGGCTACTTCGGCAAGACCATCTCGATGCTGGTGCGCAACTTCCGCGCCCGTGTGCTGCTCTATCCCAGCGCGCGGCTCGAGATACGGCCGTCGAAGGCGGATACTCCGATTTTTGAAAATCTCGACGACCTCTATCAGACCACTCGCTGGCGCGGGTATTACGGCGGTATACGGATCATTCAGGCGCTGATAGTCCGTTTCATGGACTACTGCTGCGAGCACGCAATCGGGCTGCCGAACCGTAACTTCACAATTGAGTACGAAACTACGATCCCGATGCGCCTCGGCATGGGCGGGTCCAGCGCCATTATCACCGCGGCGCTGCGCGGGCTGTGCGGCTACTACGGTATCGACATCCCGAAGCCCGTAATGGCAAACCTGGTTCTCGAAACCGAAACGCGCGAACTCGGGGTCCCAGCCGGGCTCCAGGACCGGGTTGTTCAGGTTTACGAAGGCCTGGTCTATATGGATTTCTCACGCGACATCATGGAGCGGCAGGGGTACGGCGATTACGAGCCGCTCGATCCCGAGCTGCTGCCGAACGTGTACGTCGCATACCGGACCGCGCTGAGCGAAGGCACCGAGGTTTTTCATTCGAGCCTGCGCGAGCGCTGGCGTGCAGGCGATCCCGTTGTCGTCCAGGCAATGAAGACGTGGGCCGGGTATGCCGAGCAGGGCCGGGCCGCGCTTCTCTCGCGCGACTACGGCAAGCTCGGGACCCTGATTAACGCGAATTTCGACCTCCGCGCCGAGTTGTGCCAGATTGGGGAGGGCAACCTTCAGATGATCCGCACCGCGCGCAGCGTGGGCGCGACGGCGAATTTCGCCGGTTCGGGCGGCGCGATTGCCGGGACGTACGAGGACGAAAAGATGTTCGATGCCCTGGTGGCGGCCATGAAGCCGCTGGGTGTGGCCGTTATCAGACCGGAAGTAGTGCCGGGCGGGTCCGGATCGCGGTAGCCGAGGCTATTTCCCGCCCGTCTGCGCCACCGGTTCACGGCCCTGGCCCTTTGCGGCGCGGCGAGCGGCCCACTCCGCGCCGGCAAGCAACAGCATCGAGCCCAGGAAACTCCAGAGTATGATCAGGACCGAGTACTTGAAGGGTCCGTATTCGCGGGCCAGCTTGCCCAGCCACAGCGGGAAGGTCAACAAGTTGACGTACTTGAAGATCTCGAGCGCGAGGCCGACGACAACCGCCGGCGGCAGCGCCGCGCGCCAGTCGATTTTCGCATTCGGCAGGAGCCAGTAGATCAGGAACAGGATGGAGATGGACACAGGAACGGCGGCGGCTTTGTACGCCGCCACCTGGAGCAGGCGCGCGAGCGGCCACTGGCTCGAGATGTTCTGGACGTTCAGACCGGTCAGCACGGTCGAGAGCAGGGCGAGCGAGCCGCAGATGAAGATAAGCCCCAGGCTGACCGCCTGGTTTTTCACGTAGCTTCGATTCTGCCTTATGCCCCAGGCGCGGTTGAGCGCCACCTCGAGCGGCTCGAAAATGCCGTTGGCCGTGAACAGCAGCACGAGCACGGAAAACACGCTGAGCTGCGGGCGGCCGTAGAGGTAGACGGGCAGGTTGCGGAATACGAAGTTGTCGCCGAAGTAGTCGTTCAGCACGAGCGACATCGCCTGGCGTGTGGCCTCGATGCCGAGAAACAAGTAGCAGAAGTACCCGATGACGATCAACAGCGGGAAGAACGACAGCAGCACGTTTGCGGCGATAGAGAACCCGTGGACGTGAACCTCCGTCAGCGACCAGTAACGGAACGTCGGCGCCAAAGCGCGCCACAGGGCGCGCCGTCGAGGCTCGTTCGACAACGTGAGGAGGTGCTGCACGAAACTACAGGGTAACGCGGAGCGGCGTACCGCGTCGTGGGGCACGCACGGCCCGTAATCCGTCGTTAGCGGACGACCGCACGCGGAAATCGGCCGGCTGAGGTGCCACGAGCGGTTCGGGTGGACGATCTTCGGGCGGGTGTTAGCCAAATCGATGGATTTCGTGCGGGGCGTGCCGCTGTTCGTGCCGCATTGAGACGCACTGGGCCCTTGGTCCAGCAAAAAGTAGCTCTATAATCCGTCCGTAAGCTTGGCGCTAGGCAGGCGTCGGCAACAGCCGAAGGCCGTCTGCCCACTCCTTCAGTTGCTGGCGCAGCCGCCCCA
>Ga0078972_1003618_pt1 | contig 45612 bp, 44 predicted proteins | sample YelNatPaOPGAMG01_FD_67568 | JGI IMG/M metagenome (GOLD analysis project Ga0078972, IMG submission 67568) | Hot spring thermophilic microbial communities from Obsidian Pool, Yellowstone National Park, USA - OP-RAMG-01 (SPADES assembly) (version 2) | ecosystem: Environmental > Aquatic > Thermal...
AACGAGATTTAAGTCCTCTGTAAGGTTGTCATTGCGAGGAATAAAATGACGAAGCAATCTACAAGCATAGGGATTGCTTCGCCTGCGGCTCGCAATGACAGCACAATAATTCTTTTTTGCTCATATTCGAAGAATACCTAAGATTTGACGCAGGCTTTTTACACAAACTTCCCTATTTTGTAAATGCATTTTTTGGGTTAAACTTTCTAAAGTAAGCCTGGTAATATCTCACCACATTTACCCTTTAGGAAGACATCTGCTATTGCGGAGATCGGTGTTGGTTCTATATTAATATCTATTATAAAAGCACCTGATTGCTTTGCTATAAAAGGCAAGGAGGCTGCAGGCTGGACAATGCCGGATGTACCTGCAACTATCATAAGATCACAGCTTCCTGCTGCACTGTAAGCCATCTCAAGATTTGCATGTGGAATAGATTCACCAAACCATACTACATTAGGTCTTTTTTGTCCTCCGCAGCTATTGCAAGTACCTATGTTTTTGAAGTTAAGTTCATAGTTCTGTTCAACAGCACCACATTTTACACATCGTGTTTCCCAGATATTGCCATGTATCTCCACAAGTCTTTTGTTGCCTGCAATCCTGTGTAATCCATCAACATTTTGCGTTATCAATAAAAAGTTATTATACCTGTTTTCAAGTTCAGCAATAGCTATGTGACCTGAATTAGGACTTGCCTTTGATATGATTGCTCTTCTCCAACAGTACCATTCCCATACAAGTTCAGGATTTTTTTCAAATGCTTCGGGTGTTGCAAGTTCTTCAGCTCTGTAATGTTTCCATAATCCATCTTCTCCTCTGAAAGTAGGTATACCGCTTTCGGCTGATATACCAGCACCGGTGAGAACTACTATATACCGTGCGTTTTTCAGACGATATTTTATTTTAGTCACATCCATACTTTAATACTAAAATAGTATTATCAACTTCGCAAGTGTGCTGTTTAAAGAAAAATGACCGGTTGATGGAGAACAATTTTAATTGATTGTTTAATGATAGATGTATAAATTATTATAACTTGTTTAATGGATTTGAAATAAAAAGGTATTATGCTGGCTTTAAATAATATAAGATATGCTAAAAATTCAAAGGAGATCATAAAGGATATTACTCTTCAATTTGAAGAGTCACAGGTTACTTCTATCATAGGCAACAACGGGGTTGGTAAATCAACAATAGCTTATATCATAATGGGACTGGAAGACTATAAACCCACATCAGGTAACATTATTTTAAACGGAGAAGATATAACAAATCTTGGTGTTACTGAAAGGGCGAAAAGGGGTATCAGTCTTTTGTGGCAGGAACCTACACGGTTTGAAGGATTAACCGTAGAAAACTATCTGAGCCTTGGTGGAAGGATAAATAAGGACAAGATTAACGAGGCTTTAGAGTTAGTAAGACTTAATCCAAAGGTGTATCTGCAACGGTATGTAGATAAAAAGTTGTCCGGTGGTGAAAGAAAAAGGATAGAGATCGCAAGCTGTGTTTTGCTTAAACCGAAATTCCTTATTATGGACGAACCAGATTCCGGTATAGATATAATGAGCCTTGATATGATTAACGATATTATCGTTTACCTGAAACTGCAAAGAACCGGAGTGATTATCATAACGCATAGAGAAGAGATCGCAAGGAAAAGTGATTATTCGTATTTAATCTGTGACGGAAGGATTATTAAAAAAGGATTGTGTAATGAAATAGTAAATTATTATAAAGCTACATGTGATGTATGTGATACCATAAATGCTCCAAAGGAAGAATAACATGATAGATGTTGTAAAGGCATATGAAGAAGAATTTGAACAGCTTGTAAAATTATACGAAAAGCATACACAGGATAATAGTTTAAGAAACAGGGCTGTAGCTTCAATTATAGTGAGCGGTAACAGGGTTATTGGACTCAACACCCTCAAAGGTATAGATGTGAAATCAAAAACAAGAGAAGATGGTGTGGTAATAATTGATGTGAATATTGAAGACAATGTGATTATGCCAATACCAGTTCACCTGTGTACAGGATTCTTAGAAAAAAGGGGTGAACAGCTTTTGAGATTCAATTACTATATAGGAAACAATGTAAAGATTAAGTTTAAATCTCATTGTATTTTAACAAAGATAGAAAAACTCCATCATAAAATGATAAGCGATATATATGTTGGTAAAAATTCTTCATTGATATATGAGGATGAACATTTCCATGATGAGAATGGCGGTATTTTTGTTGAAACAATAACATATGCTAAATTAGATAAAAACGCTTTTTTTCAAAATAAATTCAGTGCTACAAAGACCCGCATAGGGAAGATAAATGTCCTGATGGATCTTGAGCTTAGTGATTCTGCAAAGGCAGATCTTGAGAGTAAAATTTATGGGAAGCTAACAGACGAAATTAATATTCAGGAGATTTTACGACTCAATGGAGAGCATGCCTCTGGTATAGCAAAATCAACGATATTTGCTACGGATTTAACAAAAGCCCATGTGATAAATGAAGCCTATGGAAATGCGCCATACACAAAGGGGCATATTGAATGCAATGAGGTAGTGAAGGGAGAAAATGTTTCAGTCTCTACAGTTCCAATTCTTAAGGTTGTAAATGAAAAATCAGAGCTTACACATGAGGCAAGTGTAGGCAGGATCAAACAGGATCAACTGGATATACTTATGTCTAAAGGTTTAAGTGAAGAAGAAGCTACCAGTATTATAATAAATGGATTGATAGGTTAACCCCAAAAATGCATTTACAAAACCTGTCCTCTTGAAAACGGGGAGACGGAAACATGTATTCGCCATGGCTTGAAAAGCCATTCCGCAGAATGACACTGTTCAACTCTTTCAAGTTCTGGAATTTAAAGTAAGGACAGAGTTTAACTCCCCCTTTAAAAAGAGGGGCGGGGGTGCGTTCTTAAACTCCCCCTCCCCTTGATGTTTCTTTCTTTTTCAGATGGTTTTATTCACAGGGATTCAATGTAATCTGTTTTCCATTCAAAGATGCAACATCACTACACTGATTACTGGATGTGTAAACAAGGAGATAATTACCAATTACACTGCCATTGCTGTTCCTTGTGAGCGTTATGTTTATAGAACCATCTACAGGGTGGCAGCATCCCTGTACGAGTGTAAGATTTACTATACTTACAGATGCTGTTACCCTTGCAAGCTCATGATCAACCGTACCGGTTCCATTTATTATTCGTTTTGTGATAATACCGTCTGAAACTGTATCTGCATAAGTAAAGTCAAGTGCTATAAGGTGATGCATTACAACTCTACCAAAGCTTGTTACTGCGATACGTTCTTCATTAACACTGACAGACCTTTCTACATTCGTCAGGGTGTTACCTGCCCATGAGAGATTTTTAATTATATTTGTTGTACCACTTATAGATAAGGATGCACCATCCCATCTGGTTCTTACAATATTCTTTTGTGCATCAATGGTTTCCCCTGTTATCTTACCTGTTGTTGTGTCTGTAAACAATGTAACCGTCATGCTTATATATCCCGATGTTGTTACCTGGCTAAAGGGATAATTGTTTGGTATGCATCCATTACCAAAATCAATCAATATTGTGTAAGTGGAGGGATTTTGTCCAATAAGATTTTTGCTGACTGAAGGACATGAGCTCCCGTTTGTTACTGCTTCTAATCCCATGATACCAAGGCTTGCCGTGTTATCTGTAATAGATGAGATAGCAATTGCATCATTTACTGATGAGCTAATAGATGCCTCTGTTGTCTGATTGATAGCTGTTGTATCAAGCCCGGATGTTTGTGTACCGCACCCTGTTAATTGAAAACCAACCAACCCTAAGACCGCTAAAATTGTAATTAACCTTTTTGCCATATACTTACCTCCTGTTTTTTATCTATTAAACAAGCGATCAGAGAAAAGGTTTCGGTATACCAATTTTAAATAAAAGCCATTGAATCCAAAATAAAATTGTTATAATAAACTAACTTATGCAAATTAAATTAAACACCTTTATCTTATTCTTTACAGTGTGCTTTTTTACTCCACGGGCTTTTGCATTTTCTGCAGAAACAAGTGGTCTGGTAAGTCTGAGGTATCAAACTGGTCAAAACCTATCCCTTCTTAATCCAGGGGTTAAGTACCCGGATGCAGGTTTTGCCGCAGCCTATCTTATGCCGCAGCTTAATTTAAACATACATGAATGGTTCCACGCAACACTGGAATTGTATTCAGGTGAATTATCACCGAGGACGTTTTCTGAAGATAGCATTAGCCTTTATGGGGTAGAAGATGTTTATGATTATTTTAACGATACCTACTTTATTCGTCAGGCATATCTAAGTTTTGATCCTACTGAATACACCAGCCTTTATGTTGGCGAGCGAGAGATTGTTGGAGGGTCACGCCTTTTGTTTGATAATTACCAGCCATCTTTGACATTTGATTATGATATGACAGACACCTTCAATATTCCCCTCTCGTTTGAGTTTAATGCTGTAAAGGTTGAACCATATAAGTTGTACGATCCTTCAAGAACAAGTATGTTTTATGATGCAGAGTTAAGCTATAATTTCTCATTGTTTGAATACATTACCATATTTTATTCAAATTTTGAGGACACAGATAATACACTGGCTCCAATGTTAAACAATATCATTTATGCTACGGTTTTTAACCGTACTGAATACAATGCCCTTGTAAGTAAGTATGGTAGGGTAAGGGCGGATCATATAATCCTGTGTCTGCTGCAAGAATACAGAAACAACGGACCCATCCATTCATCTTTAAGTAACATCAACTGGGTAGGTATTACAGGAGATAGGTATTTTGGCATGTTTGAACTAAATCTTACAGGTATACTTGAGATGGGTAATGGGAGTATAAGCGGGAATGATTGCTTTAATGATGCGAAGCCTTTCACCCGACATTTTAACACATATGGATATCTTGCTGATATAAAATTAAAGTACCATATAAGGGATAAGGCAATGATTGGCTTATTCTTTAACCTATCCTCTGGTGATAAAACACCTGCACAGGCTATTTTTAAACAGGGAACCCTTAATAGTTTTATATCCATATTCCCTTATAACACAGAGTCTTCATTGTTTTTTAACGGTGGTATAAATCAAAACCTTAACACCGGTACCATATCAATGGCTGGAAGGAGGGGATTAGGTGATGTTGCTTACGGGGGTATTGTAGATATTTATCCTGTAAGATCAATAGAATTTACCATTACACCCGTTTTAATTTATCCTGAGATAACAAACAACCCCTATGGCTTTGAAACAGATTTCACCTTTACATATTTTTTGAATAAACATTTTTCCTTGCCATTTGAAGTAGATTATTTTAGCCCGGGAGAGTTTTTTAAAGGGTATAATATATCAAATATATATGAAATCCTGTGTGGTGCTGATATAAGCTGGTAGGTCCGAAACTTTTTATGTGTTTAATGGTTTAAACTATGAGAGACGAGATGGATGATGATACAAAAGCCATGCTTAGACTTAAAAATGGGGATAGGAGTGCATTTGATGAACTTTATAATAGATTCAAAACGCGCATATACAATTATGTGTTTAGATACCTGGGCAATGTTTATGTATCTGAGGATGTTACACAGGAGGTTTTTGTGAAAATGTATATATCTGCGAAGGATTATGAACCAAAAGCCCAATTTTCAACATGGCTTTTTACCATTGCAACCAATCTTGCTATAAATGAGTATCACAGGATAATTCGTTCAGATGCACTGGATACAGATGCCATACAGGACGACAAACCCTTGACAGAAGAAAAGGTAGTTTTTGGGGATAAAGAAAAAAGCCTGTTGAATGCTATTGGTAAACTGCCAGAGAATCAAAGAACTGCCATCCTCCTGAGGACATATGAAGGCATGGATTACAAAGAAATAGCAGATGTGATGCATGTAAGCATAAAGGCTGTAAAATCGCTTTTAAACAGGGCTCGGAAGAGGTTGTTAGATGAATATAAAAACTTTGATATGTAAGATAAAAATTTATTTTTCTAAAGGGCTAATATCAGCCTTTATTGATGGTGCACTTGATGAGGCAGCCGAGAACAGGGCAAGGGATTTGATAGCACATTGTCCTGAAGCAAGGTTGTATATGAAAAGGCTTTTACAACTTGATAACGATTTAAAGGCAATACCAACCATTGTTCCATCTGAGGGTATAAAACAAAGAATTGATAACGCAATAATAGAGCAGGGAAACATTGCAATAAAGGATATAAGGGAAAAGGGTCCACTGTTCAAGAAATGGATATACATTGGTTTATCTGCTTTTGCTGTTATGATGGTCGCTACAATGCTCGTTACTATAAAGAGGTATAACAATGGTACTAAGCAAACAGAAACGATGTTTGCAGCAATAGATATGTATCAGAATATGGACATGTATAAGCACATGGATATGATAGAACATCTACAGGAAATAATGGCGATTAATGGGACCTCTAAAACTACTGATAGGGTAAAAGAATGAGACTATACTTTCTTTTGATAGGTTTTAGCCTGCAGTTTACTTTACATGCTATGCCAGTAACATCTACAACTGGACTGTCACAAACAACACCAGCTGTATCACAGCAGAGTCTAAGGGAAGATGAAGAAATTGTGAAACATATGGATATACTTGAGCACATGGATATGTACGAACACATGGATATGTACGAGTATATGAATATTTTTGAGCAAGGGGATGACAAATGAAATACTTAAAATATTTGATGTTTATTCCTTTATTTTTAATGCCTATAACATCTGTGTATGCTGAACCCTTTACAACGAACACATACAGCGCCCAGAACCGCTGGGAGCAACTGAGTCCTGAAAAGAAACAAGAACTAAGAAAGATGTATAAAAAATGGGAGTCATTGCCAGAAGATAGGCGGGAACAAATTATAAAAAATTATATGCTGTTTAAATCTATGACACCTGAGGAACAGGATAGAATCATAAAAAATTACAGGTTATTCATGAGTATGCCAGAAAAGGAAAAGCAGTTAATAAGGAATGCATACAATCGCTGGCTTAAAATGCCTCCTGTAAAAAGACAAATGATTCTCAGGAATTATGAGATATATAAATCATTGTCGCCTCAGCAAAAGGAGATGCTTAAAAAGAAATATCTTATATGGCAGGGTATGACGCCTGAGCAGAGAGAAAGATTGAGAAGACTTATCAGGGAAAGGCTTGAGCAGAGATAGACATCCTTGTTATAATTTTTGATCAATATTTTGTTGACTATTGCAAAAAGCAGACATAGCATATCATACATGCAGTGCACGGGTTTTTATATAAACAGCCAGAAGGGCAGTTCTAAATTATCAACATTGGTTTGGTTGCTTGTTCTTGCAATTATTGTTTATGCCGGCATAAAGGTCGTACCTGTTTATATACTTAACTATCAGATCCAGAATCTGTTTGAGGTCAATGCGAATCGGGTTCAAACAACACCGTTGAATGATATAAAGGCAGACATAGCAGCGAAGCTTACAAATATGCACGCACCTATTACAATAGACGATGTAATTATAGAAAACAATGAAACGGGTGGAATAACAATATCAGCGCAATACTCTGTTGTTGTTAAATTTGTTGACGACTGGCAAATAACATTTAATTTTAAACCAGAAGCAAAAACTGATGTACAATAAACATAATTCCTTAAAGTTAATCCTGAGAGGTTAACAAGGATGAGCTGGAAAGAGCTTAAGCAATCTTTAAAACAGCCTTCCTTAATTAACCCCAAAAATGCAATAGGGAAGTTTTCTCCTTCGCTTAATCCTGCGATCCACCTAAGGAATAGAATTTTTGTTATAGAGGACAAGTTTTGCAAATGCATTTTTTTGGTTAAGGAAGGCTGTTTTTTATACATGGAGAGATTACGATGAAAAGTGTGATAATGGATGCACTGGCTATAGAAAGGGCGTTGAAACGGATTGCACATGAAATTATAGAAAGGCATGTATCTGTTCCTGTAAAGCTCATAGGTATAAGAACAGCTGGTGTATTTATAGCATCAAGGCTTGCTGAATATATTAAACAGTACAGCGATCTTCCTGTTCAAACAGGTATACTTGATATCACCCTGTACAGAGATGATGTTGCTATGAAGATAGGAAAAGCCATTGTTAGAGCAACAGAGATTCCTTTTTCTATAGATGGAGCATACATAATACTTGTTGACGATGTACTGTTTACGGGCAGGACAGTTAGGGCAGCAATGGATGCTATTATTGATCTTGGAAGACCCAGGGTTATTCAGCTTGCAGTTTTAATAGATAGGGGACACAGAGAGCTACCAATAAGGCCCGATTATGTTGGCAAAAACATTCCTACAGCAGAGTATGATCAGGTAAAGGTTGTTATGAAAGAAAGCGGCAGTAAGGAGGATGGTGTGTATTTAATAAAAAAGGAGAATAAATATGGGATTTAACAAAGGTATTATAGGGTTAAAGTATCTCAATAAGAATGAGATAGAACAAATCGTTGAGACAGCCTTCTCAATGAGGGAGATATCCAGCAGACCCATTAAAAAGGTACCCACCTTGAGAGGTAAAACAGTTATAAACCTTTTTTTTGAGTCCAGCACAAGAACAAAGACATCTTTTGAAATAGCGGCAAAGAGGCTCTCAGCTGATGTTATAAATTTTTCTTATGCATCAAGTAGTGTATCAAAGGGCGAGACTACAATAGATACAGCCAAAAATATTGAGGCAATGCATCCGGATGTGTTTATTATAAGGCATTCTTCATCAGGTATTATGGAGTTGTTATCACGGCACCTTAAAACACCCATTATCAACGCAGGCGATGGAACAAATGAACATCCAACCCAGGGATTACTTGATATAATGACTATTATGGATGAGAAAAAGCGCATAGATGGATTAAAGATCGTGATCGCAGGTGATATTTATCATTCAAGGGTAGCGCGTTCCGATATCTATGGAATGTCTAAACTTGGCGCAAAGGTATTCTTTTTTTCGCCACCAACCTTAATAACAGAACACTATGCAGGTCTTGGTGCACAAATTACCTATGATTTAAAGGATGCTTTTACAGATGCAGATGTAATTATTATGTTAAGGATACAGCTTGAGAGGCAAACAACAGGGCTTTTTCCATCTACAAGGGAATATTCAAGGATCTTTGGGTTGAATGAACATAAACTAAAACTTGCAAAACCAGATGTGATAGTAATGCACCCTGGTCCTATAAATAGGGGACTTGAACTTTCAAGTGGTGTTGCCAACAGTAAGGAGTATTCAAGAATATTAAAACAGGTAGAAAATGGTGTAGCTATCAGAATGTCTGCTATATATCATACTATAGGAGAAGGCTATGAATATAATAATAATTAATGGCTTAATAATAGATCCATCTCAGAACCTTGAACAGGTAGGTTCATTAGTAATAGAGAACGGAATTATAAAGGGCATTGTAGATCCAAAATCTTACATATTAAAGGGTGATACCGCACTGCTGGATGGAAAAGAGTTTACAATTATAGACGCAAAAAATAAATGGGTGGTACCAGGGCTCATAGATATGCATGTTCATCTAAGGGATCCTGGATACGAATACAAGGAAGATATTATAACAGGAACAATGGCAGCGATGATGGGTGGATTTACATCTGTTTGTGCCATGCCAAACACAAAACCGGTTAATGACAATAAAACTGTAACCCATTATATGATTTCAAAGGCAAAAGAGGCAGGCTATTCAAATGTGTTCCCCATTGGTGCTGTTTCCAAGGCAAGCGAGGGGGTAGAGCTTTCAGAGGTTTATGACCTTGTAGATGCAGGTGCTATTGCAATATCAGACGATGGTATGCCTGTTGCGAGTGCCGGGCTATTAAGAAAGGCATTGTTGTACATAAAGCCTATTGGAATACCACTTATAGACCATCCAGAAGAGCTATCTTTAAGTAAAACAGGATACATGAATGAAGGGCTTACCTCTGTAAAACTCGGACTAAATGGGATCCCCACAAGTGCAGAAAGCGTTGCAGTTGCAAGGGATATAATGATTGCGGCAGAGACAGGCTCAAGGCTCCATCTTGCACATGTGAGTACAAAACATTCTTTAGAGCTTATAAGATGGGCGAAGAAGATGGGTATACCTGTAACATGTGAGGTTACAACGCATCATTTCTCTCTAACAGAAGAGGCGGTTAATGGTTACAACACAAATGCTAAAGTAAATCCACCTTTAAGATCAGAAAGCGATAGGCAGGCTATACTTGAGGCTATTGCGGATGGTACCGTAGACTGTATTGTTACAGATCATGCGCCTCATAGTTATGATGAAAAAGAGATAGAATTTGACAAAGCGTTAAATGGCATATCTGGTTTGGAAACCTCTTTAGGACTTTCTTTGAAGCTTGTGCATGATCATATTATAGACAAAAAGCAATTAATAAAACTTATGTCATATGCTCCAGCCAGTATATTAAATCTGAAGAATAAAGGTACACTCAGGTCAGGGGCAGATGCTGACATTACCATTATAGATCCAGAACAAAAGTGGGTGGTAGATAAGGATAAATTTGTATCAAAGGGAAAAAATACACCATATCATGGTATGGAGTTAAGGGGTAGGGCTTTAATGACTATTTTAGGGGGTAAGATTCATGGCAACACTCGTGCTTGAGGATGGTTCTGTTTTTAAAGGTAAGGCTTTTGGATATAGAGGAGTCGCTGCTGGTGAAGTGGTATTCAATACATCTATGACCGGTTATCAAGAGGAGCTTACGGATCCCTCCTACTATGGTCAAATACTTGTTTCTACATATACCCAGATAGGAAATGTTGGTGCAAATCCACAGGATTATGAATCCAACAAAACATATCTTGGTGGGTTTATTGTAAAAGAATACATAGATCATCCATCAAATTTCAGATCCACTGAAACCCTGGATAGCTTCATGATAAGACACAAAGTGGTTGGTATGTACGATATTGATACAAGGATGCTTGTAAGAAAAATAAGAACAAAAGGTGCAATGATGGGTATACTATCATCTTTTGATGAATCAGAGGATCAGCTGAAGGAGCAACTCAAAACATACCCCGGGCTTGTTGGAAGAGATATTGTGACCGAGATAACAACTAAAGAGCCGTATGACTTTAGACAATCTTTGTGGTCGTTAAAGGAAGGGTATGTAGAGGTATACAATAAAGACTATCCTTTGGTTGCAGTATATGATTTTGGTGTAAAGAAAAATATACTTCGTTCACTTGTTTCAGCAGGTTTAAGGGTAAGGGTCTTTCCGTGTACAACACCTGTTGATGAATTGCTAAGAGAGGAATACAAAGGTATAGTGCTTTCTAATGGTCCGGGTGATCCCACTGCACTTTCTTATATTATAGATAACACAAAAGAGCTTATAAAAAGTAATAAACCTATACTTGGTATATGTCTGGGGCACCAAATACTCGGGCTTGCATTGGGTGGTAAGGCTATCAAGCTTAAATTTGGGCATCATGGAGCAAATCAATCAGTACTTAATATGAAAACAAAAGGTGTGGAAATCACGGTCCAGAACCATGGTTTTGCAATAGAACCTGCATCTATCAGTAGTAGTACCTATATAACACATATGAACTTAAATGATGATACGCTTGAAGGCTTTGTGCACAGGGAAAAGCCGATAATCTCTACCCAGCATCATCCAGAGGCATCACCTGGTCCAAGGGAATCAGGTTATATATTTAAGGAGTTTTCAAAACTTGTATATGAAAATAGATAGCAAGCTAATTAGAAATGGTCTGACAAATATGTATCAGTTTGCTTCTCAGAGATTCGGTACTGAATTGGTTGAAGCAAGAAAAATGTTTGATCGTTTAATCCCCATTCCTCCAGAGAACGATGTTGAGATGCAAAAAAGACTTGTGATGTTTAGCCACTGGTTCCTTATGGATAGAGTTCTTGAAACAGGGGTGACACCGGCAGATCTGTTCTTCAAAGAAAACCTTTTAAGATTGTCTTATCAGGAAGAGGCATTATACAGGGCATTACGGATAAGCAGGATAGGTATATACAATGTTACAGAAAAGCACTCTGTACGCATTGCTGTTGATATAGCAACAGATGAAAGGTTTGTATTTGAAATGGATGAAGACATAAGGCTCCCTTCTAACGATGAGCTCATGACAATGAGATTTATAAATGTAGCTGAAAAATTTTTTTTACTGGGTTCTTATGCCACGCACCATTATAGTACAAAAGCTTTTATACAAGCACAGCTTAAAAAGATTAATAGCTTTGACAGGGTAGCCTTTTCTACAAAGGTATTTGAATTAACTGCTCTAAGTATAAAGAGCCAAAAATATAATTGGATTGAACCATTGATGATTTACAAAGGTATGTCAAGATTATGAATGAGAAAGTTTTTAATGATAAAGAAAAAACTGAAATGAAGCAGTCCATACCTTTATTAACGCGTGGTTATGCCTTCAAAGAGGATAAAAAACTGATGCCATATTATCCTTCATACTTAAACCTTCTGAAAAGTGGTGAACTTGAAAGGCGGGTTGAGTTTTCAAAAAAATATCTTTCTCCGTGTACTGTATGTCCGAGAAACTGTGGTGCAAATCGGCTTAACAACCAGAAAGGTATATGTCTTGCAGGTAAAGATGTGAGGATTTCAAGTTATAATCTTCATTATGGGGAAGAGCCACCTATTTCAGGTACAAGGGGTTCAGGTACAATATTCTTTACAGGATGCAGTCTTAAGTGCGTGTTCTGCCAGAACTATCCCATAAGTCAACTTGGCAATGGTAATAATTATTCTAATGCACAGCTTGCAGACATGATGTTAGAACTTCAGGACCTTGGTGCACACAATATTAATCTTGTAACACCAACACACTTTGTACCTCATATTATTGAAGCCGTTTATATTGCTGCACAAAAAGGACTTAATATACCGCTTGTTTACAACACAGGAGGATACGATTCAATTGATATGCTTAAGTTGCTTGATGGTATTGTAGACATATATCTACCTGATATTAAATATGCATCCGACGAATACGCATTCAGGTATTCTACTGTAAAAAATTATGTAAGCATTAACAGACAAGCCCTTATTGAAATGCACAGGCAGGTGGGTGAATTAAAACTTAATAAAGATGGTACTGCCTTAAAAGGGTTGATAATAAGGCACCTTATATTGCCAGATGATATCGCTCAAACATGTGAATCTATAAAGTTTATAGTTCAAAATTTATCTACAAATACCTACATAAGCCTTATGAGACAATATTTTCCGGCACACAATGCTTATAAATTCAGAGAATTATCCAGACATATAACCGTAAATGAGTACAGGGCAGCAATAAGGTGCCTTGAAATAAATGGACTGGATAACGGATGGATACAGGAGTAGAAGGAGGATAAATGCCCAGAAGGAAGGACATAAAAAAGGTCATGCTAATAGGTTCCGGACCTATTGTTATAGGACAGGCATCAGAGTTTGATTACTCTGGTACACAATCTTGTAAGGCTTTAAAAAAGGAAGGCATAGAGGTTGTGCTTGTAAACAGCAACCCTGCCACAATCATGACCGACCCGGAGTTTGCTGATAAAACATACATAGAACCCATTAACCCGGATATACTGAAAAAGATTATAGAGATAGAAATGCCTGATGCTCTTTTGCCAACGATGGGAGGACAAACAGCCTTAAACATGGCTGTGGCTCTTTCAGACAGCGGTGTGCTAAAACATTACGGTGTTGAGCTAATAGGCGCACGACTTGATACAATAAAAAAGGCAGAGGATAGAGAACTATTTAAAGCATCAATGTTGAAAATCGGGCTGAAGGTGCCATTCAGTAAGTATACACATTCAAAGCAAGAGGCAATGAAATTTGTTAGAGAAATAGGTTTCCCTGTCATTATAAGACCTTCGTTTACACTTGGTGGCACAGGTGCAAGTGTTGCGTATAATATAGAGGAGTTTGAAGACAAGGTTGAGTATGGGCTTAATATAAGCCCGGCGCATGAGGTTTTGCTTGAAGAATCAGTGCTTGGCTGGAAAGAGTTTGAACTTGAGATGATGAGGGATAAAAACGACAACTGCATCGTTGTTTGTTCTATAGAGAATTTAGATCCAATGGGTGTTCATACAGGTGATAGCATAACCATTGCACCTGCACAAACACTTACAGACAAAGAATACCAGGATATGAGGGATGCTGCTATAAAAATCATGAGAGAAATAGGTATAGAAAGTGGTGGTTCTAACATCCAGTTTGCAGTAAACCCTGCTAATGGAGACATGGTGGTTATAGAGATGAATCCAAGGGTTTCAAGGAGTTCTGCCCTTGCATCCAAAGCAACCGGCTATCCTATAGCAAAAGTGGCAACCAAACTTGCTATTGGGTACACGCTGGATGAGATTACAAATGATATTACAAAAAACACAAAGGCTTCTTTTGAACCTACCATAGATTATGTAGTAACAAAGATACCAAAGTTTGCATTTGAGAAGTTTCCCCAGGCTGATGATACCCTTACAACGCAGATGAAATCTGTAGGTGAGGTGATGGCGATTGGAAGGACTTTTAAAGAATCATTTCAGAAGGCATTGCGTTCCCTTGAAGCTGGTGTTTACGGTATGGTACAGCGGATCAAAGAGGAAGATTACGGGACAGATAAAACCAGGGAGAAGGTAATAGCTGAGTTAAAAAGGCCATCCCCGGAACAGGTCTTCTACATAGGCGATGCATTAAGAATGGGATTTAGTGTGGATGAGATACACAGCTATACCTTTATAGATCCGTGGTTTCTTAACAATATAAAAGAGATTATAGAATATGAAAAAAAGATAAAGTCTATAAAAGGATATTCTCTGTTATCTGATGAAGCAAGCCAGATTATAAATAATGCTAAAAAGATGGGATTTTCCGATAGGTATATAGCAGATCTTCTTGGGGTTGCAGAGTCCATGATAAGAAAGGTAAGAACGAACAATAATACGAAGCCAGTATACAAGGTGGTTGACACTTGTGGAGCAGAATTTGAGGCTTATACCCCATATCTGTATTCTACATACGAACAAGAAAACGAGTCTCGTGTTTCAAATAAAAAAAGGGTTGTTATACTTGGTAGCGGTCCTAATCGAATCGGTCAGGGTATAGAGTTTGATTATTGTTGTGTGCATGCGAGTTTTGCATTGAGAGAGGAGGGATATGAATCCATAATGGTTAATTCCAATCCGGAAACAGTTAGTACTGATTATGATACATCGGATAAACTATATTTTGAACCTATTGTGTATGAAGATGTTATGAATATTCTTGAACATGAGAAACCGGATGGTGTTATTGTACAGTTTGGAGGACAAACCCCTCTAAAGCTTGCCAAGAGACTTGAATCAGCTGGTATACAGGTACTTGGCACATCACCTGAGAGTATAGATATAGCAGAGGACAGGAAGAGGTTTAGAGAACTATTAGAACAATTAGGATTAAAACAGCCCACAAGTCTTACAGCCACTTCCGTAGAAGAAGCTATTCGTATCGGAAACACAATAGGTTTTCCTCTCATACTAAGACCTTCGTATGTGCTTGGGGGCAGAGCAATGGAGATCGTATATGACAAAGATAGCCTTATAGAGTATATGACAAGGGCTGTAAATGTGAGTGAGGATAAACCAGTGCTGGTTGATAAATTTTTAGAGAATGCAACGGAAATTGATGTAGATGCTATTTCTGATGGGGATATGGTTGTGATAGGTGGTGTTATGGAACATATAGAAGAGGCTGGTATACATTCTGGAGACAGTGCATGTTCCCTGCCGCCATTTTCATTATCTAAACACCTTATAGCTGAAATTGTAAGGCAGACCAGGCTCCTTGCAAAGGCGCTTGATGTGGTAGGGCTTATTAACATTCAGTTTGCGGTAAAAGACAATGAAGTCTATATAATAGAGGCAAATCCAAGGGCGAGCAGAACCATTCCATTCGTTTCAAAATCCATAGGTGTTCCACTTGCGAAGCTGGCTACGAAGCTCATGATCGGTAAAAAATTGACGGATCTGGGCTTTACAAAAGAGGTAGTGACTGATTATATTACTGTAAAAGAGGCTGTGCTTCCGTTTATGAAGTTGCCAGGCGTGGATACAATACTGGGACCTGAGATGAAGTCAACCGGTGAGGTAATGGGCATAGATAAAACATTTGCACTTGCATTTGCTAAATCCCAGTTAGCTTCAAATGTTATACTGCCACTCAGTGGTAATATTTTCATAAGTGTAAAAGATAGTGATAAATTGCTTATAGTACCTATTGCAAAAAAATTAAAAGAGTTGGGCTTTAATATAATAGCAACACGCGGTACTGCTCAGGTGTTAAAGGCAAGCGGTATTGATGTTAGGGTTGTAAATAAGGTTCAGGAAGGTAGGCCACATATCGTTGATTTGATTAAAAATGGAGAGATTGCCTTGCTTATAAATACAACCTTTGGCAAGAAGTCTATAAATGATTCATATTCTATAAGAAGATCCGCTATTACTTATAATGTTCCCTACTATACAACTATAGAAGGTGCGGAGGCAGCGTATAAAGCTATAGTTGCTTTAAAAAACGGGGATATTTCTGTTACACCTCTACAGCATTTATACAAATATCATATATAAATTCTAATGCAGGAGCTTTTTATATGGGAAGATTTCCAATAACAAAATCAGGCTATGAAGCTTTAAAAGAAAAGCTAAGGATATTGCAACAAATAGAGAGACCAAAGGTTATTGCAGCACTTGCTGAGGCACGAAGTCATGGAGATCTGAGCGAAAACGCAGAGTATGAAAGTGCTAAACAAAAGCAAGCATATATAGATGCCAAAATAAGAGAAATAGAAGACAAACTTGCTAACGCAGAGATAATAGAAATAGACAAAAACAAAATTGATCCTGATAAGGTTGCCTTTGGAGCTTTTGTGTCTCTTAAGGATATCAACAGTGATAAGGTTGTCAGTTATCTTATAGTAGGCGAAGATGAGGCAGACTATAAAAATGGCAGTATATCTATAACCTCTCCACTCGCAAAGGAGCTTCTCGGATGCAGAAAGGGCGATATTATAGAAATTCAGACATCAAAGGCTATAAAAGAGTATGAAATAATAGAGATTTCATACGACAAAATATAAAATATATCTTTCTGGTTGACCCAAAGAATGCATTTTTGAGTTAAACCCGGGTAATTCTTTTCTACACGGTTTTCAGGTTGAGAAGTTTGCTTTGCACAGTATACATCAAGTATGCTATTAGTATAGCAGAAGGTATGGGCAAATAAATAGCCTGTCAGACCTCATAAGGAGCATTTATGGAGGATGAATTATTCAAAAGATTTGGAAAGGTATTTCCAAAAGGCACAATATTGTTTCGTGAAGGGGATGCTGGAGAGGAGATGTACATTATAGAAACTGGAAGGGTGAAGATCTTTAAAAGGATTGATGGTATTGAAAAGGTACTTGCTATACTTGGAAAATCAGAATTTTTTGGTGAGATGTCCCTTTTGAATAAAAAACCAAGATCCGCAAACGCCGAGGTTTTAGAAGATGCAAGGATTCTGGTGATCAACAACAACACATTTGAGTCCATGGTTAGAGCAAATCCAGAAATAGCAATAAGGATAATGAGAATGCTTGCAAAAAGACTTGAGGATACAAATGTGCAAATAGCCAATTTGATGATAAAAAATTCGTATCAAAGAACACTTGTAACATTACTTAAGCTATCTGAAGATGGTATTAAAACAGATGCAGGGATACTTTTAAACACAGATATAGAAAAGCTATCAGTAGCCACAGGGCTTGAGACAGTAACAGTAAAAGGGATTGTTGAGACGCTTGATCAAAGAAGACTTATAGAGTTAACCAGTAAAGGAATCCTGATAAGGAATGTTGATAATCTGAAAAGATACCTTGATTATATTGTAATTAAAGAACAGGTGGAATCAACTTAATAGGAAGTAAGGTCAATTGATATGAATATAAGGGTTCTTGGTTGTCACGGTGGGGAGTTGCCCAGATTTAGAACAACATCATTTCTGATAAACAGAAGTATTGTCCTTGATGCTGGCGCTATAACAGGTGTGTTGGATTTACAAGAGCAAATCAGAATACAGCATATAATCCTGACCCATGCTCATGCGGATCATTCTCGTGACCTTATGTTTCTTGCAGATAATGTAATTGGGGCAGGTGGTGATGGCTTTACCATATACAGTATTTCTCCTGTTTTGAAGGATATAAAAAGATATTTATTTAACTGGCATATCTGGCCCGATTTAACAGAACTACCAACCAAAAAAGAACCGATAATAAAGATGAAAGCAATAGGAAATAAGCACACCGCTCAAATAAGCGGAGTTAAAGTAACTCTGTGTATGGTAAATCATACAGTTCCCACAGCAGGTGTAATAATAGATGATGATAATAGTAGCGTTGTATTTAGTGGTGATACAGCACCTACTGATAGCCTGTGGGAGATGGCAAGGAAAAAGAAGAATCTAAAAGCCATGTTCATAGAATGCTCTTATCCGAATGGTAAAAAAGCACTCGCTTCGTTATCAAAGCATCTTACACCACGGCTTTTAGGTCAAGAGGTGAAAAAAATTAGAAAAGACATTAAGATATATGTGTATCATATAAAACCACAGTTTTACAAACAGGTTGTTAAAGAACTAAAACAAGAACATCTGCAAAATATGAAGATTGTAAGACTGAATGAGGTTATAAAAATATAAATGGCTTTATTTGGTTCAGACAACAAAACAAAAAGTAGTCTTGATGGCTTATGGATAAAGTGTAACAACTGTGGAGAGATCATCTATAAAAAAGAGGTTGATAAAAACCTTAAAGTTTGCCCCAAGTGTAATTATCACTTTAGGCTATCAGCAAAAGAATGGATATCTATTCTGATGGATCAAAATAGCTTTCACGAACTATGGGCTGACATTGAATCTGTTGACCCTTTGGATTTTAAGGACAGAACAAGGTATAGAGATAAGTTAAAAGAAGCGCAAAGACAAACGGGTATAAAGGATGCTGTTGTCACGGGTTATGGCTTGATAAATGACCTGTTTGTGAATATAGGAATATTTGATTTTAACTTTATGGGTGGAAGTATGGGTGCTGTGGTTGGTGAAAAGGTTACAAGGCTTATAGAAAAGACGACAGAAGAGCAGTCCAATCTTGTTATAGTAACTTCTTCAGGTGGCGCAAGGATGCAGGAAGGCATTTTCTCGCTTTTGCAGATGGCTAAAACGAATTCTGCGTTAAGCCGATTGCATAACAGTAAAGCACTTTATATCGCATTACTCACAGATCCAACAACTGGTGGCGTTGCTGCAAGCTTTGCAAGTGTAGCTGATATTATTATTGCCGAGCCTAAGGCATTAATAGGGTTTGCAGGACCGCGGGTTATATCTGATACAATTGGGCAAAAGCTTCCAGAAGGATTTCAAAGGGCAGAGTTCCTGCTTGAGCATGGCATGATTGATATGGTGGTTGAAAGAAAGGTGATAAAAAAAACCATTGCCCAGCTTATCAGATTACTTGGTAATACAGAAAAAAGGATAATGGAAGAGAGATGACAGCATTTCATATATTTTTAACAATTTTGCTTTTTATTATAATGACATTATCTGTTATCTCCATTGTATTCGGTATGCCGGGTACACTTATCTCATTTATTGCGGTATTAATATTTGTCATTGTAACAAAAGCACACTATATCGGGTGGATCAGTGTTGGTATATTAGCAGTACTTACATTGTTAGCAGAATTAGGAGAGCTATTATTTGGCGTAAAAGATGCTTCAAAGGCAGGTGTATCTAAAAAGGCGATAATGCTCTCCATAGTAAGTGGTATTATAGGCTCCATTGTACTTGCCCCCTTTTTATTAGGGGTTGGGGCAATTATAGGTGCTGTGTTAGGGACATTTATAGGTGCATTTACGGTGTCAGTTTTTGAAAGTAAGAAGACACTTGATGCAGCACACAAGGGGTGGGTATCCGCAATAGGAAGGTTAAAAGGAACGCTGTTTAAGGGAACCATTGGAATAATTATGATCATCATATGTGTAATGGATATACTGTAGGAGGCGGAAGCACTTTTGTTTATGGCAACGATAAGGAGCATATATGCATATAACACAATTTAAAGGTGTAGATTTTTATTTACTTGATGAATTACTATCCGATGAGGAAAGGCTTGTAAGACAGAGTGTAAGAGAATTTGTAGATAAAGAGTTTATGCCAGTTATTAAACAATCGTTCAGAGATGGAAGGTTTCCTATAGAACTTGTACCTGGTATTGCAAGATTGGGGATCTTTGGAGCTAACATTGAAGGGTATGGATGCAATAAGGTTAGTAGTATAGCGTATGGCTTAATGATGCAGGAATTAGAAAGGGGCGATTCTGGATTAAGAAGCTTTGCATCTGTTCAAAGCTCACTTGCAATGACTGCAATACATGAGTTTGGTAACGAAGAGCAAAAGAAATTTTGGTTACCCAAGCTTGCAAGTGGAGACAAGATAGGTTGTTTTGGACTTACTGAACCAGACTTTGGTTCAAACCCTGCTGGTATGCGCACAACTGCAATAAAGGACGGTAAACATTACATCCTTAACGGTTCAAAAATGTGGATAACAAATGGCTCTATTGCGGATGTAGCTATTGTGTGGGCAAAAACTAAAAAGGATGATCCTAAAAGTATCAAGGGTTTTCTTGTAGAAAAAGACACGCCTGGTTTTACCTCAAATGACATACATGGCAAGCTATCCATGCGTGCTTCTATCACCTCAGAGCTTCATTTTGATGAATGCAAAATCCCTGAAGATCATGTTTTAACTAAATCTGAAGGTCTCAAATCACCCCTGATATGTCTTATGCATGCAAGGTACAGCATAGCATGGGGTGCTATTGGAGCTGCAATGGCATGTTATGAAGAGGCACTCAACTATGCAAAGCAACGGATACAATTCTCAAAACCTATAGCAGGTTATCAGCTTGTGCAAGAGAGGTTTGCTTGGATGCTATCTGAGATAACAAAAGCACAGCTACTCGCCTGGAGAATGGGGAGCATGCTGGACAAAGGCATTTTAAAACACTACCATGTTTCGCTTGCCAAGATGAATAATGTTAAGGTAGCACTGGAAGTAGCAAGAGCTTGCAGGGATATAATGGGAGCCAATGGAATTACAGATGATTATCAATGTATGAGACATATGAATAATCTTGAAAGTGTGTATACATATGAAGGTACTAACAACATCCATACCCTTATCCTCGGTGAATATATTACCGGTATAAAGGCATTTGAGTAATTGATCTTAACACAGATTTTTGGGTTAACTTTGATTTAATAAAGGAATAAAAATAGCGATGGGATACATAAAATCCCATCGCGTTTTGATTAACTTGCTTTTAACACATTCTGTAACTTTAATGCAAGCCCCATGTCACCTTTGATCTTTAATTTCCCGGACATGAAAGCCATTTGTGGGTTTAGCTTACCTGATACAATATCCAAGATGTCTTTATCAGAAACGGTAATTGTACATTTTGCATCAGGTGATGGTCCGCTTGAAACACCTTGTTTTGTAGGTGTGAGACTTACAACCCATGTTCCTGCCTCTGCTCCTGTGATATCAAACTGATATACTGCGTTAAGACTCTTTGCCTTTTCAATGTCCTTATTTATGTTATCTGGGATGGTTTTCTCAAAAAGCTCCTTAACCGTTTTTGGAAATTCAGGCATTTCATTCACCTCCTTTGTATTGATATAATAATCAATTTTTAACATGTTATAAATTTTAATGTCAAGCAATTGTTAGGTTTAAGCTTGCAAATCTTTTCTAACAGATATATTCGTGTTCTAATAATTACGAGTGTTTTATGACCCTGGTAGAAATATTTTTTAGTTCTTTTATTATTGCATTTACAGGTGCTATGATGCCGGGACCTATGTTTACAGCTACCATGCTTATGAGCAGTAAGAAAGGATTTATATCGGGTCCTTTAATTGTGCTGGGACATGGCACTCTTGAGTTGCTGCTTATAATATTGCTTTATTTAGGATTTGGTAGCTTGTTAAAAGATCATATAGTAATGGGTAGCATTGGGATAATAGGAGGTGTAGCGCTCTTATGGATGTCATATGAAGCATTCAAATTTTCAGATAATATATCTGTTCAAAATGACAAAAAGCGCTTAAATAATTCTGCCTTTTTTGCAGGGATCATTACATCACTTTCAAATCCTTACTGGATTATATGGTGGATTACAATCGGCTTAAGTTATATAGTACTTTCTTTTAGTTATGGACTTAAAGGGATTATTACCTTCTATACAGGACATATACTTGCAGATCTTGTATGGTATAGCGTTGTTGCCTTCTCATTTAGCTTCATGAAAAGGTTTATAACATCCAGAGGTTTTAAGGTGATAGCAGTGGTTAGCGGTATTATTTTTATGGTATTTTCTATTTATTTTATCTGGTTCGGTACGAAACAGCTTTGAGGGGTCAGCCTGTCAAGGGTTGCCCCCTTTTACGATATTTAACAGCTCTCTGCTGTTAACAGGTTTTGTTAAAAAATAATCACACCCGCTTCTTATTGCACGTTCTTTGTCTTCGGGTTTCCCATGCGATGTTATAATTACAACTGTTATGTGTTTTAACTCGTTACTACTTTTGATGAATCTACAAATAGCATCTCCGTTCATTTCCGGCATTACAAGGTCTAGTAGTGCTATTCTGGGTTTTTCTGATTGTATCTTTTTTAAGGCTTCTGTCCCGGTTTTAGCCTTCACTATTTCATACCCTGTTTTTTTGAGAAGGATCTCCTCCAGCATTAACACTGTATCCATATCATCAGCTATAACTATCTTCTCTTTTTTTGACATACACCCTACCTGATTATAGGTTGATACTACAAATTTTTATAACCTGCAAGTATGCTTACAAGTTTCGGTTGATCCCCGGAGATTTAATAGGTAATAATCGTCTGTCAGAACAGCTATATCACTTGAATAAGCCTTATGAATATAGTTGCAATGTAAAAAAAATATAGTAAATATTCCTTTGAAAGGGGTATGTATGGTTGTTACAAATAAAAAAAAGATAATAGGTATTATTGGGGGCAGTGGGCTATATTCAATAGAGGGACTAAAACATATAAAAGAAAGGCACATCAGAACACCCTTTGGTACGCCGTCTGATGCTTATACTATTGGTGAAATTGATGGTGCTATAGTTGTGTTCCTTCCAAGACATGGAAGAGGACATCGGATACCCCCTTCTGAAATAAATTTTAGGGCAAATATTTATGGGATGAAAATGCTGGGGGTACAGAGGCTCATATCTGTAAGTGCTGTTGGGAGTATGAAAGAACATATATCGCCAGGGAGTATTGTTGTTCCTGATCAGTTTATAGATTTAACAAAAAGACGGGTATCTACATTTTTTACCACTGGTATTGTTGCGCATGTTTCTATGGCTGATCCTGTATGCCCTGTTTTGTCGGATATGCTTTACAAAGCGGGGCAGGACAATGGTATAACAATGCACAAAGGTGGTACATATTTATGTATAGAGGGTCCACAGTTTTCTTCAAGGGCAGAATCAGAGCTGTATAGACAATGGAGAGTAGATGTTATCGGCATGACCAATATGCCTGAGGCTAAGCTTGCGAGAGAGGCTGAGATCTGCTACGCCACGCTGGCGCTTGCCACTGATTACGATTGTTGGTACAAGGGCGTAAAAGAGGTGGAGGCAAAAGATGTGGTCAGGATCATGAATGAAAATATTACCAATGCAAAAAAGATAATAAGCACTGTTATTCCTCTCATTGAAACTGAAAGGACATGTATATGCTCACATGCACTCAAGGACAGCTTTCTTACCTCTCCCAAGCTAATACCTAAAAAGATAAAAACTGATTTGAAATACATAATAGGAGGCTATCTTAAGTGAGGATACTTAAACTTCTATTGTTTGATGTCTTTTTTATGCTCTTTCTCATGTCCTGTGCTGTTCAAAACAATAGCCTATCCAGTGGTTCTTCTCTTAAAGAACGATATACCACTCTAAAACAGGAAGAAGCTACATTCACTGTAAACCTGATTCCTCCATCAGGCGGTAAGTCTTTCATTGAGGGGCAACAACTTGAAGATCCCTACAGTGTAAGGGTAACCCCGGGTAGAATCTATTCAATAGAGATGGATACAAAGGATGGAACAGTATATAAAGGTAGCGTCCAGGTTGTGGGAGAAGGAGGCTATATAGGGCGGACAAGAGGTTATGATATTAGATTGTACGACTATGTTATAGATATGTTAAAGCATGATAAACAGGTATCATTTTATATTAATTCGCCAGAGGGTAAACAGGTTCTGCTTATAACCTTTTATGCCCCATAACACAGAGAATGAAACTTTTTTATAAAAAAGGGCTTTTATTTGATGTTGTATTGTTGCCTTTAATTATCACCTCTATTATTTATAAATGTATAGTTGTTATTCGGAGAGCCCTGTACATGCATGGTATACTCAAATCTTACAGACCATCAGCGTGTACTATATCTGTAGGCAACATTACTGTAGGCGGAACAGGGAAGACCCCAATGGTGATCCATCTCTGCAAGCTCTTTAAAGGTAAAAGGGTGGCTGTTGTATCAAGGGGTTATGCATCCAGGGGTAAAGGTGTAAGAATAGTATCCGATGGTGATAAAATACTGTGCACCCCTGAGGTGTGTGGCGATGAGCCTTATCTTATAGCTAACTCTGTTCCTGATGCTGTCGTAGCAGTAGGTAAAAATAGGATGCAGGTTATGCAATTTGTAGAATCCCAATACAAACCAGATATTATCATACTTGATGATGGGTTTTCTCATCTTAAAGTAAAAAGGGACATTGATATATTACTTATAGATGGAGAAAACGGGGTTGGTAATGGGCATCTATTACCTGGTGGGCCATTAAGAGAACCTATAAACTCAATAAAATATGCAGATATTATAGGTATTAAAGGAAGACATTTTGGTGCTACGGATATTTTGAGTAGATATACATTAAAAGAAAATATTTTTTATTTTAGCTACAAATTTAATGGCTTAAAAAGGGTGGAAAATGATGCAACAATAGATATGAATGTACTGAAAAATAAAAAAATTGTAGCTATTGCAGGGATTGCGTTCCCTGAGAGTTTTTTTAATCTAATTTACTCAATAGGCATCCAGCCTTTAAAGGCTATTTCAAAGCCCGATCATGTTAGATATGCTTCTTATACACTAAAAAAGCTTGTAGAAAAATACAAACCAGATGCAATAATAGTTACCGGGAAAGATGCTATGAAGATAAAACATATAGATAGGGACCCACAAGTAATGTGGGTGTATGTGGATATTGTAGTTGAAGAACACGATTCACAACTTATTACCCTCCTTGCAAAGAAGGGCTGTTTACAATGATAAAAAAGGTTAGATATCTTCTGGAGTATGGAGGATTACGGGCTGTAATGTTTCTTTTAAACATGTTTTCCGATAAACATATTCATTATATAGCATCTATCTTTGGCATCTTATGGTACTATCTTGATCCAAAGCATCGCAGTATTGCAAAAAAGAATATAAGCTACGCATTCCCGGATATGAGCAAGGAAAACAGAAATAAAATCTTAATAGAAAGTTACAAGAATATAATAGAATCCTTTATAACATTTCCACGGATTAAATGGTTTAATAATTCTAACATTGATAAATATTTTGAGTTCCAGTGTGAAGATTACTATACAGAAGCAGTTAAAAAAGGCAGAGGTGTATTTATCTTAACCGGTCACCTGGGAAACTGGGAGTTTGCAGCAGCAGCACAGAGTTTAAGACATGGTGGACTTATTGCAGTGGCAAAGGATATTCACAATCCCTATATAGATAGGTATATAAAATCAGTACGCAAAAGTGCTGGCATAGAAGTTGTTAGACCAAGAAATGCTGTTTTTAAGCTGTTACGAGCCTTAAAACAAGGTAAAACTATTGCCATGCTCCTTGATCAGAACACCTTAAGGCACGAGGCGGTTTTTGTTAATTTCTTTGGTAAACCTGCAGCAACGCAATACGCTATGGCATTAATGGCTTTAAAAACGGGTGCCACAGTTGTTCCTGGCTATATAGTTAAAAATTATGTAAGTGGAGGCTACATAATAAGGTATGAGAAGCCCTTTTTTGTAGATAGTATTGAGGATAAAGCAGAAAGAGAAAAAATGGTAATAGAATTAACGCAAAGGTTTACAACAACCCTTGAAAATCAAATAAAAAGGGCACCCGGGCAATGGTTCTGGGTTCACAATAGGTTCAAAACGACACCGCTGTCTTGAATATGAAAAAGAAAACCAGAAGGCGAGTATACCTCATCATTTTTTTAACAATGGTTATATTAACTGTTGCTACAACAGTGTATCTATACCTTTTGTATGTAAAGGTAACAAATGTATTTATGTCAAGGGGCTTTCCTTCCCCATCCATAGTATATTCCTCCCCAACATATATTAAGGCTGGTATGTGGATAACGAGGCAGGGATTGATTGAAAAGTTCAAAAGGCTTGGTTACCACCAGGTCAATGGTATACCGGAGGAACAGGCTACCTTTTCCATATCTGGCGATGAAATTTATGTCTACACAAAGAAATTTTCAATGCCTTCTTATACCATTCTTCCAATAAAGGCAATTGTACATGTCGCCAATGATAGAGTATTAAGCATTAGTTCCTTTGGTGGTAATGAAACAATAGACAATATAGAATTAGCGCCAGAACAATTAGCAGTATTTTTTGGTGATGATTTTAAAATGCGAATACCAGTAGAGTTGCCATCAATGCCGGATAATCTTATAAATGCTGTAATTGTTACAGAGGATGTAAGGTTTTTTGAACATGGGGCTATAGATATAAGCGGAATTTTCAGGGCGATGCTTGCGGACATCTCATCCATGCGTATAAAACAAGGGGGTAGCACCATTACACAACAGCTTGTAAAAATACTTTTCCTGAACAACGAGCGTTCTTTCAAAAGAAAGTTAAAAGAGGCTATAATAGCTTTGATGATTGCCCATAAATTTACAAAGGCACAGATACTGAATGCCTATTTAAACGATGTGTATCTTGGACAGGATGGCTATGTAAGTATTGTGGGCATGGGGGCTGCTGCAAGGTATTATTTTTCTAAATCTATAAATGAACTTTCTATCTCTGAATGCGCAATGCTTGCCGGGCTTATTGCATCTCCATACAAGTATTCTCCAATTTATAACCCGGCAGAGGCGTTAAAAAGAAGAAACTATGTTCTTTCAAGGATGGCGGAGTACCATGTTATCACAGACAAAGAATATCTTTTAGCAATAAAAGAACCTGTTGGTGTGGCAATATCTCATATAAATGTAAAGTTAGCGCCATATTTTGTGGACTATATAGAGGATCAGCTGGTGAGCAATTTCTCTAAGGAGCTATTAACAACAGATGGTTTAAGGATCTTTACAACACTCAACCCGGATATTCAATTGATGGCTGAAGCATCTTTATCGCAGGCTCCAGATAACCTTGAAGGGGCAATGGTTGTGATGCAACCGCAGACAGGCTATGTACTCGCAATGATAGGAGGAAGGGATTACAACAAAAGCCAGTACAACAGGGCTATAATGTCCAAAAGACAGATTGGTTCATGTGTGAAACCTTTTATCTATATGCTTGCTTTTGAAGACAGGGCAAAGGATGGGTTTTCGCAGATTACAGAGATAAATGATGCCCCTTTGAGATTAAATACAGGTGCAGGGGAATGGGAGCCACAAAATTATAACAAGCATTTTCTGGGCAATATTACAGTCAGATATGCACTCCAACATTCAGTTAATATACCAGCGGTAAAGATTTCCATGCAGATTGGGTTGGATAAGATTTCCAAATTATTAGAGCAGCTCGGGCTCGGAACAGATATTCCTGCATTCCCTTCTATTGCATTAGGTAGTTTATCAACATCCCCATTGGAGCTTTGCAATGCCTACACTATCTTCTCTAACAACGGTTATGAACCAGAGACGCCTATAAGCATAAAGGCGGTTACAGATATGAAGGGCAATATTGTTTTTCAAAACCAGCTTCAGTTTAAACTGATTGGCAGTGAGCAGGCGTGTTATATTGTAAATAACATACTTAATGGTTCTGAAACAGAAGGTACAGGCAGGGGATTAAGGGAGTTTAATATCCTCGGTGATTACGCTGGTAAGACAGGGACAACAAATGACTTCAGGGATGTCTGGTTTGCCGGCTATACACCGGATGTAGTCACTGTTGTTTGGCTGGGATACGATAATGAAGAAAGGATTGGTGAACCGTCGGCTCAGATAGCATTGCCAGTGGTAGGTAGATTTTTGTCTTTATATACGCATTTTTATGGGGGTGAAAAATTTAGTGTCCCGAAAGGGATAAAGTTTGCATGCGTGGATAGGTACACAGGCTTGAGCGGAAAAAATGTAACAGATTGTGTTAATGGGGCTTTTATATCAGGTACAGAACCAAAAACAGGTGCTATCAACAGCATAATAGATTGGTTTAAAAATCTGTTCAGATAAATGGCATATTAATAGGTGATATATATGAAGATACTTGTTTGTGTGAAGCAGGCGTATGTGCCTTCAAGCAATATCTTGCTGGATAAAGATCCACCACGGATCCACTATAATACAGGTGGATTTAAGATCAACAGCTATGATGAGTATGGTATAGAAGAGGCACTCAGGATTAAAGAATCAGCAAGTAAAATAGATGAACATACCTATGTACATGCAATTTCTGTTGGACCTGATAGAGTGGAAACAGTCATAAAAAGGGCTATGGAGATGGGGGCTGATGAAGGCATTCATATCCAGTGCAACGCATCAGAGGAGCTCTCGCCATATCAGGTTGCATATTTAATAGCGTCCTATGCGAAGGATAAACAGTACGATATTGTTATAACAGGTGTTATGTCAGATGATGGTATGTACATGCAAACAGGCACGATGATTGCCGGGTTGATCGGTTATCCACATATATCCTCTGTTGTCCTGCAGGAACTCAGAAAGGATCATTCGCTTTACATTGAAGCAGAACATGACGGAAGGCGAAGACAGACTTTTGAAGTGAAACTGCCATGTGTACTTACAGTACAATCCGGGATAAACAAGCCAAGGTATCCTTCGCTTTCCAATGTACTTAGGGTAAAAAAACAAAAGATTTTAAAAATACAGGCAACAGATATAGGCATTCCTGAAGCAAGAGAGGCAATAGTAAAAATGTTTTTACCGAATATAAAACAGAAGGGTGTCATTTTAGACGGAACTCCGATGGAAAAGGCTACAAAGCTTTTGAAGCTTTTACATGAAAAATCCTTAATATAAAAAGGAATGGATATGCATGGTTCTATTTTAGTTGTGGCTCAGCACACAAAAGGAAAGGTGGATGTTGTTACTTACGAGGCAGTATCATGTGCAATGAAATTATGTAAAGAGAATAGTTCACACTTAAAGATTGTTGTTTTAGGTGATCAAACCGAGCTTATTGCCGATGAAATATCTAAAAAAACAGGGATTAATACAATAGGTGTAAATAATAAATATTTAAATCTGTACAACTCAGAGGTATACATTGAAAGCCTGTTGAAGCTGTTTGAACAGTTAACAGTAGAATATGTTGTTATTCCACACACATCAACAGGCTATGATTTTGCCCCCCTGCTTGCAGTAAAGCTTGGGGCATCCTGTATAACAGAGGTTGAGGATATAAACACTGATAAAGATAAACCATCTTTTATACGAGCCATGTTTAATGGAAAGCTTTATACAGAGGTTGTTCCAAACAAGGATGTAACAATTATAACAACCCAACCAGGTTCATGGCAACCGATGAAGGATAAGGCTGATAAAAAGGGCGATGTGAACATAATAAGAATTGATATAGCTCCAAAAAATATAAAAAGTATTGCTTTAAAAGAGGCTGAGTTTAAAGAAAATGAGCTCAACAGTAGTGAGATTATTATATCAGCAGGTAGAGGGATTGGTAAAAGAGAAAATCTTTCATTGATATACGAGCTTGCCAGGTTGTTTCCTAAATCCGCTGTAGGGTGTTCCAGAGCTGTATGCGACGCTGGCTGGCTTGATTATAAGCATCAAATAGGTATTACCGGAAACACAGTCTCTCCAAAGCTTTACATGGCGGTTGGTATATCAGGCGCAATTCAGCATACTTCAGGGATAAAGGATGCACAGATGATTGTTGCCATAAACAATGATCCATCTGCAAGGATCTTCAATTTAGCAGATTATGGTATAGTAGAAGATCTCACACAGTTCATTCCACTCCTTATCCAGGAATATAAGAAACTATTTTTTTCTCAAAAGCCCTGATATAAAGTGACTACTTTACCTGCCAATGTCTTGCGACAAATGAAAGGATAAATGGTGTAATCAATGTTGTCAGGACAACCATAAAAACGATAATAGCATAAGCCGTACTGTTAATAACCCCCATATTAAGCCCGATAAGGGCAACGATCATGCCTACCTCTCCGCGTGGTATCATACCAAGCCCCACTAAGTTCATAACACTAAATCCATACCTGATAGCGCCAAGCCCGCAGCCTGCATATTTACCAACAATAGCAATCAAGGTATACACAAGCCCTATGATCAGGATGCTTTTATCCAGAAATAGGTGTGGCTCTATCTTCATCCCTATCATTACAAAAAAGAAGGGCACAAGGAATTCATAGATAGAATCAAACATATCTGAAAGATGCTGATTTTCCAGTTCCGCCATCAATAATCCTGCAAAAAATGCACCCACTATGCTTGCCATACCTATGTACGATGTAAGAAATGAAAGCCCGAGTAATACAGCCATACTCAAGGTGAACTCAGCCTTCTCAAGTTGTAGGTTTGCAAGTTTTGTCTTTAGCATTTTTACAGTTCTTCCTCCTATGAGGAATACACCGATAATAAACAGAACAACAATAAAGAATAGAGATATAATTTTGGGCACATCAATACTGCCATTGGTTTCGCCTGTTACAATGGCAAGCACCAGTAAACCAAGTATATCATCAGCAACAGCTGCACCCAGTATAAGTTTTGCGGAAACAGTGTGCTCTAATTTCATATCCCTTAGCACCCTTGCAGTTATACCCACTGATGTTGCTACAAGTGCTGTTGCAATAAACAAAGCCTCCATACCTTTATGCCCTGTAAATAGAATAAAAAAGTAACCAAGAGCCATAGGAACTGCCACTCCAAGGGTAGCCACTATAGTAGCATCCAGCCCTATCTTTAAAAGATCTTTCAACCTTGTATGCAATCCAACTACAAATAAAAGCATCATTGCGCCAAGCTCTGAAAATGCATCAAGTACGGGTGTTTCTTTCACAAGGTTTAATCCACTACCTATAACAAGCCCTGCTATAATCTCTCCAACCATAGGAGGGATATGTATTTTTTGAGAAAGATAGTTAAATATTTTGGCACTTGTAAAGACTATAAATAGGGAAAAAAGGATGTAGGTATGTTCCATTGCTTTTATTCTACTGTTACGCTCTTCGCCAGGTTTTTGGGCTGATCCACATCTGTTCCATTTAATACTGCAATATGGTAAGCAAGTAGCTGGAGCGGAACAATAGATAAGATAGGTGTGAATAGTTCATCAATATCAGGGAGCATAAATATAGCATTTGAAAGCGCTTGTATTTCATTGTCACTGGCATTTGTAAAACTTATAATTCTTCCATCCCGTGCCCTCACTTCCTCTATATTGCTTTTTATCTTTTCGTAAACTCTGCCTTTAACAGCTATAAAGACAACGGGCATTTCCTGATTAACAAGTGCAATAGGTCCATGCTTGATCTCACCTGCTGGATAACCTTCTGCATGTATGTAGGAAATCTCTTTTAGTTTTAATGCACCTTCAAGTGCTACTGGATAGCTTATACCTCTGCCGAGATAAAGGAAGTCAGAGTACATTGCATATTCTTTTGCAATAGCTACAAGTTTTTCTTCTTCCTTAAGTATATTATCCAGCAGCGAAGGTATTGTAATTAAGGTATCTATGTAGGATGAGATTTGTTGTTTTGAAAGTCTACCTGTATATCTACCGAGGTGAATAGCTAAAAGATAAATGGCAACTAATTGTGAAGTGAAAGCTTTAGTTGATGCAACACTGATCTCTGGTCCGGCGTGCGTGTAAAGTACATAATCGGATTCTCTTGCTACGGTGCTATCTATAACATTACATATACTTAGCACATGACTGCCATGTTTCTTTGCAAGGCGAATAGCTGCAATTGTATCAGCTGTTTCACCGGATTGCGATATCGCAACAGTCATAGTTTCATTGCTCACAAGAGGCGTTTTGTATCTAAACTCGGATGCGACATCAACATCCACAGGTATACCTGCTATTTCTTCTATAATATATTTCCCTGTTAAACCCGCGTGATATGAAGTACCGCAAGCTACAAAGTTTATCCTTTTGATACTATTCAGCACCCTTGTATCAATCTCTGCCTCTTTAAGATTTACCTCTTTTTTATCAAACAGCAGTCTATCTCTCATAGTATCTGTTATAGCTTGAGGTTGTTCAAAGATTTCCTTTTGCATGAAATGCTTGTAGCCACCCTTTTCTGCCATTGCAGGACTTATATCAAAATGTTTTGGGTGAACTGTTAAAGGTTTTCCATAAAAATCTATAAGTTTCACTTTATCTAAAGTGATTATAGCTATGTTGCCATCATTTAAAAATAGCATATCATTTGTGTAGGGAAGGATTGCAGGCATATCAGAGGCAAAAAGATTTTCACTATTCCCGAACCCTATTACAAGGGGGCTTGCTTCTCTAACAGCGATAAGCCTGTCAGGGCTTTTTGTGTGCATGATACCGAGCGCAAATGAACCTCTCAACTGATTTACCGAAGAAAGGACAGCTGATTCAAATGATTCACCGTCCTTTATATGATCCTCTATAAGATGGGCTATAATCTCTGTATCTGTTTCAGATTTAAAATGATGTCCTTTTTCTTTTAAGAAGCTTCTTAACTCTGTGTAGTTCTCTATGATCCCGTTATGAACAACTATGATATCTCCTGCTCTGTGTGGATGGGCGTTCTCATCAGATGGTTTACCGTGTGTTGCCCAGCGTGTATGTCCAATACCGATCGTTCCATCAATGATTTCATTACCAACATATTCTATAAGGTCATTTATTTTTCCCTTTTTTCTTTTTATGACAAGCCCGCTTCCCGTAAGGATTGCTACACCAGACGAATCATAGCCTCTGTACTCAAGCCTCTTTAAACCATCAAGGATAATAGGAAGTGCATGTCTCTTGCCAATGTAACCAACTATACCGCACATTATTTATTTCCCAGCTTGCTTTTTCTTTTCATAGCATAACCTTCTATGTTTCTTTGCTCAGAGCGTTCTATACCCAATGCCCCCTGGGGAACATCTTTGGTAATAGCTGATGCAGCTCCTGTAATTGCGCCCCTTCCTATACGAACAGGTGCAACCAGTATTGTATCACTTCCTACAAAGGCTTCATCTTCAATGACTGTCGGGTTCTTTTTAAAACCATCGTAATTACATGTGATAGTGCCAGCACCGATGTTAACCTTGCTGCCAATGGTAGCATCTCCTATGTACGATAGATGATTTGCTTTTGTACCCTTGCCAAGGGATGATTTTTTTATTTCAACAAAATTACCTACATGAACATTATCGTCAAGGACTGTTTCCGGTCTTAATCTTGCAAAGGGACCAACAACAGCCTCCTTGCCTATTATACTCTGTTCTATAATAGAGTATGGTTTGACCTCAACCCCGTCATTTAATTTGGAGTCTTTTATAATTACACCGTTCCAGATAATGCATCGCTTTCCTATCTTTGTTCCATTCATTATAAAGCTATTAGGGTAAACTATACTATCCTTACCTATTGTAACATCCTGTTCTATATATGTGGTCTCTGGATCAAAGATTGTAACACCGGCTGACATAAGTCTATTTAATTTTCTTTGATTGAGAACACGCTCTGAATAAGCAAGTGCCTTTCTATTGTTTATACCGATTATCTGATCCGCCTCATCTGTATGAAAGTTAAAAACCTTCTTTTTCATGGATTGAATTATATCAATGATATCTGTAAGATAATATTCACCGGTTGCCCCGGAAGGCTTTACCTTTTCGAGCGCATGAAATAGTAATTTAGATGACACCAAATAAATTCCAGCGTTGATTTCCTTTATTTGTTTGGTTTTTTCGTCAGCATCATTTTCTTCTACAATCTTATATTTTCCGGCTCTTTTAACAACCCGGCCGTAACCCTCCGGATTATCAAGCTTGGCAGAAATAAACCCGAGAGAAGCACCAGATTGTTTATACTGTTCGTAGAAATCTTTAAGAAGGGTATGCTTTATTAAGGGGACATCGCCGTTCAATATAAGCACATCTCCATCCAAATCCGCCAGCTCACTTGCAGTTGCTTTAACGGCATCTGCTGTGCCTAATTGTTTTGTTTGATGAACGAATATGGCATCCTCATATCGTTTTGCGACATAGTCCATTATTATTTCTTTACCTACCCCAACAACAACTATAATTTTGTCGGAAGAAAGGTCTATAGCCCTTCTCAGGACATATTCAATCATTGGCAATCCACCAATAGGATGAAAAACCTTTGGGATATCAGAGTTCATCCTCTTACCTTCACCAGCTGCCAGAATAATGGTATAAAGTTTTTTATCCATCAGTTGCCCCTCCACATATTAATGTATCAAAAATTTCAATATAGCCTTTTGCATGTGAAGTCTATTTTCTGCTTGATCAAACACCACAGACTGTTTACCATCCAAAACCTCTGAGGTTATCTCTTCACCTCTATGTGCTGGTAGACAATGCATAACTATAGCATCATGTTTTGCATACTTAAGTAGTGAATCATTAACCTGGAACCCAGAAAAATCTTTAAGCTTTTTTTCTCTTATATCCTCCTGCCCCATGCTAACCCATACATCCGTATAAACAACATCTGCATCTTTTACTCCGTCAACAGGATTTGTGTGAAGTGATATAGAAGCATGATTCATTGATAGTGCCTTTTGTAAGATCGGTTCCGAGGGTTTGTGAGAAGTAGGCGTAGTTATCTTTAACCTGATGCCTAAAACACCTGCAGCTTCTATCCATGAATTTGCCACATTGTTTCCATCCCCGATATAAGCATAAGTGAGCCCTTTATAATTGCCCTTTTTTTCGTACACAGTCATAAGGTCGCTTAGTATCTGGCATGGATGTGAGAGATCAGAAAGTCCGTTTATAACAGGTACGGATGATGCTGCCGCAAGTTGAACGACATTTTCGTGTGCAAATGTCCTTATCATGATAGCATCAACATATCTTGAGATAGTTCTGGCAGTGTCCTGGATGGTCTCGCCTCTACCAAGCTGGATATCTCTTGAATTAAGATATAAAGCCATACCGCCAAGTTGATACATGCCAACCTCAAAAGAAACCCTTGTTCTTGTAGAAGACTTCTCAAAGATCATAGCAAGTGTTTTGCCCTTCAATGGGGATGAAGGTCTTTTTTGCCGTTTTAGTTTAACCGCATCAGATATCAATTTTTCTATTTCTGTTTTGCTCAGGTCAAATATACTTATCAAATCTCTTTTAATCATACATTCCTCTTGTTTTTAATAAAAGTAATTTAACACGGCTATATTGTTTTATCAAATAAAAATGATAATTACTTATACAAAGATTTGTAAAAAACAATAAACCCAAAAATGCAATAGAAAAGGTTGTTTCCTATTTCGCAAACGCATTTTTAGGTTGATTTATATATATCAAATAAAAATGGGGTGGATGAAGGGATTTGAACCCTCAACCCTTGGAGCCACAGTCCAATGCTCTATCCATTGAGCTACATCCACCATAGGTTACCAAAAAACTTTAAATCCTTTTACGGGTCAAAAAGGCAACAGAACATTTATTTGATACAGCTAATTTTAGCATCTTTATCTTTGCTGTCAAGTTTGTATAGCTGTATATAATTATTGAACAGCGATCATTTATATTGATCTGTCTCCTTATCACTTACTCTGATTTTGTTTTTTGATTCCTGCTTCGCAAGTTCAAGTGGATGCTCTTCTTCCATTATTGTTATTGGCAATTTACCTGTGCACATGGATGTATTTAAAGGATAAAGAACAGGATTAAATATGACCCAGTAGAAGTGCCAGAAAATAATCGCGAGTGTAGCTAATATAGCCTCATAGAAATGGATCAAAAGAAATAGGTTTAATCCCCACAATGGAATATATTTTAATATCTCTGTTTTGAACCAGAGGCTTAAACCCGTAACGCCCATAACCGTATTGCCCCATGCGAGTGCCCAGTATTCAAATTTCTCAAAAGGAGTAAACCTGCCAAAGGCTGGTTTTTTATCCGTAACGCCTATATTGTACAGGAATAACTGTAAAGTACCTTTTATATCATCCAGTATAGGTAACAATTCTTTAAACTGTTCTTTTCCTCTCCGGGTTGTAACCATTAGTACAGCTTGAACCCCAAAAACAACGAGCAAAACAACACCGGATATCCTGTGAATCCATGCCCTTATAATACCATTATCAATGTGTGTGATCCATGAACTCCACCACTCGTTAGGCCAATGATAAGCAAAACCTGTGTATGCAAGGATTATAAAACTTATGAAGTTTAATCCGTGTAACACGATTTCTGTTTTGTTAAATCTTAAATAATCACCCTCATTAGGAACTGCAATAATACCCTTTTTATCTCTGTCTATCACCTTTCTCACAAAATCTGCTGAAACAAATATGATCATACCAAGAATGGTTATCGTGATAAGCCATATATACGCGGTCCTAACAATTCTGGTTACCTTACTACCAATACCTGTTGGTCCATGTATATGTTGAAGATGCCTTATGTCTGCTTTGGTTATACCAGGGTGGCACTTACCACAGGTATGGGATAGATTTTCTGGATAAACAGATGATTCAGGATTGGATTGCCCCAAAACCTTATGTGCTCTATGACAGGATGCACAATTAGCGGCAATAACACTTCCCCCTTTCACCATTATGCCATGAAAACTGCTAAGATACGATGATAGTGAAACCGCTGGCAGTCCAAGATTTTCAGAGAGTGTAACATTTCCATGGCAATCCGTGCATGTTTTGGGAATGTTTAACGGATAAATAGGAGAGTTGGGATTATTTTGAGCAAGTATAGCGTGCTCTGCATGACAATCTGTACATACTGGCGCATTTGATATTCCATTCTCAAATGCCTTCCAGTGAGACGACTGTATGTAATCTTTATATTGCTTTTCATGACATTGTCCGCATGTTTTAGGTACATTAGACTTTGAAATGGTTGATGTAGTAATATTTGGAGGTAGTATGTCATGAACCCCGTGACAGCTTGAACATGTAGCTGCAGGTAAGCCATCTTTTAGTGCCTCTGCATGTACACTTTTCTCATAAAGCTGATAAGGGTTGGATATGGGTATATTGTATTGCTTAGCCATGTCTACGCTATTATGACATTTTCCACATGTTGTTGGAAGGTTTTGAGGATAGACTGTAGAGGATGGATTGGTTGCTGATAGTATGTCGTGTTTTCCATGACAGCTCCAGCAATATGCAGCTGCAGTTATACCTGTTGCTACTGCTTTACCATGAATACTGTTTTTATATTTAGCCTCCACATCACTATGACAGGCTCCACAATTTGGAGGGGGTAATTTCTCAGGGTGTGGAAGTGATTTTATTCCCTGATGACAATCTGTACATGTTAATTCAGAATGGACTGATCCTTTCAAATGATCTACATCTACATAAGGAATTCCTTCTGTTTTAACTCCATGACATGTTAAACAGTCGCTACTAGAAAATACAGGTTTTTTACCTGTTAAGATAGAGACTTCCTGGTGATGAATTTTGTTGTTACTTGCGTATGTGTTAATCGCCAGTCCTTCAATAAGTATTACCGCACCTATCAAAACAGCTATAAGTGTGTTTTTCTTCAACATGTTTAATTTTCTCTCCTTGTAGCTTTATTTTTTAATATAGTTGTATACAATATACTTCTTAAATTCCTGATGTCAATATTTATCATATGTCCAAAATCAATTAAAATAATTATATTTAGAAATATAGATTTAAATACAATAAGTTAAAATTTTATTGACTGTTTTTTTCTTTATTTTTTTAATAACCCTGTTATCATACCTCTACAAGGCAGGATTATATGAATATAAAGATTATAGTAAGTTTAATTTTTGCAAACTTTATTGCATGGTCACATGCTTACGGTGTGACAAACGCTGAATGTATAAAATGTCATGAAGACCAAAATTTTTATATGAAATTTAACAATGTTAAAAGGCAGGGTATGTATATATCTGCTCAAACTATAGAAACATCTGTTCACAAAAACATAACCTGTACCCAGTGTCATAGTAATATAACATCTTATCCGCATGCAGCCACAGTGAGCATTTCAAAAATAGATGTGCCATCCATGTGTGCAAAGTGTCATTATGATGTATATAAAAAATACACGGAAAGCATACACTGGCAGGCGATAAAAAAGGGAATAAATGCAGCACCTGTTTGTACAGATTGTCATGGGGTTCACGATATATTAAAACCTACGAATCCTGAAGCAAAGGTATATCCGGAAAATATACCCAAAACTTGCTCAAACTGTCATGATTCTGTTAAGCTCGCACAAGAGTACAATCTTCCTCTTAATAGACTAACAACATACGAGAATAGTTTTCATGGTATTGCACTTAAGTTTGGGGACCTGCGTGCTGCAAATTGTGCAAGTTGTCATGGGGTTCATGACATACTGCCATCTGACAATCCTCATTCTTCCATCAATAAAGCAAATCTTGCCAAAACATGTGGAAAGTGCCATCCCAATGCAACAGAAAACTTCATAAAAAGCCCTATACATGTTACTGTAAGCAAGCATGGAGAAAGAGGTCCTTATATAGTAAGGGTTTTTTATACATGGTTCATTGGTACACTTATTACGATTTTTATAATCTATGTATTCTTTGATCTTATAAACAATTATAGAAGGAAAAAAACACAGAGGTAAATAGTTATGAACAATTCAGTGGAAAGACTTTCTAAAAATCAAAGGATCCAGCATATCATTTTATTAGTTTCCATGATTATGCTTTCAATAACCGGTTTGGTACTGAAGTTTCATAACAATGCGTTCTCTATATGGCTTATAAAATTAGAAGGTGGTATATGGATAAGAGGATTGATCCATAGAATATTTGCTATTGTGCTTATACTGCTTAGCATATACCATGTGTTGTGGGTTACTTTTACAGATCATGGTCATAAAGAATTAATGGCAATAACACCAAGGACAAAAGATTTTTCGGATTTTTTAAAAAAACTTGCATACAACCTTGGTTTGTCCAATAAATTACCAGAGTTTGATAAATACGATTATTTACAGAAATTCCAATATTGGGGAGTTGTAATTGGTACAGGTGTTATGGTCATCACAGGGATGATACTATGGTTTGTTAACCAATCAATGGCCATTTTACCTAAATGGGTAATTGATGTTACGATGCTTATACATGGTTGGGATGGGGTTTTAATTTTTATAGTGTTGTTTTTATTTCATCTTTATAATGTACACCTCAATCCTTCAGTATTTCCCATGAGTAAAACATGGCTGGATGGTAAAATTTCTGTTGAAAGACTTAAGATAGAACACAAACTTGAATATGATAGGCTAATGGCAGAGAAGAAATATGAAAAGGAATAATCTTAATAACCACTTTCTGGGCAATAAAAACATACACTTCAGCAAAGTGCTGATAAAAGTTATCTTGTCTGCCATTTTTTTTGTATCTATGCCTGCAAATGCTTTTAGTCAAACACCTCTGTATCAAAAGTGTTTACTATGTCATGGAAGGCCAGGATTTAAAAAGATTTTACCCGATGGCAAAGTACTTGAGTTGTATGTAAATAAAACAGAACTTGAGCATTCTATTCACTCAAATCTACATTGTACAGATTGTCACGCTGATGTTATGGAAATACCGCATATAAAAACGCCGGGGAAGGTTAACTGCTATAGATGCCATTATAAGGATAATCCGAACGGTGCAAAACCCGCAAACGACTTTTTCCAGTCTACTCATGGAAAACTCGTATTAGAGGGAAATCCAAAGGCACCGTTGTGTCAGAATTGTCATGGAGGGCATAATGTACAAAAGGTTAATTCTCCTCTTTCAACTGTAAATCATCAAAATGTTGCTTATACATGTGGTAAGTGTCATAAGCAGCAGTATGATAATTATATTCTCAGTATACATGGGACAGCCTTACTTGATAGACACATAGAATCAGCCCCTACATGTACAACCTGTCATGGTAAACATCTTATCTTACCCCCTGATAACCCGGAATCCACTACATATCCGCTTAATGTGATCAATATTTGTTCAAAATGTCATGAGAATAAAGAGCTCATAAGAAAATACAATATACCGGGCGGGCGGGTAAGCACATATAAAGAGAGTTATCATGGGGTTGCGGACGAGTTTGGTTCTGTTAGGGTTGCAAATTGTGCAAGTTGTCATAGAGCACATTTAATCCTGCCTCAAAACGATCCTCGCTCTTCAATAAATAGAGCAAATCTTGCCAAAACATGCGGAAGGTGCCATCCAAATGCAAATGTGAATTTTACAAAAGGTAAGATACATGTAAACTACAAGAGTAAGTCCACAGGTATATTATACTATATTGGGATGTTTTTTGAGATACTTACAGTATCTACACTTACCTTGCTGTTTATACACATTTTGCTGGATTTATTCCGCAGGTACAGATCAGGAGAAATAAATAAACGCAAGCATGGAGAGTAAAAATATGAATGATGGATATAGAGCAGCAAAAGAGAAATTTGTAGAAGAACTTGAAAAACAGACAATAGATTCGTTATCAATCCAGAATGATATTGAATTAAGTGAAAAAACAAAACAATTGATAAGAAATGAAGCAGTAAAAGAACTTGATCTGTTTCTGGACACAAAAATAAAAAAGGTTAAAAAGGTTATAAAAAAACAACTTAAATTAAAGATAAAACAGGAAAAAAAGAAGAAATGGTTAGAAAATAGCTTTCAGAGATTTAACATATATTTCAGGATACAACACATGATGTTATTTACAAGTGTTATAATACTCATAATTACAGGTTTACCCATAAAGTTTCCTAACTCAGTAGTTTCAAAATTTATGATGACCATCATGGGTGGTATATATACACAGGGTATACTTCATAGAATAGGTGCATCATTACTTATAGGTTTTTATGTGTTCCATACCCTTTACACTATCTTTAATAAGGAGGGGAGAAGGGATTTTCTTCAATTATTGCCCAGGCTAAAGGATGTGCAGGATGTGTTACAGATGGTGAAATACTTTTTTGGTTTTGCAAAAGAGAAGCCAAAGTTTGACAGATTTAGTTATATAGAAAAGTTTGATTACTGGGCTGTATACTGGGGTGGTATAGTAATGGTTGGTTCTGGTCTTATAATGTGGTTTCATAATATAGCATTAAGATACTTTCCAAAGTATGTTTATGATATTGCAAGGGAAGCACATAGCGATGAAGCCTTGCTCGCCACATTAACAATAGTGATATGGCATTTTTATAATGTTCATTTTAATCCAAGCAGATTCCCTGGTTCGCTTGTATGGTGGCATGGACGTTTAACAAAGGAACAGATGATTGAGGAACATCCTTTAGAATACGAAAGGCTTATGAAAGAAAAAGAGGGTAAGAATGACTAATAAAGTTTTGTCCTTTTTAAAAAGGCATAAGATACTTAGTATAGTTATAGGTATTATTGTGCTTGTGTGGTTTATACCAAATGTAATATTTCTTTCTGTTTCTGGTTCTACGCGTACATGCAAATCCTGTCATATAATGGAACCATACATCAATGAATGGAGTACATCTGTACATAAAGATATTAGCTGTACAACCTGCCATAAATTAGGGTTTAATTTTTTTACAAAGGTATCTTTTGAAACTTTAGCAGGTATTTATAATCCGCAACCTATAGCAATAGTTAACGATAGAACATGTTTAAAATGTCATCCATTATCTGATATAAGTAAACCAGTTTTTTACAAAAACAGGGTATACTTTGATCATTCAAAACATGTTGGAAAGAGTGTAAGGGAAATGCTATTGACATGTGAAACATGCCATCCTTCTGTTACACACGGTACAGAGCTTAAAACAGTTGATGAGGACGCCTGCATTTCATGTCATTTTATAGGGGCTCCAAGAGGAGAGGCAATAACAGGATGTCCTTCATGTCATGGTAGCCCAACAAAAACTGTTAATCTAAATGGTATGAGCTTTAATCATAAATCTTATCTCACAAAAGGTATGCAGTGTAATCAGTGTCATCTTGATGTAATAACAGGCAATGGTAGTGTACCCCGTAATAAATGTCACAAATGTCATGAGGATAGATCCTATAAGTACAGTAACCCAGTGTTTGTTCACAATACCCATGTAACGAAGGAACACCTCACATGTGACAAATGTCATACCCCTATGCACCATGGCGAGATCCACATGATACAGGCATTACAGAGTAATTGTACGGATTGTCATCTTGATAGGCACAATTATCAAAGGGAGATGTACATGGGAATAGGGGCTACTGAAACTGCGAATATGCCTGATTCAATGTTTTTGACACAGGTAAGTTGTGAAGGTTGCCATCCTGATTCCGGGTTGACGGGTTATAGGAAAGCAGGACTTAAGAAGAAAGAAAATTTACAAGAAACCGCAAAGGCATGTATTGAATGTCACGGCAAACCCTATGATAGCTTGATGTATAACTGGATTGCTATAGGCAATGGTATGCTCACATATGTTAACAATGTTATAGGCAAGGCAGACACTGCTATAAATAACGCTGATATAAGTGGCACTAAAAGATTACAGGCAATAAAACTGATACATGAAGCAAGATTTAATGAGCGGTTTGTCTCCCATGCTAAGCCATCTCACAACATAAGATATACCCAGCAAATACTTATGAATTCACTGGGCTTGATAGATAAGGCTTCACATATTGCTGGAATAGCATCATTAACAGATAACAAGCCTCTGGCTCTCAAGAGTGTAGGCGCTTCGTGCGCTGTTTTATGTCATAATACACTTGGCATGCCAAAAACTATAAAATTCGAAACTCTGGGGGTAAACTTTCCACACGAATTTCATACAAACCTTGGTATGGATTGTTCTGCATGCCATCCAACAGAACATTCAATGGCATTGAATATAAAGATTGATACCTGTGCCAATTGTCACCACCAAAACAAGGCAACCGCTAATTGCATAATGTGTCATAATAGTTCAGCTGCTCTGTATAATGGTAAGATTCCATTCTCTGATATTCCGCACACACCAAATGTAATGTCTGGTAGCGTAAGTTGTGCTGATTGTCATGCAAACATAGAACATGGAAAGGTGTACGCTGGTGTAAGAGATAGATGTATAGAATGCCATGTGCCAATGTATGGTAGTATATTAGACAAATGGAACAAGGTGTATACAAATGAGTATGAGCAGGCTGAGTTGCTATTAAAAAATGTAGCAATTAAACTTGAAGGAATGGATAAAAATACAACTCAGTACAAACAAAAGAAGGCAATTTATGATGATGCAGCAGCAAAGCTTTCATTTTTAGAAAGAGCAAATGGTTTGCATAATATTATTGTAACAGAGCAGATATTAAATAGTATTATAAAAGAGCTAAAATAAATCCACCCAAAAATGCATTTGTCATATTGACAAGTAGTATTTAAACTGGCAATGAATAGGTATGGCAGATCTTTTAAAAATACATAATCTCAGTGTTTCTTACAGGGCAGGTAAAGAGATTCATAAGGTACTGGACAATGTTTCTTTTTCTATCCAGAGCGGAGCATGTGTTGGACTTGTTGGAGAAAGCGGAAGTGGTAAAACGACATTAGGCTTATCCATTCTTAGATTATTACCCTCTAATGCAGTTTATAATAGCGGCGAGATTATATATGCAAATAAAAACCTGCTCAGCGTAGATGAAAGCGCATTGACCGATATTCGTGGAAAGGATATATCCATAGTGTTTCAGGATCCCCTTGCATCTCTTGATCCACTTTTTACGATTGGCTACCAGATAAAAGAGGCAATCAAAGCACATCAACCTGATATGGAAAAAGAGCAAGTTGAGAAGACAATTGTTGAAATAATGAAGGATGTGGGTTTGCCAGACCCGATAAAGTTGATAAATTTGTATCCTCATGAGCTTAGCGGTGGAATGAGACAAAGGGTTATGCTTGCAATAGCACTTGTTAATAGACCAGTGATTCTTATTGCAGATGAACCTACCACAGCCCTGGATGTTACGATACAGGCGCAGATAATAGACCTTCTTAAACAAGCAAAAAAACATTATAACTTAACTATTCTGCTTATAACCCATGATCTTGGTGTGGCATATGAACTCGTTGATAGCTTAATAATAATGTACGGTGGAGTTATAGTAGAAAATAGCAGTAAAGAAGAGATTTTCACAAAGCCGTATCATCCATACACCAGGGCATTACTTATGGCTATACCTGAACTTATGGAAATCGCAACTGGTTCACCTCCCAGACTTTATGCCATTCCTGGTAATGTAAGGGCACACTATGACAATTATGTTGGTTGTCGGTTTTATGAGAGATGTACTTACAGAACAAAGGAATGCCTTGAAAAAGAACCAGAGCTAAAGGAGATCAGTTCGGGTCACCTTGTCAGATGTATTCATCCTCTCGTTTAATAATGGGCTGCTGTGCTGGCAGGTATATTTATTATCCAGACTTTCCCAGTTAGCCCGGTTTCACACTAACTTTTTAGATGTAACTTTTTGATAAATCAACCTTTTATTCTTTGTTCCGAAAAAGTGGGAGGGTCAGAAAAATGGGTCTGGCAACGCAACTTTCAGATTTAAATGCACAAAAATGCGGTTGACTTTTGAAAAATGAGGTGGGATATGTATTTTAAACACACAAACCCAAAAGGAGGTTAGAATGAAAACAAAGGCATTTACTGAACTAATTATTCTGGGATTTCTTGCCATGGTGGTCATGGCAGGATGCAGTGGTTCAAAGGGGGCAACAGGTCCCGCAGGTCCAGCAGGACCAACAGGTGTTGAGCCTGTTATTACAGGGATTACACCAATGGCATCTGTAAACACAATTGTTACAATCACAGGTGTAAACTTTTCAAGCACGCAAGGGGCAAGCAAGGTCTGGATGAACGGTGTTGATGCAGGCAATGCAATTAGCTGGAGTGATACCCGGATCACCATCAATCCGCCTGCATCGCTTACGCCAGCCAACGGATTGACAGAGACTGTGGTCGTCAATGTTAGC
>Ga0078972_1003619_pt1 | contig 45587 bp, 32 predicted proteins | sample YelNatPaOPGAMG01_FD_67568 | JGI IMG/M metagenome (GOLD analysis project Ga0078972, IMG submission 67568) | Hot spring thermophilic microbial communities from Obsidian Pool, Yellowstone National Park, USA - OP-RAMG-01 (SPADES assembly) (version 2) | ecosystem: Environmental > Aquatic > Thermal...
CTTTGCACCTGTTTCCAGCCCTTCTGTAGCCCCAACATTCAGATAAAAGAGCCAAACTCCAGGGTTAGGGTGAGGGGCGTTTGGATCGCGAAGGACACGAAAGGCACGAAAACCACGGCCGCGCGTCTCTTACCCTACGCATACACTGCTCTAACCCTTTTCTTACGTTTGGTGCGTATATTACCAGCAGAGGCGCATGCAAGCGTATGCGCCTGCCTGGATTCATACCGAACTCATGGAGGGAGAAGTATGCGGTTTGATCGCTTTACGCAGAAGGCGCAAGAGGCCGTTCTGGAAGCCCAGAACCTGGCGCAAGAATACAATCATCCTCAGATAGACGCCGAACACCTGCTCAAAGCCCTGGTGGAGCAGGAGGGCGGCGTGGTTCCGTCTGTGCTGGACAAGATCGGGGTGGATCGCGCGCTGCTGATGCAGAGCGTGGAGCAGGAATTGGCCCGCAAGCCCCGGGCCTACGGCGGCGCGACGCAGGTGGGCATGTCGCGGGCCCTGGCCGGCATCCTTGAGGAGGCCGAGAAGATCGCCGAGAACATGCGCGACGAGTACACGTCCACCGAGCATTTGCTGATGGCCATGGCCCAACCGCAGGCCGGGCCTATCCGCGACCTGCTGGCGCGGCACGGCGTGGACTACGGGGCCATCATGCAGGCGCTGGCGGGCATTCGCGGCTCCCAGCGCGTTACCAGCCCCAACCCGGAAGCGCAGTATGAGGCGCTGGCGAAGTACGGCCGCGACCTGACGGATGAGGCCCGCAAGGGCAAGTTGGATCCCGTCATCGGCCGCGACGAGGAGATTCGCCGCGTGATCCAGATTCTCAGCCGACGCACCAAGAACAACCCCGTGCTCATCGGCGAGCCGGGCGTCGGCAAGACCGCCATCGTGGAGGGCCTGGCGCAGCGCATTGTGCGCGGCGACGTGCCGGCCACGCTCAAGGACAAGCGCGTCATTGCGCTGGATTTGGGCGCGTTGGTCGCGGGGACGAAATATCGCGGCGAGTTTGAGGAGCGGCTCAAGGCCGTGCTCAAAGAGATTCAGGCCGCGGAAGGGCAGATCATCCTGTTCATTGACGAGATGCACACGCTGGTGGGGGCGGGCGCTGCCGAGGGCGCCATGGACGCCAGCAACATGCTGAAGCCCATGCTGGCCCGCGGCGAACTGCACGCCATCGGCGCGACGACGCTGGACGAGTACCGCAAGCACATTGAGAAGGACGCGGCATTGGAGCGCCGATTCCAGCCCGTCTTCGTGGACGAGCCGAGCGTGGAGGAGACCATCTCCATCCTTCGTGGCCTGAAGGCGCGCTATGAGGTGCATCACGGCGTGCGCATCACCGACAGCGCCGTGATCGCGGCGGCGACTTTGTCGCATCGCTACATCTCGGACCGCTACCTGCCCGACAAGGCCATTGACCTGATAGACGAGGCGGCCAGCCGCCTGCGCACCGAGATTGACTCCAAGCCGCAGGAGATTGACGCCATAGACCGCGCCATCATGCAACTGGAAATTGAGCGCGAGGCGCTGAAGAAGGAGAAGGATGCGGCCAGCCGCGAGCGCCTGGAGGCTCTTGAGAAAGAACTGGCCGACCTGCGCGAGAAGAGCGCGCAGTTGACCGTGCGCTGGAACGCCGAGAAAGAGGCCATCTCTCGCGTCCGCCAGATCAAGAGCGAGATAGACAAGGTGCAGGTGGAGATTGAGCAGGCCGAGCGCAACTACGACTTGCAGAAGGCGGCGGAACTCCGCTACGGCCGACTCAACGAACTCAACCGACAACTGGCCGAGGCCGAGGCCCGCCTGCGTGAGTTGCAGGTTGGCGGCGCGTTGCTCAAGGAAGAGGTGGACGCCGAGGATGTGGCGCGGGTCGTGAGCCAGTGGACCGGCATACCGGTAACCAAGTTGCTGGAAGGCGAGGTGGAGAAGTTGATCCACATGGAGGAGCGGCTGCACGAGCGGGTGGTGGGCCAGGACGAGGCCATTCGCGTCGTGTCGGCTGCGGTGCGGCGGGCGCGCGCCGGCCTGCAAGACCCGAACCGCCCCATCGGATCGTTCATCTTCCTGGGGCCGACGGGCGTAGGCAAGACCGAACTGGCCCGCGCGCTGGCCGAATTCCTGTTTGACGACGAGCACAACATGGTGCGCATTGACATGAGCGAGTACCAGGAGCGGCACACGGTCGCCCGCCTCATCGGCGCCCCGCCTGGGTACGTGGGGTACGAGGAGGGCGGCCAGTTGACCGAGGCGGTGCGCCGCCGTCCCTATAGCGTCGTCCTGTTTGACGAGATTGAGAAGGCGCACCCGGAGGTCTTCAACGTCCTGTTGCAGATGCTGGATGATGGGCGGCTGACGGATGGGCACGGGCGCACCGTGGACTTCAAGAACACCGTCATCATCATGACCAGCAACATCGGGAGCCAGTACATTCGCGACCTGGTCGGCGACGAGCAGGCCATGCGGCGCAAGGTCATGGAGGCCATGAACGCGCACTTCCGGCCCGAGTTCCTGAACCGCGTGGACGAAATCGTGATTTTCCATGCGCTGACCCGCGAGCACATGAAGCAGATCATTGAGATTCAGTTGCGCAACCTGCGCCGTCTGTTGAGCGGGCGCAAGATCACCCTGGAGTTGACAGATTCGGCCAAAGAGCGGATTATGGAAGAGGGATACGATCCGGTGTACGGCGCTCGCCCGCTGAAGCGGGTGTTGCAGCGGCGAATCCAGGATCCGCTGGCCACCAAGATGCTCCTGGGCGAGGTGCGCGACGGGGATCACGTGGTGGTGGATGCCGACGGGGGCGAACTCGTGTTCACGGTTGTGGCCCCTGGGGCAAGCGAAGTTAGGGAGCAAGTGTAAGCAAAGGAGAGGGATATGTTGGCAACGCTGAAGGGTTTGGAGGACCAGGCTCAGGGCCTGTTGGCGAAGATACCGGAGGAACTGCCGATTCTGCCGCTGCGGAATACGGTGGCGCTTCCGTTTGCGATGATCCCGCTGGCGGTGGGGATCCCGCGGTCGGTGCGGCTTGTAGAGGACGCGCTGGCGGGCAACCACCTCATCGGCCTTATGGCGATGAAGGAGCCGGAGATAGAGGAGCCGCTGCCGGGCCAGATTTACGAGGTCGGCACGGTAGCGTACATCCATCGGGTCATCCGCGGCGACGACGGCGACCTGCAGGTCATCGTCCAGGGTCTTGAGCGCATCAAGATTGACGTGTGGACGGCGACCAGCCCGTACCTGAAGGCGCGGGTGTCGGTGGCGCCGGACATCGTGGAGCCCGAATCGGTGGAGACCGAGGCGCTGCGCCGCACGCTGTTGCAGGTGGCGCGGGAGGTCATCAACCTGATGCCCAACCTGCCCAAGGAAGTGGCGCTGTTCCTGGAGCAACTGGAGAACCCGCGCCATCTGACCTACATGATCGCGGCCAACACGCGCATGGACATGAAGGACATGCAGCAGTTGTTGGAACTGGATCGCCTGAACGACAAGATGCGGCGGCTCATCTCGCATCTCACGCGCGAGCGGGAACTGCTGTCGCTGGGCCAGAAGATCACCGAGGACGCGCAGGAGGAGATGACCAAGCAGCAGCGCGAGTACTTCCTGCGCCAGCAACTGGAGGCCATCCGCCGCGAATTGGGCGAGACCGACGAGGCGGTGGCCGAGGCCGAGGAGTACCGCAAGAAGATAGAGGCGGCGGGCCTGCCCGAAGAGGCGTACAAAGAGGCCATGCGCGAACTCAAGCGCCTGGAGAAGATGCCGCCTCAGGCTGCGGAATACTCGGTCATCAAGACGTACCTGGACTGGCTGGTGGAACTGCCCTGGTCCAAGTTGAGCGAGGACAACCTGGACATAGAGAACGCGCGCCGCGTGCTGGACGAGGACCACTACGACTTGCAGGAGGTCAAGGATCGCATTCTGGAGTACCTGGCGGTGCGCAAACTCGTGGCCGAGCGCGGGGTTGTCCCCGACGAGGCCGAGAAGGGCGACGCGTCGGAGGCGATGGGCGCTATCCTGTGCTTCGTGGGGCCGCCCGGCGTCGGCAAGACGAGCCTGGGCCGGTCCATCGCCCGCGCGCTGGGGCGGCAGTTCACCCGCATGAGCCTGGGCGGGATGCGCGACGAGGCCGAGATTCGCGGGCACCGGCGCACCTACATCGGCGCCATGCCGGGCCGCATCATCCAGGCCATCAAGCGCGCCGGCACGCGCAACCCGGTCTTCATGCTGGACGAAGTGGACAAGATCGGCATGGACTGGCGGGGCGACCCGTCCAGCGCGCTGCTGGAGGTGCTGGATCCGCAGCAGAACCATGCGTTCCGCGACCATTACCTGGACGTGGATTTTGACCTGAGCGATGTCATCTTCATCACGACGGCCAACCTGCTGGATCCGATTCCGGAGCCGCTGCGCGACCGCATGGAGATCATCCGGCTGGACGGCTACACCGAGTACGAGAAGGTGCGCATTGCCGAGCAGTTCCTGATCCCGCGCCAGCAGAAGGTGAACGGCCTGCGCGAGGGCGAAGTGCGGTTCACCGAGGAGGCCATCAAGACCATCATCCGCGACTACACGCGGGAGGCCGGCGTGCGCAACCTGGAGCGCGAGATCGGCAGCGTGTGCCGCAAGGTCGCGGTGGAAGTGGCCGGCGGCAAGATCACCGACGGGATTGAGATTACGCCGGAGCGCGTGCGCGAGTACCTGGGCAAGCCCAAGTACTTCTCGGATGCGGCCGAGCGCACCGAAATCCCCGGCGTGGCGACGGGCCTGGCGTGGACGCCCGTGGGCGGCGATGTGCTGTTCATTGAGGCTACGAAGATGCCCGGCAAAGGTGGCCTGACCCTGACCGGCCAGTTGGGCGACGTGATGAAGGAGTCGGCGCAGATTGCCTACAGTTACGTGCAGGCGAAGGCCCACGAACTGGGGATTGACTCGTCGCTGTTTGAGAAGAGCAACCTGCATATCCACGTGCCGGCCGGAGCGGTGCCGAAGGATGGGCCGAGCGCCGGCGTGGCGATGATCACGGCCATCACGAGCCTGCTCACCAATCGGCCGGTGCGCGCCGACGTGGGCATGACAGGCGAGATCACGCTGCGCGGGCAGGTGTTGCCCATCGGCGGCGTGAAGCAGAAGGTGCTGGCGGCCCACCGCGCCGGGCTGAAGGTGGTCATCCTGCCCAAGCGCAACGAGGCCGACCTGGACGACATTCCGGAGGACGTCCGCAAGGAGATGGAGTTCGTTCTGGTGGAGCGGGTGGACGAACTGCTGAAGGCGGCCCTGCGCCCGCCAAAGGAGCAGCCGGAGGCCGAGCCAGAGGCCGAGTCCGAGGTTGTGCCCGAGGCGATCTGATGCGACCGCGGGCGTGGCCGGCAGCCGCCCGGCGCACCGAGAAGATGACAGGTGCGGCGTGTACGACGTGGCGATTGTGATGGACGACATGAGGCCCCGCTCCCTGCTCGTGGCGGAACTGGAGGAGCGGGGCCTGCGCGTTTGCGCGTGGCCCACGGCGAGCGAGGCGCTGCGGGGCCTGCTTACGGGCGAGGTGGAGGCCCGCGTCATCGTGCTGGACCTGGGGCATGAGGCGGGCCTGTCGCCGGAGCAGGCGGTGCGCGTGGCCCTGGCGCTGGACGGCCGCCGGCTGGTCGTCCTGATGAGCGCCTACGGGGGCGAGCGCTACGCGGATGCGCGCCGCATCGCCTTCCGGACGCTGGTGCGGCCGTTTCGGGTTGGGGATGTGGTGCAGGCGGTGGCGGCGGCGCTGGGGGGCTCCTTCTGAAAGCCTATCCGCCTACCATGGCGCGAAGACCGTCGCAGAATACTCGAAAACTCCTGGACTTGTTACGTTCCGGACGCATATGTGCAGATATACTGCGGGCAGCGGCAATCTTGTCCAGACCGCCGCGGTGGTAGCCAGCTCGCTGCAGTTCTCGCTCCAAGGCTTCCCAGGTGCCGCCCTGGATGCTGTCAGGGTTGCGATAGCGAGTGCGCTTTGCCAGGGTTCGAGGAACGCGCGGGTATGCAGCGCGAATGGCTTCAACGTCCCCAAAGAACCAGGCCTCAAGTTCTTTCATAGCCACGCGGTTCAGAATCCTGAACTTCCCATCATTGGCCGGAGCAGATTTGGTAGCGAAACCTGCCTGTCGCGCGGCAGCCTCTAGCCGTGCTTTGAGTTCCCGGCAATCTTCATCGTCGGCGTCCACCAGAACAACGATGTACCACTCGTCAGGCATCCACTTCTTGTACGCGCTCAACCGGGCCGGTAACTTGCGTAATAAGTCCTGTTTGCCTTGATAGGGGTGAATATCGTAGGTAGCAGCATTTCCCAGTATCTGCGGAACGAGGTACCGCAGAGCAACCTCAGCCGAAGATTCTTCAACGAGAAACTCTACGTGCATAGGGCAGCACTCCCGCTGAGTCAACGAGCCGGTGGCTTTGGGCCGCCCGCCGCAGTAAGCGGGTCGCCTACCTCAAAGTACCCTTCCATCCACAGGTCACCCAGGAGCGCTCCGTTCTCTACGAATTCTTTGATGCCTTGCATATCTGCTGCGCGGCGGGCCTGGGCATATCCCTGTTCGTCGCGGTATAGAACCCACAGTTCGTTTGGGCGCAGGCCATTCACAAAGTGCGGAGAGTGCGTTGTTACCATCAACTGCGTGCGCGCAGACGCATTGCGGCATTCTTCTGCCAGCTCGGGCAGCAGCCGCGGGTGGAGATGGTTTTCAGGCTCCTCAATGCCAATGAGTTGAGGCGGTTCAGGGTCGTACAACACGGTTAGGTAGGCCAACATTTTCAGCGTCCCATCTGAGGCAAACTTGGATAGGATCGGCCGTTCGAAGGGCGCGTCTTTGATCTGTAGGAGCAACCGCCCGTCCGCTAACAGTTCTGCATCTACCTTTTCTAATCGGGGTACGCGGCGCGTTAGCGTTTTGATGATTTCTGAAAGGCGTTCCGGATGCTGTTCTTTGAGGAATTGGATGACGTTGGGTAGGTTGTCTCCGAAGGCGGATAACCTTTCTTGGGGGCCGGCTTCAGGAGTGCCTCGTATGTTGTCCGCGGTAAGATACGAAAGGTACCAGCCAGTGATAAAACGGCGGAGCGCGCTCACGCGCGGGTGCTTTGCAAACTGGCCGAGCGTACTAACGGCTAGCATTTCTGGGGAGTCCAGTTGTTCCTCAAGTCTCTGGTCTTGCTCATCGGGCACTTCACCACTGACGACACGACCGGCCCCTTCTCTAAAATCCAGGAAGCGAAAGGGTCTTCCCCGTTCTTTCCGTCGCCACTGTAGCCACTCGGCGGCCACAAAAGGCCCGCGTGCGCCTTCATCTATCGCCAGGTGGTATGTGATAACCGGCGTGCCCGGTTCTTCGCGGTACTTCAGTTCAAACTCAATCGGCCCCTCGCAACCACGCGTGCGAAGTTCTTTGAACCGCCCCCTCTTGTCCCAGGCTTTGCGCAGACCTACAGTGAAACATTCGGAGAGGAAGGCGAACACATCAAAGATGGTGGACTTGCCGCTGCCGTTAGGCCCCAGGAAGACTGTCAGAGGGGCAATCTGTTTCAGTTCAAGGTCTCGCAATGCGCGGTAGTTCTTAACGGACAACGACTCTATGCGTGGGATCGGTGGCTTGCCAGAAATCCTCATTTCACAGACCTCCGTATCCAAGCGCTTTGTGCGTTACATTTTACATAGCGAGTTAGGTCCGAGTGGGAACCATGACGTGGCACCGTTTACTTCTCCCCAAACTTCACAAACCGATACCCGTAGCCCCGCTCCGTGAGGATGTACTGCGGGTTGGAGGAATCCTTCTCTATCTTCTGCCGCAGGTACGCGATGTAGATGCGCAGAAGTTGCACGTCGTCCACGTACTCGGGCCCCCACACCTTCTGCAGGAGCGTCTCGTTGGGCACAATCCAGCCCGCATTCTCCACCAGGTGATACAGCAGCCGCATCTCGGTGGGGCGGAGTTTGATGCGCTTGCCCTCTACGATAACTTCCCGCCGCGCAAAGTCAATCTGGAGGCGGTCGTCCACCACGATGGGCGCTTCCCTGGAGGCCGACAGCCCACCCGCGCGACGCAGCACGGCCTTGACGCGGTCGGTGAGTTCGCGGGGGCTGAAGGGTTTCGTCAGGTAATCGTCGGCGCCCGCCGTGAACGCCTGATGTTTGTCGCTGTCTTCGCTCTTGACGGTCAGCATGATCACCGGCACATCGCTGTGCTCGCGGATCATCTCCAGCGTTTCAAACCCGTCCATCTCGGGCATCATCACGTCCAGGATGACCAGGTCGGGCAATTCGGTGCGCACCTTCTCCAGCGCGTCCAGCCCGTTGGATGCGCTGATGACGCGAAAGCCGTCCATCTCCAGGTTCGTCTGGATGAAGCGCACCATGCGGCTTTCGTCGTCCACGACGAGGATGAGTCTGCCAGCGAAAGGGTTACTCATGGGCGGTCTCCTGCGTCAACGGTCGGGATTGCCTGGGGAGGGTGAAGGCGAAGGTGGTGCCCTTGCCCTCCTCGCTGCGCACGCTGATCTGTCCGCCGTGGGCTTCCACGACGGCCTTGCACAGGTAGAGGCCCAGGCCCGCGCCCTTGCTGATGCGTTTCTTGTCGGGGGCGCGGTAGAAGCGCGTGAAGATGCGCTGCTGTTCCTCCTGGCTCAGGCCCAGCCCCTCGTCGGACACCGATACATGGACATTGGCCTCATCGTACCAGCCCTTGATGACGATGCGCCCGCCGTTGGGCGAATACTTGATGGCGTTGGACAGCAGGTTGTCCAGCACCTGGCGCAGCCAATGCGGGTCGGCGGTGATGAGGGGGAAGTCCGGCGGGAACTCCACGTCAATCTGGTGGCGGTCGGTCTGCTCGCGGAAGGCGGCCGCGGCCTGCTCCGCCAGTTTGTCCAGCGGGACTTCGGGCACGGGCGACAGGGCAATGCCGCCGGCTTCCACGCGCGCTGCCGTCAGCAGGTTGTCTATCAGGCGGGTGAGGCGGTCGCTCTCGTCGGCGATGATGTGCCCGAACTCGCGCACGGTCTGGGCGTCGGGCGTCGCGTCCTCGCGCGATAGCGTCTCGGCGAAGCCCTTGATGAGGGCGACCGGCGTCTTGAGTTCGTGCGAAATGACGGACAGGAAGGTGGACTTGAGTTCCTCGGCCTCGCGGAAGGCGCTGAGGTCGTGGACGTTCATGACGGCGCCGATGGCCTGCCCTTGGGCGTCGCGCAGCGGGCTGAGCGAGATGCTCACGTAGGGGCCGCGCTCGCCATCCCGACGCGTCAGGTATCCTTCCGCGGTGGTGTGCGGGCCTTCGGGTTGGGGCAGGGGCACCGGCGCCCCCTGCGGGCTTGTGAGCCGCACGATGGCGCTGCCGGGCTGTCCCGCGGCCGCTTGCACGTCCCACCCCGTCATGCGGGCGATGGCCTGGTTGAAGTCCTGCACGCGCTGGGCGGCGTCCAGGATGAGGATGCCGTCGGCGCTGTTGGCCAGGATGGCCGACAGGCGCTTGTGCTGAACCGACAGGTCATGGTACAGGCGGGCGTTGCGAATGGCCAGCGCCGACTGGTTGGCGAATGCATTGAGCAGCGCGATGTCCTGCGAATGGAAGGCGTACTTGTTCCTGGTAACGACCAGCATGGAGCCGGAATGCTCGTCGCCCACGGCAATGGGCACGCACACGCCCGTCTTGATGTCGTGGGTGGCCAGCGGGGCCAGGGCGGGCTCCTCGGCGATGTCCTTGATGACCCACGGTTCGCATTGCGACAGCGGTTCGGTCAGGCTGGGGTCGGCCAATTTCCTGCGGATGTCGTCGTTGTCCAGGACGCCCTCGGCGACGGAGACGGTGAAGCGGCCGTTCTCGCGCATGAGAATGGCTGCGCCATCCGCTTCCACCGCGTCTTTGGCGAGGCGCACCACCTGGCGCAGGGTGGCGTCCAGGTCTGTGCTCTGCTCGGCCAGGGCAAGCCCGGCCTGGTAGAGTTTGGACAGGGCATTGGCGCGCGACGTCATCTGGCTGTACAGGCGAGCGTTGTCAATGGCGATGGCTGCCTGGTCGGCGAACGCCTGCAGGAGGACTTTGTCTATGTTGGAGAACAGGGCCGCGCCCGTCGTGCGGAACACGAAGACCATGCCCAGGAAGTTGTCGCCCAGGAGGAGCGGCAGCCCCACCGCGTGCGACAGGACCATGCCCGTGGCCTGGCTTACGCCGGCCAGGGGTTCGCGCACGTCGGTGAATTGCCAGTTCGTGGCCGCGCCCTGCTCCACGGTCTGGGGGAGGCGCTCCAGGAAGGGGCCGAGCGCCGCCGTGGCTTCGGCGGGGAGGCCCACGCTCGTGTGGACGAAAAACGTCCCGTCGGCGCGACGCAGGACGATGATCCCCGCCTGCCCGGCCAGGATTTCCACCGCGTAGCGCAGTACGCGCTGCAGGAGGGTGGGCAGGTCCAGCGCGGCGGTGATCTCGCGCGAGATGTGCAGCAGATACTCGCGCTGGAGAATCTGGCGCTCGCGCAGGGCGTCGGCGCTTTCCAGCGGGACGATCGGGCTGTCGCGTTTCGGGCTATTCGGTTCAAACGGCAGTTGCTTTTGCATGCGCTTATTATAGCATGGGCACCGCGTTCGCTGCCAATCGGCAAGGTGGGCGATTCGGTTCTGTGTGCTCGCGGGCGGGGCGAAGGCATGCCGTGGGTTTGTAACCGCGAATGGAGAGGCAGGTGGAACCGCGAATGGACGCGAATGGACGCGAATGCAATAGACCCCAAGGGTCTCCGAGACCCTTGGGGTCTGCGCCCCTCGCGGGTGGAACCGCGAATGCACGCGAATGGACGCGAACGGAGGGGCGGGTGGAACCGCGAATGCACGCGAATGCAATAGACCCCAAGGGTCTCCGAGACCCTTGGGGTCTGCGCCCCTCGCGGGTGAAACCGCGAATGCACGCGGATGGACGCCAATGTAGAATGGGCCAAGCAGGCCACCCTTCGGGCCGACTCCCCGCTGGAAACGATACGCCGCCTGGGGCCGTCGCGTCCCTCGGCGGCGCGGCGACTCTTATAGAACGTTTACCATGCTCTTATGCAATTCTCACGCGTGGTTCGTATACTGGGGCGGAAACAGGTCAACCCGCGCCTGTTCACGGGCTAGACCATAGTAGGAAACGTGGAGGTTAGATTATGGGAAAGATTGTTGGAATTGATTTGGGAACGACAAACTCTGTAGTGGCCGTGATGGAAGGCGGCGAGCCGGTGGTGATCCCGAGCCGCGAGGGCGGGAACCTCACGCCGTCGGTCGTGGCCTTCACGAAGTCGGGCGAGCGCCTTGTGGGGCAAACGGCGCGGCGCCAGGCCGTCGTCAACCCCGAGAACACCATCTTCTCGGTCAAGCGGCTGATGGGGCGGCGCTACGATGACCCCGAGGTGGAGAAGGCCCGACGCGTGCTGCCGTACAAGATCGTGCGGGGCTCCAGCGACGACGCGCGGGTGTTCATCCCCATCACGGGCAAGGAATACACACCCCAGGAAATCTCGGCGATGATCCTGCGCAAACTGAAAGAGGACGCCGAGGCCTACCTGGGCGAGCCGGTTACCCAGGCCGTGATCACCGTGCCGGCCTACTTCAACGATGCCCAGCGCCAGGCGACCAAGGACGCGGGCAAGATCGCCGGCCTTGAAGTGCTGCGCATCATCAACGAGCCGACGGCTTCTTCGCTGGCCTACGGGCTGGACAAGAAGAAGGCCGAGACGATCCTGGTCTTTGACCTGGGCGGCGGCACGTTTGACGTGTCCATCCTGGAGGTGGGCGACGGCGTGATTGAGGTCAAGGCCACCAATGGCGATACCTTCCTGGGCGGCGATGACTGGGATCAGCGCATCGTGGATTACATCGCCACGGAGTTCAAGAAGGATCAGGGCATTGACCTGCGCACCGACCGCCAGGCTCTGCAGCGCCTGAAGGAAGCCGCCGAGAAGGCGAAGATTGAACTGTCCACGATGATGGAGACGGAGATCAACCTGCCGTTCATCACCGCGGACGCCAGCGGCCCGAAGCACCTGCAGATGAAACTGACGCGGGCCAAGTTGGAGCAACTGACCGAGGACCTGGTGCAGCGTTGCCGCGGGCCGTTTGAGCAGGCGTTGCGCGACGCCAAACTGTCCATCTCGGACATTGACGAGGTGGTGCTGGTGGGCGGCGCGACCCGCATGCCCATGATCCAGGATTTGGTGCGCAAACTGACCGGTGGCAAGGAGCCGCACAAGGGCGTCAACCCCGACGAGGTCGTGGCGGTGGGCGCGGCCATCCAGGCGGGCGTCCTGGCCGGCGAAGTGCGCGATGTCCTGCTGCTGGACGTTACGCCGTTGACCCTGGGCGTGGAGACCCTGGGCGGTGTGATGACGCCCATCATTGAGCGCAACACGACGATTCCGGTCAAGAAGAGCCAGATTTTCACCACCGCCGAGGACGGGCAAACGGCGGTAACAATTCACGTGCTGCAGGGCGAGCGGCCCATGGCTGCCGACAACATGAGCCTGGGCAAGTTCAACCTGGAGGGCATCCCGCCCGCGCCGCGCGGCATCCCGCAGATTGAGGTTACCTTTGACATTGACGCCAACGGGATTCTCAACGTGTCGGCGCAGGACAAGGCCACCGGCAAGCAGCAGAAGATCACCATCACCGCCAGCACGAACCTGAGCAAGGAAGACGTGGAGCGGATGGTGCAAGAGGCCAAGCGCCACGAGGCCGAAGACCGCCGTCGCAAGGAACTGGTGGAGGCGCGCAACAATGCCGACGCGGCCATCTACCAGACCGAGAAGGCCCTGCGCGAGTTGGGCGACAGGGTTCCCGCCGCCGACCGTGGCAGGATAGAGGGTCTCATCGGCGACCTGAAGAACGCCTTGAAGACCGAGGACACGGCTCGCATCCGCCAGTTGACCGAGCAGTTGCTGCAGGCGAGTTACGCGCTCGGGCAGCAGATGTACGCGGGGCAGCAGCCTGGCGGCGGCCCGACGGGCGGCCCATCGGGCGGCCCCGGCGGTGAAGACGTCGTGGATGGCGAGTTCCGCGAGGCCTAACCCATAGCGCGCGACCGATACTCACGGCAAAGGCCGGCGTGGCAAGGGGCATCGTCGCACGAGGCTCCCTGCTCCCCGCGCCTTTGCCGTGTGCGCGAATACGCACAGGAGAGAGACCGTGCAGATACCGGTGAGAGTACCAGAACCCGAGGACGAGGATCGGCGAGCGGCCCAGCCCGAACCCACGCCTGCGGCCGAGGAGCCCAAGCCCGCCCCCGAGCGGCCCGCTCCCGCGCAGGAAGAGGTGGACTGGCGCGACCTGGCGTTGCGCTTGCAGGCCGAGATGGAGAACTTCCGCAAGCGCCAGCAGCGCCTGGCCCAGGAGCAAATCGCTTCGGATCGTGAGCGGATGCTGCGGGGCGTGCTGCCTGTGGCCGACAACCTGGAGCGCGCCCTGGCCCATTCGGACGCGCGGGACGGCCTGCGCCAGGGCGTGGCGCTCACCCGCGACGTGCTGATGCAGTGGCTGCGGCAGCAGGGCGTGGAGCCGCTGGACCCCACGGGGAAGCCGTTTGACCCCGCCTGGCACGAGGCGGTGGGCACAGTGCCCAGCGCCGCCTACGGCGTGGAGCCGCAGACGGTGGTGGCCGTGAGCGAGGTGGGCTACAGGCTCAACGACCGCCTGCTACGCCCCGCCAAGGTCATCGTGGCGGTCTAGCGGGCCGTTCGCGTGTCCCCGATAACATCAGGATAGAGACTCTCGGCTAGAGGGCTATGGAATACAAGGATTACTACAAGATACTCGGCGTAAGCAAGAACGCCACCGAAAAAGAAATCAAGCAGGCGTTCCGGAAACTGGCGCGCCAGTATCACCCGGACATGAACCCGAACAACCCGCAGGCCGAAGCGCGTTTCAAGGAGATCAACGAGGCCTACGAGGTGCTGTCGGACCCGGAGAAGCGCAAGAAGTACGACCAACTGGGGGCCGACTGGGTGCGGTGGCAGCAGGCTGGCGGCCAGCCGGGCGATTTTGACTGGAGCCGGTGGACCACGTGGGGCACCGGAGCCCAGGGGCCCAACGTGCGCTACGCCACCGCCGACGACCTGCGCGACCTGTTCGGCGATTCCAGCCCGTTCTCCGATTTCTTCAGCCAGATTTTCGGCGGGATGGGCACCGGACGGACGCGGACGGAGGGGTTCGGCTTCCGCACGCGCCCCCAGCGCGGCCAGGACTACGAGCAGGATGTGGAGATCACGCTGGAGGAAGCCTTCCACGGGACGACCCGCACGCTCCAGCGCGATGGCGAGCGCCTGGACGTGAAGATTCCGAGGGGCGCCGACACGGGCACCCGCGTGCGGATCGCGGGCAAGGGCGCGCCTGGGGTGGCCGGAGGCCCCGCGGGCGACATCTACCTGCGCGTCAAGGTGCTGCCCCACCCGCGCTTTGAGCGCAAGGGCGACGACCTGTACACCACCGTGCCGGTGGATCTGTACACCGCGGTCTTGGGCGGCGAGGTGCGCGTGCCCACGCTGGAAGGCGACGTGCTGCTGAAGGTCCCGCCGGCCACGCAGAACGGGCGCGTGTTCCGCCTGCGCGGCAAGGGGATGCCGCTGCTGCGCAAGCCCGACGAGCGGGGCGACCTGCTGGCCAAGGTGGAGGTGCAGTTGCCGACGCGCCTGACGGCCGAGCAGCGCCGCCTGTTTGAGGAACTGCGCCGCCTTTCCATGTAGCGGTCGCGGAAACTCTTATCTTTCTCTAATTCTCGTTTTATCGTCATCTTATGCAAGGCGGTTATATAGCAGGTGTAGAATCACTTCTGGGCAAAGGGAGGTGAGACTATGGCAGATCTGGTTCGTTGGGATCCGTTCCGTGAGATGGTGAGCCTGCGCGAGGCGATGGATCGGCTGTTTGAGGAGAGTTTCGTCCGTCCGTTCGGGCCGCTTTTCCGCGCCGAGGGCGTGAGCACCTTGGCCATTGACATGTACGAGACCGACAACGACGTGGTGGTCAAGGCTTCCGTCCCCGGCGTCAAGGCCAAGGACCTGGACATCACCGTTACCGGCAACATGCTGACGATCAAGGGCGAGGTCAAGGAAGAGAGCGAAGGCAAGAAAGGCGACTATCATTATCGCGAGCGCCGGTACGGGGCGTTCCAGCGGTCGGTTACCCTGCCGGTGGACGTGCAGGCCGACAAGGCCGAGGCGACCTTTGAGGACGGCGTGCTGACCCTCAGACTGCCGAAGGTGGAAGAGGCGAAGCCGAAGCAGATCACCATCAAGGCCAAGTAGGGGTTGGCAAGAGCGGCGGCCCGGCCCCGTTGCGGGCCAGGCCCCGCTCGGGAATCATGGATGCTTGTTGGTTCAAGAACGCTCATCAAGGAGGCAGCGTATGGCGCAGCAGGTTTCTATCTGGGAACCGTTCCGGGATTTCGTAACCCTTCGCGATGCGATGGATCGGTTGTTTGAGCAGAGTTTCGTGCGGCCTTCGGCGGAGTTCGCGGGCGACCGTGTGTATCGGCTTCCCGTGGATGCCTATAGCACCGAGGATGCGGTGTACGTGGAAGCGGCGCTCCCTGGCGTCAACCGCGACAGCGTGGACATCTCGCTGGACGGCGAGACCCTCACCATCCGCGCCGAGGTGCCGGCGCCGTCGGACGAGGGGCGCGACTACGCGATCCGCGAGCGGTTCTACGGCACGCTCCAGCGTTCGCTGACGCTGAACGTGCCGGTGGACGCCGCGAAAGCCGAGGCCACGTTTGAGAACGGCGTGCTCACGTTGCGCATTCCGAAGGCCGAGGCGGCCAAACCCAGGAAGATTTCCGTCAAAACCAAATAGCAGGCGCAAGGGTTGAGGGAAAAGGCGGGGCTATGAGCAGCCCCGCCTTTTCCTTTGCGTGCGGCGCGAGTGCCTGCCAGGCGCGGGGACTCGGTTCCGTCTTGTGTTGGCGACCAAGGCGCTACGCACTTCCGAAAGTGCGTCGCACCTACGCCTACCCCCTCGTCCCCCTGGCCCCTTCTCCCGCGCGCGGCGGAGAAAGGGGTGGCTGTGCGGGAAGACAAACATCTGCACTCTGAAGCGCGTCGCGGTTGCGGTTGCCGCGCCGGTTGCGGTGTGATATAATGCGCCGCGCAACGCTGGATTCGGTTACCCCTGGAGACGTACGACCTCTGGGATACGGTGTGCAGGCGGATGTCTCTCATGCGCATAGGCAGACGCGCACTCTTGGGAATCCTGGCGCTGGCGAGCGTCATCGCGGCGATGGCGGTGGCGAGGCCGGCGCTGAGTCGGGGCTACAGCAATGCGGCCATGCTGGCCCTGTATCGCCATGCCCACCGGGCACAGGGCGCTGTGTCCGACGGCGATCTGGCCCGCGCCGACGCGCTCCTGACCACGGCGCTGGCGCTGGACGCAAGGAACGCGGCGGCCCACCGCGGGCGCGGGTTCGTGCTCTGGCAGCGGGGCGCGCGCCAGGAGGCAGGCGCCGAATGGCGTCTTGGCGGCATCCCCGGGGCCGATTTCACCCGCAGCGGGCGGCAAGCGCAGAAGGATGGCGACACGGCGCGCGCCATGGAGTGGTACGACCGGGCCATCGCCACAGCGCCCGAGGCGGGCGAGGCTTACGTGCGCAAGGCTGGGCTGTACGAGGCCGCCGAGGACTGGCAGGCGGCGCTGGGCTTGTACGAGCAGGCCCTGGCCGTGGCCTCGTTCCCGGAGGCGTGGATGGAGCGGCAGGCGTACCTGGGCCACGCCAATGCGCTGCGGAAGTTGGGCCGGCCCGACGACGCCCTCGCGGACTACGAGTGGCTTGTGGCCCACGCGCCCGACTACTACTGGGGCTACGTTCGGTTGGGCGAATTGGTCTGGAAGCAGGGCGATGTGGCCCGCGCCGAGCAACTGTTCCTACAGGCCATCGCCGTGGATCCCGACATGAAGTGGGCGTACAGGGGGCTGGCGTCTCTCTACGAGGACACGGGGCGGCTGGCGGACGCCGAGGCCATGTTCCGCAAGGTGCTGGAACTGGATCCCGACGACGACGCGGCGCGCCGCGGCCTGGAACGCCTGGCCCGCAGACCATGACAACTTGCCGTATAGGTTGACCTAATGGCTGACCCCTCGCATGTGGAAGAAGGCGGTTCCCTCTCGTTTCTTGGCCGCTCGGCGGTGTTGAACTTGCTGTTCGGCACCGAGGCCGTGGTCAGTTTTCTGCTGGACGTGGTCATCGCGGCAGCCTTCGGTTTGGGCGCGCAATCCGACGCGCTGTACGCCGCCTACGCCCTGCCGCAGAAGGTGGGCCGCGGGATGTTCCAAAGCCTGACCAATTCGTTCATGGGGCTGTTCGCGGGCGAGGCGGACCGCCGCACGGCCTACCGCGAGGCCATGACCGTCATCGCGGCGCTGGCGGTGCCGATCTCGGTGATCCTGTCGCTCACCAGCGCCTGGTGGCTGCCTGTTACCATCCCCGGCGCTTCGGCCGAGACGCGCCTGGCGGCCGTGCCGCTGGCGACCATCCTGGCGTGGCTGTTGGCGTTTCTGGCGCTGGCCGAGACTTTCCGCGCCATCTACTACCACGAGGGGGTCGTGTGGTTGCCCACGGTCGCGCGGGTTGCGGGCGCGGTGCTGTCCATCGTCGTCGTGCTGGCGTCGCCGCCTGGGAATCGGCTGGCGCTGTCGGCCTGGGGGCTGGCCCTGGGCGCGGCGCTGGAGGCGGCGCTAGGCCTGGCCCTGATGCCCGCCGTGCTGAAGGTGCGGTGCGCCCCCGCCTGGCCCGCATCGGCGCGGCTGCGGGCGATGCTCGCCATGGTGGGCGTGCCGCTGGCGGGCCAGGGCGTCAACGTGGCGGCCACGCTGGGCGAGCAGATGCTGGCGTCGCTCCTGCCGCCGGGCAGCATCACCGCCGCCAACTACGCCCGGCGGATTATCAACACGCTGGAGCGGTTCGTGTTCCGCGGCTTTCTCATCACGACCATCCGCCGCAGCGCAGGGCAGATCAGGACCGACGTCCGCTCCGAGTTCCGGCAGGTGATGTTGGTGGCGATACCGGTGGCGGTGATCATGCTGGCGCTGCCGGTGCCGCTGACGGCGGTGATCTTCGGGCGCGGGCAGTTCGGGGCGGGCAATGTACAGACGCTGGCCTTGGCGCTGCAGACGTTCGCGCCGGCCGTGCTGGGCGAGGCGGCGACGCGCATCCCCAGCGGGCTGGCCTATGCGGCCAGGCGCTTGCGGGTGCTGTTCATGTCGGCTGTGCTGTCGTCGGCCACGCTTCTGGCGTGCGAGGCAGCGCTCATTTGGGCGGGCCTGGGCCTGCGCGCGCTGGGGTTGGCGACGGCGCTGGCCAGCGCGGTTTCGTTCACCTGGCTGTACTTTGCGATGCTGCGCCCCGCCCGCGTGCAGATTGTGGACCGGCGCGGCGCGTGGCGGCTGGCGCTGGTGGCGGCAAGCGCGTGGCTGGGGGCGGTGGCCTTGCAGGCGCTGGTTCGCGCGGCCCTGGGCGGTCGCGTGCTCAATATCGCACTGCTCGCGGGCGGCACGTTGGGCTGCGGGGTGTTCCTGGTGGCGACGGCCTACGCGGTGGGGCTGCGCGAGGTGCGCAAGGTCGTCGGGGCGCTCCGAGGGGTTCGCTAGATGAAGGTGGCAATTGTCTCGTACATCTATGACCCGCAGGCCGGGGGCGGGGCCGTGCGCTCGGCTCGGATGCTGGCGCAGGGGCTTGCGGACAGGGGCGACGCCGTGGCGGTGATTACAACGGCGCGCGAGCGACGCCTGCGCGTGGAGCGAGAGGGGGATGTAACCGTCTATTCGTTCCTGCCCTGGAACCTGTACTGGGTGGGCGATAAGGACGAGCAGCCCATGTGGAAGCGCGTCCCGTGGCAACTGCTGGACGTATGGAATCCCCACGCCTATCGGGTTGTGCGCAGCATCCTGCGTCGGGAGCGGCCCGACATCGTGCATGTCAACAAACTGCGCGGCCTGTCGCCATCGGTGTGGGCGGCGGCGCGCGCCGAGGGCATCCCCATCGTCCATACGTGCCGCGACTACGAGTTGTTCAGCCCCCTGGGGACGCTGGAGGGCCGCGTTGGCGCGTGGGCCGAGAGGGGGGTCTGGTTCATGCGCCCGTACTCCTCGCTGCGGGCGAGGCTGTCGCGGGCAGTGGCGGCGGCGGTGGCTCCCAGCCGCTACACGCTGGATGCGCACCTGCGACGAGGATTCTTCCCTCGCGCCACCTCGCGGGTGATCCCCAACTCGCATGGGCTGACGCTGGAGGCTCTGGAGCGCGTGCGTGGCGCGTCGCGTGTGTCGGATGGCCCGGAGGTGCGGTTGCTGTACCTGGGGCGACTGGAGAAGGCGAAGGGTGTGGACCTGCTGTGCGAAGCGGTCGCGGCGTGCGCGGACCGCTGCCCGAACCTGCGGCTGGATGTGGCCGGGTGGGGCACGCTGGAGGATGCGCTGCGCCGGCGCTACGACGGCCACCCGCGGATAGCCTTCCACGGCGCGGTGTTCGGCGAGGCGAAGGCGCGCCTGCTCGCCGAATGCGATGCGATGGTGGTCCCCTCGGTGTACCCCGAGATCTTCGGGATTGTGGTGGTAGAAGCCTATGCCTTCGGCAAGCCGGTGATCGCGGCGGCGTCGGGCGGGCTTCCGGAACTCGTGGCGCCGGGCGAGACGGGGTGGCTAGTGCCGCCTGGGGATGCCCGCGGGCTGGCCGAGGTGATCGGGCGCATCGCAGATGAACCGGCCCTTGCGCGGCGGATGGTGCCCGCGTGTTTTGAGGCGGCGCGGCGGTATGCGCTGGAGCGCGTGGCGGAGGAGTATCGCGCGCTGTATCAGGCGGTGCTTGAGGGGAGGGGTGGCGAGAATGCCCATTAGGCTCCGTGGACTGGCGAAGGGAGATGCAGGCGCCGGCGAGGGTCGCCCGTGGCCTGTGCCGTTTGTCTCCACGCCGTTCTCGTTTGACCTCATGCTGTTTCTGGCGCTGTGGCCGCTGTGGTGGATTCTGGGCCTGGAGCAAATCCTGCCGCCCTTGTTCCTGACGTGGGAGACGGCGCGGTACCTGTGGCAGGCGCGCGGTCGGTTCACCGTGAGCGCGCCCGTGGTGTGGGCGGGGTTGCTGGCGGCGTGGTGGCTGGTGCCCGCGCTGTGGGTGGATCGGGAATACGCCGACATCTTCGTGAAGGAGACCGCCGCGGCCTGGTCGCAGGTGATGATGCTGTTCCTCTTCGTGAATGCCATTCGCACGGCGAGGGAATGGAACCAGGCGGTGCGGGGCTTGAAGTGGCTGGCGGTGTTTGTGTCTGTAGGAGGGCTGATCTACGCGCTGGGGCTGTGGCGCGGCGAGACGCTTTCTGCGGTGGGCAGGCTCCTGCCCGCTAACCTGGTGGAGTCTTCTACATTCTTCCGGTCTATTGCGATTCGGCGGCTCGCCGTGGTTTCTACGGAGGGGACCGCACTGTTTACCGGGCGGCTCGTCAGCCTAACGCTTGCGCCAACCTATTTGAGTCTCGTCAGCCTGCTCCTCATACCGTTCATGGCGTGGCAGATGACCGAGGCGAAGGGGCGCGCACGGATCGCGCTGGGACTGGGCCTGGCGGGGCTGCTCGTGTGCCTGGCCGGGACGGAGTCGCGCGTGGCGTACCTGGCGTTCGGCGTGGGGCTGGCGGCGTTTGGCGTGTACGCCTCGCGCTCGCTCAACAGGCGGGCAAGGACGGTTTTGTACGCAGGCGCGGCGACCCTGGTCGTCCTGGCGATCCTGGGCGTCGTCATCGCGTTCGGGGGGCTGGACGACCTGTGGCGGGCCGTGGCCGTGGAGTGGCGGCCCGGCAGCATCTCGGTGCGGACGCGGGTTTACCTGGAGACGTTTCGCCTTCTGCCTGAACATCCCATCGCCGGCTGGGGCGTGCAGGCGCGGATTCCGGGCATCCGCTCGTCGTTTTCGGCGGGGAGCCACAGCAGCATCCTGGCCATGGGATTCCGGCACGGCGCGGTGGGGCTTGTGCTGTACATCGGGCTATGGGTGTCCATCTGGCGCGAGGTCATCCGAGGGTTGAAACGGAGCGCCGCGTCGCAAGGGGCGCGCGGGTTCTGGGTCGCGGTGGCCATCGCGATGCTGGGGTTCAACATCCGCGAACTGGCCGACGCCTGGTGGTGGGATCAGACGCTCACCATGGCGCTGTGGACTCTGTGGGGGCTGATCCTCGCTGCGAAGGTGAAGGATACCGCCTCCGCGGCGGGCATTTCGCCCTCTGGGCAGGAGATGGGGAAATGAACGAGTCGTGGCACTCCATCAACCTCATTGGTGCCAAACTGACGTTGCTGGACTGGGATGGCCTCATCCGCACGGTGGCCGAATCCGTGCGTTCGGGGCGCAAAATCCTTGTGGCGTCGGGCAACGTCTTCTCGTTCAACCTGGCCTACGAGAAGCCGTGGTTCCGAGATTTCCTCAATCGGGCTGACATCGTGCGATTGGAGGGCGAGGGGCTTCGGTGGGGCGCGCGGCTGTTGGGCCACCGGACGCCGCGCCGTATCGTGTTCGCCGATTGGATATGGGATTTGGCCGACATGGCGGCGAGGGAGGGGTTTTCCTTCTTCCTGCTGGGCTCGCGCCCTGGCGTGGCCGACAAGGCCGCCGCGCGCCTTCGCGAGCGCTTCCCGAACCTGCGCATCGCGGGCACGCACCACGGCTATTTTGACAAGACGCCGGGAAGCGCCGAGAACGAGGCCGTCATCCAGCAGATCAACGCGGCCCGGCCCCACATCCTGTTTGTGGGGTTCGGGATGCCCCTGCAGGAGCGGTGGCTGGCCGATAACTGGGAGCGGCTGGACGTGAACGTGGCATTCACATGCGGCGCGCTGTTTGACTACGTGTCGGGCGAGTTGCGCCGCTCGCCCAAGTGGATGAACGACCACGGGCTGGAGTGGCTGGGGCGGCTGATCATTGAGCCGCGACGCCTGTGGCGGCGCTATGTCATCGGCAACCCGCTGTTTCTGTGGCGGGTGGTCAAGCAGCGGCTGCGACAGGAGATGAGCGGCGGGCGAGGGCCAGATGAAGGCGGCGCAGCGTAGTTGGGCAGAGACGGCGGGCGCGGCGTTGACCGTGGCGGCTGCGGGGGGCGCGGCGGTTGCGCCCGCATTCGGCTGGGCGGCGTGCCTGGGCGTGGCGGCGGGGCTGGCCCTGATGGGCGCGGGGCGCGGGCTGCGGCGTCCGCCTGCGTGGGGCGCGGTGGCGGTGCTCGCCGCCATGTCGCTGGTGTCGGCGGGCATCACGCAGACGCCTGGCGCGACATGGCCGCGAGTCTGGCAGTTGTGGGCCGGGCTGGGGATGTTCTGGGCGCTGGCGGCGTGGGCGCGGACGCGCGAGCGCGTGGTCGCCGTTGGGGCGGGGCTTGCGGGCGCGGGGGTGGCGCTGGCGCTGGCGTCGCCCTTCGTGGTGAACTGGTTCACCGCGCGCAAGACGTTCTTCCCGCCGTCTGTGTATGCCCTGTTCCCGCGCCTGGTCAGCGACACGGTGCACCCCAATATCATGGCGGGGGCGCTGCTGTGCGTGATCTTCATCCCGCTGGCCTGGGCGCTCATGCCCCCGACGGTGTCGGCGAGGCGAACCCTGGCCCGCGGGCTGTGGGGAGCGCGCGGCGTCTGGGCCGTGGCCTGCCTGCTGATGCTCGTGGTGCTGTTCCTCACGAAATCTCGCGGGGCCTACGCGGCGTTTCTGGCGGGGGGCGCGATCTTGGCGGTGCTCATGCTGCGCCGACGCGCGGCGCTGGCGGCATTGCTCCTTGCGGCGGCGCTGGCCGTGGGCGTCGGCTACTGGGCGCTGGCGGGCGGGGCCTGGCAGCAGCCGATGGAGTCGGACATTCTGGACACATCCACCTTCGCGTTCCGTTTGCGGATATGGCACTACGCCGCGATGCTCATCGGCGACTTCCCGCTGACCGGCGTGGGCATGGGCGGGTTCAACGTGGCCCTGCGCGACCTGTACGGGTACGCGGCGTTCAACCAGCCGGGAGCGCATAGCCTTTACCTTCAGGCGGCCCTGGATTTGGGACTGCCGGGGCTTGCGGCGCTTGTGGCGGTGATCGCCACGGCGGCATGGCGCGCCGTTGTGGCCCTGCGCCGGCTGCGGGCGGCTGGCGACGACCTGTGGCCCCTGGCGGCCGGGGCCGTCGCGAGCCTGGCGGCCCTGCTGGCCCAGGGGCTGCTGGACGTGGCTGTGTGGGGCACGAAGGGCAGCATCCTGTTTTGGGGGTTGCTGGCGCTCCTGTACGCGCTGGGCGGCGTGGGGAGCGCATCGGACGCCGCGCCCGCGCGCCGCGAGGCCGATTCGCCCACCCCGAAATCCTGACAGGCGGCCTTCCATAGCCGTCGGGCGGGTATGGAAACCTGCCCTACGCCCTATGCTGGCCATCCCCGTCGTCGCATTTCGTCAATCGGCGGGATTTTGTGTTACAATAGGTTCAGGGCGACCGCGCCACGACGGGGCGCGCGGGCGGCACGGACGGGTTGAGTTGTTCTAGCGCGAGGCGACAATGGACGAGAACGGGCGGTTCATGCCCAAGGTGCTGCAACTGTATCTGGAGATCAGCCAGTACCCCATCCTGGCGTCGCGAATCCGCGAGCGCATGCGCCAGGAACTGTTCTCGCGCGGCGTCATCACGCAGGAGCGGTTTGAGGCGGAAGTTCGCGAGAAGGCGATCCTGTCGCAGCAGCGCGAGGGGCTTTCGGATCCGCTGGTGCAGGAGACCGCCGAGATGTGGAACGAGAGGCTGCGCCAGATTCGCGACACGCTCACCGACTTCTACTTCGCCTACAACCTGCCCCATGACCTGTTCCGCCGCATCGTGAGCGAGATTCTGGGGCCTCAACGCCTGGCGGATGACGACATCCTGACCTTCAACCCCGAACTGGCGCCGTGGGACATCCTGTTCGCCAAAGGGGAGGAGTACGAGGCGCTGCCGCCGGAGCGGCGAGCGCGCATCCAACACCACCTGCAGGAGATCATCGTCGTCCTGCTCAAGGCCATGATCAGCGATCACCTGCAGTTCCTCGGCGTGGCGCGGGGGGTTTTCACCATCCGCGACCTGAAGGAGATTCGCCAGCGCCGCATCGGTCGCGGCAAGATCGGGGGCAAGGCCGCCGGCATGCTCCTGGCCTGGAAGATTCTCCAGACCGACGATTCGGAGGTGGCCCGGCGGCTGCGCCCGCTGGTGAGCATCCCCGATTCGTACTATGTGGGCTCGGATGTCTATTACGACTTCCACGCCTACAATCACCTGTTGGAGTATATCAATCAGAAGTACCTGCCGCAGGCCGAGATTGAGGCGGCGTATCCGCGCATCTACGACGTGTACCGCCAGGGACGATTCCCGCCGGAGATTACCCGGGCGCTGCGCGACCTGCTGGAGGACATCGGGCCGGTCCCGATCATCGTGCGGTCCTCCAGCCTGCTGGAGGACAGTTTCGGCACGTCCTTCGCGGGCAAGTACGAGAGCCATTTCTGCCCGAATCAGGGCACGCTGGACGAGAACCTGTCGGCGCTCTGCGACGCCATCGCGCGCATCTACGCCAGCGTGGTGAACCCGGCGGCGCTGCTGTATCGCAAGAAGATGGGGCTGTTGGACTACGACGAGCGCATGGCGATCCTCATCCAGAAGGTGCAGGGCCAGCGCTATGGCCGCTGGTTCTTCCCGATGGCGGCGGGCGTCGCCTTCAGCCGCAACCCGTTCCGGTGGAACCCGCGCATACGCCGGGAGGACGGACTGGTGCGCATGGTCTGCGGGCTGGGGACGCGCGCCGTGGACCGGGTCCCCAACGACTACCCACGCATGGTGGCCTTGAGCCATCCCAAGTTGCGCCCCGAGACAACCACCGAGGACATCCGCCGGTATTCCCAGCACTTCATAGACGTGCTGGACATGGAGGGCAACGAGTTTCGCTCGCTGCCGATAGAGGATGTGGTGGACGAGGACTACCCGCCGCTGCCCTACCTCGTCTCGTGGGACTATGGCGACTACTTCTCGCCCATGCGGCCCTTTGAGCGCGACACTAAAGTGCGAATGGTGTTCACCTTTGACCGCCTGCTGACGGAGACGAACTTCGCGGCCGACATGCGCGACTTCCTGGCGCTGCTGGAGCGGCGATACGGCCGTCCGGTGGACATGGAGTTCACGCTGGACCTGGCGTCGGACGGCGCGAAGCCCCGCGCCCACATCCGCCTGCTGCAGTGCCGCCCGCAAGCCAGCATGGCCGAGGCTGAAGGCGTGCAGGTGCCGGACATCCCCGAAGAGCGCGCGCTGTTCATCTCCCGGCGCCTGGTGCCCCACGGCAGGGTAGCCGACATCCGATACGTCATCTACATCCGCCCCGATGCGTATGCGGCGCTGCCCTCGTCGTCGCAAAAGGCCGAGGTGGCGCGGGTGGTGGGGCGGCTCAACCAGAAACTGGCGGGCGAGCGGTTCATCCTCATCGGCCCCGGGCGGTGGGGCAGTTCCAGCATGGATTTGGGCGTGAAAGTCTCCTACGCCGACATCTACAATGCGCGGATGCTGGTAGAACTCGGGATTTCGGGCACGGACGCGACGCCGGAGGTCTCCTACGGCACGCACTTCTTCCAGGACCTGGTAGAGGCGCAGATATACCCGCTGGCAATCTTCCCCGACGCGCCCGGCGCGCTGTTCAAGACGGAGTTCTTTGAGGGAAGCGCGAATTCGCTGGCGGACCTGCTGCCCGAAGACGCCCGCTGGGGCGATGTGGTGCGGGTGCTGGACATCCCCGCGCTGACAGGCGGCAGGCGGCTGGAGGTCGTCATGGACAGCGACGAAGAGATGGCTGTGGGATTTCTGAGGTAGGTGGGCTATGAGAGCCATGCTGTTGCGACATACGGGCCCCGTGGAGACCGCCCCGCTGGAGGCGGTGGAACTGCCCGATCCGCGCCCCGGCTCCGGCGAGGTGCGCATTCGGGTTCGGGCGTGCGGCGTGTGCCACACGGACTTGCACACGGTGGAGGGCGAGTTGCGCCTGCCCAGGTTGCCCCTCATCCCCGGCCACCAGATCGTGGGCGTGGTGGACGAGGTGGGCGACGGCGTGGGTCACCTGGAATTGGGCCGGCGGGTCGGCGTGGGGTGGTTGGGCTGGGCGTGCGGCGTGTGCGCGTTCTGCCGCAGCGGGCGCGAAAACCTGTGCGAGCGCGCGCAGTTCACCGGCCTGCACCGCGACGGCGGGTACGCCGAGTACGCCGTGGCCGACGCGCGTTTCGTGTACCGCCTGCCCGAAGGGTTCTCGGACGTGGAGGCCGCCCCGCTCTTGTGCGCGGGCATCATCGGCTACCGCGCGCTTCGGCTGAGCGGCGTGCAGCCCGGGCAGAACCTGGGCCTGTACGGGTTCGGCGCGTCGGCGCACATCGTGCTGCAGATCGCGCGCCATTGGGGGTGCCGGGTGTACGTCTTCACGCGCGGCGCGGGCCATCGGGCGCTGGCGCGGGAATTGGGCGCGGTGTGGGCGGGCGGGGCCGAGGACGACGCCGGGGCGCGAATGCATGCGAGCATCATCTTCGCGCCGGCGGGCGCGCTGGTGCCGCAGGCGTTGGCGGCGCTGGAAAAGGGCGGGACGCTGGCGCTGGCCGGCATCACCATGAGCGACATCCCGCAGATGCCCTACGACCTGCTGTACCACGAGCGCACGGTGCGGAGCGTGGCCAACAGCACGCGCGAGGACGCCCTCGGGCTTCTGGAGGCCGCCGCGCAGGTGCCCGTGCGCACCGAGGTGGAGACGTATCCCCTGGGCGACGCCAACCGCGCACTGCAGCGCCTGAAGGCCCGGCAGGTGCAAGGGGCGGCGGTGCTGGTGGTAGGATAGCGCGCCCCGCAAACTCTCCGCTGGGATTTCAACGGCAGCCCGCCATTTGACAGAAATGAGAACGTGTGCAACAATCGCTGCGGATCGCATATCTCGGTGATTCTCGCAGCGAGGGGAGGAGCCTATGGACACGGAATATCTCGTTTCTTTGTTCGGTCTCCAGGGGAAGACGGCTTTCATCACAGGGGCCGGCGGCGTGCTGTTCAGCAGCGTGGCCCAGGCGCTGGCCAGGGCCGGGGCCAATCTGGTGATCGCGGACGTGGCCGAGGAGGCGGCGAAGGCGGTGGCGCAGCGGTGCGCCGCGCTGGGGGCCCAGGCCATCGCCGTGAAGGTGGACGTGCTGGACCGCGGGAGCGTGGAGCAGGCGCTGGAGGCGACACTGGCGCGGTTCGGGCGCGTGGACATCCTCATCAACGGCGCCGGCGGCAACAAGCGGGAGGCCACTACGTCCAAGGACCTGTCGTTTTTTGACCTGCCCGAAGCCGCCTTCCGCTGGGTGTTTGACCTGAACCTCATGGGCACGGTCATCCCGTGCCAGGTCATCGGCCGGCAGATGGCCCGCCAGGAGTCGGGCGTGATCCTGAACGTGGCATCCATGGCGGCGATCCGTCCGCTCACGAACGTGGTGGCGTATTCGGCGGCGAAGGCGGCGGTGGTCAACTTCACCCAGTGGCTGGCGACCCACATGTCGCAGAACTACTGCACCCAAATCCGCGTCAACGCGCTGGCCCCCGGCTTTTTCCTTACCAATCAGAACCGCTACCTGCTGGTGGACGAGCAGACGGGGCAGTGGACCGAGCGCGGCAAGACGATTCTGGCGCACACGCCCATGGGGTGCCTGGGCGACCCGGAGTTTGACCTCATCGGCGCGGTCCTGTGGCTGGTGTCGCCGGCGGCCCGTTTCGTCCACGGCGCGGTCATCCCCGTGGACGGCGGGTTTGCGGCGTGCAGCGGCGTGTAACATTCACGAATCTCACTGTCGGAGGCGAAGTCATGGCAACCGTACCCGAGGCCGCAAGACCCCTTGTGGAACTGAAGCCCGCCCGCGAGTTCTTCGTCGGGATAGACTCCGATGGCTGCGTGTTTGACACGATGGAGATCAAGCACAAGGAGTGCTTTATCCCCAACATCATCCGCTACTGGCGGCTGCAACCGGTGTCCAAGTACGCGCGGGAGGCGGCAGAGTTCGTGAACCTGTACTCCAAGTGGCGGGGCATCAACCGCTGGCCGGCGCTCGTCATGGTGTTTGACCTGCTGCGCGAGAGGCCCGAGGTGCAGCGACGCCACGCTGTCATCCCCGAAGCGCCGCAGATTCGCAAGTTCATCGCGTCGGGGCGCCCCCTGAGCAACGATTCGCTCAAGGAGTTGGTGGCCGAGACCCACGATCCCGAGTTGATCCAGGCGCTGGAATGGAGCGAGGCGGTGAACCGCACGATTGAGGAGATCGTCTTCGGCGTGCCGCCCTTCCCCTACGTGCGCGAGAGCCTGGAGATGATGGCACAGCACGCGGACATGGTCGTCGTCTCGCAGACGCCGACCGAGGCGCTGGTGCGCGAGTGGCAGGAGCATGGGATAGACGGCTACGTGCGGGCCATCGCAGGGCAGGAGATGGGCACGAAGGCCGACCACCTGCGGTATGCGTCGGGCGGCAAGTATCGCGACGGGCGCGTGCTGATGATCGGCGACGCGCCGGGGGACTTGAAGGCCGCCCGCGCCAACAACGCCCTGTTCTTCCCCATCAACCCGGGGCGCGAGGATGAGTCGTGGGAGCGGTTCTACAAGGAGGGCTTCCCGCGATTCCTGCGCGGCGAATTCGCCGGCGACTACGAGGCCGCGCTGATTCGGGAGTTTGAGGCGCTGCTGCCCGAGACGCCGCCCTGGAAGCGGTAGGCGGCGGGGCCATTTGGATTCACTTGCGGCTCGCGCTGTCCGCATAATAAAACGAGCACAGAGTCGGCACGCCGCAACTCTGTGCTCTTCTACGTCTGGCAGGTACCCCCGGAGCGACTCGAACGCTCGCACCCGGCTCCGGAGGCCGGTGCTCTATCCACCTGAGCTACGGGGGCATCGCAACAAGTCTAGCACAGAAGGCCCGATTTGGCAAAAACCCTGCGCGAGGGTTGTAGCCGCGAATGGCCGAATCCGCGCGAATGCGGAACAGCCCCCAAACGTCTTGGGCGGGATTGCTCCAGGGCTTCGCCCGTCGCCATGGCGAGCAGCGATGGGGAGACGCGCGCTCGTCCCCTGTGCCCGTCTGGCCGCTACAGGTGCGGCTTGATGCGCCGGGCCACGCGACGGCAGGCCTCGCGCAGGAACTCCAGGTCGGCCTCGGTGTGGGCCGTGCTCAGGGCGCCCAGTCCGTGCACGACGTGGACATCCTCCAGCAGCAGGGCGGTCTGGAGCACACGGTCGCGCAGCACCACGTCGCACTTGCTCGGGTCGTACACGTCCTCGGGGCTGTTGAATTCCACCGCGTCGTCGTGGGGGAAGTGGAGCATGGCGAGGGAACTGCCCGCGAAGGCGCCGCGCGGGTCGCCGGTGCAGCGGGCCAGAATCCCCTCTTCGGCGAATGCCGCCTCCATGATTTGGCGCGTCTTCGCCCCGAGTTCGGCCAGGCGCGGGTAGATTGTCGCCTCGTTGGCCACCAGGTGCTCCATGACGGTTTTGGCCGCGATCATGGAGGCCGGATGCGCCGAGTACGTGCCGCCGGTGAAACGCACGCGGTTGCCGCCGCCGGAGCCGGCCAGGGCCAGGATGTCGGCGCGCCCGGCCACCGCCGCCACGGGCATCCCCCCGCCGACGATCTTGCCGAAGGCCGCCAGGTCTGGCCGCACGCCGTACAGCGCGCCCAGGTCGCCGGCGCGGAAGCGGAACCCCGCGATGACCTCGTCAAAGATGAGGACGCTGCCATAACGCTCGGTGAGGGCGCGCGCCTCGCGCAGGTACTCCGGCGTCGCGGGGATGAACCCGCCCGCCCCGATGAACGGCTCCACGATGAAGCAAGCGATGCGGTCGCCGTACCGAGCGAACACGTCTCGGAGGTGTTGAGGGTCGTTGAAGCGGGAGACGAGGGTGCTCTCGTCAATGATGCCGGGGAAGCCCTCCGTTTCCATGTGGGCGAAGCGGGTGGCGTCGCGGAAACTCACGCCCTTGAGGCCCCAGGGCTGGGCGCCGTGCCAGCCCCCGCCCACCTTCAGCACCAGGTCGCGGCCCGTGTAGGCGCGGGCCAGGAGGATGCTGTACATGGTGGCCAGCGCGCCGCTGGTGGTGAATCGGACGCGCTCGGCGCCCGTCTGCCGACACAGAATCTCGGCGGCTTCCACGTGGGCGCGGTCTTCAAATCCGGTCTGGAGGCCCTGGCCGTCTTCCAGCGCGCGGGCCACTGCCGATACGATGACGTCGGCATTGTGGCCCAGGATGTTGGCGTAGTGCCCCTGCCAGAAGTCCAGAATCCGATGGCCGTCCTCATCCTCTACCCAGGCGCCCTTGGCTCGGACGGGGCGGGGCGGGAAGGGCGTTACCGAACGGCGCGCGTGGCTCATGCCGTCCACGATGCAGGCTTTGGCCCGCTCGTGGAGCGCCGCCGACTTCGGCGAATGCCGCCGGTACTCCTCCGAAAGTTCCGCCAGCAGTTTCGTGTGATCTCTCATAGCCACCTCCCAGGCTGCGACGAGTCTTGTCCGGGGGTGAACCCTCGGGAATCGCTCCAAGTGTAGCACAGGGGGCGGCGGACGGCAAAGCGCGTCGCCCCGCGCAAGTGGGCCTTGCGCCTGCGACAGCAGGGATTATAATAACGGCATGTTGGCGGATACGCTCATCCTGCAGACGAAACTGATTCCTCCCAAGCCCTTACAGCCGAACCTGTACAGGCCGCGCCTGTCGGAGCGCATCCTGCGGTGCCTGCAGCATCGGGTTACGCTGGTGCAGGCGGCCACGGGCTACGGCAAGTCCACGGCGCTGGCCCAGGCGCTGGCGGGCGGCAAGGTGCCTCTGTTCTGGTACAGCGCGGCGGAGACCGACGCCGACCCCGTCGTGTTTCTCCTGCACGTCGTGTCGGCCCTGCGCCTGCAACTCCCCGAAGCCGCCGACAGCACCCTGGCGTTCCTGCGGCAAGGCCCTGCGGGGGGGCCAGCCTCGTGGCGGCGGGCCACCGACATGCTCATCAACGAGATCGCCGACGACCTGCGCACCGAGAGCGCCCTGGTGGTTGACGACTTCCACCTGGTCGGCGATACGCCCGACATCGCGTACATCGTTACCCGCCTGGCCGACTACCTGCCCCCCAACGTCCACCTGATCCTCAGCGCGCGCCAGCGTCCCGCCCTGCTGCCCCTGAACCGATGGAAAGTCAAGGGCCACCTGCTGGAGGTCGGCGCAGAAGACCTGGCCTTCACGGTGGAAGAGATAGACGCCCTCTTCCGAACGCAGTACAGGGTGCAACTGGCCCCCGCCGACGTGGAGCGCCTGGCGCGCGAGACCGAGGGCTGGGTGATCGCCCTCCAGATGATCTGGAAGGCCCTGGAGTCGGGGTCGGTGAGTTCGCTGGGGGAGGTGTGGGCGGCTTTGCCCGAAGCATTGGACCCGCTCTTTGACTACCTCGGCAAGGAGGTCCTCCACCGCGCGTCTCCCGAACGCCAGCACTTCTTGCTGGTAACCAGCGTTCTCCGCTCGCTGACACCCGAAGGATGCGACGCGATGCTGGGGTGGAGCGGCTCGGAGACGATCCTGCGCGGTCTGTGCGACGACGGGCTGTTCGTGTATCAGACAGGCCCCAACGAGTACCGCTACCAGCACCTGTTTCAGGATTTCTTGCAGGAGCAACTCGCGGGGCATGGCCTGTCCAGGAGCGCCCTGCATCGGCAGGCGGCGCGGTTCTACATGGAGAAGGGCGCGACCGAAGAAGCGGTGGTCCACTATCTGGCCGCCAACGATTTCGTGGAGGCGGCCGAACAGATTGCCACGCTCGCCGAGGGGATGATTCGCACGGGCCGATTGGACACGCTGCGGAACTGGATATCCGCGCTGCCCTACGCCGTGCTGGAGGATGCGCCTCTGCTGATGGTGTGGCTTGGGGATACCTACCGCCTGGGCAGCCGATTTGAGGAGGCCCTGGAGTGGTACAGCCGCGCCGAAGCCCGCTTCCGCGCCACAGGCGACAACGCGGGTTTGAGCCGCGCGCTGCGGGCGCAGGGGGCGGTGTACCTGGACACGGTGCGCCCGCTCCGCGCAGAGGCCCTTCTGGAAGAGGCGCTTCGCCTGACCGACGAGAAGGATCGGCGCGAACGCGCGGCCCTGCTGGAGGCGCTGGCGGAGAACCGCACGAACCTGGGGCGGCTGGACGAAGCCAAGGCGCTGCGACAGCAGGCGCGCGAACTCCTGGCGTCGGACGGCCCCAGCGCCGCCGATTTGGATGTGCGCGTCCTCCTGCGCACGGGGCGCATCGCCCAGGCGCAGGCTCTGCTGGAGGAGCGCGCCGCCGAGGAGCGGGCGCTGCCGCCCAATCGTCCGGCCCGCGCCCACCGCGAGACGTTGCTCCTGCTCTCGCTCATCTACGCCTTTCGTGGGGAGCCGGAAGCCACGCTGCGCTGCGCCGAGGATGGCATTGAGGTAGGCCGCGCGTTGCGTTCGCCGTTCGTAGAGGCGGTGGGCTACATGCGGCTCGGGCATGCGCTGCAAATCGGCAAGCCGCGGCCGGACGAGGCCGAAGCCTGCTACCGGAAGGCCATCGCCCTGGCCAAGTCGTTGCAGGTCTCCCGCGCGACCGTGGAGCCGCTGTGGGGCCTGACGCGACTCTACGGGTTCTTCGGCGACGTGGGGCAGGCGGAATCGTGCGCGCGGGAAGGGATAGACATCGCCCTGGCCGCCGGCGACGAGTGGATTGCGGCGCTGGTGCGGCTGACGCTAGGGTCGGTGTACGTCCATGCGGGCCGGGTCCAGGAGGGCATAGACGAACTCGCGCGGGCCGAAACGGCGTTTCTCCGGTGCTCCGACGCCTTCGCGCGCACCGCCTGCCGCCTGTGGTTGAGCCTGGCCTATCTCCGGAGCGGCGACCCTGCGGCGTTCGCCCTCCACACCGACGCGCTCCTGCGCCTGGTGCAGGAAAACGACTGCGCGTATCTGCTCACGCGGCCCAGTTTTCTGGGGCCTGCCGACCCGCAGGGGTGTATCCCTCTGCTGATGGAGGCGCGGCGGCGGCGCATTCACCCGGCCTACGTATCGCGGCTTCTGGAGGGCCTGGGCGTGGCCGAGTTTGAGTCGCACCCGGGCTATTCGCTCACGGTCAGGATGCTGGGGCCGCTGCGCATCTGGCGGGCGCAGGAGGAGATCGCGCCGCGCGAGTGGCAGCGGGAGAAGGCGCGGCAACTGTTCGCGCTCTTGCTGGCCCATCGGGGCGAGTTCCTGCAGCGCGACCAAATCCTGGAATACCTGTGGCCGCGTTCCGACCCGTCGTCCGCCGAGGTCGGCTTCAAGGTTGCGCTGAACGCGCTGAACCGCGCCCTGGAACCGCAGCGCCCGGCGCGCTCGGCGGGGTTTTTCGTGCTGCGCAAGGAATCGGCCTACGGACTCAACCCGGCCGCCGCTGTGCTCGCCGACGTGGACGAGTTTGAGCAGTGCCTGGCCCGCGCCGAACAGGAACCCGAACCGCGCAGAGCGATTCGCCTCCTGCGCGAGGGGTTGAGCCTGTACCGAGGGGACTATCTCAGCGACTTCCTGTACGAGGAGTGGACGCTGCGGGAGCGGGATCGCCTGCGGCAGGCTTTTGTGCGGGGGGCCGCCCGCCTGGCCGGGCTCCTGGCCGACGCGGGCGACTGCGACGAGGCGGCGTCCTGGTGCCAGCGCGCGCTGGCCGTGGATAACTGCTGGGAGGAGGCGTATCGCGTGCTGATGCGATGCTACGGCGCCCAGGGCAACCGCGCCATGGTCATCCGCACGTTTGAGCAGTGCGAGAGCACACTTCGCAGCGAGTTGGACGCGCCCCCGATGCCGGAGACGATAGATCTTTACCGACGCCTGGTCGCCGAGGAGCCGCCCCGCTAGAGGCGTGGGGGCGCTATCGCCACGCCTGCGTCAGCGCGACCTGCCGCTCGTATTCGCTCAGTTCCCGCTCCACATCCACCGCCGCCCAGCCCAGGCGCGGCGCCAGCAGTTCGGCCACGGCCCTGGCTCGGTTGAGGCCGCCGCCCGGCGTCTCGTAGATAACGTGGGTGCGGCGGATGAGCACGTCGCACAGGCTCATGGCCATCTCGTGCTGCACGGCGTACAAAGGCTCGGCCATCAGGTAGGGCAGTTCCGGCACGATGCGCTCGCCGAGCGCGGGGTTTTCCTCCACATAGGCGGCGATCCAGGCCGCGTCGGCGCCGTAAGTGTCCACGAGATGGGCATGCGCGTCGGTGTCGCCCATCCAGGCCGCGGCGTTCCCCACAATCTCGGATCCCGGCAGGGGCTTGCGGGTGGCGCAGGGGCGCATGGCCTGAATGCCGTGCTCCTGCGCCAGCACCCTTGCCGCCATGTCCACGATCTGCTCGGCCATGAGGCGGTGGGTGGTGAGTTTGCCGCCGGCGACGGTGATGAGGCCCGACGGGCTGCGGTAGATTTGGTGCTCGCGCGACAGGGTGTAGGTGCCGCCCTCGGCGTAGATGAGGGGGCGAAGGCCGGCGAAGGTGCTCACGATGTCGGCTTCGCTTACCCGCGCGCTGGGAAAGTTGTGCGCCAGGGCCTCCAGCAGATAGGCCACATCCTCGCGGGTCGCGGCGGGGGCGTCCAGGTCGCCCGTGTAGTCGGTGTCGGTGGTGCCGGCGATGGTGTGTTGGCCCCAGGGGATGAGAAAGGCGTGGCGGCCGTCGCGGGGCGAGTCAAAGGCGATGGCATGGTGGCTGGAGAGGCGCTCGCGCCAGAAGACCAGGTGGATGCCCTTCGTGGGGCGTATGGTGATGCCCTTGTAGTTCGGGTCCTGCTGGCGGATGGAATCCACCCAGACGCCCGTGGCGTTGACGACGACGCGGGCGCGGACTTCAATGTCGCGACCCGTGATGCGGTCGCGCACCCACGCGCCCTGCACTTTGCCGCCGGCCAGGCGCAGCGCGACGACTTCGGCGTAGTTGGCGACGACCGCGCCTTCGGCATGGGCGGCCTTGGCGATGAGCATCGTCAGGCGGGCGTCGTCGGTGCGGGCGTCGTAGAACCGCGCCGCGCCCAGAAGCCCCGGCCTGGCCAGCAGCGGCTCGCGGGCACGGGCTTCGTCGGCATCCAGCCAGCGGTGGCGCTGGACGTTCTGGAACAGCCCCAGCGCGTCGTAGAGGGTGAGGCCCAGGCGCAATTTCATCGGGCCGGTCTTCTGGTCGCTGTACACGGGATACAGGAAGGGGAGCGGCCTGACCAGCCTGGGCGCGATCTTGCGCAGGCGGCGTCGCTCGTTGCAGCATTCCAGCACCAGCCCGAACTCGTAGTTCTCTAGATAGCGAAGCCCGCCGTGGATCATGCGCGATGAGCGGCTGCTGGTGCCGAAGCCGAAATCGCGCTTTTCCACCAGGGCCGTGCGGTATCCGCGGAGGGCCGCGTCGCGGGCCACGGCCACGCCCGTAATGCCCCCGCCGATGACCAGGATGTCAAACGTGTCCGATGCCAGGGCGTCCAGGTTCTCGCGGCGGGTCGCGGCCGAGAAGGGGCGCGGGCAAGTCAGGGAAAACGACAGGTCGGACATGGGCTACCTCCCGTCCACGAACAGGATGCCCGGATTCAGGATGCCTGCCGGGTCCAGGGTGCGCTTGACGGCGCGGAACGCCTCCACACCGAGAGGCCCCACTTCGCGCTGGAACCACGAGGCATGGTCGCGGCCAATGCCGTGATGATGGCTCAGCGTGCCGCCCGCGCCCAGGATGGCCTCGGTGGTGGCCCGCTTGATGGCCCACCACTGTTGCTCCTCCTGGCCCGGCGATTGCCTGCCCAGGAACGTGGTGTACAGCGACGCGCCCCACTCGTACACGTGCGAGACGTGCGTCATCACGTAGCCGGGGCCGCCGTCGGCGTTGCGGATGGCGGCGCGCAGGGCCTGGGTCATGGCTTCGTACAGCCGCAGCAGGTTGGCCCAGGAGGTGGCGGTCTCCAGGGTATCCACGAAGATTCCGGCGCCCAGGAGGATGTCGCGCAGGTAGGGTTGGGCGAAGCGTTCGCGTTTCCACGATTCGCCGACGGAGCGGCCGACGGCAAGCCCGCCGTGGGCCTTGCACACCGGCGCGGCCCGTTTCCACGCCTGCTGCGTGGCCTTCACGTCGCCGTCGTAGCCGAGGATGAGGACGCAAGACCCGCCGGTGAGGCTGTGCCCCTTCATCCGCAGGTAGGCTTCGGCTGCCGCGTCGCCCAGGGCCTTCAGCCCGCTGTGCGCGTGCGCCAGCATGGCGAACCCCGCCGTCTCGCTGGCGTCCGAAAGGCGCGCGACGGCAGGCTTGGGCCCGCCCTGGAGCAGGTCGCGCAGGGTCGCGAGGCCATCCTCCAGCGAGCGGAACAGGAACCCGCGGTAGTCCTGCACCTGGGGCCGGGGGTGAATCCGCACCGTGGCTTCGGTGATGACGCCGAACACGCCCTCGGAGCCGATGAGCAGGTGCAGGAGGCTGGGGCCGGTGGCGGTGGCCGGCGCGTCGCGGGTGTCCAGGACGCCCGCCGGGCTGACCATTCGCACGGCCTGCGTCATGTCTTCAATCTTGCCGTATCCCGTGGAGGCCTGGCCCGCGGCGCGGGTGGCAACCCAGCCGCCCAACGTGGAGAACTCAAAAGATTGCGGGAAGTGGCCCAGGGTGAAGCCTTGCGCGTTGAGTTGGGCTTCCACCTCCGGGCCGGTGGCGCCGGCCTGGATTCGGGCGGTGCGGGAGACGCGGTCCAGCGCCAGGAGGCGATCCATGCGCGCCATGTCCAGCGAGATGGCGGGGCGCGGGCCAGGTTCGGGCTCCACGCCGCCCAGCACGCTGCTGCCGCCGCCGAAGGGCACGATGGCAATGTCGCGGTCGGCGGCCCATGCCAGGAGCGCGGCAATCTGGTCCTCGTTCGCGGGATAGACGACCGCGTCCGGGGGGTTGGGGACGATGCCCGCGCGCACGCGGATCAGGTCGCGGTACGACTTGCCGAAGGCGTGCTCCACGCGCGCCCGACGGTCCACGAGCACCGCCTCGTCGCCGACGATTCCGCGCAGCGCGCCGATGTCCGCGTCGCTGAGGCGCGGGGGGCGCAGGTCCATGTCGTCCAGGAGCACAGGCGGGGTGTGGGTGATGTCATCGGGCAAGGCGAGCCATTGGCGCAGAGTGGGCCAGAGTCGGGGGCGATGATCCAGGGAGTAGGTCTGGTCCAGCGTACCCCACCCCCACCATCGCAGGTTGGGAATATCCATGGCAACCCCTCCCTTCTGGGTTATGCCGTTGTCGCAGGTTGCGGGAATCGGGGGTATTGTAGCACGCGGGGGTGGGCGCGTCAACGGCGGCGGGGTGGCGATTCGGCTCCGACTTGTGTTGGCGGCCAAGGCGCGAGGCGTTTCCGAAAGTGCGTCGCATCTACGCCCATGGCACGACCAACCGACTTTGGAGCCGAGTTGTGGTGGCGCAGGCTCCGCCCAGACGCAACCGCGGCTTCACAACTGCCGCCGCGCGGGGTATAATAGGCCACACACGTTGGGTCGGAGGGCGACAATGGCGATGGAACCGAAGGCGGGCGAAACCAGGCGGCCCCTGCCGCCCTTTACCGTGGTCATCTTCGGCGCATCGGGCGACCTGACGCGGCGCAAACTGGTGCCCGCGTTGCATAGCCTTTGCTGCGCGGGCTTCCTGATGCCTGGCGAGGAGATCGCCGTGGTGGGTGTCGCGCGCACGCCGATGAGCGACGCCGAGTTCCGCGCGCGGCTGTGGGACGGCGTCGCCGCCTACGCTCGGCTCACGCCCGTGCGGTGCGAATCGTGGGAGCGCCTGGCGGCCCATCTGCGCTACTTCCAACTGGACTACGGGTCGGGGGAATCCTACGCGGCGTTGCGCTCCTTCCTGGCCGCGCTGGACGCGCAACGGGGCGTGGGCGTCGGGCACGGGCGCTATCTGTTTCACCTGGCCACGCCGCCCGACCTCTACGTTCCCATCGTGGAGCGACTGCGCGATTCGGGCCTGTCGCGGTCCGAGCATGGCTGGGCGCGGATTGTCATAGAGAAGCCCTTTGGCCGAGACGCCCGAAGCGCCCACGACTTGAACGTTGCGCTCCATTCGGCCTTCCCCGAAGAAGAAATCTACCGCATTGACCACTATCTCGGCAAGGAGACGGTGCAGAATCTGCTGGTCTTCCGCTTCGCCAACGCCATCTTTGAGCCGCTGTGGAATCGCAACTTCGTGGATCACGTCCAGATTACGGTGGCCGAGTCGGCAGGGGTAGCGCACCGAGGAGGCTACTACGACAGCGCTGGCGTCCTGCGGGATATGTTCCAGAATCATCTTCTCCAACTGTTGACCCTCATCGCGATGGAGCCGCCAGCGTCGTTTGATGCCAAGATGTTCCGCCAGGAGAAGGTCAAGGTGCTGGAGACGCTGCGCCCCATCCTGCCCCAACAGGTTGGCGCTTTCACCGTGCGGGGCCAGTACGAGGGATACCGCGCCGAGGAGGGCGTGGCCCCCGACTCCCAGACCGCAACCTTTGGGGCGGTCAAGGCCCATGTGGACAACTGGCGCTGGGAGGGCGTGCCTTTCTATCTCCGTTCGGGCAAGCGCCTGAAGACGAAGACCACCGAGATTATCCTGCAATTCAAGCGCGCCCCTCACCTGGTGTTTCGGCAGGGGGAGGGGGAATCGGTGCCCGCCAATCGGCTGGCCTTCTGCCTGCAGCCTGATGAGGGCGTGCACCTGGTGTTTGAGATCAAGTCGCCCGGGTTCGGAATGGCCACGCGCTCGGTGAACATGGAGTTCCATTACGCGCGCGAATTCGGCCCGGGTCGGTTGGCCGACGCCTACGAGCGTCTCCTGCTGGACGCGATTCTGGGCGATCCCTCGCTGTTCGCCCACTGCGACGAGATAGACCGCGCATGGGCGTGGATTGACCCCATCGTGCAGGGCTGGGAGCAGGGCGGGGCGCCGCTTGAGGGCTACGCGGCCGGGTCGTGGGGGCCGGAGGGGGCTTCGCGCTTGCTGGCTGCCGACGGCCGGGCGTGGATGACCTATTGCGCGGGTGGCGGTGATGAGTCCTAGGCTGGTTGTCGCGCCCACGGCCCAGGATGTGGGCGAGTGCGTGGCCGCGATGATTGTCCGTGCGGCCCAGGGCGCGGTGAGCCGTCGCGGGCGGTTTCTCCTGGCGCTGTCGGGGGGACAGTCGCCGCTGGCGGCCTATGCGCGGCTGGCTTCGGGTTCGGGCATGCCGTGGGAGCGCACGCACCTGTTCTGGAGCGATGAGCGGTGCGTGCCGCCGGATCATCCGGACAGCAACTTTGGGGCCGCGAATGCCGCGCTCCTGTCGCGCGTTCCCATCCCGCCCGACCAGGTGCATCGCATCCGTGGCGAGGAGGACCCCGCCGCCGAGGCCCGCCGATACGAGGCCCTGCTGCGGCGCGTGGCGGGCGAAGACCTGCCGCGCCTGGATGTGATCCTGCTGGGGTTGGGGGAGGATGGGCATACGGCGTCGCTGTTCCCCGGAAGCGCGGCGCTGGACGAGCGGGCGCGCCTGGTTGTCGCCGTGGACGCGCCATCCGAGGGGATGCACGCGCGCATCACGTTCACGCTCCCGCTGATTGCGGCGGGGCGGCGCGTGGTTTTCGTCGTTACGGGCGCGGGCAAAGCCAGGGCGGTGGCGCGCGTCCTGGAGGTGCAGGAGGCGACCCTGCCTGCGACGCAGGTGGCGGCGGCGTCGCGGGCCCTGTGGGTGTTGGACGAAGAGGCGGCCCGCGATTTGGGCGACGCGCTCAGGCGGGCCGGGTGCCGGGCGTGGGCGCGTCAAACTCGCCCACGAGTTTGATCTCCGGCTCTAACCACACGCCGAAAGTCTCCCACACGCGCCGTTGAACCTCGGCCATGAGGGCGGCCACGTCGGCCGCGGTGGCCCCGCCGGTGTTGACGATGAAGTTGGCGTGCTTGGGCGAGACCAGCGCGCCTCCCCGCCGAAGCCCTTTGCAGCCGGCTGCTTCTATCAGGCGGCCGGCGGCGTCGCCCGGCGGGTTGCGGAAGACGCTGCCCGCGCTCCACGAGGTCAGCGGCTGGCGCGCCTTGCGTTGCGCCTGAAAGTCGGCCATGCGGCGGGCGATGTCCTCGGGCCGGCCGAGGGTCAAGGCCAGATGCACGCCGACGACGATCATGGCTTCGCCCAGGGCGCGCGAGTGGCGGTACGCGAAGCCCATCTCGGCGTTGGCCAGCGAGCAGGCTTCGCCCGACGGCAAGATGCAATCCACGTCGCGCACGACCGCCGCCATGTTTGCCCCGAACGCGCCGGCGTTCATGGCGACGGCTCCGCCTGTGGAGCCGGGGATGCCCGCCGCGAACTCCAGTCCTGCCAGGCCCGCCTCAGCCGTCTTGCGCGCCAGGGCGGGCAGGGGATAGCCCGCTCCCACTTCTGCCGTCTGGCCCGATATGCGTAGCCAGGCCCATGCCTTCCCCATGTGGATAACGAGGCCGTTGTAGCCCGCGTCGCTGACGAGGAGGTTCGTGCCCCTGCCGAGGACGAGCCAGGGGAGGCGCTCATCGGCGCAGAAGGCCAGCAGTCGGCGGAGGGCCTCGGCGTCGGGCGGGGCGGCGAACAGCAGGGCCGGCCCGCCGATGCGGAACGATGTGTGCGCCGCCAGGGGCTCGCCGGTGGTGAGCCAGGCGGCGCGGAACAGGCACAGCGCGCGGGCCTGCACCGACTCTGCGCTCATCGGGCTGTCCTGCTGCGGGCCAGGAAGGCCAGGCCGGCGGCGATGAGAGCCAATGCCACCGCCCCGGCCCCGAGGATGACGACGCCAGACGCAGCCCCAGGCGCGGGCGTCGGCGTGGCCGTGGGCGCGGCGGTTGGCGGTACGGGTGTCGGCGTCGGCGTGTCGGTGGGTGGCGCGGTGGGCGCTGGCGGCTCCGACGTGGGCGTGGGCGGCGCGGTTGGAGTGTCCGTCGGCGTGTCGGTCGGCGTGGCGCTGGGCGTGAGCGTCGGGGTGCGGGTGAATGTGGCTGACGGTGTGGGCGTGTCCGTTGGCGCGGGCGTGTCGGTGGGCGGGGGCGGCGCGGGCGTGTCGGGCGGGCGCGTCGTCGGCGATGGCGGGACGGGCGTCGGCGAGGGCGGCTGCGGCGTGGCGGTGAACGTGGGCGACGGCGGGATGGGCGTGGGCGTGCTGGTGGGCGCGCGTGAGGGCGTGCGCGTGGGCACCGTCTGGTTCAGCGCGTGCGTCCGGCTCCACGCGCCAGGCGCGGAAGCCCACAGCACGATCGTCGTCATCGCAACGGCCAACTTCCATACGCTTGCGGTCGTCTTCACCTCGCGGCCTCCCGAATGGAATCGCATCGCGAAGGATTATACCGGGTGCGCCGTTGCGCGGCAAGTGGGGCGCGGACGAGATTCGGTTCTGTTTTGTGTTGCGACCGAGGCGCGACGCGCTTCCGAAAGTGCGCCGCACTATGATCCTGCAAACAGCGGGTGCGGGCGGTTTGTGAAAACCGGCTCTTTTTGCTATGATTGCGCTGCTGAACTCAATCCAGTCCGTGAGGGGGGAGTATGGCTGCAAAGTACGTCGCTGCGATTGACCAGGGCACAACCAGCACCCGCTTCATGATCTTTGACCGCGAGGGCCGGGTCATCAGCGCGCACCAACTGGAGCACCGGCAGATTTATCCCCACGCCGGTTGGGTGGAGCACGACCCGCTGGAGGTCTGGGAGCGCACGCAGCAGGTGATCCAGGGCGCGCTGGACAAGGGGCGCGTGGACCCCCGCGACCTGGCCGCCATCGGCGTAACCAACCAGCGCGAGACGACCGTGGTCTGGGATCGCAAGACCGGCAGGCCCTACTACAACGCCATCGTCTGGCAGTGCACCCGCACCAAGGACATCTGCGATGCCTTCGCAAAGGACGGCGGGCAAGACCGCTTCCGCGCCAAGACGGGCCTGCCCCTGGCGACCTACTTCTCGGGGCCGAAGATTCGGTGGATTCTGGACAACGTGCCCGGAGTCCGCGCCGCCGCCGAGCGCGGCGATGCCCTGTTCGGCAACATGGACACGTGGATCATCTGGAACCTGACGGGCGGACCCCACGGCGGCGCGCACGTAACCGACGTCTCCAACGCCAGCCGCACCATGCTCATGAACCTGCGCACGCTGGATTGGGACGACGAGATTCTGGAGATCATGGGCATCCCCCGCGCGATGTTGCCCCGCATCCGTCCGTCCAGCGACCCCGCGCTGTACGGGACGACGCGGAAGGATGGGCCTCTGGGCGCGGCAGTGCCGGTGTGCGGCGACCTGGGCGACCAGCAGGCGGCCCTGGTGGGGCAGACGTGCTTCAGCCCGGGCGAGGCCAAGAACACCTACGGCACCGGCTGCTTCATGCTCCTCAACACTGGCACGGAAGCGGTGCCCAGCACCAGCGGCCTGCTGACGACGCTGGGGTACAAGATGGGCGACGCGCCTGCCGTGTACTGCCTGGAAGGCTCCATCGCCATCACCGGCGCTCTGGTGCAGTGGCTGCGCGACAACCTGCGCTTCTTTGATTTCGCCAAGCATGTGGAGGACTACGCCCGACAGGTTCAGGACAGCGGCGGCGTGTACATCGTCCCCGCCTTCTCCGGGCTGTTCGCCCCGTATTGGCGCAGCGATGCTCGCGGCGTCATCGTGGGCCTGACGCGCTACGTGAACAAGTCGCACCTGTGCCGCGCCGCGCTGGAGGCGACCGCCTACCAGACCCGCGAGGTGCTGGACGCCATGGAGAAGGATTCGGGGGTGAAACTGGCGGCGCTCAAGGTGGACGGCGGCATGGTGCAAAACGAACTGCTGATGCAGTTCCAGGCCGACATCCTGGGCGTGCCGGTGGTGCGCCCCAAGGTGGCCGAGACTACGTCGCTGGGCGCGGCCTACGCGGCAGGGCTGGCCGTCGGGTTCTGGGGCGGCCTGGACGACCTGCGCAAGAACTGGGGCGTGGACAAGGTCTGGGAGCCGCACATGGATGCCGAGCCCCGCGCCCGCCTGTACAAGGGCTGGCTGAAGGCGGTAGAGCGGACGCTGGGTTGGGTGGAGTAGGGCGGCCTGTGGGGGCGGCGCTACGGTGCTCCGTGGGCGCGCCCGGTTTTACCCGACAGAACGGCGAATGCGGCATGCCCCCGGGGCGATGACCGTGAACGCATCTTCAGTTCCTCGGCATGCTCACGAATCGCGAGGGCGACCGATTCTGCCTTGTGTTCGGGGGGGCAGACTCACTTCGTCGCCTCGGCCAGGGGATAGATCACGTCGGCCCGCAGCGCCTCCTTCGCGAAGCCGATGGCCGCCAGAACCGCCTCGCGCGTCAACTGAGGATGTGCGGCGAGGATTTGCTCCACCGTTTCGCCAGCCGCCAACTTCTCCAAGATGAGTTCAACCGTGATGCGGGTGCCCGCAATCACGGGTTTTCCCATCATGATGTTCGGGTCGGATACGATCCACTGCCGTTTCATAACTCGTGCCTCCATTCGCCCTGTCGGAGCCGTCGCTTCCTCTTGCTGTGTCGCTTCCCTAACATGATTATACCTGACTTCTCGCTGCCGTCAACGAGGGTTGAGGCTGGTAGTGTATACATTTCGGTGGCAAGTTTCCATACCTGCCCTCTGCTTCCGGCGGCTATGGAAAGCCGCCCTACGTGTTTTGGCGTTGTGCCACCAGCCCATTGCGAGAGTTAGGGCGGGTTTCCATACCTGCCCTCTGCTTCCGGCGGCTATGGAAAGCCGCCCTACGTGTTTTGGCGTTGTGCCACCAGCCCATTGCGAGCGGCGCACCTGTACCCATGCCGCGACCAACGGGGTTTGGAACCGAGTCCGCGGCTGGCCCGTGCTACGCCAGCACGATGGGCTTGCCCAATTCGGGCCTCTGGATGCGCACGCCGCTGCCCGCCAGTTCCCGCTCCCACCATTCGGGGCGCTCGGTGTGGATGGGGATGAGGATGTCGGGCCTGACGGTGGCGACGAACTCCACCAGTTCGGGGCCTGCGGCATGGCCCGACGCGTGCAGGGGAACGCGGTTGGCGTCATCGGGGTCGCCGTACAGCGTGAACCCCATGTGCCGCACCCAGTTGCGCAGGCGGTCCAGGTCGGCGGCCTGCTCGTCGTCGTAGGCGCGGCTGCTGGAATACAGGTAGATGCCGCCCTCTACCCCCTGCAAGTCCAAGAGGTCATTGGCATCCCACAGCGAGAAGCACAGGATGTACGCGCCTGGGTTGCGCGAGACCTCCGTCGGGCCGACGAGAGGCGTGGGCCATGCGTCGCGCAGGGTGCGCTCCCACGGGCGCGGGGCGGCCTTCGGGTCGGCGTACAGTTGCAGCATGGGCCACAGTTCGGGCGGGGTGTAGCGGTCGGGGTCGGCCAGGGCGATGGCCTGCAGAAGGTAGGCGTCCTTGGGCAGGATGAGGAGCGCGCGGCCCGCCTCGTGGGCCACCTGCGCGAACGATTCCAGCCGCTCCACATTGCGCGGCCCGAAATCGGCCACGACGAGCCTGCCGCTGGCAGCGCGGACGAGCGCAGTGGCATTGGCGATGATGTCGGCCTCGGTGATGGGCGAGGGGTCTGGATCGGGGCGCGTCGCCTCGCACAGGAGCGCGACAGGGTGCAGTTGGGCCAAATCCCGCGCGAAGCGGCGGCTGAGTTCGCCGTTCTTCCCGTGGAACCGCAGGTCGCCCGTGTAGGCGATCCACCCTGCCGACGTTCGGACGGCGTATCCGCCCGCGCCTGGGATGGAATGATCCAGCGGCCACCAGCGGATGGGCAGGCCGTTCACGGAGTCGGCCGCGCGCTCGGCGCACGCGGGCGCGAAATCCTTGCCCTTGCCGCTGTCGCTTTTGGGCAGGTGCGCCCAGTAGTCCTGGGCTTCGGGGGTGAGCGCGCCGTCCACGAAGTAGTGGGGGCGGCACCGGTAGGCGGCTTTGGAGTCCGATTTCAGTTCGCCGGATTCCGACGGGGTGCGGGGGTTCACGTAGATGAGTTCGCGCTCAAAGGACATCTGGCCGGTGATCTGCATGGCGCGGGCGATGAAGGCGGTAACCCGCGTGGCGTAGATGGGGATGGCATGGTTGACATAAGACAGGTCGGCGTTGTGATCCAGATGGGCGTGCGACAGGAGCACGGCGTCGGCGGGCAGGCCATCGCGCCGCACGTCTCGGTACAGCGGGTGCGGGCGGAACCGCTCCCACAGGCCCGCGAAGGCCAGGTCGTCGCGGTACAGCCCCTCCAGCGGCGGCAGCAGCCCCAGCGCCAGGGGGTCTAGCAGGCCGCGGGCCGCGCGCGGGCGCAGGTACTCGTTGAAGAAGCGGCCCGCGTGTCCGAAATCCAGCCCGAAGTCAAAGAACAGGCGCGCGTCGCCGTCTTCCAGGAGAATCTTGTTGCCGCCGATGCATCCGACAGCGCCGTAGCAGGTGATGGTGGTCATTCGGGTTTGCTCCTTTCGGGTGTTCGGCGGCGCCAGCGCGTGCCGCCGAGTGTGTCCAGAAACGCGAGCGCCGCGCTCCTCCTAGTCGGGGCAGGTGCCCGGGAACGCCGACGCCTCCATCAGCGGCGCCCCGTCCATCAGATGGGCGATGGCGTCCTTGATCTTGGCGCGGTCGGGCAGGAGC